>Ga0302139_10001518_pt1 | contig 11351 bp, 6 predicted proteins | sample CBN3_331_MG_FD_203104 | JGI IMG/M metagenome (GOLD analysis project Ga0302139, IMG submission 203104) | Marine microbial communities from Western Arctic Ocean, Canada - CBN3_33.1 | ecosystem: Environmental > Aquatic > Marine > Oceanic | place: Canada: Western Arctic Ocean | collected 2017-09-15 | reverse complement strand
CCCATCCTCACGCACTGTGCGTTGGCTGGGCTGGTTGATTGGAAGCAAGTTCCCTACTTGCCTTTTGAATTGGCCTGCCTGCCGGCCAAGTTTTACAAGACGGTCCACCTGCCCGTCGTCAGTTATGCGTTGCCTGCACTCATTGCCATCGGGCAAGTCGGCTACCACCACCGCAAACCCTGGAACCCCATCACACGGCTAATCCGCAAGCTGGCAATCCCACGCAGCCTGCGAACGCTGACTCGTATTCAACCGCCCAACGGAGGATTTCTGGAAGCCACCCCGCTGACCAGTTTCGTCACCATGAGCCTGGCCGGCATGGGACGCAGCGATCATCCCGTCGCACGCAAGGGCATCGGTTTCATTGCCGACTCGGTGCGCGACGACGGCAGTTGGCCGATTGATACAAACCTCGCCACGTGGGTCACCACCTTGTCGGTCAATGCGCTGGGCGACGGTCTCTTACCCGACGACCGCCCACCAATTCTCGATTGGTTGCTCAGTCAGCAATACAAGGAAGTCCACCCCTACACCAACGCCGACCCCGGCGGATGGTCGTGGACCGACTTGCCCGGCGGCGTCCCCGACGCCGACGATACGCCGGGTGCGATCCTCGCTCTGCTCAACCTGGCGAGCGGTCGGCGTAAGCCGGCTGTTACGTCCAATACAGATAACGCGAACCACACCGATGAAAATAACAGGGGGCTGACGCCCCCCGCTCGCCTGGACGTCGAAGTCGCGGCGCGCAACGGTGTCGGTTGGTTGCTCGGTGTCCAAAACCGTAACGGCGGGTTCCCCACATTTTGTCGCGGCTGGGGAACGCTGCCGTTTGATCGCAGTTCGCCCGACATCACGGCTCATTGCCTGCGAGCGATCTACCGAACATCTCTTGAACTCGGCACCGATACCAATCACGCACTTACCAAGGGATTCCGTTTTCTCGATGGCGTCCAGCGGGTTGACGGCTCCTGGCTCCCCCTCTGGTTCGGCAACCAGCACGGGCCCGACGACGAAAACCCGCTTTACGGCACCACTCGTGTACTCGCCGCCTATCGGGATTGTGACCGTATCGAAACGCCCGAAGCCCAACGTGGACTCGACTGGCTGATCACAAACCAGAATAGCGACGGTGGCTGGGGCGGATCACGAGGAATTGCATCCAGCAACGAAGAAACTGCGTTGGCAGTCGAGATTCTGCTCTCCACCCGGCCCGAAATAGACGCGGGATTACGCGGTTTAGACTGGTTAATGGCGAAAATCGAGGCCGACACCTTCACCGAAACCACCCCCATCGGTTTCTATTTCGCCAAGTTATGGTACTTTGAACGGTTATATCCACTGGCGTTTATGGTTGGGGCGATACGCCAGGCCGAGATTGTGTTCGGCCGGGAAAAATTTGCATCGCCCTCGCTCTCAGCGACAGCCGAACCACAACCCTCCGAGACCGATCGCGTTGCGGTCGTTCCCGGCGATTAATTATTAGGAGTTTCCCGTGTCGATCGCACCGAGCGAACCCCGCGAAACTGACGATGCCGTCACAACGACTGCAGATGCGCCCGCCTCCCCGGAAAGCGTCGACGACCCAAAACCGGTCAAGCGTCGCCCGCGCCGAAAGAGCACGAGCCATCTCAAAGACGTCCCCGACACACTCGCCCTGCGCGAAGAGATCAAAGCGGCCTGCGAACGTCTCGCGGCCGGCCTCGACAAATCGAAGCCGTTCTCGAAACCCGAACTGGAAGTCTTCGCCCGCAAGATGCTCAGCGACATGAACCAGCCCGAGAAGTTTCTCGGCTTCGTCATGGTGCTGGTCGGCAACTTCTTCTGGAAACGACAATTCCTTTCCGTCCCTTACGAACGCCGACTCCTACTGTTGCCCCATTGCCTGAAACATGCCGAGGGCTGCCCGGCCGACTACGACGAATTCGGCCTCGACTGCGAAACCTGCGGAGCCTGCTCGATCGCCGACTACAAGGTGAAGGCCGAACATCTGGGCTACAAGGTGCTAGTCGCCGAAGGCTCGCCGATCGTGCTGAAGATCATTGTCTCCGGACACATCGACGCCATTCTCGGCGTGGCTTGCCTGAACGTGCTCGAAAAAGCGATCGACAAAGTGCTCATCGCGGGCGTCCCGTCCTACGCCATTCCATTGCACTCCGGTGACTGCAAAAACACCAAGCTCGACGAAGCCTGGGTTTGGGACGTACTCGAAAAATACGAACCGCTCGATCAACTCGAAACCACCAGTTACATACCCCTCATGCGGTCCTCCAACCGGCTGTTCGACGACCGCTTCGAACAACTGCTGCCTGCCGTTCGCAGCAAAACACCCGAAGCCGCCAAGTCACCGCTCGGCCTCACCGAATCGATCTCTTACGATTGGTTAGCCCACGGCGGAAAGCGATTCCGCCCCTTCATCACACTGGCCGCCTACGACGCCATGACGGGCGGCGAAGGTCTGACGCCCACCGGCGATTCGGGCGATGCCCCCATCTTCTCCGACGGCGTCAGCCGTGTTGCGATGGCTATCGAAGCCTTCCACAAAGCCTCGCTCGTCCACGACGACATCGAAGACGACGACGAATACCGCTACGGTCGCGAAACATTACATCGACGCCACGACTTGGGAACCGCCATCAACGTGGGCGATTACCTCATCGGCTTGGGCTACCGACTGGTCAGTTCGGCGCGCAAAGAGGTCGGTGCGGAAACCGCCGCAGACATCCTCGATTGCATGGCCGCCGCGCACATCAAACTGTGTGACGGCCAAGGGGCCGAGATGGCTTGGCAGTCCTCCCCCGATGCCGGGCTGACACCGATGGAAGCCCTTAAAATCTACGCCTTGAAAACATCACCCGCCTTTGAAGCGGCTCTCTACGCGGGCATCAGGCTGGCCGGACCGGCTGAGAAATACGAAGCCGTCATCCCCGCCTTCTCACGGCATCTGGGTGTTGGCTTCCAGATCCTCAACGACTTGAAAGACTGGCGTGGCGACGCCAACAACAAGCTGATCGCAGGCCAAGACGCAATGGCCCTGCGCCCCACCCTGCTCCTGGCACTCGCGTTACAGGGGGCGGATGAAAATCAGCGTAACGAACTGGAAGAAATCATCGCCGGACAAGACGACACCTCTTTGCGAGTGGGCCGTCTGCGGCAACTGTTCAACGACTTGAATGTGTTCGAGACAGCCGAGGCTTTGGTCGACAAATCGCGTGCTCGGGCCGAAGCACTTGCCGACGAAATCGAACCCGACGAACTGCGACAACTGTTGTACTTCTTCGTCGATACCGTCCTCGCTCCGGAAGAACCTGAGACCCCGCATCCCGAACCGCTCGGCTTGGTCCCGCTGACAATCACAACCCCATCGGGTGCGTGATCACCACGGTTTCGGCCGCTTGCATCGCGGGAAGACCGTCAGCGATCAACAGCAACGTCCCATGCGCAACGGGACAGTCGCCGACGACAAACGGTGACGTGACAATCATCCGCACGCCGTGCGGCAATTTGTCGCGCAGGCTGTCCACCCAACCTTGCGCTGCATCACCCGGCCAACGAACGTGCAGCCAACTGCCGAACTCGCCCGGCTGCAACAATCGGCGGAATCCCAGCGCAATTGCCCCCATCGTGTAGCGCGCGTTGATGTCTTGCAACGGACGCAATCGTTCGACACCTGATGCATCCCGGTAACGCATCGCATCGATGCCCAGTGGACCGAAATAGCCTGACTCTGCCAAGCGGGCTGCCGCTTGCAGGCCGACATCGATCGCCTCGGTCCAGGCCTCATCGAACTGCGCATCCAACGCAAATCGGCTACCCAGGTAACGCCCCTGCGGATCGGTCAACAGCAGCGGTGCGCCGTCGAACGTTGCGTCTCCGTCCGTATTAACAGTGAACTGCAACCCGGCTTCTGCGACGCGATCCAACCACGGTTCAAAGTAAACCCGCCCGTCGCTCGCCAGCCGCTTGCGAATCCAGTTGCGATCCGCCTCGGTGAATTCCAGCTCCTGACCGAGAATCCGCTCCCGAGCCGACATTCCGAACTCGGCCTTCACGACCCAACGCCCCTCGTCGCCGTCCGCCTGCCCGATCGCCGTGTCCAACTCGTCGAGCGATTCCACAACCGTCGCCCCATCCGGTCCGCAATCGAACTCCTGTTCCAGACCGAACGAAAACCCGCGACCGTTCGCACGCCGAACCACATCCAGCGGCGGGGTGTTGATTCGCCAGCCATTCTCCCGAGCGAACTGCACAACCTCTTCCGACCACCCCCAAGGGCAAAGCACCAACTCATCGAGTCCTTTGCCGGGTGCCACTGCTGGCTCGCCCAGCAGTGCAATGCAGGGACCACAATCATCCCCAGCAAAGTCCCCCGGCTTTTCGAGCACGAGCACCCCATTCGCACTGCTGGTCAAGCCAGCAGTGGCACCCCTCTCTTCGCAGAACACATCATCCGGCCGCTCGGGCATCCAGATGCAATCACCCGCCTCAGCCATCCCCATCCAAACAGCCGCCAACTCCGCATCCAACCGCCGCAACTTCCTCGGCAACTCCCCGGCTGAAACCCCCGCGAGTTGGTGCTCGAAACTGAAATTACCGTAGAAGAGTTTCGTCACCTTGGAGCCGCCGCAATGTCGTAGGGTCCGCAGTGCGGACCGGATTATTCGTACCGATTCAAGGCCGTTCGATCCACACCTGAGCAGTCCGCACAGCGGACCCTACTTGCTGGATAACGCCACAAACCGCCGGGTTGCGACCAGCGACATTCATTTGAAGATTCCGCCCGGCTCGCAACTCCGGTGCATTTTATTATCACCCTCCGTTTGGGGGGTCGTCATCTTTCTTTAAGTAGACGTCAATGTTTTTCCACTTGCTCCAATGCGGCGCAATACTGTTCCCGTTCCGGCAAGCGTAGACGGGATAGCCATGCTCATCAGGTTGTTTGATGACGAAATGGTAGACATTGAGTGGCGGCTCGCCCGGTTTGAGGTTGCTTTCCAGTCGCACCCAGTCAATGCCACCGATCACATTAGAGGCATGGGGCGAACTTGTCGGCGGACATCCACTAGCGAAGACGCCGATAGTATCGTCGCTGGCCAAAAACGGACGCACCTGTTCCGCGCGATCGTTAGGCAGGTCTTGGATTGACCAGTATCCATCGCCAATAAGGGACTTGAAGTTGTCGTCATCAATGTAGAAGTTCGGCATGCCCCTGGTCCTCATTGCAGATAACTACTATCTGATCGGATCGCGAATCCGGTTGCGACTGCAAGGCCTATTGTCGGCGCAAGTCTTTTGTAAAACAAGAGATGAGGTTCAACCTGCTGCACTCGCCAACCCCACCCGAACAACCGAAACCTCTTCCCACCGCATCCTCTTGAAGTTCCACCACCTCACCGGACGATCCCCTCTGTAGACGCCCTTGTCGCTAAGGGTCCGTTGCGCATGGATGTACGCAGCGGCCGCTTGTTGGAGGACGTCTCGGTTTCGATCGTTTTCCCAGCAACAGTTCCACGCGGAATACCGTGTGGATTAACCGCTTGTACGGATACCAGCGGTGAGTCGCTCGAATACTCGCCATACAGAACTCGTTCGCGCGCTGCGGTTCTCCGTTAGCGTCGTCGTAGCCGCTGCGCTTGGAGTTCTCGGCGGTTGCTCGGCGAGTCAGCCAACCGATGAACCCGGCAACGCCGTCGGGTTAGCGTCGGTGAATGCGTCCGCCGAGTTCGATGGGATGCCGATTCCCTCAACTCAGGCCTGGACCGAGACCGGCTTCGATGTTCGCCAAGGCGAAGCGATCAGCATTGTGGCAGCGGGCCGGGTTTCCATTAACGAACACCCGGAATCAGAAGACAGCCAACCCATCAGCGTGGGTCCGCAGGGGACGTTCGAGTATGCGGACGCGGTCATCAACCAGCAATTCCCCTTGCCCGCTGCCGACGGCGGGCCGGCTCCGGCGTATTGCCTCATCGGCCGCATCGGTGAGGGCCAACCGTTCTACGTGGGACGAAAAGCCAGCTTTACCGCCAAGACGTCCGGCGTACTGCAATTGGGAATTAACGATTTCGATCTGAACAACAACGCGGGCCAATGGTCGGCTCGCGTCACAAAACCCGAAACGGTGCAGCCGATCGGCTTCGAGCAAATCGTCTCCTCCGATTCACCACCCGGCGAACCTCAGGCCGGCAGTTCGGTCGTGGTGTTTTATGTCGATGGCTTACGGCCCGACGTCGTGCGTGAAATGGCCGCGATGGGGCATCTCCCCACGATCCGCAAGCTGTTCATCGACGGCGGCACATGGATCGAAAACGCCTTCACCGCGTTTCCGTCCGACACCATCACATCCAACGGCACCATGTGGACCGGTTGCTTTTCCGATCGGCATGGATTGAAAGGGCAAGTGCGGTTCAGTCGTCGCACGTTGCATTCGGATTCCTACCTCGAAACTCTCGGACCCAACCGCAGTGCGCGACTATTGGCACCGCAGGGGATCGAAAAATTCATCGAGGATTCCTCAGCCGCCACCGTTGGCTGGGCGAAGGGCGAAGAAGAAAAACGTCGCTGGCAGCAATCTCGCACCACGGGCGTCCCCCCGCTGTACGCCCACTTGCGGGCTTCCGGCAGCGACTGGGCCACGGGGATTTTGCCCATCATGACGAACGTGCCGCCCCTGTTGTGGACCCGCAGCATGATGCGCCACCTGCCCTATTTTCAAAGCCAAAACGCCTGGCAATACATCGACGATGCCAACACGCATTACGCCAAAACCCATCTGCTTTCGCGTAATCAGCCCGTCACAATTATCTGGTTGCCCGAGACCGATTCGGTCAGCCATAAGAAATCGCGCGGGCAGTTCGGCCTCACGCGTCGCACGATTGCGAAAGCCGACCGATTGATCGAGGAAGTCGTCAGCGAAGTCGCCGCACAGGGGCGACTGCAGAGTACCTATTTCCTGCTCATCAGCGATCACGGGCATCACGGCGGAGACGAAGCCCACCTGTCACATTTCGACATTGCCAACGAACTACTCTTCAAGCCGCGCGAACTGGACGAGAACGGTCGCTGGGTCGACGGGGGGCTGGGCTTGTCCGTCCGACAACATCGGTTCTGGAATCGACATCCCGAAGACGACAGCCGCTCGTTTGCCTTCATCGACGGAGATTCCGACGGTGCGGCCCGAATCTTTCTCCCGAAAGGCCACTATCGATCGGGTCAATGGGGCGCACCCAACCGGCCTGCTGATTTGCTCGCCTATCGTATCTCGGAGAAACACGCACCGTTAAATCTGGTGGCATCCCTGACGGCCACCCGCGTTGAACGTGGTGAGGGGCACATCGAGTCACCCATCGACCTCGTACTCATGAAGGCCTCGGACGATTCGATTCTTATTTCCACAGCCGACCGTGGCCAAGCCATCGTGCATCGCAAACGCGATTCGGCCGGCCGTTGGCTCTACAAGTACATTCCCGTTGCTAAACTCGAACCGCGCGAGGACGGCGACCTCGATTTTCAGCCCGCCGTCAATCCACAGGTCGACCCGCTCAAGCTGCTCGCACATCTCCCACCTCGTTTACTCGAATACTATCACGATGAAAAAACCTGGCTGCGGCTGACGGCTCGGTCGGCCTATCCAGATAGTGTTGTCACGCTGACGCGGCACCTGCTTTGGCAAGAGAACCTGAAATATCGCGAAACCGAATTTGCCCCCGATCTTGTGGTCACCGCGCGGCGGAATTGGTATTTCGGCACTGCCAGTTCGCCCGGCACGATGCACGGTTACCCGCTACCGGAATCCATGCGGGCCTCGTGGTTTGTCAGCGGGCCGAACGTCCGTCGCGGAGCGCGGGTGGTCGAGCCGTGTCGGCTTGTCGACCTCACCCCCACACTTCTCGACATGACGGGCACGCCGTTCAACCAGTCCGAGTTCGATGGCACACCCGTGCGTAGCATGTATCGCACGACCGATTCTTCCGTCACCTCGGTCTCGAAGCCGTTCTATTGGAACGATGTCGATACCCACGCCTGGAGCCCGTTGCGTTACAAACCGTTATCGCCCTACGAGCATCTGCCGGTGACAGTCAACCGACCCAACAGTCCGTTCGACTTGAACAACGCCGTCTACAACGTGCTCTCGATCGGCGACCTCAGCGCACTGCGGCTGCTGGACGATGTGTTCTCGCCACTCTCCTCCGGCCAACATCGTATGACGCGGACGGTCGAGTCGGCTGACAGTCACCTGCGGAAGTCGGATCGACGCTGGGTGGGAGAGGGTGTTGAAGCGTTCAACGTCTCAGGCGTGTCATTGTCAGATTACAGTTTGACGTCATCCGGTAACCTCAAACGAGCCGACAGCCTCATTGACTGGACACAAAATCGTCTCCGCGAAACCGATCGCCGACTGGCGCATCAGCTGGGTCGTAAAGACATCCCTGGCAGCCGTCTCGTGCATGGCACGATCGATACCACTCAGGCGGCCTATTGGGAAGTTTATCGCTTCGCGGAGAGGGTCGTCGTGCAGGTGATCGACGAAACGATTCTCAACGGCATCGAAGACGGCGCGGCACGCACGATCAATCGCTATCAAGCGGTGCCCGCAGAAATTCAGCGACTACCCGCAAACTGAATCTTCAGCGTCTGCGATTCCTTCAGCATCTTCGAGTTGATGACCACCGTATCGGTCACCTTCCTCGCACCGCCTGGCACTTTGATAATCAGCGTGGCGTAGCCTTTTCTAACAGGCAGGAACGGCGCACGCCCGCGCGACGTTCGACTTGGTGAAGCCAGTCGCTTCAAAGGCCGCCCCGGATACTTCACATAGGGGCCGGACGTTGTATCGGATTTGGTTTTGTCCCAGGGAATGATCTGGCGGTAGTCCATAAATCGAATGTCGATTTTGCTATCGTCGCCGATGATGACTCCGGAAAGATCCGTGCTGCGCAAACTCTTGGTTCCCTCGGGTACCTTGATTTGAATGACGATGTCGTAATATCGATCAGGCTCAGGATTCTCGGGAACCGTCCAGACGGTAAAGCTGCCCTTGGCGACCGCGTTGCCAGTCTTGCCGAACTTACCGGCTGGTCCGCTGGCACCATCGGTTCCGTCTCCTTCGGTGTTGCCGTTCCCGTTGCCGGATGAATTCTTGACCGGCTCTTGTGGTGGCTGCGGTTCCGGTTCAGGGTCTGGTTCGGGTTCTTTCGTTTCCGTCTCGGCGACCGTTACCGGTTCGGTTTCCGGCACGACCTCGGTCTCGTCTTGCCCGCCGGAATCTTCGACGGCTGCATCCGCCACTTCTTCGAGACCATCCAGTTCGGCCTCGCCGAACGATCCCAAAGCGGTGAAATCGCCATCGCCTTCCATCTGAGACGCAAGCTGCAGCGACAGCAGCAGCAAGAGCACAATATGCACAATGAGAGACACACCAAAGCCGGCTCCGTCCTTACCGAACAGCCGGTGATGAAGTTCCTGCTGCCAGGTCAGCGGCACCTCTTTCCGCGCGACAATCAGCGGCTTCTTCTTGCGACGTCGTCGTCGCTTCGCATCGGAACGGGGCGGCTTCTGATCGCGGGAATTCGCGAACCAACCAGGAGCGGCTTCCGACTGTGCCGGTTCGCTCTGTGAGGTCCCGCTGTGAGAATTCCCGCTTTGTGAATTCTCAGCGGTCGCAATTTCCTCGAACTCAATCGGTTCGACATCGGGCGACATGATGCCCCGCGTGTCGTCGACGGGTTGCGTGGAAATGTCCGGTCTCATAATGCCTGATCCGGTCGGCCGTGTCGATTTCTGATTCCAGTCATGGCCCGCAGCGCGCATCATTCTACGCTTCTATTATCCGACTTTGAACCCAGCTTGCGACGGAAATTCTGGTTCTAGGGGCTGAGATTCTCCAAATGCCGGGCGAATTTGCGGCCCGTCACGGAAAGGGGATATGCCGAAAACTCTTCCGAACGCACCCATTTCAGCTCGGTTCCCCGTTTCAGACGCCCTTCGCAGTACTCGGCTGAATAGCAGAGCAAACGAATACGATAACGCGTGACCCCATGGCGAAATTCGACCAGCCGATCGCCGATCGCCGAGGAGATCCCGGTCGACTCCTGGATTTGCGACTCGAGTTTCGCAGCCAACGCCGCGCCTGTTTCGCCATTGATCTGATACCGAGGGAAGTCCCACAACCCGGCCCAACGTTCGTTTTCGCCGCGTCGGTAAAGCAAGTACCGCCCGTCTTTGTGGACAGCCACCGTCGCTTCGGTCACGTCGGTCAACACTTGTCGTTTCTTCGGCCTCGGAAGTTCGGCCTGTGTTCCATTCGCGAACGCCACACAAACCGATTTCAAAGGGCATCGCTCGCACGCTGGCTCCTTCGGCGTGCAGACTTGGCTGCCCAGTTCCATCACCGCCTGGTTGAATCGCCCCGGTTGCTTGCGCGGCAGGATGCGTTCGGCGAAATCCCACAGCACGTTCTGGCCCGCCGCCGTGCGTGGGTCTTCATCGTAACCCAACAACCTGCAATGCAGCCGTAGCGTGTTGGCTTCGACGATCGGGGCCGGCTTGTCGAACGCGAACGACACAATTGCCCCCGCCGTGTAACGACCGATGCCGGGTAGTTTCTCGAGGGACGAGACATCGTCGGGAAACCGGCCGCCGAGTTCGGTCGTGACCACGCGAGCCGTGCGGTGAATGTTCCGCGCCCGACTGTAATAGCCCAACCCTTCCCAGTGGCGAAGCACCTCTTCTTCTTCGGCCGCCGCCAACTTGACGACTGTTGGAAACCGCCGCATGAACCGCTCGAAATACGGCACGACCGCAGCCACGGTCGTTTGTTGCAGCATGATCTCGCTAATCCAAATCGCATACGGCTTTCCGGTTCGACGCCAAGGTAAGTCGCGCGCGTGCTTTGCGTACCAGGCAAGCAAATTGCGCCGCAACTTCTGCAAGCGATTGGAATCAAAGGCACTCACACGCGACCCCAACTGTTACGACACCTCGCTTGCGCTTCGGGCTGGTATTGTTACTCACGAATTATCACTCAAGAAAAACGGTATCAACTCATACCCTCCGTCGAACGTCAACGACGAGGCCGCAGCGGTTGGTTCGTCATACGTCACGGCTTCGTCCGGCTCGATGCCCGTACCGCACATGGCGAACGGGACGTAGCCGTGACTGTGCGTTTTGGTTCGCAGAAACGTGGGATGATCGGGCGCGACGAGCAATCGGTATTCGCCCTGCTTTTTGAGGAACGCATGCAACGGCCCCACGATCTCGCGGTCGATGGCTTCGAGTGCTTGCACCTTCGCGGGGACGTCCCCTTCATGCGAGGCTTCGTCGGTTGCTTCCACATGCACGACGATGAAGTCGACATC
>Ga0302139_10001507_pt1 | contig 11415 bp, 7 predicted proteins | sample CBN3_331_MG_FD_203104 | JGI IMG/M metagenome (GOLD analysis project Ga0302139, IMG submission 203104) | Marine microbial communities from Western Arctic Ocean, Canada - CBN3_33.1 | ecosystem: Environmental > Aquatic > Marine > Oceanic | place: Canada: Western Arctic Ocean | collected 2017-09-15 | reverse complement strand
AAAAGCGGGCAGCATTCTGGGCAAGGCCATCGCGGCCGTTCTGTCAATCGTCATTCTGGCATTGACTGGAACCGGCGCCATGCTATCCCATGGCCCCATCGCCCTGGCGCCCTTTGTGCCGTATTTCGAAGATATGCTGGACGATCCATCCTGGCGCTTCCGGGTACGTATTGACGACGCTGTGTTGCGTTGGGGGGGCTGGCAGAAAAAGCTTGATCTGCGCGTCATCGGCGCGCGCTTTGTTGGCCGCGAAGGCACGGGCCTAATCTCGGTGCCCAGCCTGTCTATCGCTTTAGACAGCCGCGCCTTGTTGGCGGGGCAATTCCGTGTCACCGGGTTAGAGTTGATAGAGCCGCGGCTGCGGCTTTTGCGCCATGAAGATGGCCGGATAGAGATCACCAATGCCGCTAACTCGGCACAGACGGAGGTTGGCCATGGCTTCACCTTTGAGCCCGGCGCCTTGAGTGGGCCTGACCAGGATGCCAGCGTTGCAGTCTTTGGCGATCTACGGCAATTGAGTGTGCGGGGGGCCGATCTATCCTTTCGTGATGCGGGCAGTGGTCTTGACTTGGCACTGCCGTCCGCTGATTTGAGTTTGCGCCAGGAACCCGACGGGGTCACTTTGCGTCTTTCGACGCGTCTGCGCATCGGTCAATCCGAGGCAGCGCTGGGAATTGCGGCGCGCTATCGCGATGATATCTCGCCTATCGCCGTGGCGGTGAATTTTGCTGAAGTCGATATCGCCGGGTTAACCGCAGCTATCGGCAGCCCGCGTCTGGAACAAATACGAGGCTTGCAATTGGTGGCGGCCGGCCGGCTGGATATAGCGCTGCTGCCTGACGGCATAATTGACAGACTGGATTTCGATGTGACCACGGGGCCGGGGCAAATCAGTTTGCCCAGACTGTGGGCCACGGAATTTCCGGTGTTTGCCATGGCCGCCAAGGGACAGTTCGTGAATAACCTAGCGCATTTAAACATGGCTGATCTGGACCTGGACCTGGGCGACGGTTTGATCGCCAATGCCAGCGGTCAATGGAACAATGGCAGCGAAGGTATGACGCTGCAAGCCAAGGGACAATTCCACAATCTATCGGCTGAAAAATTGCAGTTACTTTGGCCCGAGGGTCTCGGCGTCACCGCGCGGACCTGGGTACTGGGGAATGTTCAAGGGGGCATCGTACCAAAAGGTAGTTTCAGCCTTGATCTGCGTCCTGGTGACATGCGGAAGCCCGGGCTAGGCACCGAGCCAAGGGCCGGTATGGTACGGCTGGACTGGCTATTCCAAGATCTGACGGCTAAAATTTTCGGCGCAATGCCGGCGGTGCAAATGGCGCGGGGTAGCGGCCATGTCGACGGCCGTGAATTTGGTTTGAAGCTGGCTAGCGCCACGGTAGGTGGGCTGCAGCTTAGTGAAGGAAGCCTGCATGTGGCGGATTTCGGGGACAAGGCACCTATTCTTGATGTTGAATTCGTAGCCCACGGGGCGGTGAGGCAAGCCTTGGCCCTGTTGGACTCCAAGCCTTTCGAGTTTTCCCAGGCATTGGGCCTGCGGCCGGAAGAGGCGGCGGGTAATTCGGCGACTCGCGCCCGGCTTCGCGTCCCCTTGCGCGATGATCTTGGACTGGCGCAGATCGGTTTCTCCGCCGCTGTCAATGTTGCCGATTTGGCGTTAGCCCGCCTGCCCGGCGGTTACACGTTGCATGACGGTGCCTTTACTTTGATGGCGGAACAGAGCGGGTTGCAATTGTCGGGCCGAGGGTCGGTCAACGGGGTACCGCTGAATTTGTCCTGGAAACGGGAATTTCAACCCGCGCGAGATGCGCCTGGCGATCACCTGACGGTCCACGGTAAAATGACGCCGGCGCATATGCAGGCCCTCGGTATGCCGCCTCTACCGCGACTACGCGGTGTAGTGGATATGGCGGTCTCCATTGATGCCTATGACGATGGCACCCGACGCGGGGCTGGGCGGTTTGACCTGACGGCGGCGGCGGTTGATTTGAACGAGATTGGCTGGCGCAAACCGAACGCGGCGCCAGCGACAATGAATCTGACCTTTCAAACCGGCGCCAATGGTGAGATCCAAATCGACCATTGGGATATCTTGGCGGGCGGACTGGCGGCGCGCGGCAGCGCAAAATTGGATCCCCAGGCTAGCCTGGTATCCCTGCGAAGCGACAATTTCACTCTCGGCGCGACCACGCTAGCTGTCGATTTAAGGGCGCTTTTCCATGGCGGCTATAGACTTGACCTGAAAGGTCCCAGTCTGGACGCGCGGGCATTTATGCCTCATTGGCAGGGTGTCACTGCGACGGGGGAGGAGCCGTCCTTGGAGTTGTATATAGATATTGATCGGGTCTTGTTGACAGACAGCATTGCCATAGGGCGGTTGAATGGCACCGGCCAACGGCGTGGTGGAAACTGGCTGACGGCGAATATGCGCGGTGTTATGAGCGGCGGGCAGCCGGTCGGCTTTACCGTGCGCCGGGAGGCCAAGGGACGGCGCTTTATTGTTGTGGCTGGCGACGCGGGCGGCATGGCGCGGGCCCTGGGTCTCTACGCCAATGCCAGAGGCGGCGGCATGTATCTAAGTTTTCTGGTGCCCGACCAAAGTGGCCCCGGCGACGCGATCGCCGGACAATTTCGGGCGAATAACTTCCATGTGGTCAAGGCGCCCGTGCTCACCCAACTGCTGACTCTGGGATCGTTACGGGGATTAGGTGATTTGCTGAACGACAAAGGGATTGCTTTCACGCGGTTGGATATCCCATTTACCCTGCTCGGCAATCAACTGCACATAGAGCGGGCCCGTGCCGTGGGTCCAGCCATGGCCTTGATCGCCACAGGCGATTACGGGCGTGGCGATCAGGGCATGCGGTTTCACGGCACTATCGTGCCGTCTTATACGATTAATTCGGTGCTGGGTGCGATCCCGATTCTTGGCAATTTACTGATTGGACGCGAGGGGGAGGGGGTCTTTGCCTTTACCTACAAGGTGACGGGTAATCTGGCCAAACCCAAGGTATCGGTAAATTTACTATCGGCCCTAGCGCCCGGCTTTCTGCGCCGAATTGTTGAAGGGCTGGAGCAACCCGCGGTCGACCCGCCCGGCCAAAATCTAGGTAACGTCAGTCGCTAAAGCGCATCAAGCAGGACGGATCAGGGCGTGGCGTTTCTTGCCCGCGCTCAATTTTATGACCCCGTCCGCCGTAACGTCCGCCAGAGATACTTTGGCCATTTCGTCACCGACGGCGTCGTCGTTCACCCGCGCGCCGCCCCCTTTAATCAGGCGGCGGGCCTCGCCGTTGGATTGGCACAGGCCGGCGCGGCGCAGCAATTCGAATAAAACGACCCCGTCTCGCAATTCCGCCTCGGGCGTTTCGATCGTGGGTAGATCCTTTGCCACGCTGCCGTCTTCAAAGGTTTGCCGCGAGGTGTCTCCTGCCGCCTTTGCAGCTTCGGCGCCATGACACAGGGCCGTGGCTTGATCCGCCAGGATTTTTTTTGCCTCGTTGATCTCCGCATCCCGCAACGCTTCCAAGCGGGCAATTTCATCCAGGGGCAATTCGGTAAACAGGCGCAGGAAACGCCCCACGTCGGCGTCTTCCGTGTTGCGCCAGAATTGCCAATAGTCATAGGGGCTCAACATATCCTTGTTAAGCCATATGGCGCCCTGGGCCGTCTTGCCCATCTTAGCGCCGGAGGCCAGAGTGATCAGCGGTGTGGTGAAGCCGAACAAGGCTTTGCCGGCGACCCGGCGGCCCAATTCGACGCCGTTGACGATGTTGCCCCATTGGTCCGAGCCACCGATCTGCAGGACACAATCGTGACGCCGGCTTAATTCCAGGAAGTCATAGGCCTGTAATATCATGTAGTTGAATTCCAGGAAGCTCAAGGGCTGTTCACGGTCAAGACGTAGTTTGACGGACTCGAAACTCAGCATCCGGTTGATGGAAAAATGGCGGCCTACGTCGCGCAGAAACGGGATATAGGCCAGCTCGCTAAGCCAATCATCATTATTGACCATGATGGCATCGGTAGGGGTCTTACCAAAATTAACGAAGCGGTCGAAAACCGCGCGGATGCTAGCCATGTTGGCGGCGATATCGCCATCGCTCAACAATTGCCGCGCGGCGTCCTTGCCGGATGGATCGCCGATCTTGGTTGTGCCGCCGCCCATCAGGACGATGGGCCGGTGCCCGGTCTTTTGCAAGTGGCGCTGCATCATAATTTGCACCAAGCTTCCAACATGTAGGCTGGGCGCGGTGCAATCGTAACCGATATAAGCCGTGATCCGTTGCCCCGCAGCTAATGCGTCCAGGGCTTCCAGATCTGTGCATTGGTGCATAAAGCCGCGTTCTACCAAGGTGCGAATGAACTCTGACTTAATGGCGGTCATGATATAAAATTCCAGTTCACGAAATTCTCAGCATTGGGCGGCGTGGTGTAACATAAGCATGGCCGAACCGGCAATGTATCAGACAGGGTATCAGACAGGATCTATGGCATGACGAATATGCGCACCGCAGTGGGCCTGATGAGCGGTACCTCTATGGACGGCATTGATGCCGCAATTTTGTTCAGCGATGGCCGGGGGCAGACCCGCGAGGGGCCGGCCCTGTCGATGCCCTATGAGCGCGCGTTGAAGGCGCGCCTGCGAGCGGTTGTGGGTGGCCGGGGTGAGGTCGCCATGGTCGCCGAGGCACTGACCCGTGCGCATGCGGACGTGGTTCTGAAATTACTCGACGAGAATAATATAACTATTGATGAAATAGATATAATTGGGTTCCACGGGCATACCATATTGCACCAGCCCGAAGTACGGAAAACCTGGCAGATCGGTGACGGGGCTCTACTGGCAGCGCTGACCGGCATAGACGTAGTCGATGATTTTCGCACCGCGGATGTGGCGCTGGGCGGGCAGGGCGCGCCGCTGGCCCCACTGTATCATGGTGCGCTCGCCGTGGCGTTGCCAAAGCCGCTCGCCGTATTAAATACTGGCGGCGTTGCCAACGTCACCTGGATTGGCCGCGATGATCAGATTCTGGCCTTCGATACCGGCCCTGGCAATGCCCTGATCGATGATTGGGTGCGCCGGTGCGGCAAGGGCGATATGGATCGGGATGGCCTCTTAGCCTGTGCGGGCCAAGTGGATCAGGGCGCCCTGGCGGTGTTGCTGGCGAACGGCTATTTCGATCTGACCCCCCCAAAATCCCTGGATCGGGATGATTTTGCCGTGCCCGAGGTGCCGGGCTGGTCGGTCGAGACTGGCGCCGCCACCTTGACCGCGTTCACGGCCCAGGCCGTAGCCTTGGCGGCACGGCATTTACCCGAGGCACCGGGACAATGGCTGGTCTGCGGGGGCGGCCGGCAAAATCCGGCCCTCATGTCGGCTTTGGCCGCCGCCTTGAAGGTTCCCGTCATGCCGGTGGAAACGGTTGGCTGGCGCGGCGATTTTCTGGAGGCGGAGGCGTTCGCCTATCTGGCGATCCGGCATATGGACGGCTTGCCCCTCAGCTTGCCCGGCACCACCGGCGTGCCGTACCCGCTGCCGGGTGGCCGCCTCAACCATCACGCGGCCTAGCGCATTCGCCTTCTGAAAGTGTCATATCCTGAGAATTGGCAACCTGCTAGAGTAATTCCGAATTAATGAGAATCGCGAAGCAATTCTAAGTGATTGGACAAATTGCTCTAGTTCTAAGGGCCTGAGTATTTCAGAATAAAAATGTCTTAGGTATGAAACCCGCTCCGTTCATCTAGTCACTCGTTTCAACGGTTGTTCCTCTAACCCGCTATGGTATCAGTCATTGCGAAAAGAACCTGCTTGTCCATCGGCGATCAAGCCTCCTGCCAGTGCCGGGGTTTTGGTATTTGCGACATTAGTGTTGTGTACAGCATTCGGGGAGGTTGCGACCGGCCTGGTTGTGCCTGCGATGCCCGCGCTGGGCGAAATTTACAACAAGACACCGGGATCGATTCAGCTCACGATCGTCACGTTTGCTGTCATGTTTGCCGTGGGCCAGTTGATTTTTGGCCCGTTTTCCGACCGTAGGGGCCGCCGCACTGCCCTCTTGATCGGCGCCGGATTGACGCTCGTCGGTTCGGCTACGGCAGCCACGGCAGACGGTTTCTGGGTGATCGTTGTCGGCCGCGCAATTCAGGGCCTTGGCGCTGCGTCGGGTTATGTCGTTTCGCGCGCCATCGTGCGGGATATCTACGGCGCTGAAGGTTCTGCGAAAGCCATGGCGATCCTGTTCGCCCTGATGGCTGGCTGTTTCATGGCTGCTCCGCTGGTCGGTGGAGCACTTCTGGATCTTGTAAGCTGGCGGGCAGGCTTCGTCTTCGCATGCGCCGCCGCCCTGATTTGGCTGGCCTCGACAATCTTTATTATGCCGGAAACCGGAACGGCGGCACCCGCCTCGGAGACGCAGCCGATCCATATCGTCTATCTGGGGCTATTTCGGCATCGGGGCTTCCTCGCCTTCATGCTCACCCATTCGGTCGGCTATGCGGGACTGTATTGTTTCGTTGCCGGAGCACCGTACTTTTTTATCGAGAGCCTCAACATAAGCGCATCAAGCTATGGCGTGATCGCCACTATTGTTTTGTCGGGCTTCCTCGTCGGATCAACCGCGGCGCGCTACGCGATTCCCCGGTGGGGAATGAAGCGGGTCATCCCGGTCAGCTTAGCGATTATGCTCGGTGCACCAGCGATACTTGTCCTGCTCGGGCTGCTTGGATGGTTGCCGACACCTCTTATTGTGGCCCTCGGATTTGCTTCTTGGTTCGGTGGCGGGTTTCTGGCGCCGAATACCGCCGCTGGGGTTATGATGTCCCATCCAAAGGCCGCCGGCGCCGCGGCGGCGGTTCTTGGGTTCGTGCAAATGTGCGCGGCGGCTGCCGTCTCGTTAGTGCAGGGGTTGATCTACGACGGGACTGTGTTTCCGATGGTCGGAATGCAGCTCCTTCTGGGCGTCGCAACTTGGATAATTTGGAGCCGTCTAAAGCGGTATACGGTTTTTGGCAAGGATGGCGAGACGGCAGGGGGGTAGCGCCTTTTTGCTAATGTCCGCTTTGGGTCAAACTCTGCCATAAAGCTTCACCCTCCAACATACACGATCCGCGCTTCAGGGTCCCCGGACCGTGGGCCATGGGTCAGGCATTTTGGCTGGCAGGTCGTCCGAGGAACCTATCGAGGCGTTTCACTACGCCATGTCTGCTGCTCACCTGACTTAAAGCATTCACGGCTGATTCTGACGCCATAGAATATGACCCAAACCAGTAGTTTAAAACATTTTATTTATCGGGAAATTGTCAGCGCGCTTTACCCATGGCTCCAGCCTTGTCCCAGCAGAAGGCAACCACCGTTGTGCTGCGTTACTGCTGAAGAATTGTCATCAGGAGATGTATTTTGTATAGCTTGTGAAGCAACGAATAGTCGCTTTCCAATGAAGAAAAAAATTGAATGCTTGATAGTCTTGACGCCTTTATTGGACAGCTGTCCTATCTCCAAATTGGCCTCATCATCGGGACGATGGTGTTGGCGGGGTTTGTGCGTGGCTTCGTCGGTTTCGGGGCCTCGCTTATAATCGTCATGGTGTTGAGTCTGGTGCTTGAACCGCTCCTCGCCGTACCGATATCGATGCTAAGCGGTCTGCCCGCTATGGCGCAGTTGTTGCCAAACGCCATTCGTTTTTCCGAGAAATCCTTTGTCGTTCCCTATGGCGTCGCTGCATTCGCTGCTGCCCCGGTTGGCGCGGTTGTTCTTGTTACGCTTGACGCTACAATCATGAAAATGACCATCTCGGTCTTCGTCCTTGTTATGGTCGCCTTAATGTATGGGCACTGGCGACCCTCCAAAAATCCGGGATTAGGGGTTTATTTGAGTGCTGGCGCTATCTCGGGTTTATTGCAGGGCGCGGCAGCCGTTGGTGGACCGCCTGCGGTCGCGGTTGCTTTGTCCCGGCCCGGTGCACCGCAGCAACAAAGAGCCAACGTCATTGGCGCAGTCACCGCCCTGTCAATGTGTGCTTTATTACCGGTATGGTATTATGGTCTATTTACGAGTGAGGTGATCTTCATCAGCATCGCGGTGACGCCGTTTTATATGGGTGCGACTTGGGGCGGTGCGCGGTTTTTCTCTCTCCAAGGTCACCGCTACTTTCGCAACGGGGCACTCGCGGCACTCGCCATCATCGGGCTGATTACCCTCACCATATCAACCCAGGAGTTTATTACCCGTTAGAGCGAATTCATAAAACAACTACTCATATCTGCCCTGTATTAGGCAATTTCTGCTTTCCTTACATTATGGATTGGGCAGATCCATCAACCTTTAGGTCTGGAGATGCCGTAGCCAGAGCGCTACGGACACCGACGTTCCAGCAGAGGTAAGGTCAGGTCAATGAAGGGGCGTGGGAGTTATTTACGGGCTAGCCGAAATCCGAAGACGGGCGGTGTCTGAGGAGTTCAGTCCCCAATTCATCCCGGAATGGCCTTATTTTGTGCTTCACCGAATCCACAGCTTCGGAGATCGACGAAGTGTTGCGAGCCGTATCGGATGTGCGGTCACTGATAAGGCTGGTGTTCAGTTTAATGTCCCAAAGATGGCTCTCTGATTGATCAACCCCCGGAGTTTGGGCTTATTCGGACAATAAATTGTTGCGACGCGCTACCGGCGGGACCGCAAAGGCACAATTCCGGCCTGCGAGGCGGCCAGAGACAAAGGCCCAGCCGAGATGGTGGCCATGGCCCTCCAGTAAAACACCGCCCTGCCCCGCGGCGCCAGAAGCATAGAGACCCGGAATTGGAGCTCCTTCTCGCATAACCTGTAGTCCAGCGCTGACCCGCAATCCGCCATCTGTAAATACCACATAGGCCTTGACTGGACCAAGGGCATAAAAGTTAGGTTGGCTAATCTGTCGCCGGCCTCCCCTCACCTCGTTATGTGATTGTACCGTGGCAGCAAGATTGTCCGCCGGCACCCCAATGCAAGCTGCGAGGCGATCAAGCGTCGGCGCAGTATGAAATACGTCGCGCCGGTTCCGTCGGTAGTCATCAATGTAGGCATAAGCGATCCCGGGCGCAGTTGAGATAAAGTTTGGATATTCGCGTAGCTTATCCGCGAGTGATTGATCGAAAAGGATGAAGGCCATAGCGTCCGTCTGTTTCGCAGTCTCCTTTGCAGGTGCTCTATAGTCGTCAGTAAAGTGCTTACCCTCTTTGTTGACGAGAATGGCTCCTGCCCGAAATAGCTCTGGCGAAGGGCCGAGCGCAGTAGTAAGAAAGCTCATCATAAACGGTCGCAAAATTCCTTTAGGCAGATTACGCGTCGCCCAGCGCATGAAGAGTGCTAGCAGACGCCATGGGGGCAAGCGGAGTAGTAAGCTCGGTCGTGTGGGCGGAATAAACCTTAAGATTGGCCCCCTCACGACATCACCGTTGACCACCTCAGCTCCGAGCTCAAGAGCCAGCTTATGGCCCCCACCGGTCGCCCCAGGATTGACGGGATCGACCCCAGCAACGTTTTGCTTGCCAGCGAAGCGTTCTTTTAATTCTGCACTACCGCTAAAGTCGCCGCTTGCCAGTATTACCCCGCCACGCGCCAGCACCTGATATTCCTCGCCGTCCGGTGTACGCACGAGAATGCCTATTACCCGACCTTCACGCTCGATCAGCGATTCTGCGGACGTCCCGGTGCGAATATCGACGCCCAATTTTCTACAATACCGGCCCAAATGATAAGGAAAGGCTCGCGAGTTTGGCAAAACGTTGAGCATGCGCGGGTAGCGGTGGGGGTCCTCCGGCATTGGGCCCATAAACACAAGACCCGTCGAAGTAAGCCATTCAATCAGGTTTGTAGTGTTATCAACCAGCAAGCGGCGCAATGCCTCGTTGTCACGTCCGGCGTAGCAAGCATTAAGTAAGCCGAGATCTTCGAAATGCTCGTCCGGCGTGTCCTTGATCCCGAGCGCTTTTTGGTGGGGCGTATTGGTCGCTGAGATCGAGCCAATGGACCAAGCCGTTGATCCACCGAGCTCAGAATTTTTCTCGACGAGAACAACAGAACGTCCAAGCTGTGCGGCTTCCGCCGCCGCGGCGAGCCCAGATCCACCACCACCAACGACTGCAACATCTACATTGATGTCGTTGGTGGTCATGCCAACGCTCTCCATTTCATACCGTGCGAAAGCCAGTCATTCTAGGCATCTAAATAATTTACGTGTTCATCTCATCATTCTGGGCGTTAATGGTTTTAGTAACCTAATTCCCTGAGCGATAGAAATATTTCTAGCCTTTATAACAGAATGACAAACGCCAATTGCTCGTCGCTGTACACTCTTGTCTAATCCAACTGGGTCTAACCAAGTTACAGAAATTCCTTGAGGGGAATGAGCACCATCTTCAATCAGTATAAGATGTGCATCTAGAGGCACATCAGGGGTTTTCAAAACACCATTAAAAACATTTCTGCTCCAATTATTCATTTTATCGCGCCATTCCCCGGTGCCGGCAGGTCCAGCTTTTGCTTTGTATGCCTTGCTTTCAAACACCTGAGGGCCATCTACCTCGTGCAATGCTACAAAAGGTGTTTCATGCTCATGAACACATTCAAATCTTTGCGTGGCGTGAATTCCAGGGATTGTGATTAGCATTTTCATATGTGAGACGTACCACTGGTCCCAGTCACTGCGCCTTGCCAAGTCCGTTAAATTCATCTCAACCATGTAGATCATCTAAATTGGTTCCTTAAACGGTAGCGTGACAGGTCGAGTTTTCCGGCGCCACGATGGCGACAACAGCCATTGGAGACCCTTCAGTATTACTATACATGCTGGCGAATGCGGCGGTTTCGGCAGCCGTTACCCGCCCTCGCTTTCAATATATTTCCAGTAAGTATCCTTCTTGGTCACCGCTCCGTCATGAAATTCCCATAGATCACAGCCAAGAAAGTTGACCTTGTTGCCGTCTGGTTGGGTCCCACGGACTAGCCATTCGCTGATCGCCTTAGTATCGTCGACGACCCAGTGCCGCATTTTATCCCAACGCATGTCGGTAACCACCTCAAAGCGGGCGCGCAATACGTCTCCAATCTCTTGTTTGCCAATGCAACGACGGCCTTCTGGCGCGATTGGACCGCGCGCCATGATCCATTCGCAATCGTCAGCAAAATAGCTAAGGATGCTATCAACGTCCTGGCGGTTGAACGCATCGCAAATCGTCTCCAGCAGCTCAATAGTAATCTGTCCGGTGTTTTCCAATTTGGCCTCCTTCACAAAATAATACCGCACCAGTAATGGTCATCGTATCGCCAACCCATGCCGTTCCTAATGCTCGAGTCTGCTTACATTTAGAAAAGAAGACAACGACCCAGACCGCCACCAAAACACAAACTCTATGCCGTTCATAGGC
>Ga0302139_10001502_pt1 | contig 11431 bp, 9 predicted proteins | sample CBN3_331_MG_FD_203104 | JGI IMG/M metagenome (GOLD analysis project Ga0302139, IMG submission 203104) | Marine microbial communities from Western Arctic Ocean, Canada - CBN3_33.1 | ecosystem: Environmental > Aquatic > Marine > Oceanic | place: Canada: Western Arctic Ocean | collected 2017-09-15 | reverse complement strand
ATATTTGGGACGGGGGTCCGGACACTTACACTAGGACAACCGATCACTGGATGATTGGCCGAGACATGGAACCGAACTACGAGGACCCCTTCTTGGAGATATCAAGGCTAGCCACGGAGAACCCGGACGGAAGATGGCCACCATTCAGGTACGACGTCTCCCAGTTCTCCGACCTGAGCTGGACAATCACAGGCGATGCATTCGAGTCTTACCAGATCGCAAGGGCCACTAATGGCCAGGATGAGATATACTTCGAGATCCAAGGACTTCCACCAAGGATAGTTGGCATGGCAATCTACTCCGGCGGTATCGGGATGGACGACGTGACCTTCTCCATGTCGATTGCCACGGAGGACTGGGACGAAGGGCTCAGTATTGACTACTACACGACTATTCTAGAGGGCGGTGGCTACTTGGATATCAACGGACTGACGCAGTTCCCCAGATCCCCAGTGCCATTCATCCCAGTGCCAGATCACCAATCAGTCAATGACGACACCACCTCTGTCATCGGAACTGTGCCCAGTGAGATGTCTCACGAGGTCACTCTGTCGGAGGTGGAGATGCACGTTTTCTCAGGGGGCTCTTCCATGGCAAGTCTGATGCTGAACGAGGAGGAAACCAACATCTCCACGGACGACGGCACATGGTGGGAACTCACATGGATTGACGCTGGCCATCGGGGCCTGCTCTCCGAATGGGACGTCTTTTCCGTCCGGACAAACTCCGACGCTCCATTCGAGATTCGCATCTTCGATCACTGGGCCCAGACATGGACTGACCGAGGGGAATAGTTCGTTCATGGGCCAATTCTATAACCCCGCTACTTCGGGCATGAGCATGAACAAGAAGGCAATCACACTTGTGATGTGCATGCTAATGGTCGTCTCCACGACGCCACTATCGAACGCAGAGGGCCAGGAGGAGTCCACGATTTGGGGCATCACCTACGACTGGTCCCACTTCGAGGGGGACGCATTCAACATGACCGGGGTCGATGTGAACGAACTGAACAGGGATCTCGAGGAGGCCGCATCATACGCCGGCTTCGACCTCGATTACGACCTTGTGCTGAGCGGTACGACCCAGATGTTCGTCGAGTCATGGGACGAGGCAGGGCCCTTCACGGTGACCCTTTCGGGGAACGGGGAATCGTATCAGGTGAGCAAGAGGATCACCGAGCTGACGATCAGGCATGGGAGCATGGCCGACACGGGGATGGCGACCAACTGGTCGGACGGCGACGAGAAGATAGAGGCGTGGATCAGCGTCTACCAGGACTACCTGTTGGTCCTGAATGCCCATTACGTCGAGTACGTTGACGGGGACATGCTCGTTTACGGGGGAGAATTGCTGCTCGACGCCGAGTTCTCCGTCTCCATGGGCTTCGATGCAGAGCTGGGAGTCACAGCGGCCAACGAGGCCCTCTCCCCGGATGTCTCGGCGAACGTGCAACTCTCCTTCGAGATCCCCGACCTAGAAGCGACGTGGAATCCGCAATGGAGTCCGGTAGACTATCACTTCGTCATGGGTGACTCCAGTCCTGCCGTTGATCCAGACGGCATTGCCGATTGGTCCTCCCACACCTACTGCTCAAACTATGAATTCCAGACTGGCCAAATGTGCCAGCAACTCGAGCACGAGGAGACCGAACCCCTGTATATCCAGCATCACGAACAAGCCGACGCTGAGATGCAGGGGAGCTTCTCCAGCCTCACGGGCTACTCCCTAGAGATGTCCGCCGCTGGCCTCCCCACGGACGAGTTCGACTTGGACATCGACGTGTTCAACGTGGCCATCTCCGACTCAATCCCCGATCAGGGCGTAATCCATTCAGATTTCCAAGTGAGCTCATACGCTCTATGGGGGCATAACTGCCCCACTGTATCGTACACCGAGTTTGTGACGGTGGATGACATCGAATACCAGGCCCAGTGCGGCTTGGTGCTACCAGTCCCATGGGCCATGACGGATGTGATGGAGCACTCAATGGGTCAGGCCCTTGAGAGCGGCGTCCAGGAGCTGGGAGACGCAGCCTTCGAACAGGTCGGGGAGTGGGCCGAGGAAACCGGACTCGATCTCGAGGGCGGCGACGATGACTATTACGACAACTTTCCAGATTTTGTCTGCGACAGCGGCGAGAGAATCCCGAGGAACTGGTTCAACGACGACTACCCGGACTGCTACGATGGCTCCGACGAGATCCTGTGGTCTACCGATGAGGTCCAGGACTACGAGTGGCAAGGAGAGCAACCCACCGAGTTCCCGACCCCGACAGAGGGTAGCACCCTTCACCACGTACTGGCGTCGGGCGAGCTGCCCTACTGCACCGACCCCTCTTACCCGCCGTTCGAGTCGTACGACGAGAACGGCACCTTGGTCGGATTCGACGTCGACGTCGCCGACTCACTGGCGTCCATCCTAACCACCGAGTACGGGACTCCCGTCCAATTCGTGCACGTCGAGTCGGAGTGGGACCTCATCATCCCCAACCTGAATGGCGGCGAGATGTGCGACGCCATCATCTCGGCTATGACGAAGACCCCTGAGCGCGACTATGTCGTCGACTTCACCCAGAGCTACTACACGTATAGCCAGGGCGTAATCGGAGGGGCCGGATCATCACCCATCAACGATGTCTCCGAGCTTAACGCTGCTGGAGTCACCATCGGAGTACAGTCCGGGACGATGTCTGACCTGTACGCTGGAACTACTCTTGGAATGGCAACGGTATCTGCGTACGAGGACTACCCATCAGTCATCGCAGCCCTGAACAATGGTGACGTGATGTACGCACTGGGGGACACGCCCGTCCTCGCCCTGGATGGCACCATTATGGCCACATTCTCCGAGGAGCAATTCGGGATAGCAGTCCGAGAGGGGAACAACGAGCTCCTCACGGCACTGGACGTGAGTATCACGAGTCTCGTGGAATCAGGGGAATACAACAGCATCTACTCGAACCAGTCATGGTTCGACGGTGAGCCCTATCTGATCAACGACTGGTCGCCCGATCAGGACTTCGGTTCGCAGGAGTCCTTCGGAGCGACCAGCGACGACGGCTTCACCTGCCTCTTCGAAGACTCGCAGACTATCCCGCCATCCGGTGTTGGTGACGGGTACCCGGACTGCTATGACGGCTCAGACGAGGAGATGCAACCCCAGGTCTGGTCATGTGCAGTGGATGTTAGACTGGACTCCCTAGCGGATATAGGGTGGGATTCCATCGAGACCAAGACCCTCGACCATCCCGGCTTCCCTGAATGGTGTGGAACGCCTGTCGGCGATCTGCAGATCAGCGAAACCCAGCCGAACCTCCCTCCTGCCGATGACGTCTACGGCGCATTGATCGATGACCAAGAATGGTCACACATACAGGCGAGGAACGCATCGCACCATCTATATTTCGGGGAAGAATTTTATGGCGACGGGTTCGAAGATTGCGAGAACTATGGCGGCTCGTGGGTCGATGAGTACGAGTCATGCGCTTTCGAAGAATACTCAGACATGGCCATCGACGGGGAACTGATCCACGAAGGCGGAAACACTTGGACTCGCTACCTTTGGTCCGGCGACTACCTGTACCTAGCTGTCCCTGCCTCCGACGATGACATCTGGACTGGCATGGGATCTCGCGTCACCGACTTCATTTGCGACGAGTGGGACCCCTATCATCGCGTTCAGGAGTGGCAGGTCGGAGACGGCATCGAGGACTGCGAGAACGGGAATGACGAGGGCACCGACGCCGACTCGGGAGGGACCACCGATCCGGTCGGCTCCGCCGACCTCGACCGGATGGCCGACGCTCTCGCCGATTCTAACCTCGAGAAGACCATTGAGGCATTCTCGGTCAGGCTGGAGGGACTACTTCAGGACAACGTCCCCGAGGAGCCCAAGTACGATCTGGAGGACCTCTGCGCGACCATGCTCTGGGACGTAAGCGACGTCAGGGTTCTGGGAGTGGCACTGGTCCTCGAGGGGGGCCTTCTCTTCGGGCCGCAGATCAAGAATTCGGTACCCCATCCAACTACCACGATCAACGTGAAGTTCCTTTCGGGACAGGCAGCCAGGGACGCGAAGTCAGGCGTCATCTCCAAGGTATCGATGGATGACATGGCACCAGCCTCCAAGCACAACTTGGTCGAACTCTACGAGATCCTAGGGCCGAGGTACCTGCCAGGCCTGGATACCACTGACACCGATGAGGATGGGACTCTGGACTTCTTCGACACGGACGACGACAACGACGGAATCCCTGACTGGAACGACCCAGAGCCAACTACGGTCAAGGCCGAGGCCGAATCATCCGGCCTCCCGGCTCCTGGCTTGGTGGCATCGCTCTCGGTAATCGCCGCGGCGGCCATGCTCATCCCTAGAAGGGATGACTAGGTCCCGTCTCCATGGCAGCAGGACGCAATGCCTCCCTCGGGCTCGCAGCGCTGCTTGTCATGGTGGCTTGGTCCAGTGCGTGGTTCGAGATCACGGCTACTGGGACGTACGAAGAGGGGCTCGAGAGGGAGCCCACCATCAGGACGCAGTACTCGATCGACAACGAGGAACAGACCTTTGAAATCTCGATAGAGAACGCGACCCCCCTGATACTCTACTGGGTGCAGAGGGAGGATATCACCACTGGTGGCGAGACTGCTGGGAACGACTCCGACGAACCCGTTATCGAAGTCGGAAGCGAGCCCGACAGCGAGGATGGGGAGCCCTGCAACGGAGAGTGCATGGAGCGTGCTAGGAACTCTCTTGCTCTCCTGATGGTTGCATTCGTCGCCTCTCTCGCCGTCTCAGCACTCAGGCCCAGCAGGAGTGCCGATGCTGCAGCCGGCCTCTCGTGGATGGCCTGCATGGCTCTGATAGTACTGGGAGTCCCCTTGGCAGCCGCCGCCGACTTCGGGATCTTCGGTTCTGACGAGGGTGGCGAGTCTGGGTCGTCAACGGGGGGCTTCGATTCGGAGACAGACGGCTCGGTCTCCGTCGACCAGTTCGCCCACTTCTCCTCCAGCACCAGCAATGGCGTAACATCGGCAGGTCTGGTATTCACCTATGACTCGATGGGGTTCGACTTGGGCCTGCTGGATGAGGGTGACAGGCAGGCGGTAATCGATTCTACACCAAGCGAAGGCCAACCGGGCTACGAGTCTCTGATAGGTTTCCATGGCGAGTTGGTGGCTGGTCCCGGGCCAATCTTCTCCTGGTGGTTCTTGATTCTCCCACTCTACGCATACTCGCTCAGGCGTGAGAAACAATCCGATGAGGAAGAGTGAGGGTGTCTAGACCCACTCGTCGTTGGGTGCAGTCAGGTCGCCCCCAGCATCCCCGGTGTTCACGACCCCTCGTGGTTCGACAAGCATCACCTTGCACTCCGAGTCCGCACATGGCTTGTGCCTCACTCCCTTGGGGACCACGTACATCTCGCCTTCCGACAGATCGACCGACCCGTCCTCGAACTCTATCCTCATGCTTCCCTCGATGACGATGAACGCCTCGTCGGTTTCATCGTGCTCATGCCAGACGAACTCCCCCTCGATCTTCACGAGCTTGAACTGGTAGTCGTTCATCTCGGCGATTACCTTCGGTGACCACTGGTCGGAGAACTCGGAGAGCTTGTCTCTGAGGTTTACCTTTGCCATCTTGCTCTCTCCGGTTTTTGTTAGTAGACTAGCTGAACGTCTGAGTCTGCACTGAGTGAGATGACGCCCTTAGGGCCACTCCAGACCATCCCCATTCCAGGAACGAGAACCCCATCTGCGTTCTCCTTGGTAACTCCGACTACTGCCTGAGACCCAGTCGAGCAGTAGATTCCCGCTCCTCCTTGGATGATCCTGTCGAGGATTGAACGACCCATCCCGGGATTCACTCCGGACCTCTCATCAATCTCGCTAAGGTACTCCTTCTGGAGTAGCCTTACTGCGTGTGATGCGAAGAACATGTTGACTTCGTAACCATCGTCAAGAGCCTGGGCGGCACAGGCCATTCCAACGACGCATTTCCTTGGGTCTATCTCTGGGTCGGTCACTATCTTGACGAAGTATCTCTTGGACATGTAACTCCCATCTGAGGAGCCAATAAAACCGTTGCCGAACGGCCCTCTTGAAACTAGGACGCAATTATTAGGGCAGACTAATCACAAGGTATGTGGAAACAGGACTGAGGGGCAAGGTAGTACTAGTCACCGGTGGCGCTGGAGGCATAGGGCAGGCAATTTGCAGGCAGTTCGCCGAAGAGGGAGCTAAGGTCGCAATCCACTACCACACGTCTTCCGAAGGGGCTGCGGAACTAGCCGCCGAGATAGGGGGAGTGGCCATCCATGCCGATCTGAGGGTGCCTTCGCAAGCCGATGAGATGGTTGGCACAGTGGTATCCCAAATGGGGGGATTGGACATCTGCGTAGCAAATTCTGGAATCTACCCTCCAGATCCGAGACCCATGTGGGAGATAGACGAAGAGAGATGGAACTCCACGATTCTTTCGAACCTCGGAGTAACAGCAAACACCTCCCGATCATTCCTTTCTCACGTATCTGAGAGGGGGACAGGTTCGCTTGTCCTTGTGGGGTCCACTGCTGGAATTTACGGAGAGGCAGGTCACTCTGACTACGCGGCAGCCAAGGGTGCAATCACCACCGGTCTGCTGTTATCGCTGAAGAACGAGGTTTCCCGCTTGGGTTCCGTCAGGGTGAATGCCGTGGCACCCGGTTGGACTCTCACCGAGAAGAAGATTGAATCAGGGCTGGACGACGAGGTCATGCAGAGGGCGAAGTCAACCATGGCTCTCAAGAAGCTCGCTACACCTAATGACGTGGCGAGAGCGATTGTGATTCTATCCTCCGACGAGGTGTCCGGACATATCACCGGACAGGTCATCGAGGTCGCTGGCGGGATGGAAGGGAGACTGGTCTGATTCATTTGGAATTGGACGTTAGCCACTTCCAGAGGTAGGCGGAGATTGCCAGCAGGGCTATCGTCCAACCAGGAGTAACAATCAACACTGCCACTGTAGCTGCAATCTCCTCGAGCACACCCCCGAGAATACGTACAGGACTTGAAATTCTTGCACGCAAGATCATCGATTAGCGGTGTGGCGGAAACAGGTCACCAGATGGTCATCGACCATTCCTGCAGCTTGCATCATCGCATAGCAGGTCGTAGGCCCTATGAACGTGAAACCAAGGCCCCTGAGAGCATCACTCATCTCCTTGCTTGTCGCGGTGGACGATTCTACGTCATCCATCCGTTCTCTAAGATTTACAATGGGGCTACCTCCGACGAATGACCAGAGGAATTCCGAGAAGGCATCCTCATCAGTCCCGAAGTGCTCCACGAAGGCACGAGCGTTGTTGATGGCAGACTTGATCTTGGCCCGGTTGCGGATTATCCCCGGGTTGGACACGAGCCTCTCTACGTCTTCCTCGTCGTAGGATGCGATTTTCTTCGGGTCGAATCCGTCGAAAGCATCGCGATATTCTTCTCGCCTTTTCAGGATTTGAATCCAGGAAAGGCCGGCTTGTGCCCCCTCGAGGATAATCTTCTCAAAGAGTCGTCGCCCATCTCGGTTCGGAGTGCCCCACTCCTTGTCGTGATAGTCGATGTAGATAGGGTCGCCAGTGGACCAGGGGCAGCGATAAAGTTCGCCCAACGGGTCACCCCTCTGTGAGGAATCTGACTCCGGTCAAACTCTCGCTCACTCCCCATAGTCGCCTTGCAGTATCTTCGTCCTGGGCATTCGAGTTGATTTTGGCCCTCCCAGTCATTCCTCTCATCTCGAGTACTCCAGTGGGGCCCCAGTATGGGTATTCCAACGCATCCTTCTCGGTGGCTGCGTAGAGGGTCGCCTCGGCCCCCCTCTTCGCAGGCATTGCTACGAACAGGTTCAGGAAGCGCCAGAACAGAGAGTACCTCTGCAGGTCTGTCGCAGAGTATCCCGGGTGGCTCGCTATTGCGGAGACTCCCGACCCGCTACTCTCCAGCCTTCTGGCAAGCTCTAGTGAGAAAATCAGATTCGCGATCTTGCTCTGAGAGTAGAATCTCCACTTGTTGTATTTCTTCCTCTCTCCGTTCAGGTCATCGAAGTCGATGACTCCTGGATTGTGCGCAATGCTCGATACCGTCACTACTCTGCTACCCTCGGTCGACTCTAGAATCGGCAACAGATGGCCTGTGAGGGCGAAGTGACCCAGATGGTTGGTTCCGATTTGGAGTTCGAAACCGTCCTTGGTAAATGACTTGGGCGGAATCATCACGCCTGCGTTGTTGATGAGGATGTCCAACCGTTCGCCCCCGGATACGAATTTCTTGGAGAATGACTCCACACTGGATAGGTCTGCTAGGTCGAGAACGGAAACCGAGACTTTCGATTCGGGAAACTCATAGAGGATCCTGAGCATAGCTAGCTCAGCCTTCTCAGGGTTCCTGCATGCCATGGTGACCGATGCACCCTTGGAAGCCAGTGCTCTTGCCATGTAGTAGCCTATCCCTGTGTTCGAACCAGTGACGATGGCGACCTTACCTGTTTGATCGCCCATTGCCCTCTCATTCCACTTCATGCAACGCGCCAAATCTCTCGACTATTTCAGAGATGGGTGCCGGTTACTCACGGATTTTCGTTAAACTTGATGGCCCACTCCCTTTGGCAGGTCCATGGCTAACCCACGGATAGAAGTAGAGGAACGGGGGCATCTGATGGATGTCCTCTCCATCCTCTACCCAGAAGCCAAGAAGAACTCGCTAAGGAGAATGATTGACCACGGGCGCGTACTTATTGACGGCAACAAGGCATCCCGTGCTAAAGAAATCGTCCGAGCAGGATCTACCGTGGAGACACTCTCGCGTTCCGAGGGAGACGGGCCAGCCAGAAAGAAGGTCGATAGCATCCCCGAGCCGGAGATACTGTACGATGATTCCAAACTTCTCGTAGTCAACAAACCAGCAGGACTTCTCTCGGTCGCCACTCCAAGGGGGGAGGCGGACACCATGTTCGACCGTGCATTGAATTGGGCATCCAAGAACCACTCGACAAGAGTCCATCTCGTCCATCGCCTCGATAGAGAGACGTCGGGTTGCCTTCTTCTCTCAAAGTCTACCGAGGTTAGGGATATGCTCCAAAAGCAGTTCAAGGACCGTACGATAGAGAGGATATACCATGCAGTGGTATACGGGAAACCCAGTTCCGAATCAGGTGTGGAGAAGTCCCGCGTCAAGGAGACTAAGGACAAGCGGGTTCGACTGGTTCAGAAGGGAGAGAGGGCCGGCAAGGAAGCGATAACCAATTGGAGAATCGAGGAGACTGGGCCTATGCATTCCCTAATCAGGATTAAGATCGATACTGGGAGGAGGGCACAGATAAGGCTCCACATGAGCAGTATGGGGTGCCCGGTTTCCGGGGATACTCGGTACGGCCGAGGAAAGGCCAGTGTGAACAGGCTATGCTTGCATGCTTCGGCACTTGGTTTCGAGCATCCGAATGGCAGTAGGATAAAGGTGGAGAGCGATATCCCATCAAAGCTATTCTCCGAGTTGAGACGCAAGTCCCTGTGATGCGAAAACACTTCTGGTGTTCGCCTACTTTGGCATCTGAGGTTACTAGAGCCTCTTTTCCTACTCTCCATACTAAATAGGGCGCGGAGGGCGCGGCCGATTAGAGGAAGTATCTTGGTTCGATTTTCAGACTTAGGAGTCGAGCCACGCTTGGTCGAGATTTTACGGGAAGATGGCATAATTGATCCTTTCGAGGTCCAAATCGAGGCAATCCCCGAAGCCATGCAAGGAAGGGACGTGTGCTGCAGGGCGCCAACCGGTTCAGGCAAGACCCTGGCTTTCGGCCTACCTCTAATCTCCAGGACATCGAAAGCCGAGTCTAAGAGGCCCACTTCCCTTGTCCTCACCCCTACAAGAGAACTGGCAGAGCAGATTCGCAAAGTATTGCAGCCTCTGGCCAGGTCAGCAGGCCTTGGCGTACTATCAGTATATGGTGGCACTCCGTACAAGGGCCAACTGAGGAATCTGAAACAGGGCGTCGAGATACTAGTCGCATGCCCAGGGAGACTAATCGACCTTCTTGACAGAGGCGCACTTCGTCTAGATGACGTTGGAATGGTGGTCTTGGACGAGGCCGACAGGATGGCTGACATGGGATTCATGGAGCCGGTATGCTCGATATTGGAAAAGTGCAGCCAAGATCGGCAGACTATACTCTTCAGCGCCACGCTCGACGACGACGTCGCAGAGATAATCGACCATTACCAGAAGGATCCTGCTATGATAGGAATCGGACCGGAGGAAGTGAGCATGGACAGCATGGAGCACCTGTTCTGGAGGGTCAACTCCAGAGGCAAAGCAGATCTCTCAGCCTACATCACGGAGAAGTGCGGTCGGAGTATCATATTCTGCAGAACCAGGGCAGGTGTGGATCGCCTTGGGGACGAGATGAGTGATATCGGCTCATCTTTCACCACTCTACATGGGGGGATGAACCAGAAGCAGAGAGACAGATCGATGCAGAAGTTCAGTGGAGGCAGAGCTAGGGTGCTGATAGCAACCGACGTAGCCTCTCGCGGGATAGACGTTACCGAAGTTAACTGCGTGATACACTACGATCCCCCGGATGATGGCAAGGCGTACAAGCACCGTAGCGGCAGGACTGCCCGTGCAGGCTCAACGGGTACGGTAGTCTCTCTTGTACAGAGGTCCCAGAACAGGAAGTACAAGAGAATTCAGAGCGAGGCGGGAATTAGGTGTAGGTTCACAGAGCCCGACGTAGATATTCTGGAGGAGAGGGAGTTCGTCTTGGCACCTCCTATGAAATTCAATGACGGTGGTAATTCGAGAGGCCCGAAAAACAACAAAAGGGCCCGCAGATCCAGAAATAGCAAGCAGTATAACTCCTCAAACCGTAATGGAAACCGTAATGGAAACCGTAATGGTGACCGTAATGGAAACCGAAATGGTGACCGTAATGGAAACCGAAATGGTGACCGTAATGGAAACCGAAATGGTGACCGTAATGGAAACCGAAATGGTGACCGTAATGGAAACCGAAATGGTGACCGTAATGAAAACCGAAATGGTGACCGTAATGGAAACCGTAATGGAAACCGAAATGGTGACCGTAATGGAAACCGAAATGGTGACCGTAATGGGAACCGAAATGGCGACCGTAATGGAAACCGAAATGGTGACCGTAATGGAAACCGAAATGGCGACCGTAATGGAAACCGAAATGGCGACCGCAAAAGCAAGCCGGCGGTCAATTACAAAGATAAGCGAAACGGAAGGTCTCGTGGACCCCCCAAGAAGGTAGATTTTAGGGCATAGTAAGGCCGCAGTAGGCACTCCAGAGCTTCAATCAAATGAGTTTTGGCTGATATCAATTCAAATACTAATAATCCTTGATTTGCCCGTGAGGTTATTCAGGTTCGACAACTCCA
>Ga0302139_10001500_pt1 | contig 11449 bp, 10 predicted proteins | sample CBN3_331_MG_FD_203104 | JGI IMG/M metagenome (GOLD analysis project Ga0302139, IMG submission 203104) | Marine microbial communities from Western Arctic Ocean, Canada - CBN3_33.1 | ecosystem: Environmental > Aquatic > Marine > Oceanic | place: Canada: Western Arctic Ocean | collected 2017-09-15 | reverse complement strand
TCTCCTTCAGCAACGCCTTCAACTGCTTGGCCATCGCCGGCTGCATGCCGCCGTACTTCTGACGCCAGCGGTAGTAGGTCTGCACGGTGATCTCCAGGGCTCGGCAGGCTTCTTCGACGCGTTCGATCGCAACGGGCGGCCGTACAATCTGCTGCCAGAGGGTTCGACGATTGCCGAACTGTTCTGGACGGTGTTTCGTCTGTGCGGGGCGCCCATGCGGGCAGCCTCATGATGCGTGACCATCTGCCCGAACACGAGCGATGTCGAGGAACTGTTTCGCAACACGCGCGAAACACTGCTCACTTCTTCGCCGTTCCGGTCAGCCATATTGTCTCGAAGGCGTTCCCGAACTTCACCGGCGTGCGTGCGGACCGTTGAAACTCGGCGGGCTCAGTGCATTTGCCAACGATGCGAATGGGACCAGAGAACGCTGTGCCGTCGGTCTTGATGGACAGTTTGACTTTCTTTGACGTGCCCCCGTCCGGCTTTGAAACGACGGGCGCCGACGTCATTCCTTTCGGCAGCCCGTCGACGGCAATCGTAATCGGCCCCAGTTTTCCACCGGAGCTATTGCGCCGCGTGACAACGACGTCCACCTCCAAAGGCTTTTGGGGCGTGACGACCAGCATGTCGGCACTGATAGACAACTCAAAGTCCGTCTCTTCCGGAACGATCGTGACCTGGTAAAAGTGTCCGGGTCCATAATGCCGGTAGCGATCAAAGACCTGGACCTCGTGGGGTCCATCCACTTTCGGAGAGAATCGCAGGTGCGTCTCCTTGCCTGTTCCTGGATCCGAACTTTGAGCTGCCCGGGAACCGTCCGGAGCCATGATTCGCATCAGCGGAACCACCGGCAACTCGAACGTCGAGGATTCGGCAGACAACGAGTAGGCAGTCTCCTTCTTCAGCTGGAACACGTGCCGCGTGATTTGGTTGTGCGTGTCAAGACAACCGGTCACGGCAACCGGAGGGGCCAATGCCACCCCTGGACCACCGCCGGGACGTACGACACCCACCGTTTTGAATGGGACCGTACGGATTCGAGCTCGTCCTGCGAACTCGCGACCCTGAACAAACCCGATCCCGCTGGCAGCCGGGATCTGTTTGGAAAACACGGACTCGACTTCTCGCAGCGATTCCGCCTCGCCTCGCACGGGGACCTCGGTCCCCTCCGGGATGTTCCAGCCGAAAATGGGCACGCTCTTGGTCCCCACTGCGACGGAAACCCGAGCGGCATTGGTAATGAATGGGCCCGTCGTAATGGTCAGTCGATAAACGTAGGTTGCCGCTCCCGAATAGGTGATGCTGGAATTGGGCTTCGACGGAAAACCGAACACACGTACGAGGTAGATCCCCGTTTTGGTCGGTGTAAAGGCCAGTCGTGGATCGATCCCCACTCCATCGTGATTCTCGGCGACGACGAATCCATCCGGGGAAACGACCTGGAGGACCGAGTCGACCGGCGAATTCAACCTCGTGTTGGCCGCCATGTCGGCCACCAACGTCGAGCCGGCTTTGACGTACACGGCAAATCCGTCAACATCGCCTACCGACTGCAGGATGCCATTCGCCACACCCTGGGATCCGGGACGACTCCCTTTTTGACTTTTGTCCGGCGCATCGCCGCCCTTTGTTGCTCCCGGCAGCGGCTGGAACTTTCCGAGTCGGTTGTTCGGTTCCTTCTCTCGAAATTCGGCCAGGTTGCTGAGCAGGAACGGCAACGCAGGTGACGCCCCCTCGGCATCGTACAACCGAATCCAGACCCGATCGGCCGCCAGGTCCGCCGGAATGGTCACTTGAATCTGCCCCGAGTCTTTCAGGGCGGCAACTTTCACACCGGGCGACCAGATCTTGACGGGCCACTTGAACTTCCCCGTGCACTCGACCTTCACCGTCGTGCCCCGCTGCCCGCCCGCCGGAAACAGGCGTGTCAGGGTCGGGGCGGCGGCATGGCCGCTCGCCGGCCACAAAATCAAAACGACGAGCATCAGCCACAGGGGCGGCAGCAGCGTACGACAACGCACGACGTTGGCGATCGCGCCGAGACGAACCTTCGCCCTGAAACATTGACCAGGGCTCTCGTCTTCACATGCTGCGGGAACTGTGGTCGTCACCGGATGCTGGTCTCTCGGATCAAGTCAGAGCTGGACGTCTCTTGCAGCACGACGCAACGGCCAGGCCACTAACCCATCAACTCCTTGATCGGGCGATCGTCGCTTACCAGGTGAATGGGGCGTCCCACTCGGTTGTAGACGATCGTGTTGGGGTCGATGCCCAACTTCAGGTAGATACTCGACACCAGGTTCTCCGGACCGTAAATGCTCTCGACGGCCGTATAGCCGTTCTTGTCCGTCGCGCCGACAATCTGGCCGGGAGGCGTACCACAACCGGCGACAAGGATCGACATGGCACTTGACCAGTGGTCGCGGCCTGGAGTCTTCGAGCCGGGCAAAGTCGAGATCTTCGGTGTCCGTCCAAATTCGCCCATCACCACAACCAACGTGGTATCGAGCATCCCCCGTTCATCCAGGTCTTCGATCAGGGTCGCAACAACCGATTCGAGTTCGCGTCCCTGGGTTTTGAATTGCGGGAAGATGTTGGAGTGGTGATCCCAACCGCCGTTGTTGATCGTCACGAACGGGACACCCGCCTCGACGAGTCGGCGAGCCAGCAGGGCTCGTTGCCCCAGGGCGTTGCGCCCGAATCGTTCGCGTACCGCATCGGGTTCACGCCCGATCTCAAAGGCTTTTTGCGCCGTGGCGGATGTCACCAGGGACAACGCTTGCTGATAGTTCTCGTCCGCGCCCAAAACGGGATCTGCTGTCGCGCGATCCTGGAACCGACGCAGCGAATCCAGGTCGTCCCGGATCCGGCGGCGGCGTACCACTCGTGCGTCGGTCAGGATGTTCGGGATCGTCACGTCACGAACCTGGAATGTCTTGGAGTTCGGGTCATCGGCCACAACAAACGGTGCATGCCGAGCCCCCAGGAAGTTGGGGCCTCCCGAACGAGTTTGCGACGGAAACGAGAAATACGGCGGAAGACCGTTCTCTGCACCTCGCTGGGACGAAACGACCGAGCCCATGCTGGGATGGAAGCTGACGAACGCGCCGCAGCTGACCGGGATGCGGGTGGGGGAACCGGTCATCATGTAGTGGTTGCCCGCACCGTGGTTGTTCTGGTTGTGCTTGACCGAACGGACGACCGCGAACTTGTCTGCGATGGCCGACAGCCGCACCATGTTTTCCGAGAACACGGTACCGGGGACCTTGGATTGGATGGTCTGGAACTCGCCGCGAATCTCCGCCGGAGCATTCGGTTTGGGGTCGAACGTCTCGAAATGGCTCGGGCCTCCACTGAGCCAGATCAGGATGCACCCGGTGGGGTTTTTCCGGCCAGTGCCGGCCACGGCCCGCAACTCCAGCGCGCTGGCAAGGCTTCCTCCCATTAAGGCGCCCAAGCCCAGTTTCAAACAGTCTCGTCGCGGCACACCCTCGCAGTTTCGGTCGAGTGTCATGGCAGGTCCTTGGATGATCGTTTTTGTCGGTAGGTAATCAGTCAATAAACGAAAATTCAGGCGTGTTCAACAGTGCCCAAAACAAGTCCTCCACCGACAGTCGCCGATCTTTCGAGGGCAAACTGGCGGCAGCCTTCTTTGCTTCTTCGACTGTTGGACGCCGAGAGAACATCAGCAAGTACGCTTCGTCAATGATTTCCGCGTTGGCCATGTCACCGGCCGCCAGGCGAGCAACACGTCCGCTGTCACTCGCCAGTTTCTTGTTGAACGCCGGCGAGTTCATCAGGTGCAGAATTTGAGGCGTTGTGGACTCCGATGACCGTTCACACGGCGGGTCCTGGTTCGGGTCCGGCCGCCCGAACGTGTCTAGAAACAGCGACGAGGAACGGTAAGTCCATAGTTGAGTCGCCCGGGATCCGGGCGGCATCGCGGCGAACGTCTCCTCGGTTTCCAGCACGTCATTCACGGCGTCCAACAAGACCTCCGCTCTCATTCGATGCCGGTAGGCCCGAGCGAAATTTCGCTGATCACCCACGTTTCGCGAGACCGGCGTCGAACTCAACTCAAACACATGCGACTTCATAATGGTCGCGATCAGGTGTTTGACATCGTAGTCGTACGACCGAAACTCCTCCGCCAGGTACTCGAGCAACTCATCATTCGTTGATGGGTTGGTCGCGCGAATGTCGTCGACTGGCTCGACCAACCCGCGGCCCATGATCTCTGCCCAGACGCGGTTGGCCATGACCTTGGCAAAAAAAGGGTTCCCTGGCGACGTCATCCAGTCGGCGAGAACTTCTCGCGGGTCCTTATCTGGACCGATGGTCAACGGATCGCCCAGCAAGACCTGGGGCAACACGTTTGCCCCCGTCCGGCCATGTCGGAGCGACCCCGACGGTTTGGTGAAGATCAGTTCCTCGCCGCCAGAGATGGGCGGCGACAGTCCACCGTTGTGCCCCACTCGGGCGAAGAATGCCGCAAATCCAAAGAAGTCGTCTTGGCTCCACACCTCAAACGGATGGTGGTGGCATTTGGCACATTCCAACCGCACGCCAAGGAACAACTGGCTCACCGAGGAACCGATCTCGACGGTGAGCGGCCGATCGCGATGGATAACCGTCGCACCATTTTTCCAGGTACTTCCCTTGGCCGTCACCAGTTCGCGAGCGAACTGGTCGTAGGGAACGTTTTTCCGGAACGACTTGCGGAGGTAGGCATCCAGCGTCCAGACCGCCTTGATGCCGACGCGATACGGGTTGGGGCGGAGCAAGTCGGCCCACTTATTGGCCCAGAAATCGCCGTATTCCGGTCTCTGCAGGAGCTTGTCAACCAACCTGGAGCGTTTGTCCGAACTGCTGTCCGCGAGAAAGGCTCGCACCTCCACCGGTTTGGGAAGTCGCCCAATCACTCGCAGGTAGGCTCGCCGGATGAACTTCGAATCACCGGCCACGCCCGACGGCAGCATGCCCAGGACCTTGAGTTTCTTCCACACCAACCGATCAATCTCGTTGTTGGTCGGCAGGTTCGCGTAAGTGTCGTCTGCAACTTCGCCCGGAATTGGCAGCGCGATGTGGCAGACGGCGATATTGTTCATGTACCGCGCCAGCACGGCGGTTTCGCCTGCGACCGGGCCAGCCCTGACCAACCCGTCGTCCGTCACGCTGGCAATCGTGCGGTCATTGGACTGGTAGGCAGCGCTTTCGGTCACGTCCCGACGACTGCCATCCGAGTATTCGGCGAACACCTGGAGATCCGTGGACTGTCCCGCAACAAGACTTTTCGTCGGCGGTTCCACCACGACTCGGACCAACTTGGGAGCGTCGGCGGGCGTTCGCGGATAGCCCCCTTCCAACCAGCGGACAAGCAACTGAAACTGCTTGGAGTCCACCGTAAAACGAACCCCTCCCCCATGCGGCATGCGGCCGGTGGCCTTATCCAACAACAGGCTCGATGCGGGAGCAGACGACGAGATTCTCCGCCCCCTGCCCTCTCGTGTGATCGACGCGTAATCGAAGTCGGAATCAAACCCTAGCAACGACAAGGCGAAACCGTTCTGTCCACGCGACTTGCCGTGGCACGCTCCCGAGTTGCAACCGAACCGGGTCAGCAACGGTTGGATGTCGTGCTCAAAGGTAACGCGTCGCTCCCCGGCAGCGAGGTCGACTGTCGACGCACCGATGCTCATCGCAGCGACCACCGCACGGACGCATTGGGAAAAGCGAAGCATGGAGATGGCAAGCTCTGGAGGGCGGACGACGTAAACCAACCGGCAGACACCTTTTATCGCAATTGACCCCCGAAATCAAGATGGCAATCTTCTCGTTGGTCACGGCAGCCGCCCGAAAAAACATAACAGCAAGACATCCCTGATCTGAAAGTTGAAATTGCCCCCGCTAAAACGAGTCCATTCTAGTGAACCGTGCGGCAAACCCTGTCATTTGCCGTCATCGGCTGGCAACAGGGTGACCATGGAACTGGCCACCGTTAACGACGAAAACCCCTGCGGTGACAGGGGTTTAGACGCCGTTTGTCCGCCCGTGGCACTGGATCGCAGCAAGGACGAAAAATGGAGGCGGCGGGAATCGAACCCGCAGGTCCATTCTCGTAACTCCCAAGTAGCCAAGCGGTTATGGCACATGCTACAGGACGTGGGAGTGTCCTGGGAGTGGAAAGATGACGCCAATCGTCAACCGATGGCACTCGGGACGGAAGAACTGGCCGAGGTGATCACCGCCTGGCCGCTGCTCTCGGCCGATCTCAGACAGGCCATCCTGGCGATTGTTCACTCGGCGGACGTGATGGCCGAAGCTTCGCTTGCCGCGACTGAGTGAGAGGCAATTCCCACCGCCGCTGTGCGTGGTTCGGATCTGGCGGGTTGCACGCCGGGGCTGGGGTGGGGAGACTGGGGTTCCGTGTCCGAGCCTGGGGAAATGTGATGCGAGTTCTGCTGGCGGGGTTGTTGGTTGGGATCGCGGGGTGTGGGGGCGAGGAAACCTCACCCGGCGATGTAGCGGTCCCGCCCTCGCCGACGATTTCTCCAGTGAAAGCCGAGAACGCGGAGGCAGGTGCGTCAAAGACGAAGCCGGGGAGTGACGGATCGCTCTACCTGCCGGGCCGAATGTTCCGCAACAAACGATTCTTCATTCGTCAGCTGAAATCCGGAGCGTTACTGATGGTGCGGAACAACTCACCAGACGGGAAACGCTCTCACATGACAGCGTTCGTGTCAGACGACGACGGAGCGACGTGGAAAGGCGGGCTGCTATTGGATGAACGAGAGTCGTCGTATCCCGACGGTATTCCGACGGTATTCAGGCGGAAGACGGCACGCTGTTCATCATCTACGACCACCAGCGTTACACACTCAACCGCGCCGGCAAGCGGGGAGTTGGCTCCGTACAAATTGCCGTGTTTAGCGAAGAAGACGTTCGCACGGGCAAGCCAGTCACGGACAAAGTGCGCCTTCACCAGGTCGTGACACGACTTCAGGACACGGACGATACGTCGGGAGCACCGGGAAAATGAAGATCCAACTGATAACCGCGGTTGCCGCACTGTGGAGTTGCCGAGAAAAGAGACCTGAGCGAAACCCTGCCTGCGACCCCAACAAGTTTTCAGGATGCATCCGGAAATTCAAAGTCTGGGGCGACAAGCAGTAGTGGAAGCAGGTGTCAGGAACCAAGAATCAAAGGGGTCGAGAATCATCAAAGAGGCCTGACCCCTTTGATCTGTTGAATTCGATTCGTGTGATTCGCGTCGTTGACGGAAAGGCAGAAAGATGGATGGCAAAAATGACAGCCTCGAATCTTTCTGCCCTCCATCTTTCTGCCTTCTGTCAGATGCCAGTGCTCTGGCTTCCCGCGAAGGCTTCTTGCCCCCGGACATGCTCGCTCATCGCTGCACACGTCTGTTGATCCAGGGAAATAACTATGACTGATCGTTCGAGTTCCCCGACGCAGCAGGTCTCCGAGTGGCTGTCGCGATTTGCTGCCGCGCTGGATCGGCAGGATTGGGCCGCTGCCGCGGATCTGTTTGGCGACGAGTGCTACTGGCGAGATTTGATCTCCTTCACCTGGAACATCAGGACTCTGGAGGGGAAAGACGAAATCCAGGCCATGCTGGCCGCGACGATTTCTGACGTGCAGCCCGGTGACTGGCGGATCGAGGGAGATGCGACCGAGGAGAACGGTGTGACATCAGGCTGGTTTACTTTTGAGACTGCTGTCGCGCGGGGGAAAGGCTACATGCGTTTGAGGGCTGGAAGATGCTGGACGCTGCTCACCACGATGACGGAACTCAAGGGTTTCGAAGAGAAACGAGGAGCGACTCGCAGTCACGGAACGCAGCACGGCGTCTTCAGGAATCGGAAAACCTGGCTGGAGCGAAAGGCTCAGGAAGACGCGGAACTGGGTGATGTCACTCAACCCTACTGCGTCATCATCGGCGGCGGACAAGGTGGCATCGGACTGGCGGCCAGACTGAAACGCCTGGAAGTACCCACGATCATCATTGAAAAGAATCATCGCCCCGGCGATTCGTGGCGGCAGCGCTACAAATCGCTCTGTCTGCACGACCCCGTGTGGTACGACCACCTGCCCTACCTGCCGTTTCCCGACCATTGGCCGGTGTTCTCGCCGAAGGACAAGATCGGCGACTGGCTGGAGATGTATGCCAAAGTCATGGAGTTGAACTATTGGCATTCCACCGAATGTCGCAGCGCTCAATATCACGCAGACACACAGGACTGGACGGTGACCGTCGATCGTGAAGGCGAGACGGTCATCCTGCGGCCCAAACAACTGGTCCTGGCAACGGGCATGTCCGGCATGCCGAATGTTCCGCAGATTCCCGGGGCCGAGACGTTTCAGGGAACGCACCATCATTCCAGTCAGTTCCGCGGCACCGACGACTACGGCGGCAAAAAGTGCGTCGTCCTGGGCTCGAACAATTCGGCTCACGACATCTGTGCCGCGTTGTGGGAGCAGGATGCGGACGTCACGATGATCCAACGGTCTTCGACGCATGTCGCCAGGTCCGACTCGCTGATGGAACTGGCATTAGGCGGCCTGTATTCGGAGTCCGCCGTCCAGGCGGGCATCACGACCGACACAGCCGACCTGCTGTTCGCCTCCATCCCCTATCGGATCATGCCCGACTTCCATCGACCCGTTTATGAGGAGATCGCCAAACGAGACGCCGACCTGTATCAGCGTCTTGAACGTGCGGGGTTCCTGCTGGATTTCGGGGACGATGGCTCGGGACTGTTCATGAAATACCTGCGACGAGGTTCCGGCTATTACATCGATGTGGGTGCTTCCGATCTGATTGCCGACGGCCGAATCAACCTGCACAGCGGCGTCAACATCGAGCGAATCCAGGCAGAGTCCGTGGTGCTGACGGACGGCACCGTCCTGCCGGCCGACTTAATCGTCTATGCGACCGGCTATGGATCGATGAACGGTTGGGCGGCCCGGCTCATCTCGCAGGAAGTCGCCGACCGAGTGGGCAAGTGCTGGGGCTTAGGCTCCGACACCACGAAAGATCCTGGTCCCTGGGAAGGGGAATTGCGCAACATGTGGAAGCCGACACAGCATCCAGCGCTGTGGTTTCATGGTGGCAATCTGCATCAGTCGCGTCACTACTCCCTGTATTTATCGCTGCAGCTCAAGGCGAGACAGGCAGGACTTCCCACTCCTGTCTATGGGATCAGCAAAGTCCACCACCACGCGTAGACAATCCCTGCAGTTTGTGAGTCGCCCCGCGATCACCCGAGAAGTTGTGTGATGGGTTTTCCATCCGTGATGTGCCGCGGGCGATTGGTCATATCGTTCAACGTCAGTTCGTGAGGAATGCCGAGTGCTTCGAACACAGTTGCGGCAATGTCGTCTGGTCTGACGGGATGGTTGTTGACTTCGGATGCGTGGCGATCGGTGCTGCCGTGGATTTGAGCTGGCCGGATGCCGCCGCCTGCGAACAGCGCACTGTAGGCCCTGCCCCAATGGTCTCGTCCGCCGTCTTTTGCGTCGTTGATGCGCGGCGTCCGTCCCATTTCGCCCATCACCATGACGAGTGTCTCGTCAAGAAGTCCGCGCTCGTCGAGGTCGGAAACGAGTGCCGACAGACACGGCAGGCCTCGTTCCGGACAGAATGCCCAAGTCGAGAGTGTTCGACAAGTGGCAGGTACGAGTTGAAGAGCAACTCAAGGCCCGAATGCGGCGTTTCCGTGACCACGCGATAACCCTGGCCGCCCGACGCCGGGGTGCGTGGTTCGGATCTGGCGGGAGTGGTGACAGGCAGCGGGTCAAACGGCATAGTGGTGACGTTGATTCGTTGGCGATCAGGATTCGAGCATGGTGATCCTCGGCTATGATCCCGGTGGTGCGGGTGCTGGTGGCGTCGCTGTCGTCGACTTCCAGTCTTCGCCCCCGATTGTACAAACGTCAACTTGTGACTCCGTGGACGAAGCTGTCGAGTGGTTTCAAGCTCACGACGGCCCACCACCAACCGCAATCGGGGTGGACTCACTCTTGTCATGGTCGACGTTGGCGATCGATGGACCGTCACCTTCGTCAGACCTACCCGGAGGTCCAGAACAGCGTACTGTCCAGCAACTCGGCCTACGGTGCGATGGCCGTCCAAGGAATGGCGTTGGCTATCAGGGTCCGAGAACGTTGGCCGGGAATACAGTTGAATGAAACTCATCCGAAACTCCTGTATTACGCCTTGACCGGTAACAGGTACCCCAAATTCGAGACAGGGTTTGCCACTTGGCTGTGCCGACAGTTCACTCCCCAGATTGATGTCGAGATGGCCAACGATCACGAGTGGGATGCACTCATCTCAGCCTGGGGAACATGGAGTGGGATGACAGGCCGGTGGTCAAAAGACCTGATGAGTGGTGTCGACAATCTGATCTTGCCGGCCGGCTCCACTACTTATTTCTGGCCTGATGCGTGAAGAAACAAACACCCTGACACTCTTGAGGGCTTCTTGAATTGGCCACCAGTGAAACCTGTGATGATCCAACACCGAACGGTGGAATCCGCAGCGTAATCTACTATCTGGACTCGCGGATCCCGCGGGCAAACGCGTCGGACGACGCCCCACTCTGGGAGTGTATTGGGAGTAAAACCTGCGGCGAACCCTGTCATTTGCCGTCATCGGCTGGCAACACGGTAACCGTGGAACTAGCTACCATTAACGACGAAAACCCCTGCGGTGACAGGGGTTTAGACGCCGTTTGTCCGCCCGTGGCAATCGATGGCACAGACGGTGAAAAATGGAGGCGGCGGGAATCGAACCCGCGTCCTGTGATCCCTCAGAAAAGGCCTCTACGTGCATATTCCGTTGATTGGTCTCACTGCCGACGGTTCCACGGACAAGACACATTCGGCAGCTAGTCCACTACGGATTCTCGTACCAGGCGTAGTGGTCGGCTGACCTGGTACCAGCCCGATTTTTGACCGACCTTCAGGCTCCTCGGGCAAGGATCCATCGGCCGGAGCTGCGTTTACGCAGCCAGTGCAAACTGCTTGTTGGCAGTTAAAATGCGATCAGCTTTTTACGTGGCCTGCTGATCAACCACGGCACGCCACCTGAACTTATGGTGACCCAGTCGAATCCAATCGCCCCCCTTCGTGTTGCAGTTCCCTTTGTTTCGGACAACGAATCCCATTGACTCGACACGGAATATTCGCCAATCCCGCTTCCTTCTTATATCGGATTCAATAACAACGTCAAGCAGCTAGCAGCAATACGGGTTGCAAGTTGTTGCGACAACATGGGTTACGGCACTTGAATGCATGCCACCGGAAACAGAAGGTGCCGTCCACCTGCGGCCGGCAGAGCGGTTGATCGTCTTGACTGTCATTCCATCCATGAGAGAATGGCCAGCGTAATGCCTGCCGATTCAGTCTCCACCGCCGACCTGCT
>Ga0302139_10001494_pt1 | contig 11469 bp, 8 predicted proteins | sample CBN3_331_MG_FD_203104 | JGI IMG/M metagenome (GOLD analysis project Ga0302139, IMG submission 203104) | Marine microbial communities from Western Arctic Ocean, Canada - CBN3_33.1 | ecosystem: Environmental > Aquatic > Marine > Oceanic | place: Canada: Western Arctic Ocean | collected 2017-09-15 | reverse complement strand
TTCCACTCGTCGGCTGGCTCGCGTTTCGTCTGGGACAAATTCCCGCAGACGACGCGTTCGGCATGTGGATTCGCGGAGTGATGCTCCTCAATGGCCTGTCGTTAGTAATCGACATCACCGACGTCGTCCGCTACGCCGCCGGTGATCGCGAGGAGCTGGTTGCGGGGTTGTGAATACACACCGCGTTACCCAATCAGTTCCCGAATCACGCGTCCTTCCGGAACGACTTGGTGGGGTCGGGCGAGGCTGTCGTAGAGCAGGTGTTCGTGGTCGACGCCGAGCAGGCGGTACATTGTCGAGACGACATCGCCGGGCGAGGCGCGGTTGGTGGCGGGTTGGGCACCGATGCGGTCGCTGGATCCGTAGACCGAACCCGCTTTCACACCGCCGCCGGCCAGCATGACGGTGTAGCAACCGTTCCAGTGATCGCGACCCGCGTTGCCGTTGATTTTCGGGGTGCGTCCGAAGTCGCCCAGCACGGCAACCAGTGTGCGATCCAAGCGACCACGGTCGGCCAGGTCTTCAATCAAGCCGCTGCATGCAGTGTCGAATTGCGGTAGCAGCGTGTTTTTTAGCTTGGTGAAGTTTCCGCCGTGCGTATCCCAGGTGGCGTTGGCATCGGGTGCCCACGACATGGTAACAACCCGCGTCCCTGCTTCAATCAGCCGTCGTGCCAGCAATACGCTTTGCCCGTAAATGTTCCGGCCGTATTTGTCGCGGAGTGCGTCGGGTTCCGCGTCAATCCGAAAAGCCTTTTGTGCTGCGTTGGATGTGAGCAGTTCAAACGCCCGACGTTGGAAGTCATCAATGGCTTCCAGCGAACGATCGGTCTGGCGACCCAAACCCCGATCGAGGGATGTCAGCAGCCGACTGCGTTCGGTCATACGATCTTGCGAAATGTTACCCGGCAGGGCGAGGTTGCGGACACGGAAGTTGGTCGAATTGGGATCATCGAGTACCCAGAACGGGTCGTAACCGGCCCCAATAAAACCCGCCAGGAAGCCCGGCTGCAACGGACCGGCGGCTCCCTCTTTTGTTTTGTAAGGCAACGTGACGTAGGGCAAACGATCGGCCGGTGACGGCCGAAGTTTCGCCAGCACGGCACCGGGTGAAGGATGATCATCGGGCTTGGCACCGCCGCCCATTTCGCCCCGGTCGTGGCCCGTCATTGCGGCATACACGGCGGCCGCGTGCGAGTTGTTCACGCTATGTTGCATCGACCGCACCAACGTGGCGCGGTGCATCGATTGGGCCAGCTCGGGAAGATGTTCGGAAACCAGCACGCCCGACTGTGAGGTTTCGATCGGTCGAAACTCGCCCCGCAACTCGGCCGGCGCGTCGGGCTTCATGTCCCACATGTCGAGATGACTGGGCCCGCCGTTGAGGTAGATGATAATGCACGAATCGGCCGCAGCCGAAATGCGATTGCTCTTCTCTTGCTCGGCCCGCAACAAGCCCGGCAGCGAAAGCCCCACGGCTCCCACCCCACCCACTCGCAGCATGTCACGTCGCGCCCACATCGTGCGTCTCCCGAGGCTGGCCTCGACCTCCATCGCGAAAATCGCTCGACGGCAATTGTATCACGAGTCGGCAAATAAGGCGATTCTTTGCTGGGCATCTTGGCGTAGTGGTGGTTTGGTTCACCGCAGAGTTCGCAGAGGAACGCAGAGTTATTCCAAGTGAGATTGCTCGAAACCCGCCGATCTTTGATTCATACTCTGCGATCTCCGTGCTCTCTGTGGATAGAAAAACAGCGTCTTTCAAACAACTATCGTGATTCAAATTGCGTCCGGGGTTTTGCATCCCGACAGGTCGATGGGTAGACTGAACCCGTCAATTTGACGATTCGATCGATGGCCGTTCATCGATGACCATTCACCATTCGCTTCGCAGGCCGAGGGAATTCTTATGAGTACGAGTCAGCAAAGCCGCCGCGATTTCCTGAAGACGTCATCCGCTGCGGTCGCCGCAGGGAGCATGCCGTACTGGTTTACCAGCGAAACCGCGCAGGCGTTTCAAAGTCCGAACGAGCGACCGGTGCTGGGCTGCATCGGAACAGGAAGCCGCTGGGGTGCGGTTGGTCCCAACGCCATGAAACTCGCCGACTGTGTTGCGGTGTGTGATGTCGACGCGAATCACGCAGGCGGGGGTGCCAATCGAGCGAAGGGCATTCAAAGCAAAAAAGGCAAAGCGGGCGACGTGGCGGTCTATGAAGATTACCGCAAGATTCTCGATCGCAAAGACGTGGAAGTGGTGACAATCGTCACGCCCGACCATTGGCACTCGAAGATCGCCATCGAAGCCATGCAGGCCGGCAAAGATGTCTACTGCGAAAAACCGCTCACGCTGACGATCGACGAAGGCAAGCAGATCGTCAAAGTGCTTAAGGAAACCGGCCGGGTGTTCCAGGTCGGCACGCAGCAACGCAGTGAAATGAATTCGCGATTTCTCAATGCGGTCGCCATCATCAACGAAGGCCGGTTGGGGAAACTTACTTCGGTGCAATGTGCGATCGGCGGGTCTCCAACAAGTGGTGAGATCCCCAAGGTGCCGGTTCCCAAGGGACTGAACTGGGACATGTGGCTCGGCCAAACGCCCGTTGTCGATTACCGTCAAAAAGGTAAAGGCCGGGGCAACTCTCGCTGCCATTACGAATTCCGTTGGTGGTACGAATACTCGGGCGGAAAAATGACCGACTGGGGTGCCCACCACGTCGACATTGCTGCCTGGGCTTTGCTACTGAATGGACAGGGCGCTGCCCCCACCACAATCGCCCCGATCTCGTCGGTGCATCCGATGCGGTTCGAGAACGGTCACCCGACCGACCCCAGCCAGTACAACGCGGCCACCAAGTTCCTCGTGAAGTGCGGATTCCCGAAAGGGGCCACGATGACCATTCGGCACGACACGAACAACGGCATTCTGTTTGAAGGCACGAAGGGGCGGATGTTCGTCAGCCGTGGCAGTCTGGCCGGCCGCGCGGTCGACGAGTTGAAAACCAACCCGCTGCCCGACGACGCCATCGCCAAGTTGTACGGCGGGAAAGAGCCTGCCAAGTCGAACGCGCACATGACGAACTTCATGGAGTCGGTCGTCTCGCGTAAGCAGCCGATTTCCGACGTCTACTCGCACCACAAGGCGCTCACCGTTTGCCACTTGGCGAACATCGCCATCCGACTGGATCGCAAGCTGAAGTGGGATCCCAAGACGGAGCAGATCGTCGGCGACAGCGATGCCAACTCCTGGCTCGGTCGCGAACAGCGAAAAGGCTACGAGATCAAAGTCTGAGACTGACTTCGGTTCAAGAATCTCTCCAGGCGGGCTTCCATCACGAAGCCCGCCTTTTTTTTAATGACAGTCGGCCATTCTTCCCGAACTGAGATGCTTTCCATGCAAATGACCGAACTTTGGAGACGTGGTGTAGTTCGCCCACACTCTGTTGATGTCGCTTGCGACATGCGAGCTGCCAGGGTTGATGAAAACACTCCGGTCGATTACTTGCCAATCGACAATTCGTTATTTGCAAACCTGATCGATGTTGGACTATTCAGCGATCTGAACGGCGCATGCGGCACACTAATCAGTGATTACGAGGAAGAAGAACTCCCATTTGACGCCTTGAAAGCGTGTGTTGGGATCATCGAATGCCATGAAACTGCAGATCGCCCGCCCGACATGCGTAATTTTCTTCAGTCGCTGGCATTGCTTGAACACACCGCGTCCGATACTGGAACTCCGCTGATTTTCATCTTGTAATCAGCTGCAACTGCGTGGCTTGTTGCAGGTAACCCTGAAATCTTTACTCGCCCGTCTTGATCACCTCGTGGGCATCACCCAGGTAGTGATCGTCAACTGGGTAATTCCGGAACTGGATCGAGTACGACTGCTCGAACCATTCACGAATATCATCGACCGCTTCCATGTCGTAACTCGGGGCAACATGCAGCGTGCGACCGAAGTCGTTGCGACGGATTTCCGTGTCTTCGACAACCAGTTCGCCGCTTTTGATGACGTAGCGCGGCAACTCGAACATGCGTTGGATGTCGTCGTCGGGCTGGTAGATCGTCACGTCCCCGTCGGCCCCGCAGCCAAGATGCCCCTTGTTCAACAGGCCCAGAATTCTGGCCGGGGCGGCTCGTGTGATGATGGCGATTTCGTTCAGCGAATACTCACGGTCGAGATCAGCCAGCGTACAACGTTGGGTCACACCGGCGGGAACTCGTGCGAGAACTTCCTGGCGTCGCGTGCGGTCCATCAATAGCAAAATGATTTCCGGGTAGGCCATGAACGACCCGCCGTTGGGGTGGTCGGTGCTCATCGCGATCCGCCAAGGGTCGTCAACCAGCAAGTACCATTCCAGTCCGATCGCCCATTGCAACGCATGGACGAGACTTTTGTCTTTATAGGTGATCGGCACAATCCCGCAGCCGGCTTCCATTTCGGTATCGCCGCTGAACCACTTCCGCCCGGTCACCTTGTGCAGGAAATATCCCAGCGGGCCGTCACCCGTCATGCTGGTCGTCTCGCCGAACATCACTTGGCCGACATCGACCGTGATGTTCTGATGCGAGTTGACGTACTCGGCGAGCGCGGGGACTTCACTACAAAACGTGACTTGGTCGTCGGGGTTGCCGCCGTAGCTGTGGAATTGAATGTGCGTGACATGCCCGCGTCGGCCTTCCAACGCTTTCATAGTTTCCAGCGTGGTCGTCCAGTTGCCCGGCATGCCCAGGTTGTTGCAATGGATATGCACCGGATGCGGCAACCCCAACTCGGCCGCCGCCTGGGCCACGCCGACAATGATCTGTCGGGGCGTGATATCGAAGTGTGTGACGTGGTCGTCCAGTCCGGTCGCGTTCCCGCCGGTCGCTTTCCAGACCTCGACACCGCCCGGATTGACGATTTTGCAGGCGTAGCTTTTCGTCGAATTCAGCAGCCAGGCGACGTACGCCTTCAGCCGTTCCGGCTCGCCCGCCTGCAACTGCTTCATGATGTAATGGTTGTTGCCCATCAAGGTGTAAAAACCCTTGTCGATGATGGGCGTGTCCTGCAGTTCTTCGTGGGCATGCCGGGCGGTCAGCGGGGGGACAGCCGCATCGAAGGCGGTCGTGTAGCCCAACCCCGCATACAGGTAACCGGTCGCAAAGGTGCTGGGAACACTCCCCGTGGTGCCTGACCGCGTGATGGCCGTACGACGAACGGGCGGAGAATTCCGCCTCTCCTCGGGCATCATCTTACGCGCCATATTCACCTTCGGCCCGGCGATATGGCAATGCATATCCACCCCACCGGGCATCACCACCATGCCGGTCGCATCGATCACCCGACTGGGTTTGCGCTCGTCCGATTCCGGCGGCGTCTCGATCACGCGCCCGTCTTCAATCCAGACGTCACGAACTTCACCGTCGATATCATTTGAGGGGTCGTAAACCGTACCGCCGGAGATGTGCAGCAGAGACATTCGATTTCAGCGCATTTGTTGGAGAGATAGTACAAATTCAACGTGGACGTTCCAGTGTGACCGTCCAACCGGAAAGTGCAATGATAGCGGAATCAGGCGAGCGGCGGGCGTCAGCCCGCTGATCTTTGCGAATTGATCGCGACATTCCCTGCAACGTCATCCGAGGGCTGACGCCCACGGCTCGCCAAAAAGAGTTTGCCTGAACAGGGTTCACTTCTTCCCGGCTGCAATCGGGCGTTCCCGGTGGATTCATCACGTCAGGAATGAAAGCTGGTTGCCAGATGACAGAGTCTCACCGTTGTTCGCCATCCATGAGGCATAGTCGCCGATGGCATCGGCGGATGTCAACCTACAACCGCCGTCATCACCCCCGTAGAAACGCCTCCAACCGATCAAACCCGTTCTCAATCACATCCATACTGGTCGCGAAGCTCAATCGCACGTAACCCGGTGCTCCGAAGGCGTCGCCGGTGACGGAGCCTACGTGGGCTTCTTCCAGCAGTGCGGTGCAGAAGGCGGTCGCGTTGTTGACGACTTTTCCGCCGCCGAGTGGTTTCCCGAAATGACGGCTCACATTGAAGAACGCATAGAACGCACCGCCCGGTTCGGCGAAGCTGATGTCGGGCAGGTTGCGTAGCCGGCTGAGCACGTACTTGCGACGCTCGGCGAATTGCACGCGCATTTCCTCGACGCAATCTTGCGGACCTTCCAACGCGGCGATCGCGGCGTACTGGCTGATACTGCAAGGGTTCGACGTTTCCTGGCTTTGCAGTTTCGTCATCCCCTTGGTGACGTTTTCGGGAGCGAGCGTCCAACCGATTCGCCAGCCCGTCATGGCGTAGGCTTTGCTGACACCGGAAACAATCACCGTTCGCTTCGCCACTTCCGGGCCGAGGGTGGCGAAGCTTTTGAACTCGGAACCGTCGTAGATCAGCTTCTCGTAAATCTCATCCGAGAGCACAATCACGTCGCGTTCGACCGCCACTTTTGCGAGTGCTTCCAAGCCTTCGATGGTGTAAGCCGCCCCGGTGGGGTTGCAGGGGTTGTTGAGCATCATCAGTTTTGTGCGCGGCGTGACGGCGGCGGCGAATTGCTCGGCCGACATGCGGAAGCCGCTTTCTTCGGTGGTGGGAACAACAACGGGTGTCGCACCGGTCAGTTCGACGAGGTCGCTGTAGCTGACCCAATACGGTGCGGGAATAATAACTTCATCGCCCGGACCACACAGCGCGGTGAGCACGTTGTGAATGGAATGCTTGGCACCGTTGGAAACGACCACTTGCGAGGGGGTGTATTCCAGGCCGTGGTCGCGTTGGTAGGCATTGCAGACGGCCTGCTTGAGCGCGGCGATGCCGGCGGCGGGGGTGTAATGTGTGTGGCCGGCGTCCATGGCGGCTTTGGCCGCGTCGCAGATGTGGGCCGGCGTCACGAAGTCAGGCTCGCCTAGCGTAAACTCGTAAACGTTTACGCCGGTGGATTTTAGCTCTTTTGCTTTGGCCGCAGCGGCGATGGTGGCGGAGGGTTTGATCTTCTGAACGGTCTCGGAAAGCTGCATCGGAGGTGTCTCTCAGGCTGGAACGCAACACAAAGGAAAGGTACGAAGCGATTGTTCTGCGAGGGGGGTGAAGCGTCAAGTCTCGCGAGGCAATGTTGGGTAGAGATCGTATTGGTGTTCGTCACTTCTTCGTTTCAAATGATGTTGCGTCGAAGATCGGTCCGGGGCCGTTTGACGGTTACGATTTATCGACGGGCGGTAACATGTGTGAGGACAACGATTTCCGCTTGACGGTCTATACGCAATGAGCTAGAAGGCCGAGTAATGGACCAGTTGTAAGGTCAAGAGACGACCGGCAACGCGATTTTTAAAAGTGAAATTTGAATCAGGTTGCTTCGGACCGTAGGGTGCCCGATTGAAGCAATCAACCAATCAATGGTGCCCACCACACGTTTCAAAGGAGTGAGGACGATGGCGACGAAAACAGCAGCCAAGGGGAAGACGACCCGTAAGACGGCCGCCAAGTCGACGAAAGCCAAGAGTGGAACGGCCAAGAAGGCCACCAAACGCACGACGGCCAAGAAGTCGACCAAGGCCAAAACCGGCACGGCCAAGAAGAAGAAGACAACGCGGAGCACCGCGAAGAAGTCGACCAAGGCGAAAACCGGTACAGCCAAGAAGACGACCGCCAAACGTACGACGGCCAAGAAGAAGAAATAGTCGATCCGAATCGACGCGGAATACGCTGACGAAATTAGGCCGGTGATCCTCTTCGATCGCTCGGCCTGTTTCATTGCGCAAGGGGCTAATCTGGAAGTTTTGTGAAACCGAAGAGACATTCATGCGATAATGTATTGTGGGCGGGGAATACGCCGGGCCTGGGATGGATCGGAAAGGAAGGCAAGGATGCACACGGACCGTGAATTCCGGGATGCAATTCCATGAGCTCTCCAATGTTCTGTCGCTTCGCTTTGATGGTCTGATTGATTTCGACCGCCGGTTGCACGATCAGCTATTACCGAGCCGAGACCACGTTGCATTCCGATGGCAGCGTGACGCGAACGATTTACCAGCCCAGTAGCAGTATTTCTTCGCATTCCGAGATGCCCGGCCCCTGGCAGAAAGTTCGCCTCGTAGACGAGTTCGACGCCGACACGTGGCCCGGATCAATCGACGACGTGCCAGCAGCGGACGAGGAACCTGGACCATCCTACATCGTCGCGAAGGGCAAGTTCTCCACCGTCGACAAGTTGCCGTCGCACTACGTTCGCAAGTCGGAAGACGAGAAGCACGAAAGCACCTTGGTGCGAAAAAGCGAACGGCACGATTACGTGTTCGTTGTCGAGCACTCCTGGAGCGAAACGCTGACCGACGTCGTGACGCTGGAGGGCATCCGCAAGGCACGCGGCGAGTTGGCAACTTTGCTGATCAGCGTGGCCGAAGATTCTCTCCGCGAAGGCCTGCCCGACCACGATGCCTCGAAGCTGATCGCCTGGTTGAAATCTGAGGGAACCGAATGGTTCGCCGAGGCGGTCGATCTGTACGTCGAATCGGCCGTCCGAGCGAAACTTCACAAGCTTTCGACCGACGAAGTCGGGGAACAGATAGAGAAGGACTTCACGAAGTTTTTCGCGAAACATGGCTTGAAGAAGTTAGAAGGAGAAGTTGCCGTTGCGTTTGCCGAGGCAAAGCTCAAAACACTTTTACGAAAGAAAGACGGTTCCCCACCCAGTGACTTCGCGGTGCAATCGATCTTGTATTGGATCAACTTGAAACAAGACGAAAACCGGCCGGATGACGACGAAACGAAAACCCCGTTGGAACAGGCCACCGATTCGATCATCCAACGCAAACATGGTGGCCAAGAGGTATTCGACAAGCGATTAACATCCTTGAGGGAACGCATTCTCGGACTCTACGGACCTTACTCTCAACCCGACCAGTTCGATTATCGCATGACGATGTCCGGCCGCATTGTGGAGACAAACGGCACGCTCGATGACAATGCGACTGTTACATGGTCGTTCAATGGCGGAGAGGTCTTTCCGTTCGGCTACACCATGCGTTGCCGCTCGCTGGAAATAAAAGATGCCCTTCAGAAGAAGCTGCTGGGCGGAACACCGCTGGCCGGTCGCAAGAGTTTGCAGGCCTACATCGCGATCATGGCTGATGACGACGATCTGCGCGGCGTGCTGCGAGACTGTGTCAAGAAGGGGAACCTCAACCCGTTGCGTGAGTATCGGTCGGTCCATGATATCGAGGAAGACGATGACTCACTCAAGCGTCTCACCAAGCTGTGGGCGTTGCTAAAACTGCCAACGTGATCTCTCGTTTAACCGCGACGAATGACCGGCGCGGCGGTGCGTTCCAATGCGACATCCGCACAGGCGGGCTTGTTCGTGTCGAACGTGCGATTCAAGGCGGCGACGAGGTCGTCACTGCGAGAGACCGATTCCCCATGTCCGCCGAAGTCGCGAACGACTGCGTCGTAGGGCGTGGGAAGTAGATCGCAGGCGAAGAGACGGTCGGGGCCATAGTCGCGGAGTTGAATCTGATGCTCGGCGTTCCAGCAGGCGTCGTTGCCGACGACGGCCGTGAAGGGCAAATTGTAACGGACCGCCGTATCGAATTCGGCGGGTTGGAATCCGAACGTGCCATCGCCCAACGTCGCCACAATGCGAGCATCAGGGCAGGCGACACGGGCGGCCATCGCGAAAGGAATCACGCTACCAATCGACCCCGACGTTCCGTTGATGACACGCTGCGGTGCGCGGATACACGCCTGCGCCCATTGGCCAAATTCTCCGCCGTCAGAGATGAACACCGCATCGTCGCTCTCATCCAGAACCGTTTGAATGTCACGACAAATCTCCGCCGGATGCCGTCGCTGGGAATCGTCAGCGGTGGCGGTATTCCATTCGGCGGGCCGGTAGGCAATTGCCGCAGTGACTTCATCGCACCAGTCACTACGGTCCCATTGTTTCTGCGCGGCCATTTCGGTGAGCCGTTCCAACGCGGGGACCGCGTCGGTTAATTCTGCAAGCAGTAAGCGACTTGAATCGCCCAGGTTACTCGCCGTTTGTTCGAGAACTCGCATTTCCGGGTCGAGTTGAATGACCTTGCATGCCGCATCAACGAACGGTTCGTTGCCGAAGCGGAGTGTGAAATCTAACGGCTTACCGACCAACACCAGTAAGTCGGCCTGTGCGAGCACTTCTGCGAACGCGCCCAGACTGGGGTCGTTAATCCCGCGCGGGCTTTCCATACCGACAGCTGGCACGCCTGTTTGCTCTTGAAAGGCATGCAGTAACTCAGGCCCGCCGCTGCGACAAAGCGACGCCCCGGTCAACAGCATGGGCCGTTTCGCTTTGGAAAGTTTGTCGAGCACATCGTCGGCCGTGCGATGATCGAGCAGCGTGAGCGTCGGTGCAAAATCCTCGGCTCGCGGCAATGTCTTCGCCGAGACATCGGCCGCATCGTTCAACACGTCAGCTGGCAAGGTAATATGAACCGGCCCCGGTCGCCCGGAACGTGCGATGCGCATGGCCCGTGCGATGTCGTCACCCACCCGCGTGGCATCTTCGGCCATCCACGACGCCTTGGTGACATGCCCGGCCATCTCGGCTTGCGGCATTTCCTGAAATGCCCCCTGCCCGGCGAGCGAACGGGGCGAACAACCCGAAAGCAACACCAAAGGCGACTCCGCACACAACGCCACATACAACGCCGACAACGCATTGCAGAAACCCGGCCCGGCGGTCACCAACGCAATTCCCGGTTCGCCCGTCAGTCGCGCGTACGCATCGGCCATGTGGACGGCCGCCGCTTCATGTCGGACATGAAACAGGTCGAGCGGTTGATCGATACAGGCGTCGAACACCGGCATGATCTGGTTGCCGGAAAGCGCGAACAGTTTTTCGACACCCGCCGAAGTCAGCGACCGCACAACCAAGTCCGCCCCGCGTGATCCACCGGCCATCGTTTTCGCCTCGCACCTCTGACTGGAAACAGTGACTACATTGCCAACGGCCCGATCATACCGTGCAATCAACAAGTCCGACACTTACAATGCAAGCCGGTCGAGATATCAATGACCTTCATCTTCGGAGCAACTCAACCGATGTCGCATACTTCCGCATCAGCATTCTCTCGCCGTGATTTTCTCGCGCATTCGGCTCTCGGCACGGCCGCGTTGGCTTCGACACTTTCACCAACATTCGCTGCCGAACCGTCGCGGAAGCCGCGGGTCGCGGCGATCTTCACCGAGCTTCGTTTCCGCTCGCACGCCTACAACATTCTGGAAAACTTCTTCGAGCCTTACATGTTCGGTGGGGAGTTGGTCGATCCGGGTGTCGAGGTGGTGTCGTTCTATGCCGATCAATTTCCCAACCGCGACATGGCCCGTGCGGTCTCGAAAAAGTTCAAGGTGCCGTTGTTCGATTCGATCGGTGACGCAATGCGTGTCGGCGGGAAGAAGATGAACGTCGATTCGGTGCTTTTGATCGGCGAGCAC
>Ga0302139_10001481_pt1 | contig 11504 bp, 11 predicted proteins | sample CBN3_331_MG_FD_203104 | JGI IMG/M metagenome (GOLD analysis project Ga0302139, IMG submission 203104) | Marine microbial communities from Western Arctic Ocean, Canada - CBN3_33.1 | ecosystem: Environmental > Aquatic > Marine > Oceanic | place: Canada: Western Arctic Ocean | collected 2017-09-15 | reverse complement strand
GGCTCTTGTACGGACAGCGCCAGGTCGAGACCTCGGTCGTTGTCTGCGAGATGCCCTCGAAGATACTGTGCAGACGGGCTATCGAGGCCTCATAACGTGCTCTATCAACGCCGTGGTCCAAACGCTGTAGCTCCTGGAGAGGTGGAAGGGAACTCCGCCTGGGTAGCGGACCCTGATACTACTCGGTAGGCGCCCTGCCGTTCACCCCGACCCCTAGCAGCTCCTTGGCCATGTCCACGCATGCGATTGCGTCCTTGCCATAGCCATCCGCTCCCATGTCCTCGGCGAACTCCTGGGTAACCGGCGCGCCGCCAACCATGATCTTGACGTCCTCGCGCATCCCCTCGTCCTCGAATGCCTGGATCGTGCGGCCCATGTTCGGCATTGTCGTAGTCAGGAGAGCCGACATGCCCACCACGTCAGCCCCGTGCTCGGTCACGGCGTCCATGAACTCCTCGGGCTTGGTGTCGACGCCGAGATCGTGAACCGTGAAGCCCGATCCGCGGAGCATCATGATGCAAAGGTTCTTGCCTATGTCGTGGAGGTCGCCCTTCACCGTTCCCATCACGATCGTGCCGATGGGCTCGATGCCAGACGCCGACAGGATCGGGTCGATATGGACCATGCCCGCCTTCATCGCACGTGCTGAGATCAGGACCTCGGGAACGAAGATGATGTTGTCGCGAAACTTGATCCCCACAATCGCCATCCCGGCTATGAGCCCCTCGTCGAGCACGGTGTTAGCATCGAAGCCATTTTCGAGGGCCTGCGCCGTCATCCGGCCGACCTCGTGCTGATCGCCCTTGATCAGGGCGTAGGCAAGCTCATGCATCAGGGGGTCGGTGCCTTCGAAAAGTGAGCGAATATGCTTCACCTCGAAGGGCTTAGTCACGTACTGGATCTCCTGTTCAAGTCCCTCATGGTCGGTGGTCAATTGCCGTCTCCGCTGTCGTGTTGTTTCATTGAATTTCCAGTAGTCAATTATTCGGTGGCAGGGCCAGGTTTGTCAATCATTGCAGCTACGAGATGAGACCCTAAGGAGATCTATCCAAGCTTGCCATCCCGGAACGCCTGGATATAGTTCATGCAGAAGTCGTCGTTTCCCGAAAGCATGTCAACGGCTACCTTCACCGGCTCGGAGCTCGTGTCCAGGTCAAACACCGTGCTCATTTTGCTCTGGATGGGATCGATGATCCCGCTGTCGATCCCCGCCTCGAGTGCCATGTAGATGAACGTATCGTTGATTAGTTTGCGCCGGGGCAGGCCAAACGAAACATTGCTTAGGCCGCCTGTGATATGGATCTCGTTGCCATAAACTTCCCGCAGCTTCCGGACGGCGTCGAAAAAGTGATTGCCATAGGTCGGGTCTACGGATATCGGGAACGACAGCGGGTCGACAAAGACATCGCCGATCGCCACGCCCTTGCTGCGTACCGACTCCATGACCTCGGCCACGTTCTCAACCCGTTCCGCGTCATCGGACGGCATGCCAGAGGCACCTGCCGCAGTGACCACCACCCTGGCGTCGTGCTCCTTGACGAGGTCCAGTGTGTCGATCCGCTCCAGCGCGACCGAGTTGACGATGGGCCTGCCAGCCCGGCCATCACACTCTGCCAGCCCCTCGGCTATGATCTCCGCGTTGGAGGAGTCCACGCTCAGTGGCAGCGGCGAGACCGATTGCGTCGTGGCCACCAGCCATCTTATGCCCCGAAACTGCACGTCCAGCTTGTGTGAAATTTCGTCCACATTGAGGTCAAGGTAGTTGGCACCCGCCCGAACCTGGCGCCTGACCTCGGCGTGGACATAGGCCGCGCCCTCTTCCTGCTCCGAAGGGTCGTCTCCGATGCCCTTCATTACTGCGATCAGGAAGTGTTTTATCTGCCCCAGGTCGTACGGCTGGGTCTTCTTGTACCAGTCGGGCACGGTCAAAAAACGGTCCTCGCCCGACTCTCCCTTGAAAGGCACCACCTCGGTGCCGTCATCGAGGGTCTTCGCCTTCCGTCCGTTGCGCAAGACGACGCGCGTCGCATGGATGTTCTCACCAATCGACGTGAACCCTTCCGGTGAATCAATGACTCTGGGCATCTTTTATCCTGGCGCTTCTGGCGCGGGCGTAATATCGGGTTCTGGGGGCTGGGTTTTGGGTCTGTGGCCACTACCCAACATGCATGGACCCTAGTCCTGGTGTTCTGCGGTCCAGTCCTTGACGGCCTGCGGGATCTCCAGCAGGTTATCAAGCCTGGTCGCCAGTGGTATGGCACACTCGGGGGCGATCATATTCACCCCGGCGTCCATACACCGGTACACCTCTTGCCGCACCTCGGCAGGGCCACGGGCGTATAGGGTCTCGGGATTGTTGATATTGCCTACCAGACCCATTCGCCCATCGACGATGTCCATCGCCGCCTGAGGGTCGTTCTTGGAGTCGAAGTGGAACATTGCCATGTTGTTCTGGGCGATGGAGTCCATTCGGTCCAGCGTGTTGCCACAGATGTGCAGGATCAAGGGGGCGTCGAGCCGCTCGACCATTTCCTGGTGAATCTCCAGCAGGAACTTGTCGTAGTAAGCACCGGAGACCAGGTCGCCGGTGGCGTGGTCCGGGAAAGTCAGCGCGTCCGCTCCCGCGTCTATCTGGGCCTGGCCGAACAGCACCGAGATCTCCTTGAGCTTGTGCATCGCCACCAGGGTCAGTTCCGGATCGTCGATGGACATCAGCAGGAATCGCTCAACTCCGAAGACGTGATACGCGAGCGTCCAAGGCCCCATCGTCTTGCCGATTATCGCTACCTGGTCGCCGAACTCCTCCTTGAGCAAGGAGATCGAGCGCGTCACCGCGAGGCAGTCCGGGTGCTCCAGGAAGCCGGGAGGGATCTCGACGTCGCTCGGACCCTCCCAGATTGGGTTCGTCATACGCACCGTAGGCCAGTTGTCCTTCTGCTCCCACTGCATCTCGCAGCCCAGGGCCGAGGACTCCTGTACGATCGTGAAGTAAGGCGTGATGCTGTCGAATCCGAGCTCCGTATAACCCGTGGCCGCCAAACGGGCGTTCAGCTCCGGATCACGGCAGGCTGCCGGGAACGGGGCGTCGACCAGGTCCATCAACTCGACGGTAGCCAGGTTGGTGGGGTTCGCCACAGGCGTCCGGTCCACCGGCTTGCCGGCAAGTGCGTTCATTACACGCTCGCGAGGTGTCATCGTCTCTATCAACGCCATCGTAGATCCTCCACTCTCTTCGTGAGTGTTTTTCAGCCCTTCTCAGCCTTAGTCGCCGTCACGACGGGCAGCACCAGCCCAGCCCCCTAAGCGCTCGCAGCGCCCTCCACGTAGTTCTCTTCACACCAGGCCTTGACCGCCCTGGGTATCTCCAGGACATTCTCTAGCCTCGCGCTCAGCGGGACCGCGCACTCCGGGGCGATCATGTTCACCCCTGCGTCCATGCACTTGTATACCTCGCGACGTACGTCCTCCGGTTTGCCAGAGTACAGCGTCTCGGGATTGTTGATGTTGCCCACAAGGGCGATTCGTCCGTCGACCACGTCCATCGACTCCTGTGGATCGTTTTTCGAGTCGAAATGGAACGCCGACATGCCTGACTGGGCGATGTAGTCCATCCGATCGAGGGTCCGCCCGCAAATATGCAGGATTAGGGGCGCATGAATACGCTCAACCATCTCCTGGTGAATCTCCAGCAGGAACTGTTTGTAGTAGTCACCGCTCACTAGGTCGCCGGTGGCATGATCGGGAAAGGTCAGAGCGTCGGCGCCGGCCGCAATCTGGGCCTCGCCGTGCAACACCGCGACCTCCTTGAGAAGGTGCAGGCATCGCAGCGCCATGTCTGGCTCATCGATGCTCATCAGCAGGAACTGCTGTACGCCGAACACATGGTACGCCAGCGTCCATGGCCCCATCGTCTTGCCAATGATGGCCACCTCGTCGCCAAGCTCGCTCTTGAGTATCTCTGTGGCCTTGATGACACACTGAACATCTGGGTGTTCAAGGAACCCAGGCGGTATCTGGATGTCGTCGGGGCCCTTCCAGATAGGATCGCCCATGCGTACCGACGGCCAGTTGTCCTTCTGCTCCCACTGCACGTCACAGCCAAGGGCTGAGGACTCCTGGACGATGGTCGCGTGATGATAGGTAGAGTCGAAGCCCAGCTCGGTGTGCCCCGTGGCTGCCAACCGTGCGCACAACTCGGGGATACGGGCCGATTCCGGGAACGGTGCCTCCACTAGATCCATCAACTCGACCGTAAAAACGCTGGTCGGGTTGCACAGAGGCGGCCGATCGACGGGCTCACCCGCAAGGGCAGCCATCACGCGCTCACGCGGAGTCATGGTCTCGACGAATGGCAAATCTGTCTCCTCTTCGGCTTATGTCGGTGGGGAGAATCCCAGGGTGCCGGTGGTCATCTGCCCTCGGAGGGAGTCCGCCTCCAGCATGTCTTCGACACGGGTCACATTCCTGGCGTATGGCAATATCAATCGCACCAACTCGTCGTGACGGTAGCCACAAGTGAAAGAGACGCCCCCGTCTTCTGTCTTATCCATCTCCCCATAGCGCACGAATCCGGAGGTCACGGCCCTCAAGCGATTGGCCTTGTTCGGGGCCTCACCATCAGCCTTGACGTAGTAGGCGACTCTTCCGTCGACTTCTTTGGAGTCTACTCCGAGCATCATTCCGGTCCGCAGGTCCTTCACCGCAACCTCGCCGTCGGGCAGCGAGAAGTTGGGGTCTTTCTCGACCGCTTGCATCATGAGAAATTTCGTTGGACGAGGGTGTATGATCCCGCAGGGAGCCCGCATCTGGTTGTGCGCATCGGCCACCGCATCAAACCCGCCGAGGGCGACTAGCTGGTCGCGTATCTTGCGGATTCTCACTTCGACGCCCTCTATTCGGCTGAAGGTCCAGACCGTAGCAACGCCGTCCTTCTCGTAGAGGCCCACCGATATGTCGTTGAAGTTCGGGTCGAGGGGTACCAGTTCCAGGCAGCGGCCATACCGCTCCAGCACTTCAATAACTCCCGAAATGCTTCCCGTCGTGGCTCCGGACATTTCGCTCTCCTGAAATACCGAGGATGCGCCTCAGGCGCTACTCGCCGCGGACGATCTGAGACAGGGCGAATATGTGGCTGGGTGTCGTCCCGCAGCACCCGCCCAGAATGTTGATGCCGAGATCGGCCAGCTCCTTGAATCGCTCGGCCATATACTCAGGGGTCTCAGAGTACACGATCTGGCCTTTGCGAATCGCAGGGATGCCGGCATTGGAGTGCACGAGAAGGTAGCCGTCGGTCGCGCCTCGCATCAACCGCGCGATCTCGACCATGTTGTCGATACCGTTGCCGCAGTTCGCACCTGTCACGTCAGCTCCGGCCTCCCGCAACTCGACCACCGCGCGCTCTGGCTGGACGCCCATCATTGTGAAGAAGCCGCGTGGTCCCTTGTCATAGGTCATTGTCGCTATAACTGGCAGATCGGTGGCTTCCTTGACTGCCTTGATAGCCAGCGTGGCCTCTTCCAGGGCGGTCATGGTCTCGATGAGTATAGCGTCTGCGCCACCCTCCGCGAGGGCCGTCACTTGCTCCACAAAAGCTTCGAGCATTTCGGCGTTGGTGACCTCGCCCAGGGGCTCCAGGAACTCGCCAGACGGACCAACCGAGCCCGCCACCAGACCGCCCGGAGGCGCTGCGCTGCGAGCATGTTGTGCGGCCAATCTGTTGAGCTCGGCCACGCGATCGCCGTGGCCGTACTTTGTGAGCATGAACTTGTTGGCGCCGAAGGAGTTGGTGAGCACCATGTCTGAGCCCGCATCGAAATAGTCCTTCGCCATCTGCCGGACTGTCTCTGGGTGGCTGGCGTTGAACTCCTCAGGACAACCACCGGGCTCAAGTCCATGGGACTGCAGGTAGGTGCCCGTGGCGCCGTCGGAAATGAGGACGCCTCCGCCCACGAGCCGATCTAGAAGGGCGCTCTGTTTGGTGCTAGTCTGTGTCATGTGCGCTCCAGTCGTCGACGGCCCCGGGCGCGGGATTTCGCGTATCCGAGTCGTGTAGTTTGCGTATGCGCTTCACAAAGTCCCTGGGGAAGTGCGTGTTCAGGTCTTCTGCGAGTGACGTCGCCGCAGCCTCGGCACTCCCGTCCGCGTCCACGTAGTCGCCCCATTCCCATGCGTCCAGGTATTCGTCCGTGCCTGCGCTACCGTCGAACATCGAGATGGAGTCGACACCCTGCTGGAATCGGTCGTCCAGGGGTTTGGATACCTGGCCGGAGGCGTCTTCCGCCTGAACCTGCACAGGTATCTCTTTCCAGTACATTTTTCGTACTCGGGCCATCGGCTCGGTCTCACCTCCCCGGAGTTGAGGGTTCATTATAGCCACCTTTGGCTACGGGGTCGAATCTCCCGCCTACGAGAGATACGGTCGCGGCGCACCCGTCTGCTATTATTGGAGGCGCCTTCAAAAGGTCGAGGAAATACCCATGATCACAAAGAGCACACTACCCGACGAGACAGGCCACTTCGACAAATTTGGCGGGCGTTTTGTTCCCGAAACTCTCATGCCAGCCCTGGACGAACTGTCCAAGGCCTTCGAAGAGTCCAGGATCGACTCCACCTTTCAGCAGGAGCTAAGTCGTCTGTCGCATCACTATGCGGGCCGACCGACCTCGCTCTACCACGCAGAAAATCTGAGCCGTGAGCTTGGGGGCGCGCAGATATACCTCAAGCGCGAAGACCTGGCCCACACAGGGGCCCACAAGATAAACAACGCCCTCGGGCAGGGTCTGCTGGCGAAGCGCATGGGAAAGCAGCGGATCATCGCCGAGACCGGCGCAGGCCAGCACGGAGTGGCGACTGCCACCGTGTGCGCCATGCTGGGGCAGGAGTGCATCGTCTACATGGGCGAGGAGGACATCCGACGCCAGTCGCTGAACGTCCATCGCATGAAATTGCTCGGGGCGAGCGTCGAGCCTGTAAGCTCAGGTAGCCGGACCCTGAAGGACGCCATCAACGAGGCCATCCGTGACTGGGTTACAAACGTCGACACAACCCACTACCTGATCGGCAGCGTCGTCGGACCCCACCCCTATCCGATGATGGTCCGGGAATACCAGTCGGTCATAGGGCGCGAGGCTCGATCGCAATTCCTGGAGGCCACCGGCAGCTTGCCGGACTACGCGGTAGCCTGCGTAGGCGGAGGCAGCAACGCCATCGGCCTGTTCCACGAGTTCGTCCCTGACGGAAATGTCCGGCTCATCGGCGTCGAGGCAGGCGGCGAAGGCACCGACGGAGGCCGCTCCTCGGCAACCCTCTCAGCCGGAAGCGTTGGGGTACTCCACGGCAGCATGTCATACCTGCTGCAGGACGACGATGGCCAGATAATAGAGGCCCATAGCATCTCAGCGGGCCTCGACTACCCCGGGGTCGGTCCTGAGCACAGCTACCTCAAGGACGCGGGCCGCGCTGAATATGTAAGCATCACCGATGACGAGGCGCTGGAGGGGTTCCAGCTACTCTGTCGCACCGAAGGAATCATCCCTGCGCTTGAGTCCGCACACGCCATCGCCCACGCCGCCAAAATGGCGCCGACCCTGGACAAGAACGAGACGGTCCTGGTCTGCCTGAGCGGCCGTGGCGACAAGGACATGGACACAGTCATCGACGCACTTGGCCTTCGGTAGGGGATTGCGCATGACTCGGTACGTTGGAAGGATGGCAGCTCAGATTGGCAAAGAGCAGCGCCGAAACGGTCGAGGGGTACCTGGTTGAGTTGACGCCGGACCGGCGAGAGTCCATCGCCGCCGTGCGGGACGTGATCCTCTCACATCTGCCGATTGGGTACGTCGAGTCCATGCAACACGGCATGATCGCGTACGTGATTCCACTAGAAATGTACCCCGTGACATACAACAAGCAGCCGTTGGTATACGTCCAGCTTGCTTCCCAAAAATCCTATATGTCCCTGTACCTGATGAACATCTACGGCGATCAGGCCGCCGAACGCTGGTTCACCGATCAGTACGAGGCAGCTGGCAAGCCACTCGATATGGGGAAGTCGTGTGTGCGCTTCAAGAAGCTGGCAGATCTACCCCTGGATGTTATTGGCATGGCTATCGCACGCACACCCGTGGCCGAGTTCGTCGCCATATACGAGGCGTCGAGGAACAGACCTAGTACACGGCAAGTCTCGTGACCCGCCGCGCCTCCTGACTACTCCCTGAATCGGAACGCGTATAGGTCGGCGTCCTTCAGCGCGAATCGCAGGCGGACCGGCTTTCCGGCCAGGCCGCTCAAATCACCGCCACCATGCCAGCTAACCCCGCCCTCGATGTTGTCGCCGAAGTGATCGGGACAGTCGGCCATCGCAAATTTCGGCAACGGCGTGCCATCGGCGTCCTGGATCTCTACCCTCACGCTGCCGACCGCAGAAGTCGAAAAATTCAGCTCCAGCGAGCCTCCGGTGAAGGTCATGGGGTGAGTCGTGAACTCGCCGCCCGACGCCCCCGCATTGACCGAGACGAACCCGTCGGTCCGGACCGTATATCGGCGCACATTCACCGACTGTGTCCTGAGACCCTCCATGCCGTACATCGATATCTCGGTGGGCGAGGTCTGGTGGATCCCGCGCTCCATGTATATCGCCCGCTCGTGCCAGTTGTTCTTGTCCGGTCCGGGGCGTACAAACGCCTCCATGAAGCTGCGATCGAAGTTGATACCATCGCGGCTCGACATGAACACGATGTCGCTGACGCCCTTTCCTCCGTACCAGTCTGGGTCAGGAGTGCGCTCAGGCACGAACCTGGAAGGGAACATCAAATAGGTCCCGGGGGCGCGCTCGTATGGGACGCAGGCGCTCGTGTACAGGTGCTCGAAGGGCGTTTCACCGGCCGTAATCGCCTCGAAGACGGTCCAGTTGCGGAAATCCTTCGAGGTCGTCCGCCTGATCCAGCGCACCCCGCCGATGAAGCTGCCCGCACCCGCGACCGCCCTGGTGTAGATCACGTACTCGCCTCGGACCTCGTCCCAGAAGGGAATGTTCATCGTGTCGAAAGGCCCCTCGGTGAGGATGGGGTCCTGCATGATGCTCCAATCCTTACCGTCATGAGAGCCCAGTGCAACGACGACCAATTCCTTGCCTTCGTATCTGATACCCACCGCCTTGAAGCGCTCCTCCTCCGTCGCATCCGGGTTGGAGTCGAGGAAGACGCCGAGCATACCGCTGGGACCCATCCAAACCAGGTTGTTATCCTTGGAGCCCTCGAACTCATGGAGGCCAACACGAGGCTTGACCCATGTGATGCCGTCGAGGCTCTCGGCGTAGGCGGTCTTCCTGAACCACGACATCTTCGGGTTATCGAATATCGAAGCATCGTCGCAGGTGTACCAGGCCTTGTAGATGTTGCCGTCCTTCACCGTGGACATGCCGCCAACGTAGCCCATCTCCCAGGGATTCTGGGGGGTGATTGCGGCATTCCGCCTCACCGCCGGGTGCATTCGACGCCGTGACCCGTCGGAGGTGGCGATCCAATGGTCGTCCATGAATAGCTGCAGATTTGAACCAATCGCCTCGGGTGCTCTAGCGCTCCCTTTGCTCTCCTATTTTTGCCTTGGACCTAGCCTCGAATTCTCCCCACGACACGTCGCACCGCGTCCACAAGCCCATCGACGTGCTTTTCGGTGGTCAGCGTGGACAGCGACCCAGCGCAGCTTTGTTGAAGCAGGATGCCCTCGTTGAGCAGGCCCGTAAATAGCGCCCCGGTCATCTGCTGGTCACCGGCGAGCATGGAACGGTAGTCCATAACCGGCCCGTCGGTGAAGTGGATGCCAAAAAAAGACGCGATTCCCGTCACCTGAACGGGCATATCCATCTCGTAGAACACCGCCTGCAACTTGGCGCGCAGCATGCCGCCGAGGCGGTTCATGCGCTCGTACACTTCGGGCGTGAGGTGCCTCATCGTGGTCTCGCCTGCGGTCATCGTCATCGGGTTGGCGTTGAAGGTGCCCGCATGCGGGATGGCGTCCGCGCCGCGGCTGGGATCGAAGAGCGACATGATGTCCCGGCGTCCGCCGAAGGCCCCCGCAGGCATCCCGCCGCCGATGATCTTGCCCAGGGCCGTCAGGTCGGGCTCGACACCGAACATCTCCTGTGCGCCGCCTGGGGCGATGCGCAGGCTCTGGACCTCGTCGAACACCAGCAGCATGCCCAGGTCGCGGGTCAGGTCGCGCATACCCCTCAGGAAACCAATCTCCGCCGGGGCATATCCGAAGTTCGAGACCACCGCCTCCATGATCACGCAGGCCAGTTCCCCGTGGCGTTCACCTAGGATGACCTCGCAGGCAGCGAGATCGTTGTACGGCAGCACGACAACCCCCTCCGCGACCGACGGGGGCATGCCAGGAAACTCTGGGACGGCAGTCGGGCCCTTGGGGTCCAGCTCTTCCGCTGCTGGGTGAACGCTAATGGAGGCATATTCGTGGGAGCCGTGGTAGCCACCCTCAAACTTGGCGATGCCATGTTTCCCGGTAAAGGCGCGGGCGACGCGGATCGCGTTCAGCGTGGCTTCCGTGCCCGAGCTGGTGAAGCGCACAAGCTCCATCGATGGGATGCGTTCGCACAACATCTCGGCCAGCCGAACCTGGACCGCGGTGGGGCCGCTGAAGGCTACCCCTTTGGCTGCCTGCTCGGACAGGGACCGGACAATCTCGGGGTGGGCGTGCCCCATGATGAGACTGGTGGCGTTGAGCATGAAGTCGAGGTAACGGTTGCCGTCCACGTCGTGGATGTAGTGCCCCTCACCGCGCTCGACGAAAATTGGATACGGTGCGAAGTAGGCCGTGCCCCGGGAGCTGCCCCCCGGCAGGTACTGCTCGGCCTCACCCTGAAGCTCTCTGGATGTTGGGGTCGACTCGACGTATTTTGCCGTTTCCTGTTCAGGAGTAGATGTCAACGTTCCCCTCCCTGATCTGGCCGTCTACCTCGACTAATCCAGCGTGGGCAGCGCACTCTGCATTGAGTGAATGCGCCTGTATGTCGACGCACTCGACAGAGTGGGTGTGACCCCCTGTACTGCGGCCAGGAACGCGAGGACACTCTCTCGCATGCCCACGAACCCAAGGGTCGGCCGGGAGCAATCCAAGACGCTTGTAGTCCAGTCCGCATCGCCGGTCCGATGGCGATACTCGCCAGAGAGCAGGTCCGCGAACGCAGCCCCCTCACTGCCGATGACCTCGATTGTGAGAGAGAACGGCTCCGAGCTGCGCAGGTCGAAGGCCCACTCGCCATTTGCGCCGTTGGAGAGCTGGAACAGCGCCCTGCCAACCTCGTGTCTCGGTTGGGCAGTGAACAGCTCCACACGTGTGGCCGATGATTCGGCGACAGCGTCAATCGCGTCGATGTACCAGGTGCTGAGCCCGGGGGCCATCGCCGATAGGGCCGGGTCTCGCCCGGCCGACCAGTCGCAGACGTGCCTGACTTCGATGGACATCAGGGTGCCGAAATCGCCGCGCTC
>Ga0302139_10001475_pt1 | contig 11528 bp, 7 predicted proteins | sample CBN3_331_MG_FD_203104 | JGI IMG/M metagenome (GOLD analysis project Ga0302139, IMG submission 203104) | Marine microbial communities from Western Arctic Ocean, Canada - CBN3_33.1 | ecosystem: Environmental > Aquatic > Marine > Oceanic | place: Canada: Western Arctic Ocean | collected 2017-09-15 | reverse complement strand
GCATCGTCCTTCGTAGCATCGTCAGCAGCAGCATCGTCAGCAGCAGCATCGTCAGCAGCAGCATCGTCAGCAGCAGCATCGTCAGCGGTGTCATCCGCCGCATCGTCTGTTGCGTCATCGTCTGCATCATCTGCGGGAGGTGTATCGGTTCCCTCTCCCATATCCACGTCGTCTCCGCTGGGTGCTGCTTCGTCCGTTTTACCACACCCGGTCACGTACACCATCAATCCCAAAACCATCAGCAGCGACAGTAACTTTCTCATTATCCCCCTCCTTTGCCTGTGATATTTCGGTTGCGGAACACATTCGTTTAGGCGATCGCCCGCTCGCGTCGCCGTCCGCATCTTACTGTGGGACGCGCGGGAAGAGCAGAATATTCCCGGAAAGTTCATTATTTTACGGGAGACGAATCAATCCGGCATGATCGCCGGCGAATACGTTCGGAGGAGCAGTTTTCTCTTGGCGAATCGATCCCGAACTGCGTAATCTGTTATCTACAGAGAAGATGGATCACCGTGAATTCCAAGTGATCTCGGGCTTTGGGGGAATAAGTGACGTGTCGGTGGGGTCGGAACAAGTAGAGGATGCCATGGACGAGCGCAACAGCGTGCCGGACATCGCGAGTTTGGTGCGAGAGCATCATGCGCTGTTGTACCGTTACGCCTACCGGCTGAGTGGCTCGGCGAGTGACGCTGAGGATCTCACGCAGCAGGCCTATCTGACGGCACATTTGAAGCTTGACCAACTGCGAGACCCCGCGAAGGCAAAGGCGTGGTTGTGCATGATTGTGCGGAATACCTTCTTGAAGGGACGACGTGGAGCGAACAAGGCCACGGTGTTCTCGCTGGAACATGCTCCCGAGCCGGCGCGAGCGATTGCGGATCAACCAGAGTTGGATGGTGAAGAGTTACAGTGTGTGCTCGACGAATTGCCCGAAGAGTTTCGCACCCCGTTAATTTTCTTTTATTTCGAAGAGTTGAGTTACAAAGAGATCGCTGAGCAATTGGGTGTCCCCATTGGAACCGTGATGAGCCGTTTAGTACGCGCGAAAGGACACCTGCGTCGCAGGCTGTTGGACAATTCCGATTGCCCAACAGCAGATCTCGATAAACAAGACCAAACGGACGCGACAGGAACGGATTCTCTACGTCCAGTCGAGAGATAAAACCCATGGATTGTCAAACCGCGTTGGACATTCTAGAAGTCGTTCACCCGAACGGTGACACCACGGAAACTCCCGAGGTGGTCGCTGCGACGGAACACGTCGACTCATGCGCGGATTGTGAATCGATCGTTCAAACGCGACACTCCTTCGATGACTCGGTTGGCCAATTGATTCGTGACATTCCGGTTCCCGCTGGACTTGAGCAGCGGCTGTTGGACAATCTCGCGGCTCATGATCGCTCGAAGGTTTCCCAAGCGGCTGCTCCGGCAAAGCCGAAGCGTTCACGAAGACGTTGGTTGCTTGGTGCGGTGAGTGCGGCCGCCTGTTGTGTGGCTGGTGTGTGGATTTGGTACGGAATGCAGCCGGTCGATTCGCCTCAGTCGTTGGCCGATGTGCGTCGCGACTTCGCGGCGGAGTTTGATCAGGTCGAGTTGCTTCCTCAATTCGACCGTAATTTCGATGTCCCCCTGCTCGGCTACGAATGGCGAAGTGGGCGAGTCGTTGTGGATGTTTCAAGCGTTAATGGATACGGCGAGCAGGCCGACGGGCAGCATTTGACGGCAGTCTATTCGTTTCGCTTGGCAGACGGTCGACGTCCCGCCGTGCGTGGTGCGTTGATTGTGCTGCGGGAAGCGTCAGTGAAAGCGGCTCCCGCGCATCAGCATTTCTCGGCTGGACGAATCGAGTACGTCGGCCGTCGCTTCGCGACTGTCTCGTGGAGTGATTCTTCGCGCGGGTTGGTCTATGTCTGCGTTCTTCCCGTGGACGGAGACGGCCTGAATCGTTTGCAGCGGGCGTTGCGTGTCGAGCCGGCTTAGCAGCGAATTCTGCCATCAAACGGCAAGTCCGGGCCCAAGGCAAGTCCGCCGGAGCATGTCCTCAGCGCGCCGACTCCTGATTTCTCGTTCAGGCTGGTCAAGATGCCGGACGATAAAACGAAATCGGGGATTCCGTTTTGCGTCCTGCTTTCGAGGTGATGACAATGAGAACGCTTCTGGTCGGCCTGTTCTCGAGTGTCGTATTGCTGTCGTCAAACTTGGGTTTGGCGCAAGAAAACAGCTTGGGACAGTTTCGCGCGCGAACGGCACCTCGCACGCGCGCAGTCTCTCGAGCGGAACCGCGCATGTCGTTTGCCAAACAGCAGATTTATGAACGAGCCGTATATCGAGCGCGGCAGCGTATTGCGCGATTGCAGATGCGACGTTCGCTGAGGGTGACCACCGGTCGTCCGCTGGGCCGCGTTGACTACAGCCTCGGTGAGCAATATCGGTACAACATGGGGCAACCCGCCTGGTCGCGCCGTCCGCTCAGCCGAGCCTTGGGCGACCGACGGTGAGCGTTTCGACACCGAGTTGCTAAGTTCCACAGCGCACGTCGCAACCACGTCGCAACCACTTCGCAGGTGTTGCACGAAGAATTGTCGCGCGTGATCATAGCCGTGTCGGCGACTCAGAGAATCGAACGCACGCGGTCGAGGAACTCGGCATTCGTGGGGAATTTATCAAGCGTGCGGATGAGTTGTTCCATCGCTTCGACGGAGCTGAGAGAAACGAGACTACGGCGTAGCATCGTTACGCTTTCGAGTTCGTCCGGCTCGAACAGCTTCTCTTCGCGACGCGTCCCCGACATGGAAATATCGATGGCGGGGTAGATTCGGCGGTCGGCGAGGTCGCGGCTGAGAACCAGTTCCATGTTTCCGGTTCCCTTGAACTCCTGGAAGATCGCTTCGTCCATCCGGCTTCCAGTCTGGATGAGAGCCGTTGCGACGACGGTTAGTGATCCACCCTCGTCGAAGCGGCGTGCCGTGCCAAACATCTTGCGCGGGATGTCGAGTGCTCGAACATCGAGGCCACCGGTTCCCGTTCGGCCGCTGTTGCCGATCCATTTATTGAATGCCCGCGCGGTTCGCGTGATGCTGTCGAGCAGAATGACGACATCTTGGCCGGATTCTGCCAGCCGTTTTGCCCGTTCGATGATCAGTTGACTGATGCGCACGTGACTTTCGACTTCACGGTCCATCGACGAAGCGATGACTTCGCCGTGAACGTTGCGGCGCATCTCGGTGACTTCTTCAGGTCGCTCGTCAATGAGCAGCACCATCAGTTTGATTTCTGGATGATTCATGCTGATCGACTCGGCGATTTCCTGCATGAGCATCGTTTTGCCCGTTCGTGGGGGGGCAACAAGAAGTGCTCGTTGCCCTTTTCCGATCGGGGTGAGGAGATCCATCACGCGCATCGTGACAGGCTTCGGCCCTTGTTCGAGCTTAATTTTTTCGAATGGGTTGACGGGGGTCAAATCTTCGAAATTCTTGACTTGCGCGTACTCTTCGATTGTTCGGCCATCGATTGTTTCGATGGTTTGCAGTCGGGGGCCTTGCCCCTTGCTTCCCAAACCGACTTCGCCGCGGATCAGAATTCCTTCCCGCAGGTTGTGTCGTTCGATCAACGAACTGGAAACGAAGGCATCGGTTTCCAGGGCGGAGTAGTCTTTCTTCGGGCTGCGCAGGAAACCATATCCTTTCGGGTGCAATTCGAGCACACCTTCCAGAACCCCGGTGACCTCTTCGAGATTCACGCCGGTCAATCGTGGCTGACGGTTGCGCGGCGAACGGTCTCGCGAGCCCTGTTGGCCTCCGCGATTTGAACGTCCACGATTCGACTGCCCGGACTGCCCGGATTGTCCCGACGATCCCTGTGTGGAAGACTCTCCTCCCCGGGTTCGTCGTCGTCTGCGCCTTCGTTTGCGACGCGGTTCACCGGAAGAGTCGTCGCCGGAGTCGGTCTTGGGGGTGCCTTCATCGGCTGATGCGGTCCCCTCGGCTCCGGAATTAGTTTTGCTTGGTTGTTCTTTATCGAGGCCTTCCCCGAATTCGCTGCCGTTGCTCTCGGACACAGCTGCCCCTTGTGCGGATGATTCGTCTTCGGTCTTTCGGATCTTCGTCGATCGACGCTGAGTTCGCTCAGCGGTACTCTTCACTGGCATGAAACGGTTTCCGTTGGTTGCGGTAAGACATCTCGGTTTGGACAGGCGAACTGGTCGTGAAATTGACCGGATCAACGCATTCAAACCTTGGGAGGCGACACATGCCACCGGCACACTCAAGTGGTGTGTTGAAAAAGAAATTCCTTATTGGTCGGCTATTGAAAGCCAATCATCTGGATGACTGAGATTCGATCCGTTTCCCGTGACAGGGCATGAAACACGTTAGCCCAGACGTGAGTAATCGAATCGAGTGGTTGCGGTTTGACCCGCAACCGGAATCGTACTTTTCGATAACGGAAGCTGACTGGAACGGACCGCGATGCAGTCCGGACGCATGGAACCTTGAAGTTCGAGCGCCTCCAATAAAGACGGTATCACTGTGGATACCGAACCGCCCAACGCAACAACCTCTTGCGTGCATTCACTCGGTGCAGGACTCGGATGAATCGCTCGGCAACGAGCAGGCACCACCAGCGGGCGGATCGCCTCGAATTAGGCTTTTTTCGCTCACGACTCCCAAAACGACGGAGCACAGTGTGAAACGAGATCGCCGCAAAGGACTATTACCTTCCGACACTCGGTATCATATCTTTCACGGCAATTCTGTCAATTGATCTCTAGTGTCATTTAGAAGAATTTCACATTTTTTCGGATATTCTGGCAACGACGAGTCCGCTCTGCTAATCTGGAAAACATAGGTTGATCGCGCGGATTCGATGGTTTGTATGCGTAGAATCGAGGGAATCGGGTGAGCCGATGCTCCCGACGCTGTCGCCAGGCCACCACGCGGTTGCGACCGCATTGCCTCTCAGGAAAGTGCCGTTTCATGAGTCGATCGCCAGTCTTCCGGGTCGTGTTTGCCACTCTGGCGAGCCTCTGCCAATTCTCGAACCGCCAAATAACGATCCGTCGGTTCGCTTCAGGCGGGCTGGCTGCCTGTTTGATTATCGCCGTATCCGCATCGGGTGTCGCGCAGTCCAATCGTGTGTCCGGCTTCGAGCAGTCAACGTTCGCCGTCGTCGGCGGTCGAGTGGTTGTCGCCCCCGGACAAATCATCGAGGGCGGCACACTTGTCTTGCGTAACGGCCTCGTTATCGCAGTCGGGAAAGACGTCAGCATTCCCGCAGATGCCGAAATCATCGATGCCAAAGGTCTTGTCGTCCATGCCGGATTCATCGATGCCGGTACGGGCGATCTGCTCGATCCGGACCGCAAGCCGAAAAACGTGCCCGGTCGCAAGGTCGATTTCTCTCGTTACGTTCTCGCAGCGACTCGCCCCGACAATCGTCTCCACATCACTCCGGAGTTCGTCTCCGGTGGCGCGTTGAAACTCGACGCAGCAAAGCTCGACGTGGCTCGCAAGGCGGGGTTCACGTCGTTGCATGTGCTTCCCAGCGGGCGGATCGCCAGTGGCTTGGGGGCACTGGCGTCTGTCAGTGGTGCGCCGGCTCGGGAATCTTTGCTGCGTGACGTGACGTTTGCCGAATTCCAGCTCTTCGCCCCGCGAGGAAGCGCCTACCCCGCGACACTCATGGGGTCGACCGCACACCTGAGACAGACTTTTCTCGATGCCGAACGACACGCGTTGCGTTGGAAGCTCTATGAGGGGAAGACTAACGGAGTCGCGCGGCCCCCGATCGATGCCACGTATTCTGCATTGAATGACGTGCTTGCCGGCAGGCGGCGTGCCCTGTTTCTGGCCGAGACGCGTGACGATATTCATCGCGCTCTCGAATTCAGTGCGTCGCACAAATTGAAACCGGTGCTCTGGGGCGTGAAAGAGGCGCATCGAGCGGTCGACCGCCTCGAAAAGTCGAAGATCGACCTCGTCATGGCGATCGATTTCGGAGCCGAGCCGAAAGTGAAGGTGCCCAAGGCCGATGGAAAGCTAACGGGCGATGATTTGGTCCCCGTGCGTGTGCAGCAGTATCGTCTCAACCGTTGGCGAGAGCGCGTGGCCGGCTTGGCCGAACTGAATCGCCGCAAGGTTCGCTTCGCTATCACATCGCGCGGATTGAAATCTGCGAGTGAAATTGCCGGCAACTTGCGTCAGGCGATCAAAGCGGGCCTGCCACGCGATGCCGCATTGGCTGCAGTGACGACTGACGCGGCTGCGGTTTTGGGGATTGACGATCGATTAGGATCACTCGCGGTGGGCAAACTGGCGCATGTCGTCATCCGCACTGGCCCATTCGATCACGAGCAGGCGAAGGTTCGCTATGTGTTCGTCGACGGCCGCAAGTTTGAATACAACACCGACGCGAAGCCGGTCGCTCCTCCCGAGAAGAAGCAATCGCCGGCAGCCGATCTCGCCGGCAAATGGCAGCTTGTCATCGAAGCGGCGACCGGAAAGCTGTCCGCCACGCTGGAACTCGTGCAGACGGGAACGAAACTCACCGGAAGTTTCACGAGCGAACAAGGCAACGGTCGCGTGGCCTCGGGAACGGTCAAAGACGGAGCGGCCGCGTTCACCGTCGAGATCGGTGCGGGAGCACAGACGATTCGCCTGGCGTTTTCCGGCAAGTTGGAGAAAGACAAGCTGGCCGGTGAATTGAAGTCAGCCTTCGGGGCCGTAACAAAATGGTCAGCCGTTCGCGAGAAGCCCCAGGCAGCCCCCAAACCGAAGAACCCCGTGCAATTAACGCTGTCGGACGACGACAAGCCGAAGAAGCCGGCCGTCGATGTTTCCAAGGTTGTGATTCCCAAGAACGAACAGCCTACCGAACTTGAGAGTGATCGTTTGAAGCGACCGTTTCGCACTGGTGGTGATGTGCTGATCCGAAACGCGACCGTACTGACGGCAACCGGGAAAACGTTACCCGCCACATCGATTCTGGTCCGCAAGGGGAAGATCGCTGCGATCGGCAAGGATCTCAAGCCGGACAAGGACATGCGTGTCGTCGACGCCACCGGTCGCTTCGTGATGCCGGGCATCATCGATACGCACAGTCACATCATGATCACCGGTGGAATCAACGAAGCCACGTTGTCGATCGTTCCCGAAGTCTCGGTTCGCGACATCATCAACACGGCCGACACTTCGGAATACCGTGCGCTGGCCGGTGGTGTCACGACTGCTCGTATTCTACACGGCTCGGCGAATGTGATTGGCGGGCAGGATGCGGTTGTGAAGCTGAAATACGGGACGACCGCCAAGAATCATATCCTGCACGACGCACCACAGGGTGTGAAGTTCGCGTTGGGCGAGAACGTGAAGTACACGCGGACGCGCTTTCCGAACACGCGGCTAGGCGTGGAAGCGACACTCAATCGGGCATTTTTTGAATCCATCGACTACCGGCGTCAGTGGCAGGAATACGACAAGCTGTTGGCGGCGCAGAAAGGCAAGGCAGACGGGCTGTTGCCGCCACGTCGCGATCTGCGACTCGAAGCGCTGGCCGACATTGTGAACCATAAGAAATTCATCCACTCGCACTGCTACCGCGCCGACGAAATCCTGATGCTGCTGCGTGTCGCGTCGAATTTAGGGATCCGCGTCTGGTCGTTGCAGCATGTGCTGGAAGGCTACAAGATCGCTCCGGAGATTGTCGAACATGGTGCCAGTTGCAGCACGTTCGCCGATTGGTGGGCGTACAAGGTCGAAGCCTACGATGCGACCCCTTACAACGCGGCTTTGCTGAAGGAAGCTGGTGCAAATATCGTCATCAAGAGCGACGACTGGGAACTCATCCGCCACCTGTACCTCGAAGCGGCCAAGACGGTTCGCTACGGGAATATGTCACCCGACCACGCTTTGCAAACCATCACTTTGAACTCGGCACGCGAACTCGGGCTGAACGACCGCATCGGCTCGATCGAAGTCGGTAAAGAGGCCGACTTGGCCGTCTTCAGTGGTCACCCACTCAACGCCTTCTCACGTTGCGAAATGACATTCATCGAAGGCGAGCTGTACTTCTCTCGCGAACACGCTCCGACAGCCATGTCGGTCAAAGCGGCCAAACGTTCTGCCAAGCCGCGACCGCTGGTGTTTCCGTCGGACGCCATCCGCGCCAGTCGACTCGATCTCGACATTGCAGCCGATGGGCGTTATGCGATCACGAATGCGATGTTGCATCCAGTCTCCGGCCCGGATGTTCCTGCCGGCACGCTGCTGGTCGAGAACGGCAAGATCGTCGCCTTGGGGACGAAAGTCGAAGTTCCCAGCGGAACGAAAGTCATCGATGCGAAAGGGCTGCATGTCTATCCCGGCATGATCGACGCGGGGACCACGCTCGGTCTGGTTGAAATTGGCAAGGTGCGCGAAACGCACGACTACGCCGAAGGCGGTGGGCTGCAACCCGACTTGCGTGCCGGCATTGCTTTGAATCGCGATTCCGAGTTGATCCCGGTCGCCCGAGCCGGTGGCATCACAACGATCTTGGTGCGCCCCACGGGTGGAATCATTGCGGGTCAAGCCTCGTTGGCGCGACTGACCGGTTGGACGGCAGAAGAAATGATTCTCGATTACACTGCCGCGTTGCAAATCAACTGGCCGACCGGCAGCAAGGCCAAGGCCACCATCAAGCAACTTGAAGATTTCCTCAAGGACGCTCGCGAATATGACCGGCTTCGCGCGAGGGCAGAGAAAGACAAGCAACCCGGGCCGATCACCGATCCCCGGTATGAAGCCCTGCGGCCTTATCTAGCGGGAAAGAAGCCGATTTTCATTGAGGCGAATTCGCGCAAGCAGATTGCCGAAGCGTTGTTGTTCGCTGAGAAGGAGAAGTTCAAGGTTGTCATCACCGGAGGACACGACGCCTGGAAACTGGCCGAGGAATTGAAGAAACGCAATGTGCCCGTCATCGTTGGCCCGGTCATGCGGCGGCCGACCGAGAACGATCCGTTTGATGCGCCGTATGCGAATCCGGGTCGGCTTTACGAGGCCGGCGTGAAGTTCTGCATTCGCTCGAACAGTGCATCCAACAGTCGCAACGCGCCCTTTGAAGCTGCGATGGCTGCCGCTTATGGATTGCCTGAAGCCGAAGCGGTGAAGGCTGTCACACTGTCGGCCGCCGAGATTCTTGGTGTCGCTGATCGTCTGGGATCATTAACCGTTGGCAAGCAAGCGAACCTGGTCATCGCCGACGGATCGATCTTGCAGCATACCGCGCAGATCAAAGGGATCTTCATCGACGGTAAGCCGTACCGGCCCGAAAGCCGCCAGACCCGTTTCTATCAGGAATACCGTGGCCGGCTCAAGGAAGTTCGCAACGGCAAGGCTGCTCAAAACGAAGCGGGCGGAACCCCGTAATCTGCTTTCTGCAGGACTACTTCGCCGCAGTGCGATAAATCCTGTCGGCTCGTAGAACGTGTCGCGTCGTCGTGTAACGGTAGGGCGATGTTTTGAACTTCGTCCGCGAAGCTTTGTCGACGAACAAGTACAACTCATCCTCGAAGTACGCACCGAATTTTGTGCTACCGGCGACTGCGCGATCGCTGTCGTACAGTTTGACGGGGTCGCAGCCGAGCAGTCGCGGCGCGTAGCGTTGCGGGTTGGCGAGGAACTTGTCGAATTCTTCGCGAGTCGACATTTGAAATGTGATGCCCTTGTGGGCTACGGAAAACTCGGTTTTCCCTTTCGTCCACTTGCGGCCATGCCATAAGGCGACGGGGCTGTAGCCGTTCAAACCGGCGACCGGCATCAGGCTGCCGGGATCGTCATCCGGTTGGAGTTTAGCTGGTTCGCCCTTAGGGGAACCACTCTTGGCAACGAGAACCTTCCGGGCTTGTGCAAATTGTGCGTCGATCCGGGCCATGCGTCCGAAATACGAACGGCTATCCTGATAGCCTTCCGTCCGCGCGAGTATTCGGCCATTGGGGTCGAGGAACAAGTCGGTCGGCAACGATTTTACGCGAAAGCGGCGAACAACATCGGGATGCCGATCGCTGTCGATTTTCACGCCCACGAACTTCGTTCCCAGTTGAGAAAGGAATTGGGGGCGACTGAGCACTGCCCGTTCGATCTGTCGGCAGGGTCCGCACCAGCTTGCGTGGAAATGCACAATGAGCGGCAGGTTCGCCTTCTTGGCTTCTCGCTCGGCCTGCTTGAAGTCGTGTAGCCAAGTCTTCTTTGTTTGAGCGACCGCATGATTGACGGCGAACAGACTAGCGGTCACCGATAGGAACAAGACCGCCGAAAACGTTTTGAAGATGCGCATCACCAATTCCTCGACTCATAGAGAAGTAGACGCCAAGCTTGTTCGTCTACTCTCAGGTATCGGCGTTGCGCAACGCGGTGGATGTGAATCAGGCTACACTCCAGCAGCGACCGCCAAGACTTCGGTCGGGTGATACCAGTCCTGCCGACCAACCCGTTGGAACGACCCGTACCACCGGCAGAAGCAATACCCCTTGCTAATCGGAGTTTTCGGTGCGGGATTATGTCAGCCCAACGCATCACCAATGCAGTGGCTGATCAATTGTTACGTCGTCTCTCGCGGACTCATTCTTTGGCCCACGCCCGACGAAATCGCCTGGTGATTCCTGCCCCACAGGAACAGGCAGCCCACACAGCCGGACAAAGTTCGCCAACAGCAACGGCCCCGATCGCGTCAGCACCGACTCGGGATGGAATTGCACGCCATAGATTGGCAGCGCACGATGCGCGAGCGCCATCGGGATCCCGTCGCCGGTACGAGCCGTCACTTGCAGTTCGTCTGGCAACGTGTCGGCGTCAACGATCAACGAGTGATAGCGCGTGGCGACCAACGGGTCCGGCAAACCCTCGAACAGGCCCGTTCCGTCATGATGTACGGCCGAGGTGCGCCCATGAACTGGCTCGGTTGCCCGAATGATGTCGGCTCCGAAGGCGGCTGCGATTGCCTGATGTCCCAAGCAGACCCCCAGCATGGGGATCTCGCCGGCCAATTCACGAACCAACTCAACACACGCACCCGCGTCGGCTGGTGTACCCGGTCCGGGGGACAAAACGATCGCCTCGGGTTTCAGTTCTCGCACGTCAGCCACGCTGATCGCATCGTTGCGGACCACCTGCGTCTCGTAGCCCAACTCGACCAGATACCGAGCCAGGTTGAACACGAAGCTGTCGTAGTTGTCGATGACGAGGAGCATGGGATGAAGTGGTGGTTAGTGGTTGTGGTTAGCAGCCTGTTGAATAACTTCTTTGGCGTTGAATTTCAAGAAATCATTGCTGGAATGTGTATTGATCTCTTGAGCGTTCAGCAGTCAGCAGTCAGCGTTCAGTAAAAAACAGGGGTTCCCCACCTTGTCGCAGCTGACTGCTGAAAGCTGACCGCTTCGCTGCTTGTCGCTGGAATGAGTTTTTCAACGGGCTGTTAGCTCGACTTTTGCCATTGTCACGAAGTGTTTTGGCGAAAACTGGTGCGACAAAAAAAGCATCCTCTCGGGTAGAATGAGC
>Ga0302139_10001472_pt1 | contig 11531 bp, 7 predicted proteins | sample CBN3_331_MG_FD_203104 | JGI IMG/M metagenome (GOLD analysis project Ga0302139, IMG submission 203104) | Marine microbial communities from Western Arctic Ocean, Canada - CBN3_33.1 | ecosystem: Environmental > Aquatic > Marine > Oceanic | place: Canada: Western Arctic Ocean | collected 2017-09-15 | reverse complement strand
ACATCGAACAATCGCCTGTTTTACCGCCGTCTGGGGCCGTTGCCCGGAAGCGCGATCTGGTCGCACGAAACCGGTGACGCCGCACGCTCGTTCTATTCGCGCGACAATCTCGTCAAAGCTCCACTCGCAGTCCTGTGGTATGGCGACGGTCGAGATCACGGGTTCTTCAAACGAAAAGACTACGGCCACGGCCTGAAACCTCAGGTCGCCGGCGGGCGATTGATCGCTCTCCAGGTCGCAACCAATACACTCAAGTCGGTTGATGCCTACACGGGGCGTTTGCTGTGGTCGCGGAAACTGGGAGGGTCTGCCCGGTACGCGTCGATGCCCGATGGCATCTACGTCGCCGACGAGCGAACGTGCCTGGTTCTCGATCCGGCAACCGGCAAGCCTCGGAAGACTTTTCCCGTCGATGTCGATCGCGCATCGGATGTCCCGGTCAGCGTGTCGGATCTTCGAGTCGATGGCCAGATTATCCTGATCGCCGTGCGATTCAACACGGTGAATGCCATCAGTCAAGGACGTTGGAACAGCACACTATTGGTCGCGCTGGATCGCACGACCGGCAAACAGTTGTGGAGCCGCTCGGCCAAACAACGCTACAACACCGCCGCCATTGCCGTCGCGAACGAACGTGTCTTCCTGATCGATTCACACTCGCCCGAAAAGATCGGACTGATGCGCCGCCGAGGCCAGAGCCTGGCCGCTTTGTCTTCCACCATATTGGCGATTGACTCTCGAAGCGGACGCCAGTTGTGGAAGACCGTACGCCAGGATCCACCCGCAAAGTTGACGACATTGCACTTCATGGGCCTGAGAACTCAGGACGATTGGTTGTCCTATTCGTCTGAACAAAACCTGATTATCGCCGGCAAATCGGATCGGACCTTCGCCTTGAACGGATCGACCGGAAAGCCGGTCTGGGAGAAACCCATTCGAGGACAACAGCCGCTGATCCTGGGCCCCGAGACATTCATCAACCAGTCCGGACACACTTACGAGGTGGGCACCGGAAACCTGCTCAACGGGTCCGCCCTGTTCCGTCGCGGCGGCTGCAATTACGCAGTCGGTGGCAAGAACTTGTTGTTCCTGCGCTCCAATTGTGCAACCTACGTCGACATCGATACGAAACAGGAATACGCGATCCGCAATCTGCGTTCCGGCTGCAGCAACAGTCTTGTCGCCGCCGATGGACTGCTCAACGCACCCTGCTTCTCCGTAGGATGTGTGTGCAACTACCCGATCCAAACGTCGTTCGCGATGTTCCACCTGCCAGAATCAGCCGCGTGGCATGGAACCAGCCCATTGAAGCAATAGCTCCGCCGGTACGGCAATACCCGCGTACGCCTCCGCCCGGCAGCACGGTGACCACGGAACTGGCCACCGTCAACCACGAACTCCTCGGCAATGAATGCGGTCGCCTGGAAAGCATGAAATGAAACACCAGACTTCTTTGTTGATCGTCAGCGTTACACTGGCCTGCTGCGGAGCTTCCGCGTTCGGCCAGTCGCCACCGAAACGAACGACGTCCAATCCGCCGGTGATCACGTCGTCCTGGGACGACCTGACCGCCGGCATCCAAAACACGGCACAATGGCGATCGCGGCGAAGTGTCCTGAAACGACGCTACCTGGAACTGATCCGCGATCAGCACAAGCCGAAGAAGCCGCCACTGGATCTACGCGTCCACCAGTCAGTGATCGTCGATGGCAAATACACGCGGCAGCTGATCAGTTATGCCGTCGAGAGTGATGAACGAGCCCACGCGTATCTGGGCATCCCGCTTGACCTGAAGGCCAAAGCCCCGGGAATCGTCGCCTTGCACGGCACCTTCGCCAAAGGGAAACAACGAGTCGCCGGATTGGTCGATAACCCCGACAAGGCCTACCTCGATCACCTCTGCCGCCGCGGGTATGTCGTGATCGCTCCCGAACACTTTGTCTCAGGACACCGGATCCCACCCGAAGGTTCCTACGAAACCGGTCGGTTCTACAAGAAACATCCCGAATGGACGGCCGTTGGAAAGTTCACCTACGAGCACTCGATCGCCATCGACGTGCTGCAAAGCATGGATCAGGTCGACCCGAAACGCATCGGCGCGCTGGGCCATTCCCTCGGTGGACACGGGACACTGTTTCTGGCCGCCTACGACGAGCGGATCCAGGCGGCCGCCTGCAATTGCGGAGCGTCGTTCTTTCGGCACAATGCTCGAGTCGAAGCCTGGGCACGAGACCATTGGTACGTCTACTTCAAGCCGATCCGACCCGGACTGCTGAAGGGACAGTTGCCGCCGATCGATTTCCACGAGATCATTGCCCTGATCGCACCTCGCGCGTTTCTCGACATCTCGGCACTCAACGACGGAAACCCCGGCACGCAGCGGCAAAGACTGCTGATGCTGATGCGAGTGATGGATGTGTACGAGTTCGAGGGGAAGCCAGAGAACTTCGGATTCTACATCCACGGCCGAGGACACTCGGTCGCTCACGAATCCCGACAACTCATCTACGGCTGGATCGATACGCACCTCAAACCGCCGGAAGCAACACGGACCAAGCGAGTGGCACGATGAAAACTGACTCGCAGGCCTGTGCCAGATCGATCTCACCGGCACCCCGGTCACCAACGACGAACTTTTCGATTGCACGCACTTCTGAGGCCGATTAGCCTACCTGCTGCCGGTCGCTTGGGATCGCGAGTCGAAGAGCAACGGAGGATACGACCATGCGACGTGGTTTTTTCGAAGAGCACCTGGACGTCACCCGTCGTTATTTCCTGCGTCGCAGCGTGGAATTGGGTGGCGGGGCAGCTTGTGTCGCCGCGGCGGGGCTGGGTGGTGAGCCGGTATTGGCTGCGGACAAAGCTGCTGAGGCGGCCTTGGCTGAGCTGGTCAAGGATCTCGAATACCTCACGGCTCAAGCCGACTTCCGCACGGTTGAACGAGGCAATCCGCTGCCCTACAAGCTGCCCCCCGAGAAGCTCAAGGCGGCGGGACTGACGCGTGAGAGTTGGCGTCTGGAGGTGATCGCGGACCCAGACTCGAACGCGCAGATCGAGAAGCCTCTGAGCCTGGCCGACGAGACGGCATTGACGTTTGAAGCCCTTATGGAACTGTCCAAGAAGCACTCGGTCAGTTACCTGAAGACGATGACCTGCAACAACGAGGATTCTCCCCTGGGGACGGGTCTCTGGGAGGGTGTTCCGTTGCGGGAGGTGATCTGGAAAGCCAAGCCGGTCTCCAACATCCGCCGCACGTGGTTTTATGGATACCACAACGAGGATCCGAAGCAGGAATTCCGGGGCTCGTTGCCGATCGGTCGCGTGCTCGAGGATCCCCCCGGCATCCCCCCTGTGATCCTCTGCTACAAGCTCAACGGCGACTGGATCTCGGGCAAGCGAGGGGGACCGGTGCGGGTGGTGATTCCCGAATGTTACGGGTTCAAGAACATCAAGTGGTTGACCAAGGTTTTCCTGACCAACCGTTTCAACGCCAACGACACCTACGCCGGGGGCAATAACGACATCGACAGTTGGATGAAGTCGGTGGCCCGTTTCATCAGCAAACCCCGTCGGGGAAAGTCGGGGCGACCGATCCCGTTGACGGGCCTGGCCCAGTCCGGGATCAACGGCGTTTCGAAAGTCCAGGCCTGGTTGCATCCCAAGGACAAGCCGCTGCCCAAGGATGATCCGTATTTCCAGAAGGCGCCCTGGCACGACATGAAGTTGCTTGAGGCTCCGGTGACCTTCGGTGGGGGATTGCCCGATGGGGTGATCGGCCCGGAACCCGACGTACCGGTCCATGGTTTTGACAAGAAGACCGGTCGTCCCTCGTCATGGCCTCAAGCGTATGCCATGGCCCACTGGGCGGGCCTGTTGCCCGCAGCTCCGGCCGGCCGCTACGACCTGAGGTGCCGTGCCATCGACAACCGGGGTATTGCCCAGCCACTGCCTCGGCCGTTTCTTAAGAGCGGGCACAGCAACATCGAGCGTGTGAGCCTGATCGTGCAGGACTGATGGTGATCGTATCCACTCCCCTTCTACCAGTGGAAATGAGAGAATCACCCGGACCTGAGTGAGTTCACGGAAATCGATGATGACGCCGGGATCCACGTCAGACGATATCCACAAGGAGACTCCGTCTCCGTCCTCAAGCCGCTGATTTCCCGGTCACTCACGATCTCGCAACGTGTCCGGCACCAGCGGCGGATTCTCCCGAGCGACACTGTAGTCTCGCTCCGGCACTGCCGGATGCCCCCACGGGCCGAAGCTGTCGAACTCGTCGCACTGCTCATCCCCCACCACAAACGTCACGTCGATCCCCTGCTCGGTCACCTGGCACCGGTGATAGCCGAAGCGAGTATCCGCATCCTCCCAGCGATCCAGCAACTGGCCGGTATTGCCTGCTGCCTGAGTCCGATAGACGCGGATCCCGTCGGCCACCTGGACCGACCGCCCGGTATGCACGTGTCCGCAAAACAGAACCTCGACCTTGGCCTGCTCCAGCAAACCCCACAGGCGTTGCCGGTGAGGAGGATCAATCGAGAAGTACCAGTCGTAATACTGGTCGGCGACGGTCAGGTCCCAGGCCGGCTCATCCACCTGTTCGATGAATGGCCAGTAGTGCATCACGGCAACGTGATGTCTCGCGGCGGGTAAGTCGGACAACCGTTCCAGCATCCGCCACATTCGATCTTCCTGTGGAAGCCCCGAACCTGCCACCGCGGCATAGAACCCGGTGAAGCGGACGTCCCGATGCAAAAAACTCCAGTGAATCGGCCCGAAATACGATGCAAACAGATCCAATCGTTCGGCCGTCATGTTCAGATCCGGATCATGCCAATCCCAGGCTTGGGGCCCGCGACTCTTGTCACCGTTGACCGTCGCCGTCTTGTTCCCCACATCCATGTTTCCGGGGATGATGAAGCTGGGAAACGGCAGCGTGTCCAGATCCTCACGAGCCTGCAGATACTCAAACTCGTGCGTCTCACCATCCCGAGTCAGATCGCCCCCGTGTAACAACAAGTCGGCAGGCTCGGCCGCCATCTGAGCCTTGATCGCAGCCCAGCGTTTGTTAACCGCCGGGCGAAACCGATACGAACGAGCGGTTCCCATATGGCTGTCATTCACATGCAGAAACGTCCACGCCGAAGAATCTCTGATCGCCATCCTTCTTGAAACTCCTTCAGGCAATTGTCCCGCAACAAAATAACAGATTGCTGCAGGCTACACGTTACGGCCGCCGGCGTCTTGACGACAACCATGACCGACGGCATAGTGATTCTGCCTCGCAGACGCCGGCCGTTTTGACGGCCGCGGCCTGCTAAGACCATCGAGTAACCAGGGTTTGGGAACTGACGTATCATGACCCGCGTGCCGCCTTTTGTCTGCTTGATTTCACTCCTGTGTACTCTGCCATTGGCTGACAACGCGATCCTGTATGCCGCACCGCGTGCCCCCAACATCCTGCTGGCCATTTCAGATGATCAGTCCTTTCGTCACACATCCATCGACGGTTACCAGGCGGTCAATACGCCACACTTCGACCGAATCGCCCGCCAGGGCATCCACTTCCGAAACGCTTTCTGTGGATCACCCGGATGCAGCCCTTCGCGAGCTTCGCTGCTGACAGGCCGTTATCCCTGGCAAATCGAAAATGCCGGAACCCACGCCAGCTCGTTTCCAGCCAAGTATTCCTGCTACACCGACCTGCTGGAAGCCGGCGGATATTTCGTCGGATACACCGGCAAAGGCTGGGGACCAGGAAACTGGCAGGCCAGTGGCCGCGAGCGCAATCCGGCAGGACGGACGTTCAACCGTCGTCGACTCGAAAAATCACCAACCAGCGGAATCAGCAACCGGGATTACGCAGCCAACTTTCAGGACTTCCTGAAAGCCCGACCAGACGATCAGCCTTTTTGTTTCTGGTATGGAGGCCACGAACCGCATCGCGGTTTCGAGAACGGCAGCGGCCTGGCAGCCGGCAAACAGCTGACCGACGTTGAAGTCCCCCCCTTCCTGCCCGCCACCCGAACCACGCAATCCGACATCTTGGACTATTGCCTGGAAATCGAACACTTTGATCGGCAGCTGGGCAAGATGCTGAAAATGTTGGAGCAGCATGGAGTGTTGGACAATACGCTGGTGCTGGTTACCAGCGACAATGGCATGGCATTTCCACGTGCCAAAGCCAATTGCTACGAATACGGAATCCATGTCCCGCTGGCCATCTCCTGGCCCAACCAGATCTCGGCCGGACGGGTCGTCGACAATCTGGTCAGCTTTGTTGATATTGCACCAACACTCCTGAGCGTTGCCGGGCTGTCGGTTCCTGCCGACATGACCGGCCGCAGTTTGAAACCACTGTGGCAGGACGCCAAGTCCACAGCATCGGGCTTTGCCAGCCGCCCGGTCTTCAGTGCTCGCGAGCGTCACTCCTCGTCCCGTTACAACAACTGGACCTATCCACAGCGGGCGATGCGGACTGAGCAATATCTGTTGATACGCAACTTCCGACCTCGGCGCTGGCCTGCAGGAGCTCCTCAGAAGTTCAACCGCGACGGGTCGCTGGGCCCAATGCACGGCGGCTACCACGACATTGACGCTTGCCCGTCCCTGAAGTTTCTCATCGAGACTAGAGACTCACCGACGCTTGGACGCTTTTTCCAAATGGCAGTCGGCAAACGCCCTGCCTGGGAACTGTTCGATATCCGCCAGGACCCCGGCTGCCTCAAAAACCTGATCAACTCGCGCGAGGCCGCCGACGTCCAGTCGATACTGCAAGACCAATTGAAGGCCTATCTAACCAAGACGGGCGATCCCCGAGTGATCGACGGCGGAGACATCTTCGAGACCTATCGACGCTACAGTAGCATCCGTAAGTTTCCTGCACCTGAGGAGTGCCGGTAGTTGACGTGAACGTCGTGTCCTGACGTCCGTTGCAGAACATCTTCAGGCGATATCACTGGCTACCGTGAACAACGCATTGTGCACTTCATTCACCCTAAGGACGGCCCTCGGCGCTGGATCGGCTAGCGACCGCTGGCCTCGATCCGGTACAGCCCCGTGCGGGTCCTGAGATACAGGCCGTCACCAACGACTGCCGGTGAAGCCATCAGCCCGGTGGCCAAACGATTCACACCGAGAACCTTGGCCTGGCGCCCTCGCTGCATCACGGTCGTATTTCCCTCGCGGTCAAAAAAGTACACCCGGTCACCAGCAACAATAGGCGACGCACTGAAGTTGCCTCCCAGCCGGTGCCGCCACTGCAGCTTGCCGGTCTTCGCGTCCAGGCAACAGGCCACGCCCCCCTTGTCGGTGACCGTGTAGATCAACCCGTCGGCAATCGCCGGGGAGGGAGTCGAGGGCATCTGGGCCGAGACGGACCAGCTGACGTGCGTTTCGGTCACGTCACCGCGACCGTCGGGGCGCACGGCCATCAGGTGCGGACGAGCGAAGTCGGTGACGACATAAACCAGTCCACCGGACGCCACCGGCCTGGGCACCGCCGAAAACCCCTTGTACTTCAGGTGCCACAACTCGCGGCCGGACCGCGGATCGTAGGCGTAGCACCCCTGTGCCGCCGGGCTGATCAGCACCGGCGCCTTGTCGCCACCCACCACCAGTGGAGTGCTGAACGCCTTGCGGGCATGGGATGGCGTCTTCGAGAGATCTATCGACCGCTCGACCTGCCAGGCGGTCTTGCCGGTCTTCTTATCCAGCGCGGCGATGTACTGCCGATCCCGTCCGTCACAATGAAAGATCAGCAAGTCGCCGAACAGAACCGGAGACGAACCAGCACCTTCCTGGTGATCGAGATTCACGTCGCGGCGGGTCCAGAGAATTTTTGCGGTGGTGGTGTCCAGGCAGGCGGTGCCACTGGTTCCAAAGTGGACGTACACGCGACCGGCCTCGATCACCGGTGATGGGCTGGCGTGACTGTTGAGCCGGTTGATCGGAGCCGGCTTTTCGACGCCAAATACCTTCACCCTGTGCTTCAGCTTACCGTCGTTTCCCACGCACAACACCAACAGTGACTTGCCGTCCTCTTCGGCCGACGTCATCCACAGCTGACCGTTCCACGCCACGGGGGTCGACCAGCCCCGGCCGGGAAGATCGACCTTCCATTTGACGTTCTCCGTTTCACTCCAGCTCAGCGGCAACCGGGCCGTGGTGGCCCGGCCATCGCCATTGGGACCTCGAAAGTCCGGCCAGTTGGCCGCCGATACCGAGCCGCCCAGGCAGCACAACAACAGGCAAAGAATTACGCAGCGGACAATACGGAGAGGCAACATTGGAAACTCGATGTCGAAGGAAGGAACAGGCAACGGAGGGCAGGATTGAATCGTATCGTAGCCCGATTGACGATCTGCTCAACACCTACTGATAACTGCGCGGCCTCGACTATGACAGATCACCTTGAATTCCGGGGCTTCGGGGTTCGCCGCCGCCGTCTGTCTCCACCAGTCCATAATGGGAAAGCCCCCGATCTGGAATCCGTGCTTTTCGGATTCTGTCTTGAGGTTCGACTGCGGATGATCCCAATAGTGGAAACCACTAAGATGCTGCTGTGCGGCCGCACCAGGTTTGACGCCTTCGGGAATCGACCCATTCTCAACCGTGTCGGTCCATTTCCAAATCGCTGCTGCCAGTGTGACTCGGCGCACCGGCAGGTCGCCGTCATAGAATTGTTGTTTGAGTTCGAGCCAGATCGTGTTCCTTCCGAGCCATCGTTGCCCGTGAAACCCGCCACCGGCCGTGCCGTTCCTTTCCCCACAATCAGCGGTTTCTGGCTGTTCGCGAACGACGCACCTCGAGGTGTCAGAGGGAACTGCGCCAACTCTCGACTGCCCCATCGCCCAACAACAAGCGACCGTTGATACTTGTCGACCAGGTGATCTTCGTTGTAGTAACACGTGACAAACCGGACGACTCGTCCCAGAGCGGGATCGATTGTCTTGATCAGATCGTTGCGGTACGGCTCTTTTGCCTGTAGCCACCCACGCGACCACTGATCATGCGATCCTTCCATCACGTGAGTCAGTCGTCCGACCGAGTGCAGGCTGTGGATCGCCAAATGCGAGATACAGACCACCATCCGGCCCCATCTTCATCCCATGAAGGGGTGTTCAGCAGGCGGCAATCGCGTAGCAGTTTAGTGAAACATCGAGATCGCACTTTCGGTGAGAATGGAGCGTGTTGTCGGACCTTCTGACGAAGTTTTATTCCAGTCAACGACTTGGGTTTTCTAGCCAGACAACGTTATCGCTTTCGGCACCGGCGGCAATCAAATCGAGATCACCATCACCGTCCATGTCCGCAACGCATAAGTCGTAGGCGGATTGGTTGCGGGAAATTTCGTGAACGGTGAACTTTCCACGGCCATCGTTTTTGAACCAGACGGCGAGGAAATCCTTACGTGAAATGGTCGCGGCATCGAGATCGCCGTCCCCGTCCAGATCAGCGGTCACAAGACAATGGGGCTCGCGTATGCTGGCCTGAATTGTGTGTGGTTGCCAGCGTGTCGCTTCAAACCATACGACGCCGCGCCCGTGGCCCAATGCGGCGATGAAGTCGAGTTTTTTGTCGCCATTAAAGTCGCCAGCAAGCACGTGGGTGGCTCCGACTTGTCGATCAGCGATGAGATGCTTTTTCCAAAGATCTGTCCGCTTGCGAGGTGCTTCCCACCAAGCAAGCCAATCGCCTCCGACGAGCGAAACGCCACTGGAAGCGACAGCTATATCGAGGCGTCCATCGCCGTTGAAATCACCCGATGTGAAATAGTGGGGTCTTCCGGGAGCGTCGCGGTTGCCGAGTAGGTGACGAGTCCAACGCGTACGTGGATTGTCCGGCACTTTATACCAGAGCAGCGACTGGGGTAGTGGCCCTTGACTGTGGGCACTATTGGTTACCAAGTCGATTCGTCCGTCGCCGTCCAAGTCACGCAGCAAGATGCCATGCACGCCGTCCGGCTTGTCATCAATGACGTGAAGGGACCAGTTTCCCGAATCCGGCTTGTCCGGGCATTCAAGCCAAAAGAGGAGCCCTGGGCTGTATTTTGCCGCCACATAGTCGAGATCGCCATCGCCATCAACATCCATGACGCCGCTCGCATAGACGTGAATTCGACGTTTTTGTTCGATCTCGACCAACTTCCAATCGGGCGCGATCAACAGCATGGTGGTATTGAACCGGTTCGCGATGACATCCGGTTTGCCGTCGCCGGTGAAGTCGGCGACTACCACGTTGTAGCATTTCTTTACCGACACAATTACGTGTTTTCGCCACAGCGGTGACTCGCTTCTGGCAGAGCGAGAATCTAGCAGAAGCAGAAGAGCCAAGTAACAAAGGACGCCACGCACCATATTCTCCGGTAGTGAGATACGTCGATTCATTCGCGGAAAGTAACACATTGTGCTCACCCACCCACAATCGTCACGAGAGATCGGAGACGCAAGTGGTATGGCGGTAGATAAGGTTGCCGTTTCCGATCGGATCCCAAGCACAAGTAATTTCGGACATGCCCAGAGAATACTGGCGGAGGAAGAAGAACGCGAACGGAAACGTGTTGAACGGGAAGAGGCTCGAATCGCCGCTTTTACTGCCCACCGCTAACGACGAACACCCTTGCCGTGACAGGGGTTTAGATCACGTGCAAATACGCACGAGTGAGCTGTCGCGGTGACAGATGTGATGGCGGTCACTTCGAGATTCCGGATCGGAAAAGAGCCACCAGATGTAATTATTCAGCTCTCGCGTCCGGTTGATGCACGGCAGGCCCCAGGACGGCTCAGAGGTCCAGGGGGTTAGAGAACCTGCTCGATCACCCGACCACGGCTGATGGGCAGCGGACGGCCGCTCGTGTCGTGCACTTCCGTGTCCGGCGAATAGCCCAAACAATGAAAGACCGTCGCCATCAAGTCTCGAGGCTCCACCCTTCCAGAAATCGGATAGGCGGCACTGTTATCAGACTCGCCGTGAACAACGCCGCCCTGCACACCACCCCCAGCCAGTGCGATCGAGAAACAATGGCCCCAATGGTCCCGTCCGGCGCGAGCGTTGAACTTGGGCGTGTGCCCAAATTCGCCAACCCACAAGACGAGTGTCTCGTCCAGCAGCCCGCGGTCGGACAGATCGGTCAGCAAGGCCGAGTAGGCCTGGTCCATCCAAGGCATCAAAAAACGCTTCAGCAGATCGTTGTGTCTGTCGTGAGTGTCCCAGCTTCCTCCATTCGGTTCTTTGTCGACCTTGGCCCAGTTGATCTGCACGAGCGACACACCGGCCTCTACCAACCGCCGCGCCAGCAGGACGCTTTGTGCCCAACGGGTCCGACCGTAACGATCGCGAGTCGCATCCGACTCCTGCGACAGATCAAACACCGACCCGGATTTTGAGCGGCGCAACAACCCAACCGCCTGCTTTATCTGACGATTCAAACGGATCACGGCGGAAGAGTCGGCGACGCGAACCGCGCGGCGATTCACCTGTTTGAGCAAAGCGAGTCGTTTTTCAAGACGTCGCTCTGAGATATCTTT
>Ga0302139_10001460_pt1 | contig 11566 bp, 4 predicted proteins | sample CBN3_331_MG_FD_203104 | JGI IMG/M metagenome (GOLD analysis project Ga0302139, IMG submission 203104) | Marine microbial communities from Western Arctic Ocean, Canada - CBN3_33.1 | ecosystem: Environmental > Aquatic > Marine > Oceanic | place: Canada: Western Arctic Ocean | collected 2017-09-15 | reverse complement strand
ACGTGTTGACCGTTCTGATCCTTGGTTTCGTGGTGTCGCTGGCCGCTTTGTGGTTCCTGGAACCGATCCAACTGCTCCTGCAACCTGCAATTCTCGGGCTGTTACTCGCCATCGCGGCCGCCCTGATCGACGCATTTTTCCGCCGTCGTCGTTCGTCGACCATTCTCACACTCTCTTCGCCGAGCGACTTCGTCCTCGCCCCCACATCGACTTCGTCGGTGGAATCGCCGCCCTCGTATGAACAGCATCCGTCGACAATGTCGGGTGCCCTTTCGCAACCACAGCCACACCTCCAGCCGACCGACGCCCTCCGCGAGCCTGTTTCGTCCCACTCGGGGTTCCAGCCATGAGTCCCTGCATTTCGTCGTTGCGGGCGATACTCATTGGGTGCTTGGCAGTTTTCGTCGTTGCGGCGGAATCTGTTATTCCCGTCTCGGGGTCGGCCGCATCCGCTCAGGAATCTACGCGACCAGAATCTATACGGCCGGAATCCGATCAACCCGCATCCCGTATTCGACGGGTCTTCGTGCCGGAAGACGAACTGGATCGCTTCCTGACCGACGGCCAGTGGAAGCCCATCGAACGAACACGGTTTGAAGCACTTTCCAAGGCCGCCACACGCCGCAGCGATCGTTCAACAGGCCGTTGGATCGAACGGGCCGAGTACTCCGCGACGTTCGGCAACGGCATGCTGCGCGACGGTCAACTCTCAGCCGAGGTTCGCAATTCCACGAACAAACCAGGGTTGCTATCACTCGACTCGCTCGGCCTTGCCCTGTCCGACCTCGCCTGGAATAACGGACCAGCAGTTTGGGGCGCAACAAAAAGCGACTCCACTGCGATTCGGGTCGAGACCGCGAAAGCACAACTTCAAGGACGTTGGAGCCTGACCGGCCGCCGACTCCCGCGCGGAGTGGAATTCGACGTTGAACTCGCCACCGCCACGGTCTCACGTCTGATCCTGAAAATCCCGGCAACCCATGTCCCACACTGCTCACAGGGAGTCAGTGTCGGTCCGCTACCAAGCGAAACGCCTCAGTGGAAAACCTGGCGAATCGAGTTGGGCAGCCAGACCCGATGTCGCCTCACTATCTCCGAAGGCAAGCCACGAGTTTCCGCAACTCCCACCGTGCTTACCGAAAGCGATGTCACCTGCGTCGTGCGGGCCGACGGATTTCACTTTCGCCACGAACATCGTTTCGAGGTTTTGGGAAATTCCGTCGACCGACTGACGTTCGCCGTTCCAAACGACATCGAAATTTTCACCGTGGCCTACGGCACCGACGAGACCCGACTGAAGTGGACGACCACCGCAATGAACGGGACTCGACGTCTCCACGTTCAACTCCCCGACCCGGTACTAGGACGCGGCCGATCGATCATCATTCGAGGAACTGCCCCGTCCAGCATGAGTACGAACTGGACCGTGCCGGAAGTCAGGCTGCAATCGGTCGGCGGCAAATCATCCCGTGCCTATGAATCCGTCTTTCTCACCGGCGCACTGCATCTCACAATCGCCCTCCCCTTGGAAACGCGAGGTTCAACAGGGGCAGGCTACCGTCAAACCGATTCGGTTTCCGACATGGTGGACGGCGATACGCTGCATTTCCACCGTTTCCGCGATTCCGCCCGATTGATCCTCTCGATCTCGTCACCGGGGCTTACACTCGCCGTACAGTCGGCGACGCGCGTGGTGATCACGGGGGAACAACAGACGATGGTGTCCGACGTCAAATGGCAGGCGCGCTCGGGAGCAACGTTTCAGGTTCAACTCGGCCTGCCCTCAAGCTGGCAGATGACCGACGTGCGCACGACTGACGAAGACTCACCACGAGGTGTCACCACCTGGAATATGAAACGGTCGCGAAATGGGTTGCAAACACTCACGATCGAATTCGCCGAATCACTACGGCCCAACGTCCCCCGTTCGGTACGACTGTTCGCGACGCGCACAACAACACCCCGGCAGAAGTCGATCGAGATTCCCGTACCGACTCCGTTGAACTGCGAGCAAGTCGAGTCGTATCTCGCCATCGTTATCCCCAAAGACATTCAGGCGTCGCTTGCCCCCTCGGCCACCCTATCGGTCGTTGAGAGCAGCACCTTGCCTGAACCGATTCGCCGCCGGCTATTCAACGACAGCCCCGATGTCGGTCCGAATTCCTCGACGATCTTCCTGCATTCCACCGCGCTTCGCCCCGTCGGTCGGTTACGTGTTGATTCACCAACGAACCAACACGAAGCAACAGTCTGGAGCCGCACGTCATGCAGTGAGAGCACGCTCGAAGAAACAATTTCAATCCGATTGAACCCGAACGACGAAGCGCTCGAACGGTTTCTCGTTTATCTAACAGCCACCGGCCCAGCGCCTCGTTGGACGCTGCCTCACACTCCCGACGACAATCTCACCGCAACGAAACTGCCAACGGACAGACATCAGGAATGGGATTTACCCACCGGTGGCGAGTTATGGGAGATTGGCCTGCCCCAATCAACCAACACCGAATTTGACGTCGTTCTTCAACGAGCGCGACCAACGTCGTCGTCGAAATTCGCCACACTCGCAATCGTCCTCGACGTCAAGACGTTTCACGGTATCGTCGAATGGTCCGAGACCGACGACACAACAACCGGGCCATCCACCACGGGGCTGGACACAGTCGCAAGCCAAGACGCCTTGCGCATCCAGCCGAACACAATCGCCCTATTACCCGTTCTAGGCCAGTACTGGAGCTATCACGACCACGACGCCTCGCTGCGTTTGGGACAACATGGCAACGGCCACGAACACCCTGCGAAAGTCGCCTCGTTGCGACTGCAATCCGTGATGGGCAAGCCGCGCGTAGACGGTGAAGACCTGCACATCGCCACGTATCGCATTCCAGCAACATCCCCCGGAAACATCTTCCGACTCGAACTCGCCCGGCCCGATATGCCACTGACGGTTCGCGTCGCAGGGCAACCCACCTCATTCGTTCGTCGGCACCGTGAGGTGTCGATCACGCTCCCCGAAACGCGGCCGATCGAAGTCGAAGTTCGCTATCGATCTCCCATCAAATCCGTGAGACTAATTACTCGACGATCGATCGATTTGCCCAAAGCATCACATGCCATCGTGGCGTTTGATTGGCACATTGCCTTGCCGCCGAGTCTGCAAATCGAAGACGAACCCGAATCTGTCGTTCTCGATAAACCACTCCCTGTAATCGGATGGACCGAACGTTTCTTCGGCCCGCTAGGGCGTGCGAGTGCCGCGCAGGTTTTCAATCCGTTCGACCGCAACTCCTGGCCCGACCGATCGGGACAAGAAACGCTTCAAACGCCCTCCCCGCGAAACAGCTCGCAAGACGCCTTCGCCCCACAAAGTTGGCATATCGTGCATGCGACATCCACCAACCAGCCGAATCATCTCACAATCAACCTGCGCGATACGCAACGCACGAATGTCGTGTCGTGGGCCGTTTTGGCAACCTGCTTAATGACAGGGTTAACGTTGCGTGTCCTGCGAATTCCCGCGCGCGGCCGAGTGGTCGGCATCAGCTTGGGAGTCGGCCTTGTTCTCGCAGCCGTCTCGTCACCTGCGCACACGATGATCGCCGGAGCAGGCCTGGTGGGAACGTTGATCGCCACCCTCACTCCACGACGAGCATTAATCCGCCCGGTCAAAGTCCCCGCCACACGGAACAGCATCGCGTTGGGAAGCACGGCCAGTTTCCGACATCCCAGCTCGCTCGCCATGATTCTGGCAGCCGGCATGCTGGCAGCCACATCGAACGCCGACGAAGTTGACCCCGTCGATTCCGCACGACCGGCAACCAGCACGTCGGCCAAGCCGTTCAACAGCGAACGGTCGGTCATAATTCCCATCGGGACCGACGACAAGCCTTCGTCGAAAAACTCCCTGGTCTACGTCCGCGAGGCCCTTCTCCAAGAACTGCAAGACGCATCGAGGCAAGTCTCCATTGCACCGCAGTACCTCATTAAATCGGCCGAATACACAGCCCAGATCGATGTAAAACGATTCGTCACCCTCGAAGCCCGATTCTCAGTGGCCGTTTTGTCAGTGCCCGTTTTGAATGATACGAAGACAACGCAGATCGTCTTGCCGATCACGGGGGCCAACCTGGCAGGACGCAATGCCTGCACGGTCAACGGCCAGCCGCATGATGTATTCCGCACAGCTGATGGGCACTATCAACTGGAATTGGCTCACTCGGCACGCCGCAAACCAGCCGCACAGGAAACGAAATCGCCAATTGAATGGTTCGATGTTCTGTTACAGCTTCACCCTCCCACCAATTCGGTACCCGGTGGCGGACGTTTCTCGCTTGGTATCCCACAGGTTCTCGCCAGCCGCCTAACGGTGAACGCTGCCGAACAAGGCACCATCGTCGCCGTTCCCGAAACGCGCGGACTGATGACCGTCGACCAAACAAAACGCAAGACAACGGCCCAACTCGGTCAGGTCGACCATTTGGACGTTTCTTGGACAACAGCAACCGACACGGCCGATGCCGCAACAGCACTCGACGCCCAGATTTCCTGTTTCATCGATGTGAACCCCACCTGGCAGCAAGTTCGCTATCGCGTGAAGTTTCAGGTCGTTCGCGGGCCGATTGATTACATCAGCTGGCGAGTTCCCCAAGGCCTGCATTTCCGTGAAATCCGAGGCGAAGAACTTCGCAATGAGGCCGTCTTCGTCTCGCCAACACCCGAGGGCGGTTCCCAAGTCGTTGTCGAATTCGAGTCATCGCGTGTCGATGACTTTGAACTGGAAGCCGTCTTCCTGTCCTCGCCCAATTCCCCCTCGCAGCAAATCCAACTACCCGTTGTGAACCCGTTCGGCAGTCAGGAAGGAACAACAGTTCGCGTCACGAGCCATCAACTCGGCGTGTCGGCCCCGGCGGAATTCCTGCTCGAACCGGAAACAAAAGGCTGGCCGACCGCAGTCAAAAGTATTTCGACCGAAGCCTTCACAAACGGCGACACGACCGCAACCGCTGATCGTCCGCTCTATGCCTATGACGTACTCGAACCCACGTCGCTCCCGTTCCGCCTGTCGTCGTTCGAACCACAACGCAAGGTATCGATCGAGCAATTCGGCCGGGTGACCGACGGCGAACTTCTATGGAGAATGACCGCCCAAGTCGAAACATCGACGGCTGCCGCGTTCCAACACGAATTGATAATCGATCCAAAATTGCAGATACGCGAAGTTTCGGTCCGAGAAGACGAAGCCGAGCGACTGGTTCGCACGTCGCGGGTCGGCAATCGCCTCATCCTGTTCCTCAACGGAAAAACATCCGGCACGCAAACAATCGAACTCACCGGCAGCATGCCGCTTGCGTACCAATTCCCCCAAGTCTTGCCGACGGTGCGTGTCGCCGATGCAGACATCACACAGTCGTTGGTGTCGCTGTATCACGACAACGAGGTCATCCTCGACTTGCTCGACCGAGAACAAATCCAGAAGCAAGACACTGAAGCCGAAACACCCGAGGACTTCACCGACGCAACTCGGCTTGGTACGTTCCGGCTCGTGAACCCGGAACAATCTCCGCGTGTGCGTAAGTCTCGACGTCGCGATCGGGTGCATGTCGAGTCATTCACAATGCTCGAACGCGTCGAGCAATCCTGGAAGGCCACCACACACCTGCGGATTTTTTCAGACGATGTCGACCAACTCACCAACCGGATTCGTTTGCAGATTCCGGCCGAATTCGCAGCGACAGCACGGATCGAGACCAGTGGATCGATCGGCAGGCGAATCACCACACCCGACGGTACGGTCGGTGTCATCATCTCCTTCCGCAATTCCGACGAAGCGGAACGAGAGGCCACCATCACATCGGTCCTCGAAGAACTCCCCCAGCAGGGCCGCTGGAAATTGAACGCCATCGCGGTCGTCCCCTCCACCGACCAGCAGCATTTCCTACTCGTCCCGCCCGCGTTGAACTTCGCGCCGGCCGACGCCACAACCACACAAACCGCGTTTGCCAAGTTGCCGGAATGGATCGCGGAAACCGCCGTCGATCGCGGCATGACACGCACCCGGCCTCTCTTCCTCACCCAGAAGAAATTCTGGCGTCTGACGCGTCGCGCCACCGCCGATACAACCCGTTCTTCGGCCGTCTCGCTATTGGCCACAAGACTCTGGCTCACACATGGCCAACAAGAAACAGGACGTACCGGGCTGCGTGTCCGACCGAGTGCCGACGGCCTCGTTGTTTTCACTTGGCCCGAGCGAATCGACATTGAAGCCGTCTTTGTCGATGGAACCGCAGTCGCCTGTCCGTCACCCAGCGCAGGCCAGCTCCGCCTCGACATCGACGACATCGACGCCACACGCACCGTCGTCTTGCATTGGTCTCGCCGGCGAAAAACCGATCTCCCCTGGTTTGGTCAATTCACCGAACCACTGCCCTACCCCCGCAACTTGCCCGTCACACGGGCCTTGCTGGTGATCTCGACTCCCAAGGGAATGTGGTTCTCGCCCGATTCCGACACGTTGAGTGCCATTCCCACCGACAACACAACACCACTCAGCAACGTCTTGGCGATTGATCCCCAAGGCCGACAAGTCGAGTTTTTCGAGCAAATGCCCGTCTCTAGTGGACCGTTTGAATTGAATGCGAACCTTCTCGAATTCGAGCCTTGGTTGTGGTGGGTTCTCGCCTGCATGGCAATGCCGTTCGTTATCATTATCGCCTACCGCATCGTCCGGTTGGAAGCGGGCGAATGGTTGCATCGGCATCATGCCATCGCTTGGTTACTGCTAGGCATGCTCTGGTGGTTCTGTCTCACCCCCAGCGTCCTCGGTCTATTGGGGGTCGCAGCATCAATCGTCGTCTTCCTGCGTCGAAACCACCAGCCGACGATGACCATTACATCAACCTGATTCGCCAAACGAATCGGTCAGCTCCCCGGTGCGAGAACTTGCCAGACAATCGTCGCCAGCCCCACGGTCAGGCAGTAGGCGGCAAACCAGTGTAACTTGCGCTCTGAGACAATTCGCAGCAGCCACCGCAACGCGACGACACCCACCAGGAATGCCGTCAACATTCCCAGCACCAACGCGACCGGGTCGCCGACCACGCTGCCGTTCTCCCAAATCTTTTTCCCTTCCAGTGTAGCCGCCCCCAGAATAGCGGGAATGGCGATCAAGAAGGAAAACGTCGTCGCCGCCTCACGACGCATGCCCGTCAGCAGTCCCCCGGCAATCGTGCTGCCCGAGCGCGAGATACCGGGAACCAACGCAAACGCCTGAAACAAACCGACGGTCAACGCCCGTCTCGGCGACACACCGTCCAGCTCATGTTCTTCCCGTTCCAGTTTCTGGCCCAGCCACAACATGGCCGCAGTCACCAGCAGGCCGCAACCCGCAATCAATGGAGTTTGAAAAACTCGCTCGAACCAATCCCTCAATGTGAGGCCCACAATCACCAGTGGAATCGTGGCTACCACAATGCCCACGCACAATTGCCGGCGGCCAACCAACGCGCGCAATTCAGACCGATACACCCACAGAATCGAACCCAACGTCCCCACATGCAACGCCACGTTCATTTGCAAGTTGCCTTCAGGATCGATCGGCCGACCTGAAAACCTCGCCAGCAACTCGCCGCAAATCACCAAGTGCCCCGAAGAGCTAATCGGTAGGAATTCGGCAATCCCCTGCACGATGCCCAACAGCACCGTTTCCAGAATCTCCGATCCCATCATTACCCGAATTCCTCGTTCCAAAAGAACGTTCGTCGTCCGCACCGTTCACGCCGCGCGGAGTCTAGCAAGAACCCCATCCACGGTCGAGAGCCGCTCCGAGTACTTGGCATCGCACGTCGATTCACGGTACGATCGAAGTACTGATCACCCTGACTCATATCCTCTGCATGCCCGGAGACACACCTTGAACATTCCGCACCGTCGCCCGTTCCAATCCATTTGCCGCCTACTTGCCTTCGCCCTTCTCACGACGTTTCTAAGCAACGTGGCAGCCACCTCGTCATTGCTCGCAGCCGACAAACCAAGTCGCCCCAACGTCGTGCTCATCATGACCGACGACATGGGGTACGGCGATCTCGGGTTCGTCGGCAACCCGCTCATCCGCACGCCGAACCTCGATGCAATGGCCCTGCGGTCGGCTCGCATGAACAACTTCTACGTCTCGCCCGTCTGCGCCCCCACCCGCGCCTGCCTGATGACGGGCCGCTACAACTACCGCACACGCTGCATCGACACCTACATCGGCCGCGCCATGATGGAACCCGCCGAGGTCACCGTCGCCGAGTTAATGGGCGAGAACGGCTACGCCACCGGCATCTTCGGCAAATGGCACTTGGGCGACTGCTACCCCATGCGAGCGATTGATCAAGGCTACCAAACCGCCCTCGTCCATCGCGGCGGAGGCATCGGACAACCCTCCGATCCCGTCGGCGGCGAAGGCAAATACACCGACCCCATCCTCTTCCGCAACGGCAAAGCCGAGCAGATGAACGGCTACTGCACCGACCTGTACTACAGCGGCGCGATGGAGTTCATCCAGAAATCACACGACGCCAAGAAGCCGTTCTTCGCCTACATCCCCGACAACTGCCCCCACGGCCCGTTCCACGATGTGCCTGTCGCCGACTACGAATACTACCGCAAGCTCAACCTGGGCAACGACCAATTTCCACAGAAGAAAGGCCACCCACTGCCCAAGAAGGCCGACCAAGACAAACGCGCCCGCATCTTCGCCATGATCACCAACGTCGACCGCAACATCGGTCGCCTGTTCGCCAAACTTGATGCGTTGAAAATCACACGCGACACCTTGGTCATCTTCATGGTCGACAACGGTCCCAACGGCAGGCGTTACGTCGCCGGGATGAACGGCATGAAAAGTTGGGTCTACGAAGGAGGCATCCGCTCCCCCTTCTTCGCTCAGTGGCCCGCCGTTCTGAAAGCCGGTCAGACATCCGATTCCATCGCCGCCCACATCGACGTGCTCCCCACCATTCTCGAAGCCGCCGGTGTCACCCCGCCCAAAAACCTCAAGCTGGATGGACGTTCGTTGCTCTCGGATCTCAAAGGCCAGGAAATCGCCCACCCGCCGCGCACGCTGTTCATTCAATCGCATCGAGGCGATCAGCCCACGCTGTACCACAACTTCATGGCCCGCACGCAACGTTGGAAGCTCGTCCACCCCAGCGGCTTCGGACGCGAACGTTTTGCAGGCGATCCTAAACTCGAACTCTACGACATGCAGGCCGACCCTCTCGAAACCAACAACCTCGCTGCTAAAAAACCCGAAGTCCTCGCCTCGTTGAAAAAGCAATACGAAGCTTGGTTCGCCGACGTCAGCAGCACACGCAAGAACAACTACGCCCCACCCCGCATCCACGTCGGCACCCCGCACGAAAACACGACCGTCCTCACGCGACAAGACTGGCGTCACACCCAGGGACGCCCCTGGGCACGCGACTCGGCTGGCCATTGGTTGCTCCACGTCGTCAAGAATGGAAACTACGACCTCCACTGCCGCTTCACCGCTGGCAAGGCAAAAGGCATCGCGCGATTGAAACTCAACGACCGCAACATCACCCTGCCCGTCCCCGCCGGAGCAACTTCGCTGACGTTTCCCAATTTCAAACTCGCCCCCGGTGACCTGAAACTCGAAGTCGTCCTCGAATCCGGCAAAACAAAACGCGGCATCCATCAAGCCGACTTGGTCAGTAAATAGCAGCAGATGGAGAGAGGCCTCGAAAAAGCACAAAAACTCTTGCCATCAATCGCCGAAGACAAACTCGCTCACAATCAGTAGAAAACTTTTTTGCGCCTTTTGTGCATCCTTGCGGCCAATTCAAAACAAGTCCTCTCCATCCAAACAAACACGCAGGAGTCACCTCGTGAAACATATCGCACGCCACAAGATTTTCATCGGCCTGCTCACGCTCATCGTCCTTATCGGCTCCCTGGTCACCTCGGCCTCGGCTGCCAAACGACGGAACGTGCTCTTCTTGTTCACCGACGATCAACGCGCCGATACGGTTTCCGCACTCGGCAACCCGCTTATCAAAACGCCCAATCTCGACGAGCTGGCCAATAGCGGGTTCATCTTCCGCAACGCTTACTGCTTCGGTGCCAACAGTGGCGCGGTTTGTTTTCCCAGCCGCAACATGCTGCTCTCAGGCAGAGCCTATTTTCGTTTCAAAGGCATGGCCGAGGCCACCAAGCCCAACTTCCCCAAGTCGATGAACGACGCCGGGTACGTCACCTATCACCACGGCAAAGCGGGCAACACGGCCAAGGTGATCCACAAACAATTCAATGTCAGCAAGTACCTCGCCGACAACAAGGAACGCACCTCGGGCTACCCAGGCAAAACAATCGTCAGCGAGGCCATCGACTTTCTGAAAGAAGAAGACAAAACCAACGACGACCGCCCCTTCTTCCTCTACCTCGCCTTCTCGACACCACACGATCCGCGCGTGGCCGCCAAGAAATACCTGGACCTCTACGACCGAGACAAGATCCCACTGCCGGTTAACTACTTGCCGTTGCATCCCTTCGACAACGGTGACATGGCGATTCGTGACGAACGCTTAGCGAAATGGCCGCGTACGAAAGAGGAAGTCCGCAAGCATCTGCACGATTACTACGCCGTCATCACCGGACTGGATGAACAGATCGGACGCTTACTGAACACGCTCAAACAACTCGATGAGTTCGACGAGACCATCATCGTGTTCTCCTCCGACCACGGCCTGGCCATCGGCAGTCACGGCCTCATGGGCAAACAAAGCCTGTACGAACACAGCATGAAAGCCCCCCTCTTCGTCTCCGGCCCCGGCATTCCCAAAGGCGAATCCGATGCGTTGGTCTACCTGTACGACATCTTCCCCACCGTCTGCGAACTCAACGGCATCGACGTGCCCAACGGTCTCGACGGACAAAGCCTGGCCGGCATCATCGGCGGGAAGCAGAAGTCGGTTCGCGAAACGCTCTTCACCTCCTACAAACAATTCATGCGCTCGGTGCGTGATGACCGCTGGAAACTGATCCGCTACCCGCACATCAACCGCTCGCAACTGTTCGACCTGGAAAGCGACCCCCACGAATTGAAAGACCTCGCCGGCAGCGCGTCGGGCAAGCAACACATGCAACGCTTGATGGCCGAGATGTCCGCCTGGCAAAAGAACGTCGGCGACACCCAACCCCTCACCAGCGAAAACCCACAAGACGAAACCTTCACCCCGCCGAAGCTCGGCAGTCAGAAAAAGAAACCGCGCAGGAAAAAGAAAGCGAAGTAGAGCAGCCCCCCGCAGCACACTCACCCCACCGCACAACCAGCCCGCAGCGCGAGCAAGGGACACCGCTAGCCTGTGTTTTACCACAGAGGACTCAGAGCCTGTGAATCTATCTTCCACTGGGCGGTGAGTGTTTTTGTGGGCGGGGTGGTCGCGAGTTGTTTGGGGGATCCGTTTCAGGGTGGTTTCTCGCCGTTGGTCCTCGGAGGGCGACCGTGGCGGGTTGCATGGGCGGTGCAACAGGCGCAGGGCGCTGCGCAGACTTCCTCGTCTTGTCG
>Ga0302139_10001437_pt1 | contig 11698 bp, 7 predicted proteins | sample CBN3_331_MG_FD_203104 | JGI IMG/M metagenome (GOLD analysis project Ga0302139, IMG submission 203104) | Marine microbial communities from Western Arctic Ocean, Canada - CBN3_33.1 | ecosystem: Environmental > Aquatic > Marine > Oceanic | place: Canada: Western Arctic Ocean | collected 2017-09-15 | reverse complement strand
ACTCGGAGGGAAGTATCGACGTAATATGTAATCGAGTGGGGGGAGTTTTTATTTTTTCAAATTAAGCGAGATCTTTTGATGCAGACTTGAATCAGGCTTTAATTTTTCGTTTGTTGCCCGGGGGTTTTTATGCTTGAATATCGTAATAAAAGCTTAATTCCACAATTTATAATTTCGTCTACATTGAGAAATCTTAATGACATTAGTGTAGTCGCTTTTACAAGTTTTTACGCTTCGCAGGAAATGACATGCTTTCAGGAAATTTTCTGTTACAGTTATGTTAAATAGCTAAAAACAAATCTAAGCAGAGCATCAACCTACCTCACAGATTCGATTCAGTTCAGTCAAGGTAATTGCTCCGTGACGTATTATTTTAATTTTGTTGCTGCTGCAATTTACGATTGTTGAAGGTTGAATTGCTGGCAGTTTTCCTCCGTCAATTATCAGATCTAGTTTATTTTTCAACTGCTCTGCAACTTGTTTTACAGTGGAACATTCCGGCATCCCCGTGAGGTTGGCACTGGTACCTATGAGCGGACAATCACCAAGTTCAATCAGCCGTTGAGCTGCCGGAGAACTGGTGTAACGTACTGCCAAAGTTCCAGTAGTATTTTGAAGATGCTCAGGCAGTTCAGGATTCGCTGCTAAAATCAAGGTCAGTGGCCCCGGCCAGTATTCATCAATTAAGTCATTAATCCTTGAATCGCTCCACTGGCAAAGACGTGGCAGCCATTGCGGAGTAATCAATACAAGCAATGGTTTTGTTCGAGGGCGCTCCTTGATTCTGTAAACACGATCCACCACGCTTGTTGAAAAAGCGTTTCCCCCTAGGCCATAAAATGTTTCAGTCGGAAATACCAGCACCTGCTTATTGGACAAAGCAGTTGAAACTTGTCTTTCTGCTGCTTTGGTAAACGGGAAACCTACCAAATTGGCTTTCTCTCCAACTAAAACCGTTTTCTCGGCAGTTATATCACCTACCTCATTTTCTGCAGTCCTGGAGCTTTGTGGCTGCTCTCCGGCACATTTCCTATTCATCGTCCGTCAATCCATTCAGACAGATGATTAACTCTGCCGGGAGATATTTGTGAAACTCGAAAAGAACTGAGTGCCAGATGATTACGAGAATCAAGAAATACAGGTGGGAGTAATTTCCCCTGCCATTGCTTTATATTCTCTGCCGCGATGATGGCCTTTTGTCTGCTCAGTGAACGACCGGCACGCTTCAAAACTTCAACCATTAATTCTGCCACGGCTTGTCCGTAAAGTGTCCAGCGGTTGGCAGACAGGTGTGGAGCATATTCATTCAATATTTGCTGATGTAATTTATTCCCAGCATTTTCAGTTTCAACAAGCAGTGGATATGCCGTTAAAACTCGTACACGTGCTGCCTGTTCCTTGTTCAGCCACTCCGGAAGTCGACTGTCAGCAAGCGCGTGACCTGTAAAAAATGGAATATTTAAGTTTACAGAGGCTTTTATAAAATCCAGTTGATCACTGAAATCACCCAAAACCACCAGCAAATCAGGCTTTCGCTCACTAATAAGCTCCCATTCCGCGTCCAGTCTTCCGGTTTTTCCAGGCAGCAACTTGGCTGAAACTCCGTATAATTCATTTGTCAAAGCTTTAACTGCTCTTAAATATACTGGTTTTTCCGCATACCAGATGATCAGTTCTGCACCAGCATGATTTTTAGCCAGGTATTTTCCTATCACACGTGCTTCGGTATCTGCGGTTGGCATAAAACCAAACACACTCGGACGTACAGGCTGAGTCCACTCCGGAAGACTTGAGCCTACAAAAAAACTTGGAATTCTTTGCTGTTTTAATAAAGGATAAACAGCTTGATGAGTTCTGCCTCCGAGACCGCTAAATACTGCAAAAATATCATTTTTGACTGTCAGTTCAGTCAAACTTTTAGCAGCCATTTCTGGTTTCAACTGATCATCTACTATTTTTAAATCAATGAAGCGGCCGTGAATTCCTCCCTGATCGTTCACATATTTGAAATATGCAAGTGCGCTTTTGCCAATAGCTGAATACTCCTTAGCCGGACCGCTTAAAGGCTGATGAGTTGCCAGCACAATGCTTTTTGGAGTAACTCCAGTCTCCGCAAAACAGAAAGAAGAATTTATCAACAGCAACAAAAGTATCGCGGCCAATCCAATCAGTTTTACTTTTTCTCCAAGAAATATTTTGTTCATACTTTTTTTAATTTATGTTCAAAATAATGGAGTAAGGCCCAGTTCAGACAATTGATGCTGCAGACCAGTGAAACGTCGCATTGTACCTTCATTTTCAACTGCTTTACTAATTGCTGCTTCTGTTCCTATCAAAACAACAAGCTGTTTTCCGCGTGTGATTGCGGTATAGAGCAAATTCCTCTGCAGCATCATGTAATGATGCGTAGTCAAGGGCAAAATCACAGCTGAATACTCGCTACCCTGAGATTTATGAACAGTAATCGCATAGGCCAGAGAAAGCTGATCTAACTCTTTCCCCTGATAGTGTACAATTCCCTGTTCAAATTTAACATGCAGTTCTTTGGTTTTCGGATCACAATTAACTATTCGTCCTAGATCACCGTTAAAAACCAGCTTTTCATAGTCATTTTGCTGTTGCATGACCTTGTCTCCAATCCTAAACCACTGCTCACGATGTTCCAGACCTTTGGCATCAGGATTCATTTTTTCCTGAAGTTTACGGTTAAGGTGTATAGATCCTGTAACACCTCGGTGCATCGGCGTCAGCACCTGAATATCCATCATCGGATCCAACTCAAAACGCTGAGGAATCCTTTCGGTACTCATTAGCAGAATTTTTTCTACAATTTTTTCTGGATCTGACTCTTGAATAAAGTAGAAATCTAGCAGTTCTTTATCTGCATCCGCTTTTTGACTTAAAGCACTAAAATCAGGTGCTTTCCCTTGACGGACTTTGTGCGCATTGACGGTAATAAAACTGTCTGTGGCCTGACGAAAAATGTGATCGAGACGTACAACAGGAATTGTTCCGGACTCAATCAAATCCAAAAGTACAGCTCCGGCTCCTACTGATGGCAACTGATCCACATCTCCAACAAGGATCAGACGAGACGCTGAAGGGACGGCTTCCAGAAAATTATCCATCAGCAGTGTATCGATCATTGAGGTTTCGTCAAGGATCAGTAATTCCTGCTTAAGCGGATTTTCCCGGTCACGCTGAAACCCTATGTTGCTTGCTTCCAAAAGACGGTGAATTGTAGAAGCGGAGGCCCCTGTTGTTTCTGTTATGCGTTTGGCCGCCCTCCCTGTCGGTGCAGCAAGTCCGATTGAGGGAATTCTAGGACGCATAAGTCCAAGCATAAAGCGCACAATGGTCGTTTTGCCTGTTCCTGGACCACCAGTGATTATCAGCACTTTATGCTGAAGAGCGGCCTCCACTGCCTTTCTTTGAGCAGGATCGAGCTGCAAGCCAACCTTCCGCTCCTGTTCATCAATCAGCGTGGACTCGCCTTCAAAAACTGTATAAGCTTCGCTGTTAAGGATTCGGTAAATATTTTCTGCAACTCTCTGTTCTGCTTTTAAAAAACGCGGTCTGGAAATCAATTCCTCTTCAACAGCGTTTACAGACTGGATTTTCTCACTATACAGCAAACTATCATCCAGCAGTTGCAGGATTGATGACTTAAGCATTTCCGGTTCTATATCAAGCTCCTGAGCGGTTTTTTCGAGCAGTAGCTGACGCGGAAAACAGGTGTGACCATTGAGTGCCTGTTGTTCCAGCATATAGAGTAAACCAGCTGCAGCACGATGTGGAGAATTTTTATCGAATCCAAGATTACGCGCAATTCCATCCGCGGTGAGGAAACCTATTCCAGGAATATCCGTCAATTGATACGGATTTGCTTTGATCAGAGGAATACTGTTCAAACCGTTTTTTGCAAAAATACGCTGTGCATATGCGTGTGATATTCCGACACCACGCAAAAAAGTCATCACATCTCGCAGACCTCTTTGCTCATCCCAGGCTGCGAGTAGTGATTTTCGTTGTTTTTTGCCTACACCTTTTAGTTTAGACAATAATTCAGGAGAACTGTCAATAATTTTGAACGTATCTTTGCCAAATTTATTGACTATATGCTGAGCCGTTTTTTCGCCTATTCCTTTAAAAACTTCAGAAGAAAGATAACGCACCATTCCTTCCGCAGTAGTAGGTTCAACCGGCATAAACTCACGAATTGAAAATTGCCGTCCGTATACTTTATGATTCTCCCAGTGACCTTTTAAGCGTAATGTTTCACGTTCACGAGTGTTGAAAACAATACCTTTTATGGTAATTGGTCTAGTGGAATTCTCTGTCAGAAATGTACCAATCAAAAAACCGTTTTCCGGATTGGTGTACACAATTTTTTCCAGAGTACCGACTAAGTTGACATCGTCTTCGGCCATTTTTTTTCAGGCAGTTTGTAAATTATGTTGAGTCTATTCCGGTGGAGAATAAAAAGGAGAACGGATCATCTGCAGTAAATCGAAACGCCACTTTCCGCTTTCCTTAAGCAACAGAAAAGACTGCTGCTTTGTGAACTGCAAATCGAAGTTGCTTTTGTGCCGAAAAACAATGGCAGCATTCACATAAAGTAATGTGCGGTAGCGATATGATATTTTAGTATTTTTTTCAGAAACCAAGCCCACAGGAACCCAGTCCAGCTCAACCATACGTGTCGCAAATTCCTCGATAGTAATTTGATTTGTGGACCGTTGTTTACCGTATTTGTAAAGTTCAAAATAGCGTTCCTCCTGCCAGAGCTGCAGAAAGTCCTGAAACACAACCATTGTTTCATTTTGTATTGCTTCCAGTTCCGTCGGTGTTGGTTGACGGGCAACAGCACCTGAAACAACAGAAAAATAGATTAATGCAAAAAACAAAAACAGCAGTGAGGAAAATTTCTGTTTCACAACTAAAGTCCTGTTAATATATTTTAGTTTAAGTTTCATGCCGCACTGCGGAACATGTGCAGACAAAGTGATTCTACAGCAAGTGACTTATTTGCGTTAAGTTCAATTGCCCTTCTTGACTCTGCTATTCGGTTAAATATTTCATGAATTTGCTGCAAATTAAAATGTTCAGCAGAATTTCTTAACGCTGAAATGCGGCTTTCCTCAGAATTAATTGTACGGTTAATCAACTCTTCTTCAGGAAGACCGTGATGCAGCCATGTTAAATCACGAAACCACGTTTCTAGAAAATCAAGCAGCAAACTCCATTCTTCATTTTTAGACTTACCCCATGTTTCACAGATACGCAGCATTTCTTCAAGAGATGCCGCGGATAAATTGGTCAACCAGCCAATAGCGGTTTGCTGAACTTTTTCCATGAGTTCAAGTCTTGCAGCCAGATTGCCATTAACACTGCCCATGCTAAACGCATTCAGCAACTGTATACGTTCGCTTGTCAACTCTGTAGTCTGCCTCAAGATACGTTCAGAAATTTTTACAGACAGTGGTCGAAAACGGATTTGCTGACAGCGTGAGACAATTGTTTCCGGCAGTTGTTGTGCTGATTCGGCAATCAATATCAATAATGTATGTGGTGCTGGTTCCTCTAGAGTTTTCAAAAATGCATTAGCCGCTTCCCGCCCCAAATGTTCTGCTCCATCAAGTATCATCACCCGCTTTTTAGCCTGATCGGGATGGAGTTGGAGCCAATTCAGTGATTTGCGGATTTGATCGATCTTGATAAATTTACCATCAGGAATCAGCACCTGATAGTCCAGAAAATTTTGTTCAGCAATCTGCAGACAAAAATCACACTCTCCACATGCGTCTTCTCCACATTTTCTGCAGTTAAGCTTTTGTGCAAGAGCAACAGCTGTTTTAAATTTTCCAATATTAGCCTGACCGGTAAACAACCATGCGTGGGGCATCCTGTCTCTCCGGACAGCCTGGTTAAGCAGATCAATTGCATGTTCTTGCCCGAAAATATCTCGAAAAGGCATTTGGAAATCAGGAGCTCAAAAGTGAAGAAAAGCTGACATTAAAAGCAAAACCAAGATAAATTGCGATGCCAATAATGTCACTGGTTGTAGTGATAAATGGTCCTGTTGCTAAAGCAGGATCGATATTCATTCGTTTAAGTATAATTGGAATCGTAGAGCCTACTGTTGCGGCAAAACAGACAACGATTAACAATGAAATTCCGGAAGTAAACGCTCTTCCAAAATCATGTGTCAGATACCATGACATACCTGCCAGAATGAAAGAACAAATAATTCCGTTCAAAAACGCGACTCTTAACTCTTTCCAAAGACGAACTAGCATATCAGCAGTTTGTATAGCACCTGTAGCAAGTCCGCGTACAACGATTGAGGAAGACTGTATGCCGACACTTCCTCCAAGCGCTGCAACAAGTGGGATAAAATAAGTTACATCCGGTAGTGAAACTAGCGCATTTTCATAAAAACTCATCACAATCGCGGTTAAAAAACCACCAAACAATCCGACAAGCAGCCAAGGCAACCTGTCACCGGAAGCTCTTAAAACGGATGTTTCAGTAACTTCTTCATCTCCTGTTCCGGCAATGTGTCCCAAATCCTCATTATGTTCTTCAACAATCACATCCACCAGATCATCCAGTGTGACACGACCTATTAAACGTAAATGTTTGTCTATTACCGGAACTACAACCAAATCGTATTCCTTGGCAATCCTTGCTACTTCTTCCTGATCCAGATCTTGATCAACAGCAACTACTTCATTATTCATCAAATTTTCGATCAGTGTGTTCCGCTCCGCCAATAAGAGTTCCGTAGTACCAATAGTACCAATCAGGTGATCATATTCATCAACGACATAAGCCGTATAAAATAATTCTAAACCTTCCTTTTTGATAAATTTTTGAATTTCTTTTACCGCCGCCGCGACTGTTTGATCTTTTCGTATCGAAACTACGTAAGGCGTCATCAACCCACCGGCGCTTTCCTCATCATACTGTAGTAGGTAGGTCAGTTCTTCACGGTCTTTTTCCGGAAGTCTTTCAAGCAATGCACTTGCATCTTCATCATCGAGGAGTCCGACAAAGTCTGCCGCGTCATCCTGAGGCATATCCGTGATTGCATCACTCAAGCGGTCCGGCGACAATTGCTTTACAATGTCTCCTAGGATGGATGGAGAGTCCTGCAAATTGTTGAGCACTTCTGAAGAAATCTCTCTTTCGAGATTTTCCAGCACCACCAGTTGATGCTGTAGTTTCAACTGCAGCAAAATATTGGCAATTTCAACTGGCTTAAGCGGTTCGAAAACGCTTTTCAGCAATTCTGTACGTTCCGTGCTGATCAGTTTCTTGACCAGTTTGTGATATTGTGTGTCGCGACTTTTATTCATGATTCAGTCTTCAACAGATTCAATTTTATTTTAGTAACGCTTATTTCAGCGTTTTCCAGTTCTGCACCAGATCAACAAGCAATCTCACGCCGACTCCTGTTGCACCACTGTTAGGATGATAACCGATGTGCTTTACATTCCAGGATGTTCCGGCAATATCAAGATGGACCCAGGGCGTTCCATCAATAAAATGCTCTAAAAACAATCCTCCGATGATAGTTCCGGAATCACCGACACCTATGTTTTGCAAATCGGCATATTTCCCTTTTATCGATTCACCGTACTCCGGAAAACTCGGCAGTTGCCAAACGCGGTCACCGCTGTTAATTCCTGCCTTCCGGACCTGTTCCATCAAGTCATCATTATTCGTGATTGCACCGGTTGTGAGGTGTCCCAGCGCGGTAATGCATGCACCTGTCAAAGTTGCCAGGTCGACAACTGCATCAGGCTTGAATTCCTTAACGACATAACTCAGTGCATCACCCAGAATCAAACGACCTTCCGCATCTGTGTTGAGGATTTCGACACGTTTACCGTTATGCGCGGTTACGATGTCTCCCGGACGCAGTGCATCACCGTCTGGCATGTTTTCTGTAGTTGGAATGACAGCAACAACATTCAGTTTTGGATTTATCTGACCAATGACTTTCATCGCTCCTAAAACAGCCGCGGCGCCACACATATCAAATTTCATTTCATCCATGTTTTTTCCAGGTTTGAGTGAAATCCCACCTGAATCAAATGTTACTCCTTTGCCAACAAGAGCAACAGTCTGTTTTGCTTTCTGGTGACTGTACTCCAGAACAATAAGTTTAGCCGGTTCTCTTGAACCGCGTGAAACGCCCAGCAACATTCCCATGCCAAGCTTTTTCATATCTTTCTCTTCCAGAACAGTGCATTCCATTTTGTACTGCTTCGCTATTTTTTTTGCTTCTGCAGCTAAATCTTTAGGTTTTAAATCATTTGCAGGTGTATTACCCAATGTCCTCGCCATATTTGTTCCATCAGCGAGTATTTTCCCATTTTTTAAGGCATTCAAAGAAGTAAGTTTTTCAGGATCACAACAATGAATTTTGATGAATTTAGTATTTGATTTATTATTTTCCTGTTTTTTGTAAGTATTGAACTCATAAGCTCCCAATGTTAAGCCTTCAACAAGTACCTGCCCCGCATCAGTTTCAGTAGTATTTTGGAGTAAAGAAGTCAACACGAATCCGACAGTATTTGCTTTAAGCGCAGGCAGCATTTTACCTGCTTTTCCAGCAGCACGTCGAAGGGTTTCTGCGTCCAGTTCATTTTTTTTTCCTACACCAATTGCTAACATCTGCGGTATTTTTGTGTAGCCTGTTACAAAGTGCTGGCTACTGCCTTTCTTGCCGTTAAATATTCTCAGTTTAAGAGAAGTACTGAGTTGTTTATTTAGCTCATCCGGAAGATCCTTAAGTCCGCTTCCATTCACATCTGTGTCTTCTGCAACAAAAACAACCAGTGCTTCGAGTTTTTGATTTTTAAGAGGAATATTGTTAATTTCAATTTTCAATTCCATTTTAATTCCTTTTAATAATATTGATAATTAAACAGCAGGCAGATAAACACTCTGCCTTTAATATTTTGAGTAATTTTTAAGAGTAATAAACATACCGAGCTTGTGCATCAACAGACAAGACTTTAGTGTAAAAGTAAATAAGTCATCACCAGAGTGACTTAGTCCTGAGCCTGCTAGAGATGATATATTCAGCATTAATTTCAAGAAAGCTGAAGTGCATAGCAGCAGACCAGATGACAACGGAAAAACAAACTGAAAGCAAAATAAGAGACATATTTTTTACTTTAAAACTGGATCCTAAACTATTTTCATCAACTTAGCTTCACTTAAATTAAAGTTGACATGTTTGGCAAGAGTCTATAAATTTCGTGTGATGAAACACATTAAACTTATACAGGATCCGGTTCCTAAAATCAACTTTGCAAGTTATTCAAAGGTTCAGGATTACTGAAAGAAATAACTAAAGACTAAAGCGTTTTACAGAAACTTTACTCAATTCCCACCATTTTCACCAAATCCTTGTGATTCATGTTCAAGGCCACAAAAACTTTCAAAATTCTGCTCTTTCCACTGCTTTTCATGATCCTGTTCTCTCTGTCGGGAACAGCTGTTCAAATCATTGCTGCAGAAGATGTTTTAACTCCATCATATAACTGGATCCCTCAGTTTTACGGAAGAATCAAAGGAAAAAGCAAACTGCTTTACACTCGCAGTTTTGCACGTAGTCAGTTACGTTTTGTCGATATAGACAATGATGGTGACGATGACCTGTTTGTCGGAAAAGCAGATGGACGTATTGCTTTTTTTGTTAATCAAGGCAGTTTTTCAGTACCGCTCTTTAAATTGGAGACAGAAGATTTTGTGGTGATCCATGAAGGACTAGACGAACAAAACAACCCCAGCCTGCTGAAAACAGTCCTGGATGTAGGCAGTAACTCTGCACCTGAGTTTGCGGACATCGATAATGATGGTGACTTTGATTTATTTGTTGGTTCCAAAGATGGACATATTTTTCACTATGAAAATAGAGGAAACCAGCTTAGTCCGATTTTTTTCCGTAAAACTCCAATTTACAAGGGTTTAAGATTTGGAGGAAACAGTGTACCTCGTTTTGCTGATGTAAACGGTGACCGTGCTTTAGATTTATTAATTGGAACAAGATCCGGAAAAGTTCATCTATTTTTTAATTCCGGAATGACAGATGAAGCAGTTTTTTGTATGGCTTTTAATGTTGATGATCCACCGGATATACGCTGCAAGTATCAACCAGAACTGCTTGCTGACATTGCTCCGCAGATTGATGCTGTTCCAGAGTTGGTAGATTGGGATCAGGATAATGATTTGGATCTTGTTATAGGAAAATCTAATGGAAAAATAAATTATTATCTTAATGGAGGAGACCGCTTTGCGCCACAATGGATAATAAAATCAAAGCACTTCCAGTTTATTGATACCGGAGGCAACGTTGCTCCCACATTTAAAGACCTGAATCAGGATAATTTTCCAGAATTATTTTTAGGTACAGCCTCGTCCATGGTTATCTATTACGAAAACAACGAAGTCCTGATGGATCAATTGAGTAAAATTTCAGCCGTTCAATTGGAAAAACTCGATAAGTCCGCTTCTTTTGAAGTAATCCTTTCACAAGCCTGTAACCAATTAAGAGGATTTCCTGAGTGTCTGACCACTCTTGCTGCAGCATTCGGTGTACCTCAAGAAGTAAAAATATTAGGCCTGGAAGAACTGCAACCCTATATTTTACGACCCGACCTCAGTGTTGACACAAATTTGGATGAAATATCTCTTGCAACAGATACCGGGAGTGCTGAGATAGCAAGCGGAGTAGATACTGCTGGTGAAGCGGACGCTGATGGTCAAGCCGCAAATGAGGGTGAGACTGAAGAGAACGTTGCGCAAACAGATCCTGCTACTGCAGAAGGGGGGAAAGAAGCAGAAACTCCTGCAATAAATAAGGAAATTGAAAAACTTAAATTACAGGGAGTTATTACGAGGAATCAACTCTGGTTAGCCAGTAGAAACTTTTTTAAGATAGAGAGTTTAAGCGGCAGTGAGCGCCATTCCATCATCACAAGTGGTGACTGGAACAAAGACGGCCGCCTCGATATTCTACTGGGCAGTCGTTCTGGAGAAATATTTGCGTTTGAAAACAGGGCTGAGAGCGGAACTGACTGGTATCCCATCCATTTCCCTGCTCTTAATAAAAATAAAAGACAATACAGTTCACCTGTTTTAGCAGATATTGATGCAGATGGTGATTTAGACATCATCAGCGGAAATCAACGTGGCAAATTAGAATTGCTGCTCAACCGCGGTTCTGCAAAAAAACCAAATTGGATCGTACATGACGTTAATATTTCGCAAATTGACGTTGGGAGTTTCAGTACTCCTTTACTGCAGGACATGGATGGAGATGCTGATCTGGATCTGCTTGTTGGAAATAGCAAAGGTTTGATTATTTACTATGAAAATCAGGGAAGTAAAACAGTACCTCATTTTGTGCTGCTTAATACGCGTATTTCAGGAATACAGTTGAAAGCCAATGCGGCACCAACTTTTTGGAACTGGAACTCTGATAAACATCCTGATCTCGTCGTTGGTGGGCGTGACGGCTTTTTAAGTCTGCGAAGCCATATACCGCCAGAAAGATCTCCTGCATTGCGTGGGTGGAAACTGGAGACTGAACACTGGCAAAATATCAAGAGCATCAGCTACAGCACACCACATTTTGCGGATTTTGACGGAGACAACAAATCAGATTTAATGCTGGGAG
>Ga0302139_10001432_pt1 | contig 11722 bp, 7 predicted proteins | sample CBN3_331_MG_FD_203104 | JGI IMG/M metagenome (GOLD analysis project Ga0302139, IMG submission 203104) | Marine microbial communities from Western Arctic Ocean, Canada - CBN3_33.1 | ecosystem: Environmental > Aquatic > Marine > Oceanic | place: Canada: Western Arctic Ocean | collected 2017-09-15 | reverse complement strand
AGAAACAGGCCGATGGTGTATGGCAACCAATCGGTGAGGGCACGGAGTTTCTGATTGCTCGGATGAACAACCCGGCCTGCAAGGCAGCATTCAAGAGATACGCAGGTCGGTACAAAGGCCCCGCGCTGGATATGTTACCGGCGAAAAAGCAGGACGAAATCTTCGCAAAGGTCTTGGCCGAGACGGTGTTGATTGATTGGCGCGAGACGGTGGGCGGCAAGCTACGAGCTCACACGGTCACGCTAGACGGCAAGAAGGTGACGTATTCGACAGAGGCGGCGATGGAATTATTGGGCGACCCGAACTACTCGGACCTGCTCAGTATTGTGAGGATTTACGCAGACGACGCGGAGGCGTACCGGGACCAAGCCATCGGGGAAGCCTCGGGAAACTCACCAACTGCCTCAGATGGGTAGCCGACTACGGGGCAATGCGGGAGGAGCCGTGGGTGCAAGCGAAGATAGAAGCGGGCGACCCACCGGGCTTCGTTGTGGAATGGCCGGACGTGGACCCGGACCTAGTGGACGTGTGGCAGGCTTGGCACCAGATGTCGGGCGACAGGTCGGGCGGGATGGACGTGAGCAGTACGCCGTTCACGACGATAGATAGGTACGCAGCACGGTACGCGGTGGACGATTTCGAGGTATTCCACCGGCTGATACTAGCGATGGATGACTGTTACATAAACCACGTCAACAAACGGCGAGAAAGTGGCTGAACTACGAATCGGGATTAACCCACGGGACGCCGAAGCTGGCGCGAAGCGCGTACAGAACGCGCTGGACCGCGTGGCTGGTTCCGCTCGTAAGACGACCACCGCCACCAAGAAGACCGAAAGCGGTTTCGAGCAACTGAAGCGGGGCTCATTCAAGCTACAGAGGGCGCTCGGCGCTCTAGGGCTCGCGTTCGGTGCGCTTGCGTTGGCGAGGCAGGCGAAGGAGTCCGTGTTGCTTGCAGCCCGCTACGAGACGCTGGGCGTTGTGATGGACGTGCTGGGCCGCAACGTGGGCAAGACGGCTACGGAGATGGCCGCGCTTGAGTCAGGGCTGCGAAAGACAGGCATTTCGGCTGTCGAGTCACGCAACAACATCGCCCGCATGATCGGCGCACAGATCGACCTCGCGAACGCTACGGACCTCGCACGGATCGCGCAGGACGCGGCGGTGATTGCGGGTATTGACTCGTCGGCAGCGTTTGAGCAACTGGTAACGGGTATCAGCACCGGACAGAGCCGCGTGCTTCGCTCGATGGGTTTATTTATCGACTTCGGCGGCGCGGTAGATGCCGCTGGTGCTGCTGCGGGGCGGGCGGCAGACTCATTCACGGAGATGGAGAAAACGCAGATAAGGGCCAACGCCGTACTGGAAGGCGCGGGCCAGATCGCAGGGGCATACGAGTCGGCGCTGGAAACGGCTGGCAAGCAACTCGGCTCGATGAGGCGGCACATATCCGATCTTATGGTGGCCCTTGGTAACCCAGCCATGCCGACGTTCACCGAGGCAGTGTTCGGTATGTCGGCCAAGATCAAAGAGTTCACAGGCGTTGTGGTAGAGAACCAAGATGTGCTAACCGAATGGGCTGGGCGTCTAGCTGACGCTTTCGTATCAGTAGCCAAGGCCATCGGACTTGTGACAGCCGCGTGGCTCGTGCTCCAGATCGCAACATGGGCGGCGGCGATTGCTCCGACCATTATTGCCTTCGGTGCGCTGACGTTAGCAGTCAATAGCCTCTCGGGCGCGTTCGTGATACTCCAACTCGCGTTGGGGCCGGTCGGATGGTTTACGCTCGCGGTCGGTGCCATCGCCACAGGGATCTACTTATGGCGTAGAGCTCACGACGGCCAAGCGTCAGAGCTGCGGACAATTGGCGATGCCGCCAATGAAGCGGCTGACGGCATCTGGAACCTGAACAACGCGCAACTCGCCGCCGCAATGCAAAACGGTGGCCTCAATGTGCCGGGTGGGTTGGCCGGTGGTGGTCCGTTACCGCCGCGTATGGCACCGACCGAAGCGCCTCCAACAGCCACGGACTTCGATACAGTAATGACTTCGGAAATTGACGCACTCAATAGGTCGGTGCGTGATGTGGCGGTGACGTTTGCCCGGTACACCCCGCAGTTCGAGTCACTGTCGGCACCCGGTGGGCTCCCCGTCCCCGATGATGACCCATTCAAGGCACCGCCCAGCGGCTTTCGTGGCCCTCGGTTCCCCGACAAAAAGGGCGGCGGTATGCTGTCCGGTGCGATGGACGCGCTCGGTAGTGGCATGGACCAACTGTGGGCGAAGTTCGGGCCTGCCGGGCTTGCGATTGCTGCCCTGTTCGACATCGTATCCGCTGCGCTGAAACCGCTACAACCTGTGATCGACGCTCTGCGTGAGCCGCTCAAGATCGTCGGCACGTTGATCGGGCAGACGCTCGCGCCTGTGCTTGAGTTGCTGGTGCCTGTGGTCAAGGCCGTAGCTGTCGCCTTCACGATTGGACAGCAGGCGATGGGCTATCTGATCCAGGCGCTCGGCTGGTTCATTGACCACCTCGTCCCAGACTTCATCAGTAATGTCGGGCAGGGGATGGAACAGTGGGGCAAGGACATGGTGGCGAACTCCAAGGCTGCGCGGAAAGCCATCGGCGCGACCAATGACTTCACCGACGCGATCACAGCCGCGACGGTCAACATCCCGAAGGCGCTCCCGCTCGCGTTCCTACGCCAGCAGGCAGGCAGGAACAACACCGGGACCACGGGGGGCGTCGGGACCACGGGCGTCACCACGGGCGTCGGCGGTGAACCGCATGACGATGACACACTCATGTCGAGACGTGAGACGTGGAATATCGTGGTCAACGGCGCGGTCAACGCGAAAGAAACCGCGCAGGCCGTTATGGACGAGATCCGTAGGGCCAAGGGCAGGGGTCAATCAATCGAACTGGACCGGCACTACCAACTACGGACCACATAGATGCGTACCGACCTCGTAGCCGGTGAACTCACGCTACTCCAGAGCGGCGCGTATGACGAGCATTGGCGGCTAAAGGTAGCCAACGGCTCGGGCACGCTGATAGACATCTCTGACAGGCTCAAGGACGGCTCTGTGCGCCTTCCTGACCCTGACTCGCCCATTGGAACGGCAGAGGTAACGCTATGGCGTGAGATCAACGACACTGCGAGCGATTCACTGAGTCCGTTGGTGGCTTCGTCCTACAATGTACTGGATGACGGGGTGACGGCATCGCCGCTGATCCATATTGGCCGCTCTGCGACGTTGGAACTCGCCGTGACCGCTAGGGGTGGAGCTCGCCCGGCTGACGGTAGCGCGTCTTGGCACGAGATCCTCGGCGGCTTCGTGAAACAACCGTACTGGCCGAAGCGTTACGGTGACATCCGCATCGAGTTACACGACAGGGCCTACAAACTCAAACGCACGTTTATTGAGGCCCCGAACACCTACGCCGTAGCCACGACCATCGAGGCGACGATACAGGCCGTTCTAGATGATGTCATGGGGTCCGGTGTTTATCCGGTTACGGTAGACGATGTGGCGGCTGGCGGGACTACGGGAAGCGCCCTGTCTGTCAATTACCTACCCGACATAGTGCCCGTATGGGACGCGATCCAAGCACTTGCAATGTCTATCGGCTGGGTGCTGTGGTATCGGTACAACTCCTCGGGCGTGGCCGTGCTGACGCTGACCGAACCGCGCCGGGCCAAGACCGTAGCCGACTACACGTTCACGCTCGCACAAATTGCGGACATTGAAGAACTCACGATCATTGAGGAGGACATCCGTAACGTAGTGGTTGTCGCCTACGTTGACGGAAGTGACGCTGACCAAAGCGTGACGGCAGAAGACGCGACGAGCATATCGACGTATGGCGGCATCCGTCGCTATATGAAGATTTCGGAAGGGACGGACAGCCCGATCCGTTCGTCTGCCGCAGCGACAACGCTCATCAACGCTGCGCTCACGGATACGAAAGACCCCGACGCCGACCAATCCATACGGACTATCGGCGCGTGGTGGCCCGGCGAGCCAAGTGTTGATCTGAACTCGTTCACCGGCAATGAGTTTGTTTACGACAGCGCCCAAGGGCTCGCGCCCTATGCGATCAGTCTCCAGTTTGCCCAAGGCGCGCTATCTAGTGCGACCATACGGGCACGCGGCAAGCCCAGCGCAGGGAGTGGGACGTGGCGGGTGCGTGCGGGCAAGGAAACGAACGACGTAGACGCGGCGGCTCGGCTCAATCTCCAGGACTTCCGCGAGATCAGCCGCACGGCCACTACAATCAAGTACGGTTGGACGATTGGGCCGAACCTCGCGATGTCATTTATTCACGATTTCCAAGAACAGCAGCCGTACACAGAGGACAAGTGGCCGGTGGATACTCGGGTACCTGACACGATAGACCGGAACACGTCAGTGGAGTATGCGGTCGCGATCCCCGAGGCTGGCTTCATTCGGTATTTCCAAGTGGAGGGGCGCAAGACCGACGGCACGTTCGGCGACATGGAGCGGGTGCTAATCTTCCCGACATCGACTGAAGCTGACTTCGTGGCGTTTCTTGAGGCGACCGTTAACCAGACCGACGGCTCGGTCGTCATCGACGGATGGACGACTGACCGCGCCAAGTCGGTAGCGTATGCGTACAACGTGGGCACCGACCCAACGGCCCCGACGATAGCGATGGCAGAGGCACAGGGCACGGGTGCCACAGGCGGCGGGCTCGCCACGGGCTTCTCGTCCGACTTCGCGATCTCACTGGCCGCGTCCACCCTCGCGTATGGCGAGAAAATCAAAGTTCTCGTAGTGGCGTACCTGAACGCAGACGGCACGGGTGCCGACACGACAGCTACCGACCACGGGCTCCCAGCGGGCGCACAGGCCGAACGCTTCAAGATCACCGCCTCTGGACAGTTGGCAGACGGCATCGTGGTCGCTGGCAAGCTGACAGAGGACTCGCAGAGTTTCGTCACCGACATAGTGTTCTCGTCTGCTGACTGGGACACCGCAGCATGGACGAGCGGCACGGTTACGATGGCCGACGGCACTGCCTACTCGATCAACTCAGGCAACACGGGCGACTTATCGACCAACGCCCTGCGATACATCTACTTCGACGCCGCTGTGTCCACGACGGTCCTGCAAGTCACGACGACCGCCGCGACCTCGACGGGTGACGGCGTGGTCCTCATGGCTGTGGCGAAGCGAGCGGCGGCTGGCGCGAGTTCTGGTCAACGGTGCTTCTACGTTCCGGCGGTCGGTGTGCTCGGCCTGAACGGCGACAACATCGGCGTGAACTCCATCACGGCTGCGAGCATCACCGCAGGTACAATCACGGCGGCTGAGATCACGGGCGCTACGCTTTCAGCCATTTACGCCGACATGGGGACGCTGACAGCCGGTGAGATCGCGGTGGGCAGCATCAGCATCAGCGCGGCAACCGAACGGATTATGATGGGCGCGGCTACCGCACCGCTGACGGGCGTGGGCGTGTTCATGGGCAAGGACGGCACGGACTACGAGCTCCGCGTGGGTGATCCCGCAGGTGACTACATCCACTGGGACGGCTCGACGTGGCACTATCCGGGCGCGATCACTAACGTCGGTGCTGACCACGGAGCCCTCGCGGGATTGGCAGACGATGACCACGCGAACTATGTACACATAAGTACAGCGCGCACGATCTCCGCACTGCACACGTTCTCCAACGCCAGCGGCCTCAAGACCAACAACATCGTCGAGCGCACGGCTGCGGCTGGGGTCACCATCGACGGCCTAGTTATAAAGGACACAGCCGTTATCACGGGCTCGTGGACGGCCACGAAGGTTGCTGCCAACTACGGCGGGACGGGGCTCAACAGCTCGCAGATGGCGGCGGGCGACATTATGACCACCGTTGACGGAAGCGCGTGGACGCCGCTCGTTACCAGCACAGCGGGCAAGGTGCTCACGGTAGGCACGGGTGGGATTCCAGAGTGGGCGACTGCTAGTGGCACGGTGTCGGCGGTCACAGTGGGCACGGGGCTAGATGTCGCGACGGGCACGACCACCCCAGTCATAACCCTAAGCCTTGACGAACTGCCGGAGCATACGGGCACACTGACCGCCACTGACCGCTTGGTTCTGGTGGATGCCGTAGCAGGCGCACAGTACGCAGAAACGATCTCCCTTATCCCGCTCACCATCTTCAACAATGACGCAGGATGGTCCACGGGGACGGTCACGTCGGTTACACTTGGCGAGGGGGTCGGCATTGACCTCACCGGCACGAACCCGATCACGACATCCGGCACGGTTACCATCACGCTTGATCTGAGTGAGGTGCCAGACAACACGGCAGCAGTAACGAGTGCGGATGAGATGGTCCTCCTCGACGGGGGCGTGCAGGGGCGCAAGGCGTTCGCTGAGATCGGCCTCGGGGTCTTTGACAACACGACGACGGGCTTCACGAACTCTGCGGGGACAGTCACGTCCTTGTCCGTTGGTACTGGGCTAGATGTCGCCACAGCAACGACGACACCGGCTATCACCCTGAGCCTTGACGAGCTACCAGAGCATACCGGCGCGCTGACCGCGACAGACCGCCTAGTGTGCGTGGACGCCACTGCTGGCGCTCAGTATGCAGAGACGATCTCCCTCATCCCGCTCTCCATATTTAGCAACGACGCGGGCTGGACCGCCAACACCGGCGACATTACTGGGGTCACGGCGGGAACCAACCTGAACGGCGGTGGCGCGAGTGGAAGTGTCACGCTCAACCTAGACGCTACCATAACGCTGACCGACGTTGTGGTTACCTCAGACATACGCCTCAAGACCGTACTGGATTCCGTCACCCCCGCGAGTGCGCTTGCCGTGGTGTCCGGGCTCGACGTTTTCCGGTACACGATAGACGCAGACGAGCGTGTCCGTGTCGGTGTGTCGGCGCAACAGGTGCAAGCCGTTGCCCCTGAATTGGTGTTCGCCGATGACAGCGGGATGCTGGGCGTTGATTACGCCCGTGGTGGAGTCTCCTACTGCGTGCGTGCGATTCAGGGGCTACTCGCTCGCATTGAGGAGTTAGAGCGATGACGTGGCATATCGCTGACGGCCTCGTACTTCTATATGCGGAATTGGGTATAACTTTTGGCGCTAGCAAGAACGTGAACACTGACCTGCGGAACGCGACCACCAACAACTGCTCCGGCAGCGTGGATCAATCGGGCGACATCAGAATCACGAACTGGGACGGCTACAACCACGCGGCTGGTCCGGGCGTCCCCACCGGCTTCTCGATCAACCCAGGCAACGACAGCAACCCCACGGGCGACTTGACACAAGACTCCCATGTGTACCTGCGGTGGACGCTGCCGATCTGTGCGTCCGACGCGAACGTACTACAGTCCGACACGTCCGGCGGCACATATGTAGAGATCGACGCCGACAACGCAGACGACTTCTTGGTGGTCAACCTCACAACTCAGCAGACTTCAAAGTGGTTCAAAGTCGAACCGGAAAGCAACGTCGGCACCGCAGGCACCCGCACCGCAGCGGTGGAGGGCCGAACGTGCCCGACGGCTCCGCTGTCATTCAGCGCATCGAGCGACGACGTGTGCGGAGGCGTAACGCTCACGGTGACGTGGACCAACGGCACATCTCCGGGCACGAGGGACAGTATCGTCACATGGAGATGGAAGAAGAACGCGGGCGCGTGGTCCGCTTACGCAGACACGGCGACGGGCGCGACATCTTTTACGCACAGCGGCGGCAGCGTGGTGGATGGCGACGTGTTCTACTTTGAGGGGTATTATAAAGAAGAAAGCTCGGGCACTGCGGTCGCGGCTAACGTGACGGTGTTATGCTTCGACTAACAGAACAGTCCGTATAGACTTGGAGAGTAATGAAATGGACATAATGGGATATATCATACCGCTGATCGTAGCCATCGCCATCGTAGCGGGCATCGTTGCCCTCGTGCGCACCGACCGTAGGGCTGCTGACATCGCTGGCCCGATCCGCAAAGGGGCGGCTGACGAGCAGGACACGAAGATCCCTGGGCCGCTGAAGTAGGCCATGACCAGCCGAGCCATAGCATCTAGCAACCAGTGGAAAGAAAGCACTGGAGCGGTTGTAGTCGTTGGCCGCATCATAGCCCACGCTGACTTTGCTGGTTTCCTGACGGTAGTGGATATGGTCACGGCTACCGGCAACATGGTGACCGACACGGTACATACGGGGTTTGTGACGCCCGACGACTCGGCTAGTACTGGCAACGCTGACTTTTTAATCTTTGGTGGGGGCTTCGCGACCCTCGTGGGGAATTAACTCATGGCATATAAGCCCGCAGCATTTACGAGCACGACCACCGCACAGGTCCGCGCCGCGTATGACGCGACCAACTACACCGACATCACCACCGGATCGGGTGGCGACCTCACGATAGCCCCAACGGGCGGCGACACGTCGATCACGGGCACGCTGGCCGTGTCTACCACCTCCGTGCTGACGGGCGTTGTTACGGCCACGGCTGGCGTCGTTGGAAACCTTACGGGCAACGCCTCGGGAAGCTCAGGCTCCACGACGGGCAACGCTGCGACGGCGACTGCCTTGGCAACTGCCCGCACGATTAACGCTGTGTCGTTCGACGGCACTGGCAACATCGTTGTCACTGCTGCCGCTGGAACGCTCACGGGTGCCACACTCGCCTCCGGTGTCACGGCATCGTCGCTGGTCAGTCTCGGCATTATTACAAGCGGACAATGGCGGGGAACACCCGTCGCGGCGGCATACCTCGGCAGCCATACGCACGTCATAGGTGACGTGACAGGGTTGCAGACGGCGCTCGACGCAAAGTTCGCTGCTGCTGGCGGCACAGTCACGGGGGATGTAACTGTAACCGGCAACCTCACCGTGGAGGGGACAACCACAACGCTGAATGTGGATACGCTGTCCATCGAAGACCCGGTGATCGAACTGGCGCGCAACAATACTGGCCTTTCGTCCTACATCGGCGTCAAAGCTGAACGCGGCGGCACGGATGCTTTCTGGGTGTGGGTCGAGGCGACCGATAGGTGGACCGCGTACACTTCGACCGACGACCTCGCGACAGTCCAGACGCTCTCGTCCATCGAAGCTGCGGGCGTTCACGCTACGACATTCACGGGGGCGCTCACGGGCAACGTAACCGGCAACATCACAGGCACAGCCCCCGCTGGAACGCTGACAGGTGCCACGCTGGCCTCCGGCGTGACGGCATCGTCGCTGACTAGCCTGGGCACGATTGCGAGCTTGGTAGCTACGACGGCAGACATCAACGGCGGCACGTTCGACGGCATCGTAGGTGGCACGACCCCAGCGGACGGCTCCTTCACTACGCTCTCGGCCTCCTCCACGGTGTCCGCCGCGGGCACAATCACCTCGGACGCAACGGGCGGCGGCATCCTTCGGGTGCAACGCGCATCGGGCAATCGCTTCTACATACAGGGCGACACTAACGCCCTTTCTATTGTCTCGCAGGACAGCGGCACGGCAACGTGGGACATCACGGGGTTCGCCAGTGGCACTATCGCGGGCACCCTCTCAGTCACGGGCGCAAGCACGCTGACTGGGAATATCGGTGTCGGTCGAGCGCCAACGAACGCCGCCATAGTGATCTCCCATTCGTTTGAAAACTCTGCGGCGATTTCATTGGGTCAGTCGGCATCCAGCCCCTACGGGATACTCCTAGACTTCAGTGCGGCGGCACAAAACAACCGCACCAACTACTTCTTGAAGATGGAGGATAGTTCGGCAGTCAAGTCTACCCTCTGGAGCGACGGCGGCGCGACATTCACTGGATTGGTGGCGGGCACATCGGCCACGCTCTCCTCCACGTTGGCCGTGACTGGCGCAGCGACATTCAACTCCCTCACTACGCTGTCCTATGGTGACTACCAGAACAGCGGAGCCCTGAGCCTTGGGGCTGACATCGGGGCACTGGCCTCCCGCACCAACGCCACGGAAAAGTTTGGCGTCATCACGGTGCCGAACTACACGAACGCCGAAGAACCTGTGTGGCTCATGGGGGTGTACACCCGCGCAGCCACGAACGTTATGTATATCGGTGGGTCAACTGGCATCAATTGCGCGACTAGTATGTTGTTCTACACGGCGAACAACTCCTCGACAGTGACTGGGACGTTAGGCCTGACGATCACAGGAGGCACATCGCCTGCTTCTACCTTCGGCGGCACGTTGGCCGTCACGGGCGGGATAGTCGGCGGTGCCTTCTCAATCGGAAGCCTCGTCTCAGGATATGATCAGTCTATAGACAAGAACGGCGCTGGGGCACCGATTGGCGCGTTCATTCGGAACACAGGCACAGCGACGGGCGATGACGTTCGCCTTGTCTTTGAGACGCAGGGCTCGCGCACATATCGCATCGGGATTGACCGCAGCAGCGGCCTATTCGAGTTAGGCTCCGGCTTCTCGGCGGGCACGACAGCCGGGGTCACGATGGACACTTCGGGGAACGTGGCAATACCGACCACCCTCTCAGTCACGGGCACAAGCTCGTTCGCAAGCAATAGCGCATGGGCATCGACCGCCCGCCTCTACCTTGACGGCGTATCTGGGACAGGCGACACCTACATCTACGAGTCCGCCGCAAACACGGTAAAGGTATTTGCAGGCGGCGCTGAGGCGCTGGCTATTAAAGCGGGGCAGATCGAAATAGCGCCCACCAACAAGTTCTACCTCGACGGCGGCGGTGACACGTACATCTACGAGTCCGCAGCAAACACGATCACGACCTTCGTTGGTGCCAGTAAAAGGGTCGAGACTACCGCCACGATCCCGCTTGCTGTATTCCATACTGGAGTAGACGCCACTCCCAAAATCTCTTGGCAAGCTACCTATAGCTCGAACGACACAGAAAACAACGCCGTCTTGACTTCCGTTGGGGGCGCGGAGAATGCTGGATTTTACTTTGAGGCATCGGACGGCGGTGGGGCTGCGACTCGGACGCTGGCCCTTCGGATCAACAGAGATGGACTGCGCATCCCGGCCACAAACAAGCTCTGGCTCGACGGCGGCGGCGACACATTTATCCAAGAGGACTCAGCAAACCGGATCTTCATGTCCGCTGGTGGGAACGCCATGCTCCTTACCGCCGCAGCGGCCACCATTTATGGGAACCTGTCAGTCCTAGGCTCTCTGTCCAAGGGCTCCGGTAGCTTCAAGATTGACCACCCGCTACCAGCCAAGAAGGATACGCACCACCTCGTACACAGCTTCATCGAAGGCCCACGCGCCGACCTGATCTATCGTGGCGTAGCCGCACTGTCTAAGGGCTCCGCAAGCGTGGATCTGGATGCCGCCGCTGACATGACTTCAGGCACATGGGAGCTACTCTGCCGTGACCCACAGGTGTGGATACAGAACGACTCCGGTTGGGCGCAGGTCCGTGGATCAGTCGCAGGAAGTACGCTCACGATTGCCTGTGAGGATGCGGCTTCCACCGATAGCGTCAGTTGGATGGTTGTGGCAGAGCGTTGCGACCCACACATAATCGAAACCGACTGGACCGACGCCGAAGGTCGAGTGATCGTAGAGCCAGAGAAAACAGAAGCAGCAACAGCGGCGGAAGCCACGGCCTAGAGTAAAATTGAAGGAACCCAATTTCCAAGGACAGGACCGATGAGGATTTTCGAGCTAGACGCCCCCGTTGACGGATACACGCACGGCGAGGTTTACGATGAGAAACGAGAACA
>Ga0302139_10001429_pt1 | contig 11750 bp, 8 predicted proteins | sample CBN3_331_MG_FD_203104 | JGI IMG/M metagenome (GOLD analysis project Ga0302139, IMG submission 203104) | Marine microbial communities from Western Arctic Ocean, Canada - CBN3_33.1 | ecosystem: Environmental > Aquatic > Marine > Oceanic | place: Canada: Western Arctic Ocean | collected 2017-09-15 | reverse complement strand
ACTCGTGACGCATTGGGGACTGAGTGGTCCTGCGGTTTTGAAACTGTCCGCGTGGGCTGCACGGGAACTGCACGATTCGAATTACAACGCCAAACTGCGAATCAACTGGCTGTCGGGATCCAGTGCCTACCAAATTCGCGAGCAACTTGATTCATTCAAAGCATGTCATTCCAGGAAGACAGTCGATGCTTCGTGCCCCTGGCAGTTCCCAAAACGGTTATGGAAATCGCTTGTCGATCACGCCGTCGGCCAGCAACCCATTCGATGGGCTGAACTTTCAAAAAAGGCAACGCAGGCGCTCGTGGCAGAATTATCTGCCGGCGAATTCCAAGTGGCAGGAAAGGGCGTCTTCAAAGAAGAATTCGTGACTTGTGGTGGCGTAGTCCTGAAAGAAGTCGATTTTCGAACGATGGAAAGTCGAGTTTGCTCGGGCCTCTATTTCGCGGGCGAAGTGCTGGACGTCGACGGGATTACGGGCGGCTTTAATTTTCAGAACGCGTGGACAACAGCGTGGATTGCCGGCAACTCGATGTAGCGACAAGGGCGATCAGACCATGCCGGACAGAGGAATGACCTCGGCATTCTGAATTGCGAAAACATGCTGCCGGAAACGCACACCAGAGCAAGCGACATCGATGTGGCAAGCTGTTCTGATTTCACGTCGGGGCGACGGGAACCATGTCGTAATACGTTGCTTTGATGCGGCGCGCTGACCGCGAGTTTACGCTTCCGCAGTCGGAACATCAGGATTCCGAGATAACATACGACTTTCCGGCACTGATTCGGCGGGTCAGAAACCGCATGAGTATCCGTGACACGCTGCCTGTGTCACAGACGGTCGTTTTACGGCGCGTGTCACGCCTCACCCTTTTTCGGAACTACCGTCGGGGTATTTCTTCCGCTGGCCATCGCTCAATCGCTGGCGGGCAATTGTGGATCAGAAACAGTCCGGAAATACGTTCAAATCGCGGACACCAAATCAAACCACCGTAATCGCGGACTCCGTACGCGCCAGCGGAACTCATATCTTTTCGCGGAATCGGACTCGATCCGGTAACACCGGCTTGGACGGCCCTCAGCGTGCAAGATCAAACGAAGCTTAACACGGACGTCGTAACCGCCCGAAGAGCTCATACCTTTTTCGGCATGGGGTCGGCCCGTTGACTCCGGTCTGGAGGGGCGTTGAGTCAAACGGCCCACTTGCAAGACAGTGCTTCAGTGGGCGATCATGTTTGATACAATGAAGCTCGTCGATTTACTCACGCGACCCAAGGAGATTCCCATGTCCCGCTTGAATCGTCGTCACTTTCTTCAGTCATCGGCTGTCGCGGGCACTTCGCTGATCTTGGCGGGGACGCGGGCATCGGGAAATGTGTTGGGGGCCAACGATCGCGTTCGGATCGCCGTCGCCGGGCTCAACGGACGCGGCAAGAGTCATATCGGCGGCTGGATGGGACAGAAGAACGTCGAGTTGGCCTATCTCGCCGATCCCGATCAAAACGTGCTTGCCCGGACGATGAAGAACGTTGAAGCCAAGACCAGAGGCAAGTACAACACGGCAGGTATCGACGATATTCGCCGCGCGCTCGACGATCGCAACGTGGACGCGATCTCCGTGGCGACGCCGAATCACTGGCATTCGCTCATCACCATTTGGGCGGCACAGGCCGGAAAGCACGTTTACGTCGAGAAACCGATGAGCCACGACGTGGGCGAGGGCCGGGTCGCCGTCGCAGCTCAAAAGAAATACGGCGTGGTCATTCAGCACGGCACGCAATCTCGCAGCAGTTCCAGCATCGCCGGCCTGCACGAAGCAATTCAAGCCGGGAAGTTTGGCAAGTTGAAGATTTCGTATGGCTACTGCTGCAAACCTCGCGGCAGCATTGGTACGAAGACGCCGTCGACCCCACCGTCGAATCTCGATTGGAACCTATGGCGCGGGCCAGCGAAGATCGATCAATTCCACGGTAACTTCTCGCATTACAACTGGCACTGGTTCTGGAAGACAGGCAACGGCGACTTGAACAATCAAGGAACTCATCAGCTCGACATCGCGCGCTGGGCGCTCGACACCGAACTGACACACCCCATTCGCGCGATGGCGATTGGAGGACGGTTCGGGTGGGATGACCAGGGCGAAACTCCCAACACCATGTTCGGCCTCGCCGAATACCCCAACGGGCAGTATGTCTTCTTCAACGTTCGCAACGTCAATTACAAAGGCTACCAACGCCAAGTCGAAAACGAGTACTACTTCGAGGATGGCGGCAAGATCATTCGCGGCCAGTACTACGCAAAAGGGAGCAGCCAAGGCGAGAGAATCTCCGTGCCGGCCGGCAAGGTCACACCGGGTGGAAACTGGGGTGCCTTTATTGCCGCCTGCCGCGCGAACGATCCAAGCATGGCCAACGGCAACGTGCATGACGCGCACTACGGGTGCGTCCTGGGCCACTTGATGAACAACTCGTATCGGTTGGGGGAGAAAGTCCCGTTCAATGCCAAAGCGGGCCGATTCGGCGACAATAAGGACGCGAGCGAACACTTTATGAAGTTGCACGACATCATGTCGAACGGCGTTGGAGTTCCGGCCGACGGAAACGAATACGTCGTCGGTCCATGGCTGACTTTCGATCCGAAAACCGAAACGCACACGGGTGCCTTTGCCAGTGAAGCGAACGCCCTGTTGAAAGACCCGAACCGGGACGGATTCGTCGTTCCGACTGTGGACGCCGTTTGACAGTCGCCGTGCAGGGGATCCGAGCTACTTCGACTGATCGGTCAACGTGGTTTGCTTCGTTCACGTTTATCAGTTTTCCAACGTTCACCAGCTCGGTGAGGTCAAACGTTTTCAACTTTCGTCCAAGAACTGCAGACAAATCAACCCATCCGAATTTCGGCGTTCCGAGAAGACCACCACACCGCAGACTCCGCACGCGCCAGCGGAACCCATATCTTTTCGCGGAATCGGGCTCGATCCGGTAACACCGGCCTGGACGGCCGTCGGTATGTCAATTCAAACGAACGTTTGCCGAACGCCGAATGTCGACCAACTGTGCTATCTTGGCCCTCAGCTAATCGCGTAGGGTCAAAGAAACTCAAACGACGCTACGGCGGCAGCTGCCGAAGGCACAGATCGACCTGAGCAGCCGTGATCTCGGCCGACCTGGCACAAGCGCTTCGATCCGATTCTGATTTCGCGAAACTCGTCGAATCGCGGACACCAAAACAAACCACCGTATTCGCGATTTGACGGCTCGGTCTGCGATTGTGTTGAATGCAATCTTGGGCGTTTGAGGGAGTGCCCTCGTGCGAATAGCACGGGTGTAGGCAGCCACTCCGTGGCCGATCCCCGTTGGGGGTGGTGTGCCATGCTTGTGGCGATTGTTTCGGCTTTCACACTCGAGATGCGAAACGCCAACGCGAGTTGCGTTCGGTCAACCGCTGTTGGACATTCGGACCTCCCGTGCTTCGCACCACTCGGTGGCGCAGACGAATGACGGTCGGCATTCGAGCGCGGCCTTCAGTTGGCGACGTTTGGTCTCCGGTCGCGTATGGGTGTAATTCGCCGTCATTCCCAAGCCGTGCTGGCTGTTTCGCGAACTTCCGATCGCGTGTCCCATCAGTTCGCAGCGGATGAGCGGATCGACGTTTGAATCCTGCAGAGTCGTGGCAAAGAGGTGTCGCAGCGTTTTCGGTGCTGTCACGTGCGCCGTTTTGATCGCCTTAGTCAGCTGCATGAATTCCTTGCGGATGTGATCGGTCTTGATGCTGCCTGCGTCACGCCAGACGGACCGTGCGATCTGCAACCGTTGGCTACGCGACAGGTCGCTACCCGAAGCTCGTTCCCCTGCGACCGCCCGGCGCTGGACTTCCCTCTCGAGATCGCCTTTCGTATACCCCGCCAAGGCTGGACGATCGGCATTTCCGAATCGTCGCCGCAGAAACACGGGACCAGTGGTCCGATCGTCGATAGTGAGTCGCAACACATCCACAAGTGGATCAACCAGTGGGATCTCGCGTTCGTTTCTTGTCTTCACCTGCCAGCCGAGTTCTCGCTTGTTTCGGATGTACATCACGCCGCCATCAAGGTCGAGATCCTCGGGCAAGAGCAGATGGCACAACTCGCCGGATCGCAGGCCGGTCAGGATCAATGTCAGGAACACGGGAAACTGCCAATCGTCGCAGGCCTTCAGGAATTCCCGTTCCTGGTCCGCCGAGAAGATGCTTACGGGCTTCGCGTTCTCGACGGGAATCCGATCGATGTCCAGTTCCGAAAACGGATTCTCGGCATACGGAGAGAGATGCCTCCGCTTCATCGCGAAGGCGAACATCGTGCGACAACAGCACAGGATGTACTTGATCCCCTTGTCACGCAGAGGACGCTTACGGGCGTTCGCGTGACCGTTGGATGCCACCTGAATTGTCCGGAGATGCCGGATGAATCCTCTGGCATCCTGGACGCGAAAGGACGACGTCTTGTCTGGAACGCGCGACGTCCGGATGAAGGTCAACAGGTGATTCGTCGCCGTCCGGTAGCGATTGATCGTCTGCACCGAAGACCGCAGCACTTGCTCGTGATGGCTCAGCCAACGCTCCTGCAATTCGGCAATTCCCAGCGGCTCGAAGCCCAGGGCAGAGGGGGCGCCGACTTCCAGCTGGGGATTGATCTGGGATGCAAGTTGCCGGGCGGTCTCCCGGTGAGGTCCGACACGCGGTCGGTGCCGGGAGCCGTTTTCGTGATAGGTGAGGTACCAGGCCTTCCCCCGAAGGTCCGCACGGACACGACCAATGCGAAACGAACGCTATTGCTCGCTCAGAGAACTCCCCCGCTACAAAACGCCACAAACGACGCCACAAAAGGGAATCTCTGAGGGCTCCTCAGAACGGAAAAATGCCCGTGAGTCAACAAGTTATGACTCACGGGCAAGCAGGCTAGCGGAGAGGGGGGGATTCGAACCCCCGGTCGCTTTGACACGACGCCGGTTTTCAAGACCGGTGCATTCGGCCACTCTGCCACCTCTCCGATTCGCCTCACTCGACGCCGAAACACGCTACTTCTCTTGCTCGCCCTTCTTCGAGTTCGCCTCGTAGGACGTTTCCTTCTTCGGATCGGCTCCGAACGAAACCCGCAACTGAGATGCCGCCGCGGTCACAGTCTTGTTCGGACCGGTCAGCTTCAGGAAGTAGTTCCCCTTGCCCTTGATACTGAGAATCACCGCCAGCATCCTGGCTCCGGGCATCGGCTTGGTGCGACGCTGGATCGGTGGACCGATCGGCTTGTTGTATGTGCCGCTGAGATCCAGTAACAGGTACGGACCCTGGGCCGATTCGCCTCGCAACACCTTCATCTTGCGACCCCCTGACTGAAACTGCCCAATCCAACGACGGATGTTCGCGTCCGCTCCGCCACCAGCACCACCGAAGAAATAGATCACCAACTCGGCCCCCTCCTTGTCACCCGCGACCGCCGGCAGCTTGAACTGCCCAGCCCGCAATCGACTGGTCGATTTCTCCTGCTTCCACGTCGATGGGACACTCAGCGTGATGTCCTTCACCTTGACTACAGTTGCCTTGCCCGGCTTGGCGACTTTCTTTTCGGACTTGTCGGCGGCCAACAGAGGTGAAACGGCCAGAACCAGCAGGGGGATTGCAAGATGACGGAGCATGATTGGGTTCCCGGTTGAGGTGAACAGTCCAAGTTGGAGGCCGAGTTGCGACGCTTGATTCTTGAGCATCGATCGAGGCTTTGCAATGTTGGTGGACTCGTCAGCCGTTTCGCAACAGCTTCTTGAACCCCGACCACGGACGAGCGTTGGCCACGTGCTTCTTCTCCAAACCCGCTCGACGAGCCTGGCACACACCCCACTGCATCACGTCCATGCCTCCGGTGCTGTGCGCATCGGTGCTGATCACGATCGGGATGCCGTGGTCCCGAGCCGCCGCGGCGTGCACGTCGTCAAGATCCAATCGACTGGGATGAGCGTTGATCTCCATCATCACCCCGTTGTCGGCCGCTGCCTTGAACAGGTCGGGAAAGCTGATCTCGGCTCCCGGCCGCTTGCCGATCAACCGACCACTGGGGTGGCCAATCACGTCGACATGCCTGTTCTTGACCGCGGTCATCAACCGGGCGTCGATCTGCTCACGCGGCTGCTTCAGCCCGTAGTGCAACACGGCAATCACCCAGTCGGCCTCGGCCAACACGTCGTCGGGCAAATCGAGTGTCGCATCCTCCAGAATGTCGCACTCGATCCCGCACAACACCTCGATCCCCGAAACACTGCTACGGATCCGGTTGATCTCCTTCCAATGAGCCCTCAAACGCTTCGCGTCCAACCCGCCAGCCATCGTGACACGCTTCGAATGATCGGTGATCGCAATGTACTTCCGTTTCCTGGACTTCGCCGCCGCAATCATCTCCTCGATCGACGCCGTCCCATCGGTCGCCGTGGTGTGCATGTGCAGGTCGCCACGAATGTCCTCCAAAGTGACCAACTCGGGCAACAGACCCGACTCGGCCATCTCGAATTCACCACGATCCTCTCGCAACTCCGGAGGAATCCACGGCAGCCCGACCGCCTGGTAAACATCCTCCTCGGTTCGACCCGCCACCGCCGGACCATCCTCGTCCGTCTCGGAAAATACTCCGTATTCGTTGACCTTCAGACCCCGCTCCTGAGCCCGACGACGGACCACGATGTTGTGCTCCTTCGAACCGGTGAAGTACTGCATCGCCGCCCCATAGGACGCCTCGGGCACCACCCTCAAGTCCAACTCCAACCCACCCCCCTCACGCTCCAATAACCTCACCCTCTGCTTCGTCTCGCCCTGGGCCAACACCTCATCAACCAACTCGTGACCCGCCAACGCCGCCATCACGTCCGACGAAGACACCCCCTCGGACACCGTCGCCAGCACGTCCAGATCGCCAACCGTCTCCTTCAACCGACGGCTGCTGCCGGCCAGGCTGACCCGGGTAACCGAGTCGAGTTTCGAGAGATCCTCGACAATCCGGTCGACCGCCACCCGGGCCGTCGACAACCACGTGCGAGTGCTGCCGTGTCGAGCCAACCCGATCCCCTCGAGAATCGTCTGCTCCGTCTTGGCTCCAAACCCCTTCAACTCGGCAATCGCACCCTCGGATGCGGCCGCTTCCAAAGCGTCGAGAGACTCGAGCCCGAGATCATTGAACAGCACACCAACCTTCTTGGGACCCATGCCGGGAATCCGCAGCATCGCCACCACGCCCGCAGGCACCTGTTCGCGAAGCTCATCCAACTGGTCCAGCTTCCCGGTCAGGACAATCGAAATGATCTTCTCGGACAAGTCCTTGCCGATCCCCGAAAGCTCCTCGGGAGATCGCTCGGGATCCTCGACCAGCCCCGCGATCGGTTCGGCCAGAGTCTCGACCGTCCGGGCTCCGTTGCGGTGAGCCCGAACCCGAAACGGGTTGGCTCCCTGAATCTCCAGCAAATCGGCCAGATCGACCAGTACCCTGGCAACATCCGCGTTGCTCATCTCCGCCTCCGTCCCTGCCCCTGCCCCTGTCCCTGCCCTTGCCCTTGCCCCTGTCCCTGCCCTTGCCCTTCCGACACCTCTAACGACCGGCGATCGAGCTGCCGGGCAGTTGCGGACGCAGTGACGGCTGCACGCTGATCACGCTACGGGCCACGACGATCGATCGGAGCCGCAAAAAACGACCGGAACCGACTCGGCGTGCCAGGCGAACTCGAGACGGGACGACGTGTTGAGCGACCGTGCCGATTGCCGACAGATCCAACGCGGTCGGTGCCTCTTCCGTCGGCGGCTCCGTCACCGGCTTCTTATCTTCGACCGGCTGCTTCGGTTTGGGTGCGACAAACTTCTTGGGAATCACTGTGCCTGGATCCTCGTCCGGATCGCTCGCCGGACGCAAGGCTCGCGTGTCGATCCCGGCGGCACCCGAAGCCTGAGGACCATCGACAAACGTCCGAGCCGCAGGCGACGACTTCTTCCAGACGCCAGTAGCTGTGGCACCCGCAGCTGCAGCTGCAGAACCCGATGGCAAACTGATCGGACAACCACCGACCCCGCACGGCGAACAGCCCCAGGGAGCCGCATAGCCGCGACCATACGACGAACCGTACGGACCACAGCCAAAGACACCTCTCAAACCACTCAGAATGGAAAATGGGTTGATCAATCGAGGCACACACGGGACCCGACACTGACCGCCATAAGACGATCCGTAACCGGACGACACCGCCATCGGCTGCGAGTAGACCCGCTGAGGAACGGCCTGGCTATATCCACTCGGTGGGCAACCATACGCACCACCGTAACCCGCAGAATAACCCCCGTATCGGGTTCCATAACCTGACCGATAACCAATCTGGTACCCGGCACTGCAGGGTGACTGGTAAGGACGGCACGAGTTCCCGAACAGCGAATCAACCAGCCAGGGAACGACGCCGGCGTCGGCCGTCGATGTCGATACCGACACAACCAGGACAATGCCCAACTGCAACGTCCGTCGAGTGAACCGCGTCCAACAGAGCATACTGTTCGATTTCATGTCGCTTCATCCTCGGGTGTGACATCTTCTTCCCAACACAAGATGATCCGATCACTTCGAAGGCATCGCAACCGTTCCCATCGACACGACCAGACCGCTATCCTGCACCATTCCCAAATGCCTCTCTGTTGTACCGGTGCCCAAAGAGCAGTGTCAACAGGCTGCTCGATCCGGATGACTTAACGCAAAATGCTCGGCCCCGAAACCACCAATCTCTCTGAACTCCTCCAACCCTGGGGCGACTCGTGCCGCCCCGAAGGACCGCCCGAATTGCCTCCCGAGCCGGGCTTCAGCCAGGCCAACGTCGTGCGGATCCAGACTGCTCGAGGACCACTGGCTCTCCGCGGCTGGCCCAACCCCGGGCTGTCCAGACAACGGATCGAAGGACTGCATCGGCTGCTGCAACACGTCGCAGACTGCGTGCCCGTGGCCGTTCCGCTCACCACCCGTACCGGCAGCAGCCTGATCGAATACAACGGACAACTCTGGCAACTGGAACCCTGGATGCCCGGAGTTGCCGATTATCGGGACGACCCTACACCCGGACGACTCGACGAAGCGATGGCCACACTCGGACGGTTTCACCGGTCGGCACGCAAGTTTCGGGCCGGACAACTCGAGACCGAATGGTTCGCGTCGTACCTCGCGATGCCGTCACCAGCCATCGGCGAACGAATCGGTCAACTCGCCGACTGGGGACACCGCTGGAAACGGCTGGTCGAAACAGCTCATCGAACAGTCGAACAGTCCAGGCAACAGTACAGCTCTGGCCAGCAACAGGAATCGGCCGCATGGTCGGATTGGATCGACCAGATCGATCGCCTGTTCCGCCAGGGCAAAGGTCTGGTGGCCAACCAGCTGGAACTTCTCCACCAGACACTCTACCGCTGCCAACCCTGTCTCAGAGACGTGTGGCACGACCACCTGCTGTGGACCGGTCCTCGAGTGACCGGCCTGATCGACCCGGGTAGCACCCGCATCGATAACGTGGCGATCGACCTCGCACGGCTGCTAGGTAGCCTCGTCGAAGACGATACCGAGGGCTGGGACCGCGGATTGGCAGCCTACAAGCAGGAAGCCGGGTTGTCGCTCGAAGAGACCGGGCTGGTGACCGTGCTGGACCAGAGCGGAGTGCTGCTGAGCGGAGCCGTCTGGGTCGGGCGACTGGCCGACGGGCAGATCGACGCAAGTCAAACCGAACGGGTCGCACAGCGGCTCAAAATGGTCATCCGGCGAATGCAGCGGCTGGCCGAGCGAACCGGAGTGGCCTGAACCGGTGACGAACGGCTCGGCTGCCTCAGTCGTCGAACCCGCCACGCTGCAGATCTTCGAGAGCCTCCTCGGCCGACCGCTTGACGCCCTCGTCCAAGTCCGACTCGGCAATCTCCCGCAAAATTTCCTCGGACCGCTCGGCACGCATCTCACCAATCGCCTCGACCGCCGCTGCCCGCACCCGGTTCTTCTCGTCCCCGGTCGCCACCTGAGTGAGCACTTCGAGGTGTTTGTCGTTGCCGAGTTCTCCGAGTGCCCGCGACGCCCAGACTCTCGGAAGCCACTCCGCATCTTCGATCGCCATCCGAGCCAGCTTCCCGGCAAGCTTTCCGATCGCCGCCGCACCGACCAGCCGAGCGGCCGGAGATCGTGTCAGGGGGACCGGATGGTCGAGCAGGTCGGCAATCTGGCGATGCGACTCTTCGGTAAATACGCACGTCATCGCCATCAAGCTGCGTTCGGCGACGTTGCGGACCTTGTTGACCGGATCGGCCAATACGGACAACAACGCCATGACCGTCGTCGAATCGGGATGGAATTCTAGCCCCGAAGCCGCCAGCACACGGAATCCGGACTCCTCGTGCTCCAACAAACTACGCAGCCGTAATGCACCCTCGGGGTCCGGCATCCGGGCCAGGGCCTGAGCCGCTGCGGTCCGCGCCGGAGTCCCCACGTCGGGACTCGTCACCAAGCCCGCCAATGCGTCGGCTATCCCCGCACCGCTCGCCTCGGCCGCTTCGACTATCGCCTCGTTCCGCTCCTCCAGATCAGCACTGGACAAACGCTCGATCAGACCTGCATTCATGACGCCGGTGACCTCACTGTAACTTCCCCCGCCCAGCAATTTCCCACACCGCTTCCAACTCCTCGCCACGACACGCATAGAAGTGATCGTGCAATACGGTCGTGAAGTCCGCGTACCCCACGATCAATTCGACCTTGTCGCCAATCGCCAGATCCAACGCATCGCCGACAAGCGCCAATTCGCAATGCTCGGCACTCATCCGCACCACCTCCGTCTCGGGATAGCCCTTGACCAGCGGCAACTGAGCGTCCGGGTTGAGCGTCTTGCGGCCGCTGTCGAGAACGGCTCGGTGCTTCTCGGGACGAGAAACCACCGTCGCCAACACGCTCAGACCATACTCCAGACCCGTCACACCCATTTTCATCTGGTACATCGGGTCGGCAAAGATCCCGCCGCCAGCCTGCAGTTCCGTCACCGCCGGACAGTCGCTGGTGTACTGGTAGCTGCCCGTGCCGCCAGCACTGACAATGTCGCAGCACAGTCCCGCGTCAACAAATGCGTCTCGAGTCTCCTCCAGTAGACTCATCGCCGCGTTGATCGAACTCCGCTTCTCGTCCGGATCCTCGACCATCAGCAGATGACCCTCGTAACCCATGATCCCGACCAGATTCAAGCCGTCGAGTTCCGCGGTCGCACGAGCCAACTCCATCGCGTCTCGACCCGGCAGCACACCGACTCGGTCCAAACCCACGTTGATTTCCAGGATCACCCGGCAGGCAACACCCGCGTCGACACAGGCGGCGGCCAGAGGTTGGGCCTGAGCGAAATGGTCCAGGGCGATGATCGGATCCGCCGTCTCGCACAACCGAGCGACCCGACGAACCTTCGGAGCCCCCACGATCATGTTCGCGATCAGGATGTCGGTGATACCCGCAGCCGCCATGACCTCCGCCTCGGACACCTTCGCACAGGTCACGCCGATCGCACCGGCCTCGCGCTGCCGATGAGCAATCTCGGGAGTCTTGTGACACTTTTCGTGAGGCCGCCACTGCTTGCCTCGCTCGGACATGAACGACGACATCCGGGTGATGTTGGCCTCGAGTACATCGAGATCGATGCAGAGAGCAGGAGTATCAAGATCAACTTTGAGCGTGCCGGGATCCGGAAATACAGTCATCG
>Ga0302139_10001414_pt1 | contig 11824 bp, 18 predicted proteins | sample CBN3_331_MG_FD_203104 | JGI IMG/M metagenome (GOLD analysis project Ga0302139, IMG submission 203104) | Marine microbial communities from Western Arctic Ocean, Canada - CBN3_33.1 | ecosystem: Environmental > Aquatic > Marine > Oceanic | place: Canada: Western Arctic Ocean | collected 2017-09-15 | reverse complement strand
AGATTACACACATTATTAAGGTTTAATTCAAGTGATTCTACTTGAACAGAATCAACACCCCATTGCATATTAAGCGACTGTCGAAGAGATAGACCTTTTCCTAACTTTTCTTCATAATAACATTTATTACATTCTTTTAACTTCTTGCCTGCCTCAACTTTTTTTCTCAACTCAGCAAACTTTTTACTATGCAATACTTGAGAAAAATCTCCCTCAAACTTTTGAATAGGACGATTCCATTTACAACATGGCAATACATTATCACCTTCTAAAACAAAATGTTTATAAAATGCGGCACATTGAACCGTATTAATTCTCATTCTAACACCTGTTGTATATTGGGTTGTTTAAGTAAAAAATCAACAAGCAAACGCATACCTTCTTTATTAAGATGACCACCATCAAATCCATAATACTTATCCTTCCAAGAATCAGCAGAATTATTAATAGGATCTTTTCTTATCCATTCTTCTAACATAGTATCTTCAAAATATTGCATACTATTATCAAAATATTCTTTATTGGCATCAAAATTTACAGGATAAGGTACATTAAATGATTCATATGCCCAGACACCTACTTTATCAAAAACCTTTGGCCAAACAGTTGTTAACGATGAAAGATAGTTCCGATATCGTGTTGTATAAACAGGACTCATTACTGATCGCACCATATATTCTAATACATCTGTTGAAAATACATACGGTGTCTTAACATTATGTAATATTATTTTATCATTTTTTGCATACCGTTTTACTATTTTCTTAAGGCCTGCTCTACTTGCGGGCCAACCTGATTTACCCGTTTGAGTAGTTAGAGATTTATATTCTTTAATTTCATCAATCATCGATTGATAACTAACAGGAGTCCCATGCAGATAATTCTCAGGATGTGGATTTGGAATATAATGCTTTACCAGCATCCTAAATGTTTTTAATTTATTAAACGCAATATCTTGACTTAATATTATTGCACGATAATCACATAATTCAACAATAATTCTATCACAAATCTTTTGTTCAGCTAACATATGCAACATTTGCTGTGCGTATTCCCATCCTGCACCGCCTTTAGCAAATATATGAAATTCATGTTGTGGGTATTTTTTTTCTAATAAATTTACCCAATGGTTTTCATTGTCTATTATAATAGGTTCAGTTGTTCTACTTGTAAATGGGGTACGTTCTAACCATGGCAATTTTTGCATTTCATTTTCATCTTTGTGTCTATATAAACATTCACTGAAACTTGAACCGAGGATTGCGATATTTGCCATATAAATATTTATTTGTCAGAGTTTTTCTTAGGTTGAGGGGAAGATTTATACCATCCGCTGCCTTTGAGAACAAAAGTTGATGCAGATATTAATTTTTTTAATGACTTATTATTACAATGGGGGCAATATTTAATTGCATCTTCATTTATTTTTTGAAAATATTCAATTTTATGATTGCAATCACTATTAGTACACTTATATTCGTAGATAGGCATGAGTCTATTATAGTAAAAAATTAAGCAAATGTCAACTAGCCGTTATTCAATTGTTCTTTATTTGGCCAATTTGCAGATTCCTGCCATATGCCAATGTCAACTGTTTTTAAATCGGATTCTCTATCAAGATACTTCCAATGTATTGAAACGGGATCAAATTCTTTTAACTTGTCTATTACAACAATTGGCTTAAATGGGCCGCATGTATATACATCAAGCTGAATTAATGCAGGTTTTTGTGCATCCCAAACATGCATAGCAATGTGACTCGTTTCAATTATACAAACACAGGTAAGTCCTTCATTTCCTGGAACATCGACATATTCACAATATGGACCTGCCAATAACTTCATATCTATATCTTTAACTAGTGTTCTAAACCAATCTTTGATATATTCTTGTTTGTCCTTGCCAGGGGGATTAGTTACTTCTGCTCTTATAATTAAATGTTTATGAACTGGTAATTCCATATAATTATTTAGTTAGATCTTGTCTAGAAAGATAGATTATAACTAATCATTGCTACATTAGTATCGTCTCCTTCTCGATCAATTCTATTATATTTAAGTAATATTTGACTATTATCTGTTACATTAAAACTTTTACCTATTCCATATACTTGATAATCTTCATTTCCATTAAGGGAAAAGTTAAAAGGCATTTCCTTAAACCGTTTATTATAAAAATAAACTGCGGCAATTGCTACCGAAACGCCCGCTATGCCAATCAATTCAGTTTCATGCTTCTTAAGAAAATTTGCCTCTTTTGGTGGTGCTTCATATCCACATGGTGTAATACTTCTACCATTGCCTGTGCCTATTGCACCAGCACGACATGCCGCATCTCCTAATGCTCTGGCGGCCGCTGTTCTACTTTCCTTTGCGTATTCAGAAGCGACAACTGGTTTACCCGTAACAGCCATTGCTTGTTTAACCATTGCGGCAATTTGTGCTGGAGTCTTGTCCCATCCAGTTTGAAGGAAGACGTAATCTGCATTAGCATAATACTCTTTTTTGCCTTTGTGGCCGCCGATGCCTGATGTTAAATGAACCCCAACTGGTTTATCAGTAATTGACTTTAAGTGTATAACTAACGCATTAACCATTGCTGGGGACCAATATTCATCGCATTCCAAACAAGCGACATATCCTGTTACTTTGTCATTAAATCGTCGGACGATCTCGTTGAAGTGCGACTTTTGTTCATCCAAAGATTGGACGGTAATCGCTCTGCTATCGTCTGGGGTTAACCACATAACTGGTTTTAAACCTGATGCGTTTAGAAGATTTAATTGTGCCTCCCAATCTGGTTTGGGTGCAATGACGGAAAGATCAAAATCAGGGCCGCCATTGAATCCGTCTCCGCCGTTGCGACTATACAAATAAATGTGGGTATCGCCATTTGCTTTTGCAGCTGCTCTCATACCGGTTTTGTTTGCATCAGGATGAAGATAGTTAAGTGTCATCCAACGACTATCTTGCATTAAAAAACTAGCACGGGAACCATGTAGTGAATATTTTGTATTATATGCATAGATATTGGGCGAGCATATAATAGAAAATACCGCTACTATTAGTAGTATTATTTTCATTACTATTACCTCTTTTTTTAGTAATACTTAATTATGACGCGGATCAAGATTTAGTCTTGGCGTATTTTGTACTATCAGTATCTTGTTCTTTAGTTTGATAATTGTTTATTATTATAACAATATTTTTGAGATTGTCAATGGTATTTGCTTCATTGGGAGATCTATAGTAATGTCGCTCGTTAAGATTATCTAAACAAGTTTGAGCAAGTTCTTTAATGTCTTCTAACTCATCCATTTTATTCCCAGGGTTCTATAATTTCAAAAGACATAGATTTGCCATCAGTACCACCACCTGCATTATCTACGATTTCATCATCATACAAAATTTCTGTAATAAGAGTATCATTATGCATTTCCATGCTACTAAAAGAGACTTTTTTAGGATCAAACTCTCCTTCAATTTCTATAGTGCCTTCGTAGAATGTGCCCTTCTCAGAATTAAGACCGACAAATGTGTATTCTTTTGGATCAGGATGACACTCATCAATGATAATATCTACTTCGTCGTGTTCAACTGCAAAATCCATTAGCGAACCATAATAAATATCGCGCACATGATCAGCATTCCAAGTACCATCACTTACTTCACTTATAGTAAGTTGAGCATGTCGTTCATCCGCACCCCATTCATGTCCTCTGTCTTCCAGATCATGCCACACACCTATTTGGGCATACTTGGGTATTTTGATGTTTGGATTTTCTTCCTCAAACCATTCTGGACTAAAAACATAACCATGTAGGTGTTCTTCCATTTCATCAGACTGCCAAAACTCTGCCGCTTTTTTAGATATTTTGCCGAGAACAATTTCACCGCCATAACCGTGAATCATGAAACTAATAAATGCCATTTTTCCTCCTAGGGGGTTGCCAGTAATCAAAATAAAGAGACCGCTCCTCTTCGAGTTGATCTATTATATTATCAAGTACATTACTCCCATGAACATACGTAACAGCATCAATATGGTCTATATCACATGATTTCTTAAAACGATATATTGCATCAATTTTATCTACTGCATTAACAAAAAATATTGTCCGGCCGGACTTAACTTCATACTGTGGCATTGGGTCGTTCTGGTTTTATCTTGCTTCTGCCCCATCCCCAATCAGAGAATGCTTTATACAATTCTTTGTAAGGTTCTGAGTCTTCTGCATTGCGTATAACCATTCGTATTCTTTCAGAAGAATCTCGTCCAGCGGTATAATGGCGATGATCATCGCTCATTTCATATGCCCAATCATGCCGGGCAAGCATATCCCAAAATTCTGCTATATTCATACTACTATTATACGATATCTTGGGTTTTTGTCAACCTTACTATAAATTTAACCGTTTGCGTCTTCCTAAGAATAAATCATTAGTCTTATTCGACATAGTGCCTGTAATCTGTATTAAGCACCTAGGTTCCCATCCTGCATTAGCACTTGCATGTGGAATATTTGGCCAGTCAAACCAAATTAAATCACCTTTACGCCATTGAACAAAACTAGTACCCATTTGAAAAAAATGTCCTGGTTTCCAGTCTTCTAAAAATATAAAAAATCTTACTACTTGTTTAGGATCTTCATTCATTTCATACTGCTTGTCGATATGTAAATTTAATAATTCTCCTGGATACTGTATATGAAATGCTTTTTTAATATCTGTTAGCCCTAATTCATCTATCATAGTTTTCCATATACCCATAAATTCAAAATGTTTACGCAATATAACTTGCTCTGTATCCATGCCAGCATTAATTAAATCATTTTGTTCTGCTATTAAATCAGGATGAGCAGGATGATAATTTTTACCGCGGGTGGCCCAAGTTTTAGGTTGTGCTATTTTTTTTATTTCCTCTAACTCTTTTGTCCAGTTGCCTTCAAATCTTGCTAACCATTTATAATCATGTCCGGCTGTTTCATGCCGTAGCCAATCAAAATGGTAATCACTTTGTTCTTTGCCTTGCTTCCAATTACTATGATTCATCACATGCTTTGTAAATTTCTAAATCTAATGGCTGTTCATCAATCTCATGTATATATTTCTTATTAGATTCATCACACAATGCCTCATTAATTATATCAGAATCATCAACTACTGGGAAACCTAAGTCTAATCCAACCATCCTCAAATAATTTTCTCTATATAAAAAAGCCAATTCCATTGATACAAAATATGGATTTAATGTATAAAGATATTCAAAATGTTCTAAAGCAATAGAAGTAGTGTGTGCTTTACGTACACGAGTTTGTTCATGTTCTAATATAGTTCTCTCGCGACCTATAATAGCAACAACAACATTACAATACTTTTCTACTTCAGTAATAAATTCTTCATACTTTGGAATTTGAGGTTCTTTATTTTTAACAAAAGGGCAACTGATACTTGTGGTATAAAAATCACTACGCAATGTCCATCCAAAGTCTTTTATCTTACTTGTATCCCACCACATTTCTGAAAATGGTTCTGTATGATGCCCTACCCAATACTTTTCCATATCCCATCCATATACTTCTGGATGCAAATTAAATAACTTTGCAAACAAATGATTACCTGATCCTTGTGGACCTGTTACTATTAACATACTTGGTTTTGATTCTGTTTGATCTACTTCCTCATTAAATGTTGGTTCTAACATTATTCTTTCCCCCATTGAATTTTATTCCAAAGTCTTTCATAACCATAATACAAAAACATACCAACAATGGCTCCTATAGTTAGGAGCCCTGTTGATTTCCACGAACCTGTTACTGCATACGCAATTATTGGCCAGTATATAAAATTAAATGCTCGCCAAATAATTGTTTTAACTAACGTTCGTCTGTGCGAGTCTGCCATTATCCATCCTACTTATAATAAACACTAATGCTGGCGATCCAAAAATCGCTATTAATGTACCTGCAAATGCTGTATCAGAATAACCTAACTTACCTGCAACAAATAATATCTCACCAATTGTTGCTGGAATTGCTATACCCCAAAACATTCCTCGTTCAGTTACCCATGCTGGCCTTACTAATGACATCATTGAAGGCAACCATACAGATGCTCGCAATACAGCAAAAAATAAGAACAAGTATACTAATTGCATACCTGGAATATTTGCTACACCTATACCTGCTATTGCAAGAATAATCATACCACCTCTTGCATAGTTAATGACTTGTTTGTCATCCGTGCCACCTTTAAATTTATTAAAGATGTCATGTCCTGTCATGTTTGCTACACTTGCAAATTGTGAATCAAGAATAGCAACCAGGCCTGCAAACACCATAAACATAAACACTATTGCCGCACTTGTTGGTAAAAATGTACCTATAGTAATTGCATTAGTTACACCTACCATTGAATCCGGAATTTCAAGTCCTGCGCCTGCGGCTAAAAATCCTAACAGTCCCATACATATTGGAACTACTATAAAAACAAAACTTGCAATTATAAATGATGGAATAATGCAGTTCTTTTTAATTGAGAACGCACGTTGGTAAAAACTATTGTCACCCCAAGGGCCACCAAGATGTCCTAAAAATGCCGCCGCTCCAAAGCCTGTAAATATACCCCAAGCAAACGGTGTTCCAAATATGCTTCCACCTAATCCTGTACGTCCACCAAGTCCTGCTACTACTACACTCCAACCACCCGCGGCAGATATTGCCCACGGTACTAATATAATTACACCAGTCCATACTATAAGGATCTTAATAACTTCTGTGATTACAGTTGCTTTAAGTCCAGTACGGAATGAGTATAGTATTGCTACGCCAGCCATTAAGAATGTTGCTAGTGTATAATCTATACCTGTAAGTATTTCTACTGTCTTTGAACCTGCTAATAAGTTAATAGCAAACGCACAGATTGCTAACAGCATCATCTCTACAACAAACAGTCCTTGCACCCTGCCTGAAAATTTTTCTCGTAAATATCCAGAGAATGTAAATCCTTCTGGTGCTTTTTCGCGTATTCGTTTAGCAAAATAGGCGAATGCTCCTAGGGTTAAGAAATTGCCCAAGCAGAACCAGAATAGTCCTACAAGTCCGTTTACATATGCTTGCTGTGTTGATATAAACAATCCAGGCGCCCACAGCCAGGCCGCCGCAACACTTAACGATCCTTGAAATGTATTCAGTTCACGACGTGCTACTAAAAATGATGTTTTTGTGTCGTTGTATCCTCGCGAATACCAGAGGGTCATTGCTAGTGCAAATAATCCATAAATTAATAAAACAGCTATTCCGGTTCCGGGAGAAAACAACGGAAAGATATTTGTAATATCCATACGTGTCTCCTTAAAATAATAAACGCACTCGCGAAAGTTAACACTCGTTAACTTATACTATTATTTATGGTTTTGCCCAAACAAAATATAGCCTACCGTTAGAATCATCGCGTAATTCTAACAACTCTACTTTAAAATGGTCAGCACAATTTATAATAAATGTTGATTCCCACGGATAAAATGTAATCCATTTTGCTTCAGGTTGCGGTTGTTGCATACCTGGATTTACTCTAAAATACATCTTTGCAGCCGGTGCTGAAAGACGCATAATATTTTCAAGTTCTCTAAAAATTTTATCTGTTGATCCGAAATTAACAGAACCTAAACAAATTATTACATCAAACTGGTTGTCTGGTGCATAATCCATTATTTTTACTTTAATATCTGCTTTATCATTATATGGATCAATACCTGTAAGATTATGTATTTTACCTTTAAACTCATTAAACCCGCAACCAGCATCTAATACTGCTTCTGGTTTTAAATTATTAACTTCATCAATTAGTTTTAAACCACTGTACTTATATTTTTTAGTTCTTGATTGCCACACTTCACTAAAATATTTTTCTAAGACTAGTTCATCTATTTGTTCAGCTAATTGGCTGACTTCTCTAAAAAATACATTACTAACATCTACTCCAAATGTTGCCTGAAGTGCTTTTTTTAATTTAGTCTGGTCAGCGAGCAACTGTGGTGAACGCTGAAACATATCTTCTAATTTAGTAAGTATTTTTAAGTTCATTATTTCCACAGCTCCTTATCAACTGCTAATTTAAGATATTGCACTCCGGATGTACCACCTGTGCCTGGCTTATTTCCTATAATACGTTCTACTGTTTTCATATGAGTATATTGCCATTTTTTAAATGCATTCTCTACATCAAGTAATACTTCTCGTGGAAATAAACTTGTATTTGGGCAACATTTACTTGGTAAGTTTTTCAATAACCTCTCTACTTCTATATATTGAGATGATTGTTTGCCCGAGGCAGAACCGAGTGATCCTCTGAATGCATCATAATCATCAGGCGTTATCGTTGCTATAATATCCCATAACGTATTTAAATGATTGAATATTTTTATAATGCGTTTTAAATTTACATCAGTAGGTACATTTAATTCATGTATCAATACTTTAAACCATAACTCTGATGACTGGTGTGCAACTATAAACAGTAATTCTGAATGCTCTTGTGTTAATAACTTCTGAGAGTTTAACACATTATCCAAATCTAAATAGTCATTATAGTTCATTTTTAAACCGCCAATTAACAACCTCGTCTAAATTTTCCTCAGACCAATGTTCATAATATTTTGTATTTTCTTTAAGATGTTGAGATGCTTTATTAATAGTACTCAACTTTTGTAAAAATACTACTGTACACTTACCAAAATTAACTTTTACTTTGTTTATTATCTCTGGTATATCTGGATGATCTTCTAATGCAACAAGATCTGCTGGCATAAGATATTTATTTGCAGTCTCAATTATTGTTGGAAGTGCTATTGGCAAATATATTTCATCAACAAAAAAAACTACTATATCATATTTGTCATTCCAATTATCTTTATATGACATTAATTTCTCATAAAGACCTATTTCAACAACTTCAAATTTTATTTTATTTTTCTGTAATGCTTCTAAAGCGTAAGGACAAACTGGCATATTATTAAAAGCCTTGTTTGGTTTTGCTATAAACATAGTTAACCATTTTACAAATTGTTGTTTAATTTTAGTCTTATTCATAGCAATAATATTTATCGTATAAAAAATGGTAGGGACGGCTGGAATCGAACCAGCGACCTCTGGTTTATCAGACCAACGCTCTAACCTGCTGAGCTACGCCCCTATTAATGAAGTTTTTTATTAATAGGTATATATGTTGTTTTAACAATATAAGTATATATATCCAACCAACTCTCATATAAGTCTAAATACGTGTTTGCTGATTCGCGCATTACTTTATGAAAATCATCTTCATCTTCATCAGACTGAGGATGCTGTTTAAGCCAATGTATCCAAAACTGTGCTATTTTAGCATATTGCTCTTTGTCTATAGATTTGGTCATTTCAATAGTCATAATTAATTTGGCGGTGGGTGAAGGATTCGAACCTTCGGTACCGATAAAGGTACATTGGTTTTCAAGACCAACGCGATAAGCCAGACTCTGCCAACCCACCTCTCCTCTGTCTTATTTATATGGTGCCCCAGGGGAGATTCGAACTCCCACGTCATATGACACGGGCTTCTAAGACCCGCACGGCTACCAGTTACGTCACCGGGGCAATTGGTTATATTCGTAATTTATAGATGAATGATTTTTCTGTAAAACTATTGCTCCATTTTTAATATGAAAGCAATGTGCCATTTCTGTTTTTGGGGACAATGTAATACATCTCTTAATCCATGGCTGAGCTGATTTTATATATTTTTGCATAGAAGAAACTAATGCACTACCTGCACCTTTTTCATAACTCCATATAGTATAAAAAACTATGTTATCTATGCCGGCCATTTTAGTTAAATCACTTACTGTTTTAGGTATGTCATTGCAATATGCTACACAAACAACAGCACGGCGGTTTGCATAAACTTCCCTACCATGCGAATGTCTAAATCGTAAAGATAACTCAGGTCGAATAGGATCATCTTTAATATCCATATTTCCATTCAAAAGGTTGGGCCAGAGTGAATGTGGTCTTACCAATTGGAAAAAATTATCGCCATGTAACAATGGTCTCATATCATAAAATACTTAATTAGTTTTTCTTATATTACATACGGTTCTAGCCGCATCTCTTTATTTAATACTCTTGCCAAATTGAAACATGACAAATCAATACTTTGATACTCACCAGTAGTAATTAGTTCCATTAAGGCACGGCCTATGCCAGGTGCTTCCATTAACCCTCTACCAGTAAATCCAGATGCTAGATATACATTGTCCATTTTGGGATGCTTGCCTACTACTGCGTTATTGTCTAGCACATTAGTATCATAATAACCTGCCCAAGCATTTTCCATTTTAAGTTGCTCAAACATTGGTGCTCGCATTGCCATTGGAATCCAAACATCCTCATCAAAGTCATTCCAATCTGGTTCCAAGTCCTCTTGGTCAAATCTACCATTGGGCGAGCCAACAATGTAACCATGCCCTTCTGGACGCCAGTATATGCCTGTCGTAAAGTCTGCTGTAAGGGGCATGTCAGGCATATGTATTGGGCATTTAATGTTAAAGACAGTGTGCTTCTGTGGTTTAATTGGGATATCTGGTAGCAACTCGCTTGTCCAACAACCTGTCGCTACAACTATAACATCATCCTCTACATCATCTAAACTTTTAACATCTTGTTTAATAAATTTTGCGCCTTGTGCTATTGCTTGTTTTTTAAATTCTGTGTGTAATGAATAAGGATCTATCCAGCCCTCAATGCCTGTATCTGTATATGTTGCCATTGCTAACCCCTCTGGATTAATCCAAGGAAACACATCTTGTATAAGGCTTGCGTCAATTGTATTAGAACCAGCATTACATCTACCTTGAGTTATCACTGCTTGTGTCTGTTCTGCTTTTTGTTCCTCGTTAAACAACATTAAATAACCATTTGCTGTAAATTGTACTGACTTACTAAATTGTCTAACAAATTGACTACCATACATTCCAAGCAATATATTTTCTTCTTGTAGGAATTGATGACGTAAACCGCCACACGAACGCCCAAATGATGCTTCTGTATAAGTTGGATCTCGTTCCAATACTTTAACATTAACATTCTCCGCAGATAAAAAATAGGCAGTTGATGCCCCTATTATTCCTCCACCTACAATTGTTACATTCATAGCAATATTTATGGCGGAAGCGGAAGGATTCGAACCTTCGTACCGCCTTGCGACGGTAAATTGATTAGCAGTCAACCGCATTCGTCCACTCTGCCACGCTTCCGATAATCTGGCAGGGGTACAAGGAATCGAACCCTGTCCTTCAGGTTTGGAATCTGACGTGCAACCAGTGACACTTTACCCCTATGGAGCGGGTGAAGAGATTCGAACTCTCGACCACCTCGTTGGCAACGAGGAGCTCTACCACTGAGCTACACCCGCAACAATATTTGGCTCCCTAGGTTGGAATCGAACCAACCCACAAGTGATTAACAGTCACCTCGCACACCTTGCGCGCTCTAGGGAAAATTGGCGGTCCCAAGGGGACTCGAACCCCTAATACCAGCGTGACAGGCTAGCGTGTTAACCAATTACACCATGGGACCATTTATTCATATTCATTTAATTTTTATCCAATGTAGATACAATATGATTAATAATACGATATGGATCTGCATTTGATGCTGGTCGCCTATCTTCCAAATAACCATTCCAATTATTTTGTACTGTATAAATTGGAATACGTATACTCGCGCCGCGATCACTAACACCATAACTAAATTGATCTATACTTTGTGTTTCATGTAAACCAGTTAAACGCT
>Ga0302139_10001404_pt1 | contig 11852 bp, 9 predicted proteins | sample CBN3_331_MG_FD_203104 | JGI IMG/M metagenome (GOLD analysis project Ga0302139, IMG submission 203104) | Marine microbial communities from Western Arctic Ocean, Canada - CBN3_33.1 | ecosystem: Environmental > Aquatic > Marine > Oceanic | place: Canada: Western Arctic Ocean | collected 2017-09-15 | reverse complement strand
GCCGTCAGTAAAGACGGCCGAGTTGAGCGTGGCGTAAAAATTGTCGGAATACGGAACCACGCTGCCGAGGTACTTGCGGACCAGGTCAGGATGCTTTTCCACGGCTTCCGAGATCGGGCAGAAAATGACGCCCGCCTTCTCTAGCTCACCCTTGAAGGTCGTGGCGACAGAGACGCTGTCGAATACGGCATCGACCGCAACGCCCGCGAGCATCTCCTGCTCATAGAGCGGAATTCCCAGCTTCTCGTACGTGGCGAGAAGTTCCGGGTCGACCTCATCGAGACTCTTCGGCCCATCGACGGACTTCGGCGCCGAATAATAATAGGCGTCCTGATAGTCGATCGGCGGAAATTTCACCTTGGCCCAGACCGGCTCCTCATCCTGCTGACGCAGCCACATGCGGAAGGCCTTTAGACGCCAGTCCAGCAACCACTGAGGCTCATTCTTCTTTGCCGAAATGAAGCGAACGATATCCTCATTCAGCCCCTTTGGCGCCGTGTCGGACTCGATATCCGTGACGAAACCGTACTTGTAGCCCGACTCGTTCAGGGCCTCGACGGTTTCCGTCGTATCGTTGACTGCGCTCATATCTGGCTACCGCCCTTCATCCACATGGATCCATGCAATGGCGCACGATCAGTGCGCGCTCGAAATCGGCTGCTCGGCCTGAACCGGTCCGCCAAGGTTTCCCGGGGTGTTTCCGAGCATGTCCGCCAAGGTCAGATCGTCGAGAACCTGCTGAACCGCACTTGCGACGGCAGTCCAACGGCCGCCGACCTGGCAACGGTCTTCGAAATCGCAGAGACCGCCGGCTTCAGGGAGACAGTCGGTCAACGCGATCGGCCCTTCAAATCCGCCAATGATCTCGGCAACCGAGATATCCGAGATGCCGCGATCCATCCGGTAGCCACCCTTTCGTCCGCGTATCGCCGTGAGTAGCTCAAGCTCCGCCAACCGGTGCAGTAACTTACTGACGGTCGGTACGGGAAGGCCGGTGGAAATGACAACGTCAGACGTCGTCTGCAGCCTACCGTGGCGTTGGGCCATGTGACCCATCACCATCACTGCGTAATCCGTCATTCTTCCGAGTTTGAGCATGGCACGCGTCCGAGTCGGGTAATTAATCCTGACGAGAATTGTCAAGTATATATTAAAGTAGAGTAATTTTGTCCAGTATAAAGGTTTTGATATCTCACAACGCCTGCTTCACGCTGGCCCAATGTCCCTAAGCCCTTGTTATGTTGAAACGAATCGGTACCCGCGACCTGTTAGACCGTGGGTCATGGTTCGGATCAAGCGTCGATTCGATAAATCCGCATCGCGTTTTCGGAGAATATCTTGCGTTGATCCTCAATCGGATGACCGGCAACCACCTTCTTGAACAAGGAATAAATGGTGTCGAACGAAGCGTGCATGCGGTCGACCGGATAGTTGCTCGCGAACATGCTGCGGTCGACGCCGAAGATGTCGATGGTTTCGCGCACGATGCGGGCGTTCCGTTCGTCGTCCCACGGCGCGTCCGGTACCAGCAGAAATGAGATCTTAGCCGTGACGTTCGGGCAGGCGGCGACCGCCTCCATCCCCCGCCGCCAGATCTCCAGCCCCTTTTCACTACGGTCCCAGGGAAGTCCGGCGTGATTGAGGATTACCTGAACGTTGGGCAGCGCGCGGACGACTTCGGCCGCCTCCTCCAGGTGCCAATAGGGCACCCGCATATCCCATGACAGGCTGTATTTCTCGAACAGGGCTATGTCGTCGAACCAGGCCTGATCCTGCATGGTTCCCGGCTCGCCGGCGATGGATTCGTCCGGTGACCCAGTCACCCGCGGCTTCGCCCTGATCCCTTTCACCAGGGGGTTGGCTGACTGTCGGGCAAGGATCTCTTCCGTATCGTCATGCGTCAGCGGCGCGTACGCGACAATGGCGTTCGGCACGCCTTCTTTTTCATGAAGGGCCGTCAGCCAATTCGTCTCTTCGAGCGGATCGCCGACATGCCGGTCCGCTTCGATATGAACCGTCTTGACCACATTGTGCCCCTCGGCGTCTCGCCAATAGTCGTCCGGCATGTAGGTCTTGCGCAGGATACTGTAATCGCCGAATGGGAAGCTCTGTATCCTCTGATCGGTCAGCCACGGGTAGTAAAGGGTGTCAAGGTCCCAGAAGTGGTGATGTGCATCGACGATCTCGAGCTCGGGCATGGGCTCAGCCTGTGGTGTGATGGGCGATGGATTTGCACCAGATGCGGTGCAACTTGATGGTCACGGCTTCCACTCCGGCAGAGCATCGGCACCGGTCAAGTGATCCGCTGCATCCGTCGTCCGCAACAGCACATAGACGTCGCGCGTGTCCATGAAAGTCTCGAAGACATCGCAAATCAACTTGGCGCAAAGGTTCTTCTGTTCCTGAGTCCGCCCCGGTCGCGTGTCGATAGTCACTGTGGGCAAGCCGTCACCGAGACTGCCGTGCACCTCGTGGACCGAAACGTAGATCCACTTTCGGGTTTCAGGATGTTTTTCCTTCTGGGCTGGGTCCAGCGCTTCATCGATCGCCTTCTTGATGCCTTGCCGCAGCCGCTCCTTATGGGCAGCCGTGTAACCTTGGGGAATGTCCACGCGTACGATCGGCATCGCAAATCCTCCTTGATCGCGCTCAGTGCGTCGGCCGGCGCCAGCCAACGCGGTCTGCCAGCGCTGGGTGGCATCCCGTTTTACACACGATTCACGTTAATCTTTCAACGTCTATCAATAGATTCTCGCCAAAGCTTTCCATATGAAACTGTCGGGCATCGAATTCAGGTTTCTGTTGGTGACTGTCAATTTTGTGTGGTTGATGTGCGTGGCACATTTGAATATCCGTAACCTGACTATGCCCAAGAGTGTTTCGTAAGGACCGGGGAGCGTGACTCTTGGCCGACCTATCTGATCCGCAAGCCGTCGTTTCCGGCGGTCAAAGTACACCGCCAATCGGCCAAGCGCCGTCTGGCCTTTCGTCGCATCGCCTACCTTTGGCGGGGGTCATCCTGCTGGTGGTGTTGACGATCGTCTGGGGCGCCAATTGGCCGGTCAACAAAATCGCCCTATTGGAGATTCCGATCTTCACCTTCCGCGCGATCGTCGCACTCGCCGCCGCAGGGGCCGTGCTCCTGCTGGCGCGGGTGGCTGGGCATTCGCTCTACGTCCCACCCGACCAGCGGCGCTGGCTGGTCTGGGTCGCCCTGCTGAACATCACGGGATGGATGTATTTTTCTGCCCTGGCCTTGACCCTGATCCCATCAGGTCATACCGCGGTGATCGCCAACACCATGCCGCTCTGGGCATTTCTGATTGCCATACCAGTTCTCAAGGAACGTCCGCATACCATTCATTGGTTCGGACTCGTACTGGGTATTTCAGGTGTTTTGCTCTTGGCCGGAAATGACTTTCACTGGCACGGGGACGCCCACGCGGGGACCGCGGCCGTACTGGCCGGTGCAATCTGCTTCGCCGGGGGGACGGTGATGCAAAAACGCGCACCGTGGCGCATGCCCATGCTGACAGTCATCGGCTGGCAATTCCTGATTGGCGGAATCCCACTGACCATCGCAGCGCTCTCGGATATCGATCAGCTCAAACCGGTGTCCTTCGCCGCCGTAATCGCTGCTCTCTACACGGTCCTGGTAGGTATGGCATTCGGCTACTGGGCGTGGCTCAAGATCGTTGGAATGGTGCCAGCCGGCGTCGCATCCCTTACGACGCTCGCCATCCCGGCGGTCAGTCTGGCCGCTGGCGCCTTCCTCCTTGACGAGAGCGTTGGTTGGGTTGAGATTGCCGCTCTCGCCTTGGTGGTCGGGGCCCTGATGACGGTCCTGCCGCGACCGTCCATTTTGTTCAATCGGCAGCCCCGCCAGAGATCGTGACGGACCGGCCGATACTATTTGCCGATGCCATGGTGCGCGCCATCCTGAACGGTGAGAAGACCCGCTCCCGGCGGCCCGCTTCGGCAATGCTCGCCAAATCACAGCCCGGCGACCGCCTGTGGGTCCGCGAGGGTCTGATTCAGACTGAAAATTCAATCCAACTCAGATATCGCGCAGACAGCGGTATCGTGTCACCTGAGCGCATTCCTGCGAGCTTCACTGATTCGCGCCGATCCATTCCGAGCATTCACATGCCGCGCTGGGCGTCACGATTGCTGCTGACGGTGGAAAACATCGAACGGGAACGGATTCAAGACGCGGATCATCAAGAATCGATGATGGAGGGCGTCGCCGAATGGGCCAAAACCCAGCCTGCCGTTACTGAGTTGGTAAGACGAGGAGATTCCAAATCTCTGTTCGCGGTACTGTGGGATTCGCTTTATGGCCAAACCGCCGACGGATGGGCAGGAAACCCCCTCGTCGTCGTGGTGCAATTTTCGGTGGAAAGACGTTCCATCGAAGCTTCCATCGATAGCTGAAAAACGGCGTCTTTATGCCTATAGCGCCGGAAACAGACTTCCAGCCCGATTACCAGAATTAGGGGGTACTGGGGTGCCGCACCCTCCCGTACCATTCGATATTTACCCTTGTGGCAGAGGGTTATCGACGGTCGATTGACCGACTTGGATGAACTGATCTGGGGGTCCCGGCGAACGGGGAACGCCGTGTCCGAATCACCCACAGTTTGCACTTCGTGTGGCCAACGGAGCCGCACGTCTCTGCACGTCAATGTTTGTGTGATGTGCGGCGGTGCTCTGGCTCTTGCTCAACTCAAGTCGGTCGACCAGTTTGTCCGATCCGCGCCCAGCACCGAAACACAACCATTTTCACTCGAATCAGGTGGTGAGCGGAAGCACGTCACCGTGCTGTTTGCCGATATCGTCTCGTCAACACGGTTAATAGAAGGCCTCGACCCCGAAGACGCCTACGAGATCCTGCAGCCGACCATCAGAATCATGATGGACGCCGTCCACCGCTTTGGCGGAACCGTCAATCTAGGTCTTGGGCGACGGTATCATGGCGCTTTTCGGGGCGCCGCTGGCACATGAGAAGCACGCCACCATGGCTTGTTTATCGGCGTTGCTGATGCAGGTCAACGCCGAACGATTCAACAAATCCCGCCTGTCTGACGGCGATCAACCTGTCCGTATGCGGGTGGGGCTAAACTCCGGCGAGGTTGTCGTTCGCGCTATTGAAAACGACCTGAAATTCGATTACCGCGCCATTGGCCACGACGTTCATTTCGCAGACCTCATGCAGGCGAACGCGGCGCCTGGCGAGGTACTGGCCTCGCCAGAAACGGTGCGGCTTGCAGGCGACCTCGTAACGACAGAAGCGGTTCACGGCATGCTTCCGGAAGCTTTCCGCGTCATGGATACGCGAATTGAGGATGACAACGAGGGAAGCGTTTCCGCCCGGATGCTCTCGAAGATGGTCGGCCGGAAAACGGAATTGCGCGCCTTGGCTGACGCCCACAATTCGGCGATGCGGAACGAGGCTCGTATCGTCGGTATCACCGGGGCTCCCGGGATCGGCAAGTCACGCCTTCTGCATGAATTCACCAAGACCGTACCCACCGAAACCTGCAGAGTGCTGTGGTGCACGGCAGCTCTGCAGGATTCCTCGGCGCCATTGCGTCCGATCGTTCGCCTGTTACAGAGGATATTTGGAATTGCCGGCGGCTCCGATGCGCACACTGCACGGGCGGCGATAGAGCAACGTCTTGTCGAAATTGGGGTGCCAACGGACATGGCGCTCGCGGCACTGATGGAACTGTTCAACCAGGCGCCAAACGACCCTGACTGGATCGCACTCGATCCTCCTGATCGGCGCCGTCACATCACCGATACGATCCTTACGGTATTGATTGGCGAATGCCTTGAACGGCCGTTGGTGCTGGTTGTCGAGGACCTTCAATTCGCGGATTCAGAAACTTGCGAGATTGTAGCGAAGCTCGCCGAAAACGCGCGATCGCTCCCCTTCCTGATGCTGGTGAGCTACCGGCCCGAATTCCAGCACGACTGGGAACATCAAACGCATTTCACGGAACTACGACTGGAGCCGCTCCGGTATGTGGATGCCCTCGGACTCCTGGAGGGGCATTTCGGCACTCATACTTCCCTCGATTTACTCAAAGAGACTTTGATCGAGCGGACGGACGGCATCCCGTTTTTCCTGGAAGAATGCATCCTTCATATCATTGAGAGCGGACAGATTGACGGGACGCCCGGGGATTACGCTCTCAATGGGACGCTCCAAGACATCGCGGTGCCCCGGTCCGTCCATGACGTTATCGCATCCCGAATCGATCACCTGCCGCCACTCGACAAGCAAGTCCTGGTTGCGGCGGCCGTTGTCGGCAAGGATGTCTCAAGTGGACTGCTGCGGGAATTGGTCGTCCTGCCACCCGAAGACTACGCGGCTTGCATCGAACGGCTACACCACGCCGAGTTCCTCGATGAAGCGAGGTTATTCCCTGAACTTGAGCTGACCTTCCGTCACGCACTCATCCAGGAAGTGGCATACGGCACGCTGCTGCGCGACCGTCGCCGCAACCTGCACCGGCAGATCATCGAGATTATGGAAACGCGTTATGCCACCAATCCCGCCGATCACGCGGAACGGTTGGCACACCACGCGCTCGAAGGGCAGCTTTGGGAAAAAGCGGTTTCTTTCAGCAGGCTGGCTGGTCACAAGGCGTTGGCGCGTTCGGCCGCCGAAGAAGCCGTAAGGTTCTTCGAATGCGCATTGGAGATCATCCAAAACGAAATTGTTGAAGACGAGCCTCTACGCGTCCATACCCAGACTCTCATTGACTTGGCTGATGCATGCTTCCAACTCGGTGATCGAAATCGCGTCTACTCCTATATCTGTGAAGCGAAGGCACTTGCAGAGAGTACGGAAGACTTGCAGGCATTGGGACGCGTTAATGCCGTCCTCGCGCTTTACCACTGGATGGCTGGTGATCTTGAACGTGCCACAATTATGGGCGAACGGGCTTTGTCCATTGCTGAACAGTCCGGCGATAGGCCGTTCAAGATTCATTCAACCGGAAGGCTGGGTGCGGTGTGCTTGGATTCCGGTGATTATCAGCGAGTGATCGAACTTTTCAATTGGACGGTAGAAAACCTCAGAGATCATGAAACCGGTTCACGCTTTGATCTTGCCGGCTTACCGTCCGCTGTCTGCCGTGCTGGCTTGGCATGGAGCTATGCGGAGCTTGGTCAGTTTGAAAAAGGTCTAATTGCCGGGCGTGAAGGCCTGAGACTCGCACTTGAGCACAAACACACGTTCAGCGAGATATTTTGCCGTTATGAGCTCGGCAACCTCCTGACGCTGCAAGGGCACGCGAGTGACGCCATTTCACTATTGATCCCGGCTGTCGAGATGTGTGAGTCGGCGGCCGTTCCCGTGCTGTTGCCTCCCGCAACCGCCACGCTCGGCCATGCGTACGCGATGGCCGGTCAAGTGGAAAAAGCAATTCCCTTGTTGGAAAGCGCATCTCGACACGCAGAGCAAATGAATTTGATCGGCCGCCTACCGAGATTTATCGCCTGGCTCGGTGAAGCTCAGGCAAATGCGGGACGCCTTCAAGAAGCAAGGGACAACGCTCAACGTGCGTTGGAACTTGCCCGCTCGTATGGTCAAAAAGGTCACGAAGGCTGGGCCCTTCGTCTACTGGGCGATATTTCTTGCAACACCAATTCTGGAAATGGACTCGCTGCCGGATTCTACAAGGAAGCGATGGCAATCGCCGACGATATGGGTCTGCGTCCCTTGCTGGCTCATTGTCATTTCGGAAACTACAGAACGGCAGCGATGGAAGGATTGGGATCAGACCATCACCTGAGATTCGCTATTGAAATTTATACTGAACTCAACATGGACCAGTGGGTTCGCATGGCTGCCTCCCACTCGGTCGGCAATGTTCAATCCTTGCCGGACAATGTCATTCCGCCAAGAGGAAAAGCTTCCCAATAAATGCCGTGCCAATTCCAGTGTCCAGCGCTGCTGGTTTTGCGGAATTGCCTCTCTAGCGTTGATCCAACGCCTCTCTAACGAAGTCTTTCTTCCATCGCGTCCGAAGCTGCACCGATCAAACTCGCCACCAATGGCAGTTGCTGATCAACTACTGCCTGGAATAAAAAGTCTAAGCAGCTTTTCATAGTCGCTGGATCAAGAGTAGCCGGTACATTTGTCGTCGGAACGCCTGAGTCGTCCGGGTTGAATTGATTTAACTCATCCATCTTTGGCCCTCCCGGCTTGTGTTTTGGTATTGGCAGGCTGTGTCGCCCCAACAGGCGTTCGCCTAAATCAACGCGCGCCTCAGCCTCCACACTATCAACTGCGGGATGGTTCGATATGTGACGATGAGCAGACATCATTGATGAGTCAAATTGAAATATTCATATTATTGAATGACTAATTTTAGGAACGAGATTCCTGATGGCTACGATGGTAATACCTAGTGAGTCTCAGTGATTGAGCCAGCCCCACAACAACCCGGGATCCTTATGCCCAACTCCATCAACGCACCCGATCTCAAGGCCAAGATCAACGACGGCGATGAACTCGCGCTGCTCGATGTCCGCGAACAGGGCAGTTTCGGCAGCAAACATCTGTTCTTCTCGAGCTGTCTGCCGTTGAGTCGACTTGAGATGCAAATCCGCGGCCTCGTGCCCCGGCACGATGTGCGTATCGTGCTCACCGACGACGGCGAGGGATTCGCCGCCCGGGCAGCCGAGAAATTGGAAGCATTCGGATACAGCGACGTCGCCATCCTCGATGGCGGTGTGCAGGCCTGGCAGGACGCCGGTTTTGAGATTTTCAGCGGCGTCTCGGTGCCCAGCAAGGCGTTCGGAGAAGCCGTCGAGCACATCAACGAGACACCCAACATTACGTCGGAAGAACTGCACGCCAAGCGTGCCGCAGGTGAGGACGTCATTGTGCTGGATTCGCGGCCGCTCGACGAATACCTGAACATGACAATCCCCGGCTCCATCAATGTCCCCGGCGCCGAACTTGCCTACCGGGTCAGCACCATCGTTCCAGATTCGAGCACGCAAATCGTGGTGAATTGCGCCGGGCGCACGCGCAGCATCATCGGTGCCCAGTCGTTGATCAACGCCGGCATCCCGAATCAGATCTGCGCGCTGCGCAACGGCACGATGGGCTGGCACCTTGCGGGCTTCGAGTTGGAACGGGGCGCGACCCGCCGGGCGCCCGAGCCTAATGCGTCCAACCTGGCCAGAGCACGGGTGATCGCAGCGGACGTCGCCGACCGCTTCGGCGTGACCTATATCGATCGTGAGACTCTGGACACCTGGCGTAGCGAAAGTAGCCTACGGAGCCTCTACCTCCTCGATGTCCGGCATCCCGAGGAGTACGCGGGCGGTCATGTCCCTAATTCGCGCCACGCGCCGGGCGGACAACTCGTCCAAAACACCGACTCCTACATCGGCGCCCGCGGCGCCCGCGTAGTGCTGATTGACGACACCGGCGTGCGCGCCACGATGACGGCGTCGTGGCTGCTTCAAATGGGCTGGGGAAACACGGTTGTGCTTCGCGACGGCCTGGACATCCACGATCTGGAGACAGGTTTACACAAGCCGGAAATGCCGGGACTGGATGAAATCGACATCGAAGAGGTCGCGCCTTTGGATCTCAAACAGGCGCTGGACGCAGGACAGGCGACTGTCGTCGATCTCTCTTTGAGCCGAACCTACAAGGCTGGCCACATACCGGGTGCGTGGTATTCCACCCGTGCCAGGATTGCCGATAACCTCTCCGCAATATCGCCATCAGGTGCTCTAGTACTTGCTTCTGAAGATGGCATTCTGGCCCGATTCGCGGTTCCGGAGGCAGCCCTGGCGAGCGGCTCGCCCGTCAAAATTTTGCGGGGCGGCATGGCCGCGTGGCGTGACCTTGGATTCCCCCAAGTAAGCGGGTTCGAGAACATGGCGCAGGAGCCGGATGACCACTACCTGCGGGCCTACGACCGTGACACCGGCGTCGAAGAAGCGATGCAAGACTACCTGACGTGGGAGGTCGGCCTCGTCGGACAGGTCGAGCGCGACGGCGACGCACGCTTCAATGTCATTCGTGCCCGCTAGACAGAGCGCCGGTGCACACGCTTAATTCGGGAATGGCTATGCGCGCTGATCTCAACATCCTGTGCTGGGAAGGTTACGAGGACCCGAAGGTCGTCGACCCCTTCATCGAGCGGTACGGATGTTCCGTCCATGCAGAGACCATCGTCTCGGACGCGGACACGGCGGCGCGTGTTGCCGGACCGGACCGCCCGTCTTGGGATGTCGTCAATCTGAACAATCCCTTTGCGCGCGACGTCCTGTACCCCGGCAACGTTATCCGCGCCCTGCCCGGCGACCGGTTTGCTCGTGAGTACGACCGCTTGCTGCCGCAATTCGACTCCCTGTACCCATGGACGCGAAGCCAGGACGGCAAGGACATCATCGGTGTGTGCCAGCGCTTCGGTCCCTTCAACATCGTCATCAATGAGGACCGCATCGCGCGGAGCACGGCGGAGGATGAAGGGTTCGGTCTGGCAGACGACCAAGTCAACGCAGGTCGATACGGCGTCCTCGAATACGACGACTTCAACATCTTTCACATCTGTATCGCCGCCGGGATCGACCCGTTCAGCAAGCTAACCGAAATTCAGTTCGATGCCTTCGATACGAAAGCACGGCAATGGTTTGCCGGCGCGGCTGTCGTTACCGCAGACCACATCAAGATGAACCAGGCACTCGTCGATGGGACAATCGGCTTCTACCTGTCCGGCGGCATGTACACCGCCTCCCCTGCCCGTCGCGACGGGCAGCGCAATATCCGCGCGATCACGCCTCGCTCTGGACCGATCGGCGGCAAAGGCGGCATCGTCTTTCTCGAGGTAACGTCGATCATCGATCACGGCGACGGTGCGGCAACGGCACTCGACTTTCTGGAACATATTCTGAGCGCGGACGCTGCCCCCGCCGTGGCCTTCACCCGCGGCTCCTGCAACCCGATCACGCAAATGGGTGATGCCGCGGTCTTTGACCAATTCACCGTCGAGCAACTCGACATCCTGCAATGGGAGACACTGGACGGAGATGTGGCCCGCTGCGTGCCATACCAGATTCCACCCGACCACACCGAGCTGTTGCGCCGGTTGCAGGCGGCCAAGACGGCGGCCCGATAGCCGGAGCCAAAAAGACGAAGCGCGCGATGTTGTTACACCAATCCACCTGGCATGAAGTCGAAGAGCACCTCTCCCGTTCCAACGGAATCATCATTCCCATCGGTTCAACCGAACAGCATGGCCCCAATGGGCTCATCGGCACGGACTCAATTTGTCCCGAGGCCATCGCACGGGGCATCAGCGAACGATTCGATGCCCTGGTCGGGCCGACCATCACGCTCGGCGTGGCGCAATTCAACCTGGGCTTCCCGGGCTCAGTCTCCGTTCGCCCGACGACGTTGATCGCCCTGATTCAGGATTACGTTAGCTCACTCGTCCGCAGTGGCTTCGATCACTTCTATTTCCTGAACGGTCACGGCGGCAATCTTGCGCCGGCTCGCGCCGCGTTCCAGGAGATCTATACCGAAGCAAGTTTGCGCCATGCGGCGGACGACAACCCTGTGCGTTGCCGTATTCGCAGCTGGTGGGAGCTTCCCAAGACCAATGCACTCCGGCACGACATGTTCGGCAAGTGGGAAGGCATCCATGCCACGCCGAATGAAGTCGCGATTACTCAACACGTCTATCCGGAGGCAATCAAGAATCGGGAAATGGAAGCACCGGTGGGCATATCCCAGGAGTATCTACGGGATCACCCCAGCGACGATCACTATGATACCCACCACCATCGGAAACTATTCCCAGACGGCCAGATCG
>Ga0302139_10001391_pt1 | contig 11886 bp, 8 predicted proteins | sample CBN3_331_MG_FD_203104 | JGI IMG/M metagenome (GOLD analysis project Ga0302139, IMG submission 203104) | Marine microbial communities from Western Arctic Ocean, Canada - CBN3_33.1 | ecosystem: Environmental > Aquatic > Marine > Oceanic | place: Canada: Western Arctic Ocean | collected 2017-09-15 | reverse complement strand
GTCGTGATTTGTTGCGCTCGCCCGCCTTCTTGATCCAACTGGAGTTGGGATGCTCGCCCCCGGAGGGGAGCGCCCCTTCTTTCGCCTTGATCGCCGTTGTCTGAGTCGAGATACTGGCCGCGATTTCTCCGCTTGCCATCCACCAGCCGGCGATTGGCATCAACAGAGCCACACCACACATGGCCCAGAATTTATGAACGAGAAGAGGCTGAAGTTTATCCATGATCGTTTCTCGAAAATTACACGAAATCGTGATCAGTTATTCGAACCGCTGCCGTCAGCACCCTTACCTCCGCCGGCATGGTATCGCTTGACGTAGTCGTCGAATTCTTTCTGTTCCAGCTTCAAGTCGTCCGTCGCCGGCGATGCGTTCAATACTTCTGTCACCGCATCAAAGGTGGGATCAGGCGCACCCTTCTTCTTCTGCTTGAAGATGCCAGTGAGATGGGTAAACAAATCGCGTTCACGCGGCGAAGTCGGCTGCCAGGCAAATTCGATAATGAACTGCGTCTGCGGGATGTTGATGGAATCCGGTCGTTGACCTGGATCATTCGGGTTTTCCGGATCAGCGCCTTCGCCGGGACCGGCCCCTGGGCCACCACCATCCGGACCCAACTTGAGTCGCACGCGGCTGCCGTCGTCGACCTTGTCCCCTTCCCGCGAGAACCGGACAAGTTTTGAAGGAGGCGCGTGAACGATCGTGGCATGCGTGATGCCTGCCAGACGAACGGGAACCAAACCACTCCCCTGATTCTGGAAAGTCCACTGCTGAAGTTTCTGGAGGAAGTTGGCACGCAGATACGGAATACCCCGGCCAGATTGCTGTCCCGGGTTACTATCGTGGTGGTAGTGCATTCCTTCCAGCCGGATGACATACCCTTCACCTGACGGCTTCCGGTCCTTGTCTTCTTCACTCATGAACGCGTCGTCATCCGACGCCTTCAAACCGCTATACCACTCCCCCAAATCGTCGACTTTCTGGGAGGTGAATGAAGTTACCTTGATACGGTTCTGCTTTGTTGGGTCTTCTTCGTCGAGGGCATCTCCCGTGTCACGCGGTAGACACTCGGCAACAACCTTGTTCAAGAGCGCCCAGTTGTCACGATAGCGAGCGTTCTCGACAAGGCGATCTTCCTTGATCTTCAGTTCTTCGCTCTTTGAACTGGCTGCCCCGTAGGCGGTCTTGTTCGTCCCAAGTTCCCCGGTGACCCGATCGATATCCTCCATCGCAAGGCCCCACCGTTCGGGGCTGACCGACTGCCAGGCAAAGCTGCTGGCCGCAACCGAAGTCGCCAGACCGAACAGCAACGAGGCAGCCGTGACAACCGCCCACGGCTTCTTGCGTCGGATGTTGCGCGCCAAAGCGATTTCCGGAGGCAGCAGCGTGGTATGCATCTGCGTCAGGTCGAGCGCTTGCAAAGCCAATCCGTAGGGGACGGTAAAGCTGAGAATGTTCTTCTTGAACAGCGAGGCTCCCACGACAGAGTCGCCGACGAGCGACTGAAGGTTGTCGAGCCGAACAACTTCATACTGCAAGTTTTGCTGCAAAAACTTCTGCAACCCGGCCAGCCGAAACCCGTTCCCCACGCCGATCACCTTCTTGATGACCGCGTCGCGATTGACACTCGAAAAATATCCGACCGACCGCTGAATCTCGGAAACGTAATCGTTGAACACCGGACGCAGCGCCTGGAACACGGCTCGTGGATCGGGAGCTTTGGTGGCGTTGCACTTCAGATGCTCGGCTTTGGCGAAGGTGAGTTTCATCTCCTTCGTCAACGCCCGCGTGAAATGGTTGCCGCCGATGGGCACATTACGAATCCAGATCTTCTGACCGTTCGAGACGAGCAACGTCGAGTTGTCGGCTCCCATGTCGATCATAATCGTGTGCTCGTTCGACGGCTCGGCGTCGCTACCTGCCCGATGACCGAATTGGTCGTAGCTGAGCACGTTGTAGAGAGCCAACGGAGCAATCTGAATAAGGTCCACCTCGACCTTCGCATTGGTAAATGGCTGAAGCTGCTGGATGACCTGTTCGCGTTTCATGGCGAACAGACCAATCTCGGCTTCCAGCAGGAAACCACTTTCTTCAATGCCACCAAGATTCTGGTAATCCCAGATGACGTCTTCCAGCGCGAACGGGATCTGCTGCTGGGCTTCGTATTTGACGATCTCGGCCACTTTGGTCGAATCGACCGGCGGAAGTTGGATGAACCGCGCCAGCGCGGTCTGCCCAGGCACACTGATGGCGATCTTGTCGCCCTGCACATCATTCCGCGAGAGAAACTTCTCGATCGCCTGCGGAATAATCTGCTCGGGAATCGCGTCAGGTTGACTGAGGATTTTCGGATGTGGAATGTAATCGAATGCGACAGCAATGACCTGATCTGCCGCCTCGGCATAGCGCAGGCGGATCGCCTTCAGCCCCGCTTGACCAACTTCGATGCCCCACGCCCCACGATTGTCTGCCATGCGTCGTTTCTCCGCCGTTCCGGATCAACAAAAATTTACCTAAAGCCATGCTACCCATAGAGTTTCAGCCGTGTCAATCCACGACTTCAACACCGGGTCCACTCGGCAATGGACTCTCCTCACTTACTTCATCGACATCTGCCAAGCCAGCCGTTGCCAGCAACCACAAATCGGTCGTGCGGCGGCCTACGAGATGGCTACGCGACGCTCCAAAAAGGCCCCTAAAAAGGGGGAAGTCTTCACAAGGCCCGCGTCAAACGTACCACAAAATATCGAGATGAGGACGGCAACAGAATCGGCGAATGCCTGTTGGCCAGGATTCTGCCCAACACCCGATTATTTGCCGCTGTCGACCAAAAGTCAATTTCGTTTTTCGCAGACAAGCCGAGATCTCCGACGATCACACATCCCCAACCCCAATAAGGGGTGAATTGGCGACCTGACCGTCGTCACGGTAAGATACCAACCGTACAATCGACGACGATTACATTTCGGCGGTCTCTGCAAATTCCACCAGCCAAGACGACCTCGACACACTGCTTCTCACGACAACAGCGGCCGACTGTAAGGCACATGGATCACATGAGATACGACGAAATCACGGTCCTGATTCCAAGCCATAGCCTCGAAGACTTCCCCACCGATCTGGGTGAGGAAGACGCGGCCAGCCTGCTGAATGCGTTCGCGATCGCCTGGCACCCTGCCTTGCTCGCCACCGCCAGTGTCATCCCAGGGTGGGATCGTGCGGATGAACCGCCCGATTTGCTCGAAAATCGTCTGTTCATCGTTCCGACAGCCTGTCGCGACTGGCTACCAAGTGGCTGGGTCAGTCGGGCGCGCGGCGAGGGGGCTGTTGTTGTCGACGAGATCAGCGACCGCGAAGACATGGTGCAAGCGGCCCTCGGCCCGCTCGAATTCGAGGGAGAAATCGACCCCGGCCTGGTCGCCGATTTCCTGGCGTTCGGCACCTGCTACTTACAAATGGAACTGCTCACGCGGCATATGCACCACTTCAGCAGCATGGACGAAGTCCACCTGCAACGCGAAGCGGTCGCCGCAGCCGAGGCAGCCATCTCGGACGATGCCCCCGCTGCGAAGACCCACTTGAGAAGCTGCTTTGAAACGCTGCTGGAAACTCGCGAGCGGTTCTACCCGGTCGACTGCTACCTGCTCGACCTTTGCTTGCTGATCCCACGATTGGCCGACAAACATCTCGTCGACACGTTGCAATCGCGACAACCGGTGAACTTCCTACTCGCCGCCGAAGATCTCGACCACATCGCCGAGGCGAAGCCGGAAGTCGTCGCGCGTCTGCGTGAGATGTGTGAAGCGGGAACGGCCGATGTTGTCGGTGGCGAATTGCGCGAAACGCCGACCCCGCTGTACCCGGTTGAATCCTTGCTATGGGGTTTTCACCGCGGACACGAGACCTACATGCGACACTTGGGACGCACACCGAAAACCTGGGGCCGCAGACGATTCGGCCTGTCGACTCTCCTACCGCAAGTGCTCAGCAAGTTCGGTTACCACTCCGCTTTGCATCTGGCAATGGATGACGGCATCTACCCCGACGCCGAACAAAGTAAAGTGCGCTGGGAAGGGAACGACGGCACGATCATCGACGGCATCTCCCGCATTCCGCTCGCCGCCGATAGTGCCACCAGTTTTCTCCGCTTCTCCCAGCGGATGGCCGAATCGATGGAAGAAGACCAAGTGGCCGGCATCCTCTTCGCACGCTGGCCGGAAGTGAAATCGCCCTGGTTTGAAGACTTCCGTCGCATTCAGGAATACACGACCGCCCTGGGCCGCTTCGTGACGTTCGACGATTTCATCGAAACCACTGACACGCCGGGGCGACTTTCATCGTTCGACGAACGCGAATACCTTTCGCCCTTCTTCGTCCAATGCGTCGCCCGACGCGAGGCCGACCCGGTCACTCGCTTCGCCGATCACATCCGTCGACGAGCCGCCTTCGACGCGGCCAGTTGGAATCGTTCGATGACCGACTTGTTGCTCGGCCGTTCGGTCAACGACGAACGAGACGACCGCGACGCCGACATCATCGAACTCGCCGGCCCCGACGGCCCCCCCGAAATCGAAACGGTACCCGAGTCAACTGCGGACACAGCAAACGAAATCGACGAAGAGCCACCCGCAGACGATTCCAGCAAAGCAGCCGACAAAGAACCCGTTCAGCAAACGCGAGAAGAAGCCGTCACCGCAGCCGATCGACTGCTCGATGATTTGACACCAAAGGCGACTGCGGGATTGGCGAACATCGTCATGTCTGGAGGCGGAGAACAGGCGGGGTATCTCGTGCTCAACCCGCTTTCGTTCGCGCGACGTGTCGCCGTCGATCTTCCGAACGCCAGCGCACCGCCCGCCGTCTTCGGCCCGGTCAAGACGGTGCAATTCGACGGCGAACGGCATGCCGCCTTGGTCGACGTTCCCGGCTCTGGTTTCGCCTGGATCCCAACCGGCGAACAAAACAAGCCGACGCAGGCCGAGACGCCACCCAGCGATGCCACCCCCGTTGTGGAAGAGAACGTCATCCGCAACGAGTTTTTTGAGGTACACATCAACGCCGAGACCGGTGGCATCCAAACCATCAAAGAATTCGGTCGCAGCCCCAACCGGCTCAGCCAGCAATTGGCTTTCCGCTTTCCACGCGAACGCGTCATCCCGCCCCGCGAGGAAGGACAGCCCGAGGAAAAAACGTGCTACTCGGAAATGCGATGTCAGTCCGTCGAGGTCACCTGTGAAGGCCCGGCAATGGGGGAGATTGTCACAAGCGGAGAGATTGTCGACCAGAAAGACGACTCTCGTCTGGCAGGGTTTCGACAAACGGTTCGCCTTTGGCGCGGCCGACCAGTTGTGGAGATCGACATCGAATTGGACACCGACAAAATGCCCGACGGGGATCCGTGGAGCAACTATTTCGGAGTGCGGTTCGCCTGGAACGACAGCGCGGCTACCGTCACCCGCTCGGTCCAACAAGGCGCACATGGCCACCGGGGCGAGCGAATCGAAAGCCCGCATTATCTGGAAATCGCCGCCGGGAAAGAGCGAACCACCATCCTCACCAACGGTTTACCGTTCCACCGCAAAACCGGCATGCGAATGCTCGACACCATTCTCATCTCCGAAGGGGAAACACGGCGAACGTTCCGCTTGGCGGTCGCCGTCGATGTCGACTACCCCATGCAGGCCGCGCTCGATTTTCTCACACCACCGGCTGTCTTGCCGACAGAAAACGGCCCGCCCCGCGCCGGAGAAACGGGCTGGTTCTTCCACCTCGATGCCAAGAACGTGCAGATCACACGCATCACCGGACTCAGCCATGAATCGGTTGGCGAAGCCGAAACGTGGGAAGAACATGATCATCCCCAGTTACCCGAAGGCGACGGGTACGCCTTGCGACTGGTCGAAACAGAAGGTCGTAACCGACAAGTAAAACTCCGCTGTTTCCGCACACCGACGCATGCCCGCCAGCGAGATTTTCGCGGCCGCACCGTGGCCGAATTAAAAATCGAAGACGACGCCATCCTCGTCGACTTCACGCCTTACGAAATCGTCGAAGTCGAACTGCGGTTCGGAGAGTCGTCATGATCGTGACGATCGACGGCCCCGCCGGGTCGGGCAAAAGCACCGCCGCGCGCGGGTTGGCGGAACGCCTGGGCTTCGACTTTCTCGACACCGGCGCGATGTACCGCGTGGTCGCGTTGTGCTGTCTGGAGCGTGACATCTCCGCGACCGACAGGGTGGCCGTCACTGAAGCGGCGCAAACCATCGACATGCAGGTTCGTGACGGTCACACGCTCATGAATGACCACGACGTAACGGCAGCGATTCGCTCCCCCGAAGTCACCGAGGCGGCCTCTCTCGTTGCGGGCATCGAGGGGGTCCGTGACGAACTGGTCGACTGGCAACGTCAGGCGGCCAGTGAGAAAGACATCGTCACCGAAGGCCGCGATCAAGGGACGGTGGTCTTCCCTGAAGCCGAATGCAAATTCTTCCTGACCGCCGCCCCCGAAGTGCGCGCTCGTCGACGCCAGCAGGACTTGGAACGAACCGGGGTCACCGTCGACTTCGAGGAGATGCTAAGGCTGATCCACGAACGCGACAATCGCGACGCATCACGCAACGTGGCCCCGCTGAAACCCGCCGCCGATGCGCGTCATGTCGACACATCCGAACTGTCGGCCGACGGCATGCTCGACCTGCTGGAAAAGGTCGTCCGCGAACGAATGGCCGCCCAACGCGATTGAAAAACGTTGGGTGGGTCGTCCCATCACTTCGTCGGGTTCTCGTACCAGATCACGCCCAGGTTATCGCGTTCTTCGCAGGTGATCACATCCAAGTCACCGTCGGCGTCCAGGTCGAGCAATTCGATGCGGTCGAACTTGATGCCCTCTTTCCGACCGCTGATCTCATGCGGTAACCAATCGGGCGACGTCACGGGTTGATCGGCGCGGCGGGACAGCCACATCACGCCGGATTTCTTTTGGGCGTTCTCGCAGGTGAAGACAAGATCAAGACGGCCGTCGAGATCGAAGTCGTTGACATGCACCCCTTTCCCCGTCCCGGTGTTGGTCGGCATTTTTATTGACGACGTTTTCCAACTTGGCGTCTTGCCTGGTTGGCGGCGAAAGTAGAGAAAATCGTCGCCGCGCACTGCCGTGACAAAGTCGAGCAACCCATTCCGGTCCAAGTCGACCGGACGGGCAAACATGACTTCCTGCCCCTTGCCGCCGACGAGATGTTCCTTCCACGGGTTCGGACTGCCGACAGATTTCGGGCCGGGGTTCTCCAACCAGCGGCATCCGCTGTTTTTTCCTTTACGGTCGGTGATGACCACGTCGGGATCTCCGTCGGCGTCGATATCGATTTCGAACAGCGACATGATCCACCCACCCGCATACATCGACCGCCATTTCCAAGCCGCCAAGTCGCGGGGATTCTCGGGCGACTCGAACCAGCCGACCCCTGCCCCGGTTCCTTTCGAGCCTGCGACGAGGTCCACTCCACGCTTGCCATCCATCTGCACCGGGACGCAGAACATCCACATCGCCTTGCCGAGCGAAGCGGGTAACGGTTCGGTCTTCCAAGCGGCCGCGTCGAGATATTTCGATTTGTCTTTCGGTGCCCAATGCACGAACAACGATCGCTCGCGCCCCTCGCAACTACTGACCACATCGGTCGCCCCGTCGCCGTCGAGATCAACGAACACGGCGTCTTCCGGCGAACGCACTTTACCGACCGTTACGGCCGGCCAACGTTCTTTGGATTTCTTCGGCCCCGGATGCAGGTAAACGCGGACCACGCCCCCCTCTTCCCAGCCGGTGACCAGGTCGATCAGTCCATCCCCATTCACGTCGGCAGTGCGCACGCCGTCGGCTCCGCGGGAAGTGTCATCGATCGTATGGCGTTTCCAGCCTTCGGCGGCGTGGCAGAGACTACCCAACAACAAGCTGGACACGATCGCAATGACGAACGTTCGCTTTCGCACGGTGCAGGCTCCTCTCGATGAACACGGTTCGCACACCATTGAGAATGCTGGAACTGACATTTGACAAGGTGAGACAGACATTCCGCCTCCGGATGTTACGTGATGCTGCTCAGCAGCGCGGCGGCGACGCTGTAGTAGATGATGACACCCAGGACGTCGACCAGCGCGGCGATCAGCGGGTTGGACATCAACGCCGGGTCCATCCCGAGCCGTTTGAATCCGATCGGCAGTAACGCGCCGCTGACAGTACCCATCACGACAACCAGTAACACGGTGAGACCCACGACGGTTGCTTCGAGTGGAGTCCGTCCGAACGAGAGAACGGCGGCGGCGAACCCGAGCGATGCCAAGGCCAGCCCCAGTCCCAGGCCGAGAATCAATTCCCGCTGAGCCATGCGCAGGTTCTCGCGGTCTTCCAGTTCCCCCAATGCGATCGTGCGGATGATGAGCGTGGCCGATTGCGAACCGGCGTTGCCCCCGCTGGCGAGAACCAGCGGCAGGAACCAGATGATCCAGACGTAGGCTTCCGAGGCTTGCTCGTAGGATCGCAACACCTGTGCGGTAAACAGTGCAACGATCGCCAGAAACAGCAACCAGATGCCCCGCTTCCAGACAATCGTTATTAAAGGCGTTTCGAGGTAGGAATCTTCCAATGGCTCGACGGCCCCCTGTCGATGCGCATCTTCGGTGGCTTCTTCTTGCAGGATATCGAGCACGTCGTCGTGCGTGATGATGCCCACAAGTTGATTCTGGTTGTCGACAACGGGGATCGCGAGGAAGTCGTAGCGGGCCAACTCATGTGCCACCGTTTCCTGATCGTCGTCGACCCGCACCGAAATCACTTTCTTCCGCATGATGTCCTCGACCATCGTGTCGGGACGAGCCAGGATCAGTTGGCGGAGAGAAATGAACCCGTCGAGACGTCGCCCTTCGTCGAGAACATAAACGTAATAGATCGTCTCGCGGTCGGGAGCCTGTAGGCGCAAGCGATCGATTGCCTCACCCGCCGTGATGCCTTCGGGCAGCGAGGCGTATTCGGTGGTCATGATCGCCCCGGCGCTTTCGTCGGGGAACGACAACAGCTTGCGGATGTCGCTGCGTTCGGCTTGCGCGATCAATGGGAGAAGCGATTTGACACGTTCGGGATCCAGCCGCGCGAGTAAGTCGGCTCGATCATCGGGGGCCATCTCTTCGATGAGCTTCGAGAGCCGTTCTCGATCGACGCCGTCAACGAGTTCCACTTGCAAGGGCAGGCTGAGGAAGTCGAAGAGTTCGACCTGTCGTTCGATCGAACAGGTTGAAACGACAGTCCAGATGTCGTGCGGTTCGAGTCCTTCAAGAACCTCGGCCGCGACAGCCGGATGCAACGCTTCACAGAACTCTTCGAGACCCTGCGCGTCTTCTTCCTCGATCATCTGTTTCAGATCGGGAAGTAAGAGCGGGTTGTACATCGTCCCGTCCCTTCACGCTGGAAGCATCCCAAATTCGTGAAAAACGCCCCTGCCGGAACATCGTCCGACGGGGCGTATGTGGTACTTGCGAAGGCCCGGTCGCCTGGATATTGCCAAGACGAAGCGGGACTTGCCACTGTTCGCTTAACGTTTCGAGAACTGGAAGCTTTTGCGGGCCTTCTTGAATCCGTATTTCTTACGTTCGACCATCCGACTATCGCGTGTCAGATAGCCGTGTTCGGCCAGTGTGTGATGCAACTCTGGTTCCATGACTTGCAGCGCCCGGGCGATTCCCAGAATGACGGCTCCTGTTTGGCCGGTGGTGCCGCCTCCGCCAACGCGAATCCAGACATCGACCTTGCCGAGCATGTCGGTCACTTTCAACGGGCCTGTCACCGTTAAGCGATCGCGTTTGACGCAAAAGTATTCCTCGAGGGTGCGGCCGTTGACCGTGAATTCCCCTTTGCCTTCCTTGATCCGCACGCGGGCAACCGACGTCTTGCGACGTCCGGTACCCATCGCATAGCCGAACTTGTCGACTTTACCGCGGATGATGGGAACGGTATCCCGCTCGGGTTCCACTTCAATCGGAGCTTCGCCCAAGGTGATTTCCGGAGCCGCTTCCTCGGCAACCTCTTCGGTTGGCGTTTCTTCGGTCGTCGTCTCTTCGGGGGCGACTTCTTCCGGTGTGGCTTCTTCTGTGGTTTCGTCTGCCATGTCGTCTGGTTCCGTCACTCGCCTCGTGAAGTTTCATCAGCCGTCGTGCGAACGCGACGCGGCTGGTCTCGTTGTCTTTAGCCCCGCAAATGCTCGGGCAACTCCGCAGGCTGTTGGGCCTGATGTGTATGATCCGGCCCGATAAACAGTTTCAATTTCTTGAGCATCTGTCGGCCTAGTTTGCTCTTCGGCAGCATGCGTCGTACGGCTTCGTGGAGAATTCGATCGGGATGTCGTTCCCACAACTTCTCGGCCGTCTCGATGGTCTGCCCACTCGGGTAACCCGAGTATCGTTGGTAGGTTTTCTTCAGCATTTTCGTAGTGAAGTACGGATGATCCGGGTGCGGTGCGGTATTTCCGCTGAAACGAATCCGTTCCACATTCACCACAATCACACAATCGCCGCAATCGACGTGTGGCGTGTAGCAAGGCTTATGCTTGCCCATGAGAATGGTTGCCAACCGGGTCGCGAAACGCCCGACGATCTGGTTATCGCCGTCGGCCACAAACCAGTTGGGCGAAACATCTTCATTTTTCGCCATGAAAGTTTTGATTGAAACTGTCGTCATCCCGCAACCCTTTCCCTCTCGCCCAGATGCCGCAAAAATACGACTTATCCCGACGATATCGATACATTCACCGTCACCCCAAGCGCAAACCGCATGGGGAACAGAACAGAGTAGCGATTTCCGCAGCCCCATTCAACGCCAACGGCCAAAAACCAGCGGGTTCAGATATCAACCAGGTTACGCTGGCCGCTCGCCGGGGTGAGACGAGGCTGTGGATGCGTGGGGTCCATTACGTTCCGGTCACCCTGTCAAACCCGAAAACCGGCTGGTTGACGCTGTTTCGAGACGGTTCTAGAATTGGCGTTTGGCTTCGATTCCCACTTTCGATGGTCTTCGCAGTTTCTCGTCAGGCAGTTTCTCGTCAGGAAGAAAACGTACCTATGTCGTCCGGCCGCACTGACGAGTCTGCACCTGAGAGCGAATCGGCCTCGAACGTCGATTTGCCTCGAATCGAACGCGCGGTGCGCGAGATTCTGTTCGCCATTGGGGAAGACCCCGACCGAGACAGCCTGCTCGAAACGCCCGCGCGGGTGGCACGCATGTACGCGGAGCTATTTTCCGGGCTGCATACCGACCCGGGCCGACATCTCAAGAAGGTCTTCGAGGAACGCTACGACGAACTCGTACTGGTTCGCGATATCTCGTTTAACAGCACCTGCGAACATCACCTGTTGCCCTTCATGGGAGTCGCGCATGTGGGCTATTTGCCGAACGGCAAAGTGGCCGGGTTGAGCAAGCTCGCGCGGGTCGTCGAAGAAATTTCACATCGGCCGCAGGTTCAGGAACGGATGACACACCAAATCGCCGACCTGATGGCGTCGGAACTGGATGCCAAGGGAGTCGTTGTTGTTCTCGAAGCGACGCACACCTGCATGACGATTCGCGGCGTTCGCAAACCGGGCAGCCTGACCATCACCAGTGCGGTGCGTGGGCTGTTCAAGACGAACCAATCCAGCCGAGCCGAAGCGATGGCATTGATTAACGGCCGGTGACGTTGTATCCGGGGGTGCCACTGCTGGCTCGCCCAGCAGTGCCACGTCGCCGTGCATTCAACGATCAACGAGCACCAGAAACGAAGCAGACTATTCAACTTATCGGTGGAAGCAACCGGTCGATTGTTAATTCATGAGCGGAGCACTGCTGGGCAAGCCAGACAGTGGCACCCATT
>Ga0302139_10001388_pt1 | contig 11892 bp, 12 predicted proteins | sample CBN3_331_MG_FD_203104 | JGI IMG/M metagenome (GOLD analysis project Ga0302139, IMG submission 203104) | Marine microbial communities from Western Arctic Ocean, Canada - CBN3_33.1 | ecosystem: Environmental > Aquatic > Marine > Oceanic | place: Canada: Western Arctic Ocean | collected 2017-09-15 | reverse complement strand
CCGAGGTCTTCAGGTTTTCCGAAGTCACCAGCGGGGATCTGGTCCTTGAAGGTGGCGATGATGTCGGGGTTTTCGGCGGCCCATTTGACGTTGGGTTCGGTCATGAAACCGCCGGGGCATATGGCATTGACTGTGACGTGTTGCGGAGCCCAGTCGGCGGCGGTGGCTCGGGTGAAGTGGATCACGGCGGCTTTTGAGGTTTCGTAGCTGCGGCCTCCGATGTCGCGGTTAACGATCATTCCCGAGATCGACGCGATATTGATCACTCGGCCACCGTTGCCTCGAGCCACCATCGCTCCACCGATCAACTTGGTGCACAGGAATGTGCTGTTGAGATTGAGGTCGAGGATCTTGAGCCAGTCTTCGAGTGGCATGTCAGTGGTCGGGACATCGATCCGGCGTCCTCCGACGTTGTTGATCAGGATGTCGATGGGCCCGTGTTCGTCCAGGGCGGTTTCGCAGGCGGCTTGGCACTGGTCCAGTTGGCTGACGTCGGCCACAATGGTCGCCGCCTGGCGGCCTCGGTCTCGGATCTCACCAGCCGTCGCTTCGAGACTCGCTTCGTCCCGCCCTACCAGGATCACGTCCGCTCCGGCCTCGGCACACGCCAACGACATTTCGCGACCCAATCCCCGGCTGCCTCCGGTGATGAACATCGTCTTGCCGTCGAGTCGGAATCGGTCCAGCACACTCACGAGGCGGCTTCTTCTGGGGGGGGCGTGTTGTTGTCGGATTTTCGTGCGAAGAGGTGGAGGTCCATTTCCTGGATGGTCCACAGGTCCTTGGGTGTCCAGTCTTCGGGCATGTCGAAGGAGGCTCCGGCCGGAGTTCTGAGCACGAGGGCCGCGTCGTCGGTGGTGGTGTCGTGGCGAGCAAGTCGTTGAAGAGACCGGTACAGGGGCGAGCGGTCGAGGAGCTTGGGGATCATGGCGAATGGTGGGTCGCAGAAGACGAGTTCGAAGGGGAGCAGGTGATCGACGTTCTTGGGACGGAACGAGCAGCGGAGCATGTCGGTTTTCCAGCACAGGCAGTCGTCGGCGACTCCGATCCGTTCGACATTCTTCTTGAGCAATTCGTGGGCACGGCGATCGGCTTCGACGAACACGACGGAGCGGGCATCGCGACTGAGTGCTTCGAGGCCGATCGTGCCAGCTCCGGCAAACAGGTCGGCAACTTTGCGACCGGCGACGAGGCCGAGGTCTTCGAGTCGTTGAAAGAGGATTTCCTTGAGCAGGCTGGGGATGGGGCGGGTGGTGTTGCCAGGCGGCGACAGCAGTTTGCGGCGTCGGTACTGTCCGGCAACGATCTTCAAAGCTGGTTCTCCCGCTGCCATTCCAAAACTGGGCCCGGACGCCGCGTTACGCGAGTTCAGCGGGCCACCAGACGTCCAAACGTGACACTCCGGACGCCGTGCAGCAAGTCTGTAGCCAGTCTGCAGCAGGAGATTTCCGGGATCGGTGGGCCAATCATGAGTGCCGAAGCTGGACGACTGGGGGCGATGGGGGGTTTAGGTCCGTGATTGGTTCGAGTGACCGAGAGGACAGAACCTGCAAAAGCGCGGAAAAATATCAGGGATTCGTTGACAATCTGGAGCTTCGTCAGTTTACTACGCGACATCGTGGGCTGCGGAGTCAGCCTGCAGTGAATTGTCGAGACACCGAGAGAGGAGCTCATGCATGGCTGGTAAGGCGATGACCAAGACCCAGGTTCTGACGAGCTTGGCGGAATCCACAGGCCTGTCCAAGGGCCAGATTGGCGACGTGATTGACGCACTGAGCGATTTGATTGGCAGCGAGCTCAATGCTGGCAACCCGTTCAACGTGCCGGGGCTGATGAAAATTACGACGCGGATCAAGGCTGCTGCTCCGGCTGGACCGCGGACGAATCCGTTCACGGGCGAGACTAAGATGGGCGAAGCCAAGCCGGCTCAGACGATCGTCAAGGTCCGTCCTCTGAAGGGACTCAAGGACCAGGTGACGGCTCCTTCGTCCTAACCGGCAGCATCGGTAGTTGTCGAATTACCGAACGAGCAGTCCTCGTTCTGATCCTCTGCCGCGGGGCCGACATGGGGCTTCATCGGTGTTTCAGAGGGTGACTGCGGTCGCAACTGGCCGATTCTGCCGTTTTTTTGGCAGGTTGGTGACCTGATGGGCAGGTCGGCCTGTGGCGACTCGTCTGTCGGAGTGACGGTGACGTAAGTCGTTGTTGATATGAGGTTTCTGATTTTCCTGCAGATCATTCGGGTTTTTGGTTTGCGGAGAAATTGGTGATTCTTGTTGTTTGGTATTGCGCAGGGACTGAAAGTCGGGTTGTCGGCTAGTTGACCGACGTATACCGGCTCCGTAGAATAATTTGCGCCTCGGGTTGGAGGTTCATTCTGCGGTTGAGCTGTTCGAGAGGCTCTGTTTTGGGGCTGGATCGGGTTCGATTTCAGTTGGGTCTTGAGTGCGGGGTGAAGTTGGGTCCCGGGTGGGTTGCCGTTGGTGGCGGTCACCGGTCGGCCGTTTTCCATCCTCACGAGAGACCTTTCAGATGCTGGTTCTGTCGCGCAAGCGGGACGAGAGCATCGTGATCGACGATCACATCGTGATCACCGTGGTGGAAGTCCGCGGTGACAAGGTGCGGCTGGGGATCGAGGCTCCGCGGGAGGTGCCGATTCACCGCAGTGAAGTGCACGATGCGATTCGCATCGAGCAGGCTGCGGGGTCGGACGCGGAATCTCCGGCGGTCACGACGCCCGAGGTCTGATCGACTACGATTGTGTTGAGTTCGCTTCGAGTCGATGTCAGTGAGAGACTGATCCCAGGCTGGTACTGGAATGGTGCTGGAATGGGAGTATCGTAGTGGTTCGGGCGGCTTGACATTCGGGGCGATGTGCCTAGAGTCTGCCCCAAAACCGAAATGGCCCCGTCGTCTAGTCAGGTTCAGGACTCCGGACTTTCGATCCGGCAACAGGGGTTCAAATCCCCTCGGGGTCACTTCTTCCAAAACGACTCAGCCCTCATTCCGCCGAGCCCGGCGTAGTGAGGGCTGAGTCGTTTGTGCTGCGGTGGGTCAGGTCATGGGGATCCAACGTTTGAGTGTCATGGCAGGGATGAGCAGCGACGCGATGAGGATAGCTGCGGTGGTGTTGGCTGTGGCTGCGAGTGCGAGTGTGGCGTCGATCATGACGAGTGACAGCAGCAGGATGCCGACTCCGGCTTGAACGCGTTCGGGTCGAGGGTCTCGGATGGCGGCGATCAGTCGTCGGTTGATCGAGACGACGATCAGGGCCATCAGCAGCAGGACTGAGGTGGAGGCATTTTGTTGTGCGTTGGCGGAGGCGAGTCCGGCGAAGGTGACGAGTGTGGCGAGTCCGAGGTTGACGAGCATGACGGCGGCGGTCAGTTGTCTGGGTTGGCTGGTTCCGGCTTCGTGTCTGGCGAACCAGGTGACTCCAGCGACATACACCCCCAGCCCGGCGGCGACGTGGAGCACTGGTCCCTGGCAGAGTGTTTCGGTGGTCCCGGCGGCGGTGGCACCGAGCAGCAGGTTGAGGCTGCGGCAGGCGCCCATGGCCAGCGGGCCGAGGGGTGTCGATTTCAGCAGGCCATCGTAGGCCATCACGCAGGCGGCCAGGGCCAGTGCGACGAGCAGGCTGGTGGGTGAACCGGTGAGTCGGGAAGCGGCAGCGGCCGCCATCGTCCCGCCGACCATCAGGAGTATGCCGAGTGACACAGCCACCTTCAGGCTCACTCGCCCCGACGGCAGCGGCCGTCCCGGCCTTTGCAGCAGGTCGCGGTGTCGGTCGAAGACATCGTTGAAGACCATGCCCGAGAGGTAGAGGCCGGCGGAGGCGACCAGGAGCAGGATCAGGGTGTTGAGATGCGTGGTGGCGGTTTCGGGGTCCGGCGGCCCAACCAGCAGACTTCCCAGCAGGATGTCGGCCAATGCCGTGAACACCGTCGGCAGCCGAAGCAACTGCAGGATGGTCAGCAGCCGTGATGGAGAATGTTGCGGTGTGGGTTGCGGTGTGGGTTGCGGCATGGGGTGTGTGTCAGATGAGTTGTTCGAGTAGTGAGTCGAGTCCAATCCGGAGTTGGTTGAGGGCATCGATTGTATTGCCGTGTCCGGGTCGGGTTTGTCGTGCGAAGCCATAGAACTTGATCTTCGGTTCGGTGCCCGAGGGTCGCACGGCGAGTGTGATGGCGATGCCATCTTGAGAGTCTTCGCCATGAGTTTCGAAGATCAGCAGGTCGCTTGTCGGTTTGGGCAGTGGTCGGGCGTGGCGGTTGTCGGGCAGGCTGCGGGTTTCGTGTGCGAGGTAGTCCTTGACCTGTTGCCAGGCGTGTTGTCCGAGTTCCGCGGGGGGGTGTTGTCGGAGTGCGGTCATGGCGTCGTCGAGTTTCTGTCGGCCGGTTGGTCCATGAGCGTAGACGGAGTGTTGAAACTCGTCGACGGATCCGTACCGATCGTGAATCTGACCGAGTCGATGCCAGAGAGTTTTTTTGCCAAGTTGGCCGCCCTCCCCAGGTTGTCCTTCTTGCCCTTGTTCGTCGTACAGGAGTTCCAGTGCGATGTCGGCGACGATCAGTGCGGCGACGGCGGCGTCTTTGTCTCGGCAGTAGGTCCCGACCTGGTACCCGATCGATTCTTCGCAACCGAAGAGGAACCCACGGGGTCCTCGTGTTTCGATTTCTCCGGCGATGTGTTTGAACCCCACCAGCAGGTCATCGACGACCTGAACGTTGTGTTCTTCGCAGAGGATTCTGACGAGCGGCGTGGTGACGAGTGTGGTGAGCACATAGTCATCGGGAGTGTGCTCTCGGTTGCGGAGCAGGTGATCGAGCAGGATGGCTGCCAGTTGGTTTCCGGTCAGGACGTGCCAATGTCCGGAGTCATCGGGGGCAGCGACGGCGAGTCGATCGGCGTCGGGGTCGGTGGCCATCACGAGGGTCAATCCATCTTTCTGGGCCGCCTGGATCGCCGGCCCGAAGACTTGATGTCTCTCGGGGTTGGGCAGTTGATCGGGGACACGAGCAAAGTCTGGATCGGGTTCAGCCTGAGGCGAGAAAAGTCCGATGGAGTGGAATCCGGCCTGTTTAAGAACGGGCATGACCGAGACGGCTCCGACGCCTTGAAGCGGTGTGTAGAGTCCCTTGAGTCGATTGGGGTCCAGTTCGAGGCGATTGGCGGCGACGGTCCGGACATCGAGGATGGCGTGTTGGTGTGCCTGGTCGATTTCGGGTCCGAGTTGGGTGATCCGTTCATCGGCGACAGCCTGATCGTAGTCGAGTTTGGGGATGGTGGAGCTGTTTGCCACGCAATCGACGATTCCTTGATCGTGAGGCGGCAGGACTTGTCCGCCGTGGGACCAGTAGGCTTTGAAGCCATTGTCGCTGGGCGGGTTGTGCGAGGCGGAGATGACGACACCGGCGACGCAGTCGAGGAATCGGACGGCAAACGACAGAGTGGGAGTGGCTCGGTGGCCGTCGAATTCGAGGACGTGGAATCCGTGAGCGGCGAGGGTGGTGGCGGTCAGCCGGGCGAATTCCAGTGAGCGGTGTCGGGTGTCGTGAGCGACGGCGATGCGGCCTGTGAGGTGTCCGGTTTCCTTGAGATGGCAGGCGAGGCCGTGGGCACTTTCGGCGATGGTGCGGTCATTGATGGTGGCCGTGCCCAGCGGCCCCATCACTCCACGTCGGCCGCCGGTCCCAAAGGGGATCTCTTCCCAGAACAGTTCGACCAGTCGATCGAAGTCATCGGCGTCGACGAGTGCCGCGACGTCATCTGCGAACTCGGCCAGTGCCGGGTCGATGATCCAGCGGGTGATGCGTCGGGCGATCTGGCGATCGATCCGACCGTTCGCAACCGCCTGTTCCAACCGCGCGATGGACGACTGCACGGGCTCGGGTCTCTATGGCGTATCGAGGACAGACAGCCGTCGACTAGCGTTTCTTCTTGGCCCGTTTGCCAGCCGACTTGCCGGCCGTTTTTTTTGCACGGGTTTTGGATTTCCCTGCAGACTTGGCGGATGTCTTTATTCCACTGCTGAAAATCTGATCCCAGCCGTCGCGGAAGTTGTCGTTGGATCCGGTGTGGACCGTGTATCCGGTCATGATGTTGCTGCCACTATTTTGTCGAGGAAAGTCATACAGGTCGGCTCCATTCTGGAAATGCACGGACGGGGGTCAAGGGCTGTGTGGTAGAATTTTGGAACTGGGCCGATCGTTTCGTGACCGGCATCGAAAATCTGTTAGGATGAGATTGATGGAAAGTCCGAGTCGATCGTTGCTGAGTCATCCGCGTCTGTCTCGTCGTCAGTGGTTTCAGGCCGGTTCGATCGGGTTGATGGGCCTGAGTGTGTCGGAGCTTGAGGCGGCTCGTGCGGCAGCCGGTCGATCTTCGAAGATGTCGGTGATTTACTTGTTTCTTTCGGGTGGGCTGGGCCAGCACGACAGTTTCGACCCCAAGCCCGAGGCTCCGGCGAACATCCGCGGCGAGTTCGACCCGATTTCGACTCGAACTCCGGGCCTGCAAATTTGCGAGCACCTGCCAGGCTTGGCGGCATGCAGTGACAAGTGGGCGGTCGTCCGATCGTTGTCTCATACGACGAACGGTCATTCGCTGGGTCATCACATCATGTTGACCGGCCGCAGTGACACTCCACGCGGTTTTTCTTCGAACAAGCCTCAAGCCACCGACCATCCGTCGATCGTGTCTCAGGTGGGTTACCTGTTGCGTGACCGCAGTCGGTTGCCGTCGGCGGCCGTGATCCCCGACCTGTTGACTCATCACAGCGGCTACATCATCCCGGGCCAATTTGGTGGAGTGATGGGTGAGCGTCACGATCCGTGGGTGATCAACGCCTCTCCACAGTGCCAGATGTACGGTGCCTGTCCGAACTGTTTCGACCACCAGCGGCGGCCAATGCAGCACGTGGGCAGCACCGAGTTCGCTCCACCGAACCTGGCGTTGGCCGAGGGTGTGACGCAAAGTCGTCTGGGCGACCGCACGCGGTTGTTGAGTATCGTCGAGCGTCAGCAGAGGCATCTGGATCGGATTGCCACGGTCAGCGATTTGGGTCGTTACCGTGAAAGTGCCATTTCGTTGCTTTCGTCGGGTGGCGTCCGCAAGGCGTTTGACCTGTCGACGGAGCCGTCGGCGGTTCGATCGCAGTACGGCCGTAACCTGTACGGTTCCTCGTGCCTGCTGGCTCGTCGTCTGATCGAGTGTGGTGTGGGCCTGGTGCAGGTGAACATGGGCCGCAACGAGACCTGGGACACTCATGGCAACGCCTTCCCGAGCCTGAAGAACAACCTGTTGCCACCATTGGATCAGTCGGTCGCCGCGTTGGTCAACGATCTCGACGACCGCGGGCTGCTGGATACGACGTTGATCGTGATGGCCGGTGAATTCGGTCGGACTCCGAAGGTGTTCGGGTTGCCTCAGTTTTACGAACTACCCGGCCGGGACCATTGGGGAGCGGTGCAGAGTGTGTTTTTTGCCGGAGGCGGAGTTCGCGGTGGGACGGTGATCGGAGCCAGCGACAAGATTGGTGGCTACCCGAAGGAAGCCAAGCAGACACCCGAGACGATGGCGGCGACGATCTATGATGTGTTGGGGGTGCCTCACACGGCAGCCTGGCACGACGCCGCGGATCGGCCGCACCATGTGTATCAGGCCGAACCGATTGCCGGGCTGTTGGGTTAGTTGGCCTGATGCGAAGGTACCAGGTGCCGTGACAGGCACTCCGGCCAATCCGCCTTCGGCGAACTGTCCGGGTGAGCCAGTTCCTTGTCGACCGAGCGGTTCAATCGACCCAATCGAAGGCGACGTCCCAGTTGGGGACCGAGTGAGTCAGTGCTCCGACGCTGATCCGGTCGACTTGAGTCGCGGCGACTGCGGCGAGCGATTCCAGGTTGATGCCTCCCGAGGCTTCCAGCAGGACATCGGGTGCGGTCTTGTTGCGGATCGTCACGGCCAGGACCAATTCTTCGGTGGTCATGTTGTCCAACAGCAGGATGTCGGGCCGGGCGTCGAGTGCTGGGGCGAGTTGTTCGAGGCTGTCGATTTCGGCCTGTACGGTCACATCGTTGCCGACGGCGGCTCGGGCGGCGGTGATGGCCGAGGCGACTTCGAGCGGGTTGCCTCGGCTGGCGAGGTGGTTGTCCTTGATGAGGACGGCATCGTAGAGTCCCATGCGGTGGTTGGTTCCACCGCCACAGGCTACCGCGTACTTGGCAAGTCGTCGGTAGCCGGGCAGGGTTTTACGAGTATCCAGCAGTTGAGGGATGTTGTTTGTGTTGGCGATGGTGGCCAGGTGACGGTCGGTTTGTGTGGCGATGCCTGAGAGGTAGCCGAGAAAGTTGAGTGCGGTGCGTTCTCCGGCGAGCAGGCTGCGGACCGGCCCGGCGAGCGTTGCCAGGCAGGTGGGTTCGTCGACGCGTTGGCCATCGTTGACGTGCAGTTGGATCTGGACGAGCGGGTCGAGGTCGATGAAGAGTTGAGCGACCAGTGGCAGGCCGCAGACGACACCACCGTTTCGACTGCGGATGTCGACCTGTCCATGGGCGGCCTGATCGATCAGCGAGTTGGCGGTCAAATCGCCCGGCTGCCCGTGTTGGATCTGTTCACCGAGGTCTTCGTCCCAGGCCAACCGGATCAATTCGGCCGCCGCCAGTTCTTCACTCGGACCGTACTCCGGAGCGGTTGGACCGGTCATTTCAGACGATTGTCGGTTTGAGTTCATCGTGGGTGTTGAAGCCGCCTTGTCGCCGGGCGACAACTGGTGTTTGATGGCGAGCGGACCTGGTCCAATCGGCCGCAAGGAGTGGATGCCATGATTGTCGGCGTACCGCGTGAGATCAAGCAGGACGAATACCGTGTGGCGATGTTGCCGGTGGGTGTCGAGGAGTTGGTGCAGGACGGACACCGTGTGCTGGTGGAAACTCGGGCTGGTCAGGGGAGCGGGATTCCTGACGACGAGTACTTGGCGTGTGGTGCTGAGATCGTCGATTCGTCCGAGCAGGTTTGGTCGGACGCTTCGGTGGTGATCAAGGTCAAGGAGCCTCAGCCGATCGAGATCGAGCAATTGCGGCCGGGCCAGTTGTTGATGACCTATTTCCATTTCGCTGCGGCTGCCGAGTTGGCCGATGGTGTGATCGATTCGGGGGCCACGGCGGTGGCATACGAGACGTTGCGCGGTCCGGGCGGCGACCTGCCGTGTTTGACTCCGATGAGCGAGGTGGCGGGTCGGATGAGTATCCAGGAGGGTGCCAAGTATCTCGAGCGGCCCCAGGAGGGTCGAGGGATCCTGCTGGGTGGTGTGCCCGGTGTTCGGCCGGCTCACATCGTGATTCTCGGAGGCGGAGTCGTCGGCAAGAACGCCGCTCAGATAGCAGCCGGATTCCAGGCCGACGTGACGATTCTGGACATCAACGTGGATCGATTGAGATATCTGGCGGACATCATGCCGGCGAACGTGAACACGATGTTCAGCGATCGGCACACGGTCCGCGAGCAGTTGGCGTTGGCCGACCTGGTGATCGGTGCGGTGTTGATTCCGGGAGCGAAGTCTCCTCGGTTGGTGTCCGCCGCCGACCTGGGCCGGATGAAACCGGGCGCGGTGATCATCGATGTGGCGATCGACCAGGGCGGTTGCGTGGAAACCGCTCGACCGACAACTCATTCGGACCCCACCTACATCGAGCAGGGGATCGTTCATTATTGTGTGACGAACATGCCTGGAGCGGTGGGTCGGACGAGCACTTACGCGTTGTGCAACGTGACGTTTCCCTACATCCGGCGGATCGTCAACGACGGTCTCGCAGGGGCCGTCGCGGCCGATGGCGGCTTGGCCGAAGCGGTGAATGTCCACGAGGGTCGGGTGACCAATGGGGCGGTGGCCGAGGCGTTGGGTTTGAGTTTCGAGGCATTTGGTGAGTCGGCAGGTTGAGTCGTCCGAGAGAGTTCGGGTGGTTGGGTCGTTGGGTCGTTGGCGGGAGCTGTTGCCGGTGATGACACGTCGCGACTGGCTAGTGGCGATTGTCCCGTTGGGGCTGTGGTTGGCTTTGTTCGGCCGTTATTTGTTTGCCGGTGACGGAGTGGCTCCGGCCGAACGCGACGGCGACTTCTTTCTGTTCACCTACCCGCTGGCCGACATGGCCTTCGAGATGCTTGGCCACGGCACGATTCCTCACTGGAATCCCTACACCGATTGCGGCGTGCCGTTGTTGATCAGCGTACAGCAGGGCGTGCTGTATCCTTTGAACTGGATTCACCTGCTGGTTTCGACCGAGCGAGCGTTTTGTCTGTTACTGGCTGGTCACACGTTGCTGGCTGGTGTGGGCACCTGGCGTTATTGCCTCGGGCGGGGGTTGTCGAGCGAGGCCGGTGCAGTGGCGGCGATGGTGTTTGTGGGAGGTGGAACGGGGTTGGTTCATTTCCATGAGGGCCAGGCGATGGTCGTATTTTCGATCGCTTGGTGGCCGTGGATTCTCTGCCAGCTGGATCGTTTGCGACTGCGTTGTGATGCAGGTGAGGTGTCCGTTCTGGCGGTGCTCCTGGCTCTGCAGTTCCTGGCCGGCTTCCCACTGTTCACATTGGTCATGGCCTGGTTGATCCCGGTGTACTTGTTGTTGTTTACGGTGGACTGGTCGCAAAGGCTGTCGCGGATCAACCTGAGACGTGTTGCCGCTGCCGGCTTGTCGGCTGTCCTGGCCTTGGGCCTGGTGGCGGCGATGTTGTGGCCGGCTGTCGAGTTTCTGGACCAGGCTCATCGTGGCAAGTTGTCTTTGTCGCTGGCCGAGTCGCACTCGGTCCCGGCTGCCCACTGGGGCCGGGCCATTGTGCCTGGCCTGTTCGGTGATCCGGTGACCGACACCTACTGGGGTGATCCTCAGCACTGGAACATGCTGATCCACGGGGGAGCATTGGGCTTGGTGTTGGCGTTGGCTGGTCTGTTCGGTCGTCGTCGTTTGGAGACACTTTGGTGGGCGTTGATGGCGGCCGGTTTGGTTTCGTACTGCCAAGGGGGTGTGGTCTTTACGGTCTGTTACCTGTACCTGCCCGGTTTTGACCTGTTCCGTCGTCCGGTGGTCCTGCGGCTGTTCCTGTTGTTTGCGGTGTCGATGCTGGCGGCTTTGGGTTGTGACCGATTGCGAGAAGAATCGTCGGGTCGTTGGATCCGTCTGGTGATGGCTGTGGCCGTCGGGCTGGGAGTGACGGGCGTGATCTACGGGATGGCGGGCCGGTTGGGGTGGATCGATCCGCCCGGCTGGTGGATCGAGTTGGTGCGGGCATCTGTCGGAGCCGGCGACCTGGCAATTCGAGCGGACTGGCAACGTGAGCGATTTGCCGACCTGTCGGGCGAGTTGGCCGTGGTGGCTGCAGTTGTTCTGTCCGCTGGCCTGGCATTCTGGTTGTCACGATGGCGTCGGCGACCGTCCTGGCTGGCGGCCGGGTTACTGGGGGGGATGGCCATCGAGTTGTTCGTCTTCGGATCGCCGTGGTTGGAAACATCGATGGTGCGTGACAAGGTGGCACCTTCGCATCGAGTGGCCGAGGCATTGGCCGACCGGTCGGGTGATTTCCGACTGGCGTGTCTGTGTGACGAGTCGTCGAAGCTGTTCAACCGGTTTTCGATCGACCGATTCGAGACTCCCGGCGGCGCCGAGGACCTGATCCCTCGGCGATACAGCAATTTCCTGTTCGCCATTTCCGGTCAACCTCCGTTCCTGCAGCATGTCTTCGCATTTGGACCCGATACGCCGCGGCCGGTGAAACGAAGTTTCCTGGACCTGTTGGGCGTCCGATACTATGTCTGTCGGCGTGGAGCTCATCAGGGCGACGCGTCCGATCTGGCGGGCGATCGGCCGGTGAAGTTGGACGTGTTTCGTTACCGGGGCGTGG
>Ga0302139_10001387_pt1 | contig 11895 bp, 8 predicted proteins | sample CBN3_331_MG_FD_203104 | JGI IMG/M metagenome (GOLD analysis project Ga0302139, IMG submission 203104) | Marine microbial communities from Western Arctic Ocean, Canada - CBN3_33.1 | ecosystem: Environmental > Aquatic > Marine > Oceanic | place: Canada: Western Arctic Ocean | collected 2017-09-15 | reverse complement strand
CGGGCATGGACAGCCCGATTGTGCCAGCCAAACCCGCCTGGAGAACATTACGACGCGAAATCCCATCACAGTATCCGCTCGACATCATTCACCCTTCCACTATTTTCAAGCCAGCGAGTCACCGAAGTCAAATCGAATGAAATCCCACTTGGTGAACCGCGCAACAGATAATCAATTGCTTATCTGTCTATGGTATCGGCTTATAGGGATGTGGTCAATGAAAGTCATTCCGGGTGAGATCGTTCCGGAACGTCGGCAATTCAACGGTTAAGACTTATCTCCATATGAAAAAAATTAGCGCAGGTAGGACTCGCGGAATCAAATTCGAGTTCTAGAATGCAACCAGCTGGTTAATTGGAACGAAGACACCCGCCCGACAATCAGCGGTAGGAAAGGATGGTTGGCATGAGCATGAATCGACACCTTGTTTCGCCGGTACGTTTCTTGGGGATTCGTTTGTTGACGACGTTAGCGATCGTTGCATTCGTTTCAACGTCTGCTCTCCATACTTCTGTTCGGGCCGACGAACCCGCGCGGGGGTTTGTTGATCGGGTATTCAAGGACGACCTGGGTACGCACAAGTACGTCGTCTTCGTACCAGAAGCTTACACCGCCGACAAAAGCTGGCCGGTGATCCTGTTTCTGCACGGAGCCGGCGAACGGGGTAACGATGGAAAAAAACAGACGCAGGTCGGCCTCGGTCCATTTGTGAAGGCGCGCGCGAAGACGTTCCCCTTCATCGTCGTGTTTCCGCAAAGTGAAGATCTCAAAGGTCGCCTGTTGACCGGCTGGACGGCCAAGACCGCCGATGCCCAGCGGGCGCTTGCGATTCTGGAAGCGGTCGAGAAAGATTTTCGTGTCGACCCGAAACGTCGGATCCTGACCGGCTGGTCGATGGGAGGGTATGGAACTTGGAGTGTGGCGACCGCGACGCCGAACCGTTGGAGCGCGGTGGTTCCCTTGGCCGGGGGCGGCGATCCCGAAACGGTGGCCGCATTGAAAGCGGTTCCCGTATGGGCCTTTCACGGCGGACAAGACGGCGCGATTCGGGCAAGTGAATCTCAACGCATGGTGAAGGCGCTGCGCAAAGCGGATGGTCGCGTGACGTACACGGAAGTTTCCCAAGCGGGCCACGATGTGTGGAAGACCGCCTACGACAACGATGCGCTCTACGAGTGGATGCTCGATCCGTCGCGCGAGCCTGTGAGCATCGCGAAATTGAAGGTGCGTCCCGGTGACACCCCATCGGCCGAACTCGACTCCAACGCCCCGTTTGTGCCGGCTCTCGAAATGCCCCGCGCGTTGCGAGTGCGGTTGGGCAATGACATGCTCAAAGCGCTCTCGTACTCGATCCCCCAGCGTGTTCCGAAGGAGCTGCTCAAAGGCAAGTTGGCGAATATCCAAGACACCACTGTGGCGTCGGGGCGTACATTTAATGTGACATTCACCGGGATTACCTATTCCGGCACCGTCACGCAGGCCCATGTGCAAGCCTATAAAGACGACCGTTTGAACTTCCAATTGGGAATGGAAAACTTACACCTGCAGATCGGCACGACATATGTGAATGGGTCGGGCAAGTCGGCTGTGGCCGGGCCGATGAGTATTGTCGTGGGGCATCGCGCGCCGGTTTGGTTGTCGGTCGTGGTCACGCCTTATGTGGAAAACCGGCAGCTCAAACTGAAGCTGGTGGCCACCCGGTTCGACATCCCGAACGACAACTGGTACGTCACCGTACCTCGGGGCGTGTCGACCGAAGGACTCGGCATGACCCGTGAGAAGGTCTCTCGCGGATTGGTGAATGGACTGTACGGAAACAAGGCACGCATTCAACGTGAGGTGATGAACGTTGTCCCGTCGATTGTTGGTCAGCTTGAGAAGAATCTCGACTTGGGCGAGGTGACCGACCTCGTGACTGGTTTCTGGCCTTTGCCTGTCCTGCGGCCGCGACTGCGCGTTTGGCCGGAAGATGTCGTTGTTGATGAGCAAGGCCTTTCGCTGTGGCTGGGGCTGACCGCAGCCGCTGTGAATCCGCAAGCGACTCTGAAAACACCCCGCCGTGTTGCTTCACTCGGTGAGGGGGTTTCAGGTCTTCCCGGTGGAACGAAGTTGGAAGTGGGTGTCGCGCCGGCCATGCTCGAACCATTAACACAGATGCTTGTTGACGCGAACATGGCCCGTATTCACGTTCGAGACATACCAGAAAAAACGTTCGCGAATTTTACCAATCCGAAAATGCTTTCGAATGTGATTCCTGAACTGAAGCGATTAGGAGACGATGTCGAGGTGTGGGCCGAACTCGTTTTGGCGTCACCGCTGATCGTCGAGAATCACAAGCCCAGCACGAAGACGAACCCCAAGGATAAGGCCGAATCGAAAAGCCAAGATCCCGAAAGCAAGAACGGCTCCGAAGGAAAAATCGATCCGCCGTCGGACATTCCTGAACGACTGATTGCGTTCGAAATTCCACGGTTACTCATCTCGACGGCCATTCGGCGGAAAGGCACCCAAGAGCCGTGGAAGCCGTTCGTCGAGTTGGAATTCGATATTCACCAAGCGGCTCGGGTGACGATGCAGGCTTCCGGTTTCGTGAAACGGTCGATTCGGATGGACTGGACCGGCCAGCCCGCCATCACCGCCAAAGGCCGGTTTGCACCGGGATACGAACCGCAAGACAAAACAATCGACATTGGCCAAGCCCAGGCGCTGTTTGCCACCGCGTGGAATGCCTGGGCGGCGAGCGGACCGATGTCTGAATCGACTGTTCCCGATGTGGCCTTCGATGAGTCGAAACTGCGGCTTTCGGGTGTAGAATGGAATTCGCCGCATATTTTGGCCCGCTTCGCCGACGCCGGTGTGAAAATCAGTAACAGGACAGACGGCCCTTTGGTCTACGAGACGAAAGGCCCTCACACCGGCTGGGGAGGGCCATACACACTTGAACCAGGTGACGAGCACGAATTTGAAATCCCTTATCCGCTCACCTATCGCCGTAAACTGAACGGAAAGTTCCTCTTATTCACACTGCCATCTGGGTCGCACTCGGAGTTTCGCCCCCCCGACGAGGGCGGCAAATCCAGCCTGTTTCAGGTGCGGGAAGCCAAAGAACCAACTGCCGTCTCGAATAAGTGAGCGGGCGAGATTCAACGAGCGACTGCGTATCTGGCCAGACCAGGAAGCGTGGGCAGTTCGGGGATCCACGGCATCCTGCGTTCTCTCCGCTTGATTCGTGGCCGCGCGGGTGTCAGAATAACTACTGAGCTTGGAGACCGTTTGCGCAGACATGTCTTTTCGGGGAGATCTTTCCCGACGCGCTCTGGCGGTCGCTGTTACGTTCACCCGCTGCTCGGATTCCCTTGGGAATCGCGAGTGGATTGTCGTCACAACTTGAATTCACAACCTGCAAGACGCACCCACAAGGTCCATTTATGAAGTTTCTCGAAGGTCAGACAGTCGGAATCGATCTGGGAACCACGTATTCCTCTATCGCGCGCCTCGATGATGAAGGCAACGCCGTCGCGCTGGACAATGCCGACGACCGGACGATCACGCCGTCGGTCGTACTCCTCGGCGACAAAGGGCACGTGCTGGTCGGCCCGTCGTATGAACGAATTTCGATCGAAGATCCCAGCCACGTCATCGAAGCGATTAAACGCGAGATGGGCAACAAGGATTACTTCGTCGTTTATCAGAACAAGAAACTCACTGCGGAATTCGTTTCGGCGCTTATTCTGAAGAAGCTCAAGCAGGACGCGGAAAAAGTCATTGGACCGATTGCCAATGCCGTGATCACGGTGCCCTACTATTTCAACGACGTCCGCCGCAAGGCCACCCAAGATGCCGGCCGTATCGCGGGGTTGAATGTGGTTGATATTATCAACGAACCGACCGCCGCCACGCTGGCATTTGCCTGGGAAAGAGGGGAACTCGGTCGCACGGACGTTGATCAAACTGAGAAAACGATTCTCGTCTACGACCTGGGCGGCGGAACGTTCGACGTGACCGTCGTGAAATACACCCCCACGCACTTCAAGGTGCTTGCCACCGACGGCGACGTGATGCTGGGCGGTATCGACTGGAGCCGTCGGCTGGTCGATCATGTCGCCGAACAGTTTCTCCGCAAGCACGGTGAGGATCCGCGGGAAAGCTCCGAATCGACAATGACCTTCATGCAGGAATGTGAGGAAGCCAAGCGAGAACTCAGTGAAAAATCGCGGGCGGAAATCAATGTTTATCACAACGGCAAATCGCTCAGCGTTGCTCCGACACGTTCCGATTTTGAACGGATGACGGGCGATCTGTTGCAACGTACCCGCGACACCACCGAACTCGTGATGCAGCAGAGTGGCATCAACTCGAAAGACCTCGACGAATTAATCGTGGTTGGTGGCTCGACGTTAATGCCGGTTGTCGAACAGATGCTGATCGAGGTTTGCGGGCGACCCCCCAACCGTGAACTTGCCCCCGAGAATGCCGTGGCCCAGGGGGCCGCCATTCACGCGGCGATTCTCGAAGCCCGTGGGGTCGGCCGCGAAAGCCATTTGGCGCAAGTGATTCAAGGCCGGCTGAAGTCGGTCGAAACGGAAGATGTGAATTCGCATTCCTTGGGGATCCAGGTGACCGACCCGGAAGACCGCACCAAGAAACGCAATCACATCATGATTCCTCGCAACTCGTCGATTCCCAAGGATGCCACCCAGCGATTCTTCACCACTTCGGACAACCAGCAACGAGTGCATGTGCATGTGTTGGAAGGGGAAGCCAGCGACCCGGCTGCTTGTGCGATGATCGGCGATTTTCGGATTCACGACTTGCCACCAAACCTGCCAAAAGGATCGCCGGTCGAAATTACCTACCGGTACGATGCCAGCGGTCGCATCCATGCCTCGGCGAAAGAATTAACAGGCAACAAGGCGGCCGCGACCGAGATCGTCCGCGATGCGGGCCTGGATAATGACGGCCTGTCCGCTCTCGAAAATCTCGCCAGCGATTACCAAGTCGAATAACTTCTAGCGAACAGTCACGGCGCGGGCGGCGTTCTCGAGTGAAACCGCAACACAATTGCTATCGCATGCTATCGAACCGTTCCTCCGCTCGAATTGCGAAATTAACGCGAAACCAACTCTGTGACATTGGACGTCTACAAAGACTGGCTCGGAATTCTCGAAGGCACACGCCCGCCGGGACATTACGATCTCCTTCGGCTCGTCGAATTGGAAGACGACGTCCAGAAAATTCGCGCGCATTACAAGAAGCTCAATGCGCTCGTACGAAAGTACGCCAGCGGCCAGTACTCGAAACAGTCGCAAGAACTGCTGAACGAGTTAGCCAAGGCCATGCTCTGCCTGACCGACCCGGAACGAAAACGCGAGTACGATGAAGGGTTAGGTCGCGAGTTCGACGAGGCCGAAAATGACGGCCCCAAAACCCTGGAAGGCATCTTGATCGAACGCGGGCATATCGATCGTGGTCAGGCAAAGGAAGCCATCGAGTTTGCCGATGCCCGTGGGCTGTCCATGCGTGATGCCGTCGTGCAGATGAAACTTGTTGATGCGACCACGGCTCAAGCCGCCCATGCGGAAGAGCTGGGTTATCCCTTCGTCGATCTCGACGACATGCTTCCCGAAGACGACATGCTCGATCTCCTGCCTCGCTCGTTCGTGAAGCGGTTCTCGATCATCCCCCTGTTCATCGACGACGGCATGCTGCTTGTCGCCGGCGTTCACGAGTCGCTGCCTGAACTCGAAGACGAAATTCGACTGCGCTACGGCGTCCCCATGCGGCCCGTACTGGCCACACCTCGTGCCGTCAGTCAGGCGATCGTCAAATACTATGTTCCCGGCATGCGAGACGAATCCCTCGCGACCACGCCCACCAAGACGTCGGCAAGCCCAAAGACAGCCCGAAAAGCCAAGTCGGCTGCTCCTCGCCTGTCTGAACTGTCGCCCGCAGAACAGCAGGAACGGAAACAATACGGCTGGCTGTTCATTAGCTGGGGCATCATTGCTCCCATCCTCGTCGACGAATTCCTCGTGAAGCCCTACGTGCTTCCGGATGCACTCAAAATTGCCAACGTCCCTTCGGTGACAACGCTAATCGTTGCCCCGGCGGTCGCCTGGTGGGTGTTTAAGGTCTACTGGAAGAAGTAAAGCCGCCTGCTACTTCTTCGGCTTGTCGGTTGCCGGCTTGTCCGTCACAGGCTTGCCTGTTGTCGGCTTATCCGTTGTCGGCTTGCGGTTTTTTCGCAGCTCTTCGATCGCCTTCCGCTTTTCGTCCGGGTCGATCTTGCCGTTTGTGTCGAACTTCTTGAGCAATTTTTCACGGCTGAGTTGGGGACGCTGAGGGCGATTCTTCTTGAAATCGGCAATCGCCCGCTTACGTTCATCCTCATCAAGCTTGCCGTCACCGTTGGTATCGTATTTCTTGAACAGCTCGGCTCGCCTGTCTTTGGATCGCTGCGGCTGGTTCTTGCGAAATTCAGCAATCGCTTTCTTGCGTTCCTCGGGGTTCAACTTGCCATCGCCGTCCACGTCGAACTTCTTGATCAACTCGGCCTTTGAAACCTGCGGCTTGCCGGTTCGTTTCACACTTCCCTTGTTCTTGACGACCCCTTTGCCTTTCACGGTACCGGTCGGCTTCACGCTCCCCTTACCCTTCACGGTCCCTTTGTCTTTCACGTTACCGGTGGGCTTGACGTTCCCTTTGTTCTTCACGTTGCCCGTCGGTTTGACAACTCCTTTGCCCTTCGAGTTGCCGGCATCCTTCACGGCCCCTTTGTTCTTAACGCTCCCTTTCCCTTTCACATTGCCGGTCGGCTTGACGACCCCCTTCTTGACCTGCCCCGTGTTCTTCGTAGGCTTGTCGCCTTTTCGGGCCAACAACGGAGACGTCGTGAAAGAGAGCAACAGCAGCGCCGTGGCGATCGTGCGAGAATTCATGCCTTGTTCTCCCGGTTTGTGATTGTCGGCATTGTCATGCCTGGACCTGCCGGAATTCTAGCCGTCAGCTCGATCTCACTCCACACTTAATTCGACCAATTCCGGCGTTCCCTCTCGCAGCGGAGCGGTGTGGGTTTCGGGGTCGACGAGATAGGGGGCAGCCGTTTGGGTGTGGTCAACGCCGTCGTAGGCTCCGAAATCGCTGAACCAGTACTTCTTCGCGAAACGGTAAATCCAGTTTTTCTCGGGGATTTCTCCGCCCGGATTGTACTGCGACGTGCGAACTTGCATGGCTTCCAGTTCGGGGATTGCCGTGCCTCTGACGGTGCCGTCTTTTGCGCCGTGTTTCTCGACGAGTGCTTTGAGTACATCGGGGCGTTCGAGCACAATGCAGCCACGCGTGGTTTCGCCGGCCACCTTGCGGAAGTCTTTCAGGAAAGGTGAGTTGAATTTCTCGCGCAGCGTTTTCGATTCGTCGTGGATGTCGTCGGTGACGAACTGAATCACGGGGCAAGGTTCGATGCCGCCCCAGGGGTTGATGTGGTTCGTGATGCCCGTCACCGCCGGGCAAAGGGCTTGGCCTTTCGCGTCGAAGTAGGCATCGATAATGGCGATCGGTTTTTTCGCCCGCATCTCAACGACGAACTTGCGCGCCTTGAGTTGCTGGGCCGGCGTGAGGGAATGCTCGTGTTGCGGGTCGGGGCCCATCGGTCGGTAGACATGAAACCAGGTATACATCACGCCCATCTCGATCAATCGGTCGACCCATTCCTCGTTGAGGAGTTGATCGATATTCGTCTGACAAAGACTTGTACAAACACCGGTGAGCAGTTTGTTGTTCAGGCAGTTGTGGATGCCTTCCATCGTCTTGTTGTAGACGCCGTCCTTGCCGCGACGTTCGTCGCTGATAATCTCGTTGCCTTCCACGCTGATCAACGGCGTGACGTTGCCCATTTTTCGTAGGCGTTTGGCTTTTTCGTCGGTGATGAAATGCCCGTTGGTGAAGACCTGGAAGTAGCAGTCCGGGTGGGCTTCAAAGATGTCGAGCAATTCCGGATGCATGAACGGCTCGCCGCCCACGATGCCGAAGAAATAGTTGCCCATCTCGTTGCATTCGCGGATCAGCTTCGACATCGCTTCCAACGAGATCGTTTGCTGCTTCGCGGTCACGTCGACCCAGCACCCTTGGCAGCGCAGGTTGCAACTGTTGATGACCGAGACGTACAGGAACGGCGGAAACACCTCACCCTGCTTGAGCCGCTTCTTGTGCTTCTGCACGGCTCGCATGCCTTTGTACCCGAAGTTCCAAGCGAACTTGCGAACAAGCCGTTTGTCGGTCTCGAACAAAACACGTTTGGCCATGCGGAGGTACATGGGGAGCGTCCCAAGGAGAGGGAAGGGGAGTGAAGGATCACAGAATCAGGGATCACAACTGCGAACTTCATCATACCCGCTCGACGAACGGGAGGCGACTGTCCGGAAGGAGAGTGACGTCCTATTCAAGCCACAGCCTTTGAAATAAGCCCTTTCTGCATCCATTCCTTGAGAGGATGGGCCGCCAACGCTGGTCAGATTGCGTCGATCCGATTACAGTTTCGGTTGCCGTGCCATAAATCATAGCCCGATGCGTAAGCGAGGACGCTCTGAGCCGTTGAATGTCTTCACTGCGTCCCTCGCTTACGCATCGGGTTACAATAAGGCGTGGCAGAGGTGGGGCGAAAATTCGAATTTCAATCAAGACAATTAAGGTACGATCGATGAGAGTCTTCCAACGTCGCGTAATGTGTTTGATGTTCCTCGGTTTGCCGCTGGGGCTTATTTCGCTCGGCTGTGCGACGAATGACGAAACGGGTGATCCGCCGATGGTCGAGGCGGATGCCCTCGACGGTGCCGCTGGCGGGGGTGGGGGCGAGACGTTTCGCGTGAAGTTCGAGACCAGCAAGGGAGACTTCGTCGTCGAGGTGCATCCCGGCTGGGCACCCAGAGGGGCGGCTCGCATGCGTGAACTTGTCGAAGCGAAGTTCTACGACGAATGCCGCTTCTTCCGCGTCGTGTCGGGTTTCATGGTGCAGTTCGGCATCAGCGGCAACCCGGAAGTGCAGGCCAAATGGCGAGATGCCCGCATCGACGACGACCCGGTGACCAAGACGAACAAGCGGGGCTTCGTCACCTTCGCCACGTCCGGCCAAGATTCGCGGACGGCTCAGATCTTCATCAACTTCGGTGACAACGAAAGTCTGGACGGCCAGGGTTTTGCACCGTTTGGTGAAGTCGTCGAAGGCATGGACGTGGTCGATGCCATCAACGCCGAGTACGGCGAGCAACCCGATCAGGGCCAGATGCAATACGAAGGCAACGAGTACTTGAACAAAGCGTTCCCGAATCTCGACTTCATCAAGACGGCTCGCATCGTCGAATAATAACCCGACGCGTCAGCGAGAGACGCTCTGGGTCGTTGAACGTCTCGCCTGCGTCTCTCGTTGACGCGTCGGGCTAGGAATCTTCGGTTCCGGGATGCACCCACTCGGTCGTCCCGTCGCTCCAGTTTTCCTTCTTCCAGACGGGTACGCGGATTTTGAGTTCGTCGATGAGAAATCGGCTTGCGTCAAACGCCTGATGCCGATGCGGGCAGGCGACGGCGATCGCGATGCTGATGTCGCCCAGTTCCAAATGGCCCAGTCGATGGACCACCGCGACGCCCTCGATGGGCCACTTTTCGCGGGCCTCGTCGACGATCTCCTGCATCTTGGCGCGGGCCATGTCGGGGTAGGCGTCGTAATCGAGCGCAACCGTTTGCTGACCGGCCGTCATTTCTCGCACGGTCCCCAGAAACAGAATCACCGCCCCCGCCTGATGGGAACGGGCCTTTTCGGTGAGGGCTGTGTAGTCGATTTCGTCGTGGGTCAGTTCAATCATCGATGCGAATTCTAATTGTTAACCGCCACTGACCGGGGGGAAACAAGCCACGTCGGCCGTTCCATCAAGCGGTGTTGAGTCGTCGGCGTAGTCGTTTTCCACGGCGATCAGCAGATGTGGGATTAGCGATTCGAGAGCCGGGTATCGTTCGGCCAGCACCGTACGCAGATCGGCAACGCGGGCGTCGTTAGGGATGTCGAGTTCGACGGTGTCGGCTCCGGCGATGTCCCGAGCGCGGGCGAACAGTTTGACTTCAAGTTTCATCTGGCAAGCTTCATGGGACATGTTTCATGTGGTGATCAGGTCGTTGACGGACGGTTCGAGTCGCTTGCGAAGTTCGGGCATCAGTCCGTAGGCCAACGCGAGCAGTTTGAGCGGATGCACGGTCGGCTTGGTCGTTCCTTGTTCCATCTGGAGTTTGCAACTGCTGCATTCGGTGGTGCCGATGTCGAAATCGGCCTGCCGCATGTGAGAGATCAACCCCCAGCCCTGGCGAATCGATTCCGCGAAGTTCTGCTTGGTGAGCCCAAAGGCCCCCGCCATGCCGGAACAACCTTTCTCGATTGTATGCACACGAAGTTGCGGAATCAAAGAGAGCAGGTCGAGTAACGGCGTGCCCCCTTCGAGGGCTTTGAGATGACAGGGCACATGATAAGCCGCGTCGTAGACCAGCGGCGCGAAATCGGTTTTCAATCGATCGTCAACATGCAAACGCTGCAAGTACGCTCCCGCTTCGATCACTCGCGAGGCGACAAGGTCGGCATCGGGGTGATCTAACAACATGGGGTATTCGTGCTTCAGGCAAAGCGCAGCCGTCGGTTCGGTGCAAACGATGTCGTACCCTTCGCGTGCCAGCTCGGCCAGCACACGCAGATTCTGTTCGGCCAGTTCTCTCGCTGCATCGAGATCGCCGGCGGAGAGCATGGCCATCCCCGAGGCGACTTGTTCGGGCGGCACGATGACGGGAATATCGTGATGGCGCAGAATGGCGATGAACGCATTGGCGAGTTCAGGGTCGTGATAGTTGGCGAAATGGTCCACGAAATACACGACGGGCCTGGTGTCGCGAACGCGTTTGGGAAGTTGTGTCAGGCTTTGCGGAGCCGAGCGTAGAAATGAACGCCGCGCGAACCGTGGCAACTTACGTTTCCGCGCGATGCCGAACAGTTTCTCGATCCCCCAACGCAAAATGGGGCTTGCGACAGCCCAGTTGGCGGCGAACGAGATGGCTCCGCCGAATGCTCCGAATGAATGCGCGCGAGACAGAATCCAGTCGGCTCGCGACAGTCCATGCGCTTTGATGTTGGCTGCTTTGGCTTCGATCATCATGCGCGGCACGTCGACCGCCGCAGGGCATTCAAGTTGACATTGCTTGCAGTTGAAGCATAGGTCGGCCAGTTGTTGCATCTCGGCAGAGACGAAGTCGTCGGCCGACAATCGCCCATCGATGTAGTGGCGAAAGACGTTGGCCTTCGATCGGGGGCTGGCGTCTTCGGTGGTCTCGACGCGGAAGAACGGGCACATCCGCAAGTCGGCTTCCTGCGTGCGACAGTGCCCGCAACTGTTACAGTGCGCCGCTTCGTCTCGCAAATCGTCCGGCGTCCATTGAAGTTGCAACGGAACGAGGTCGGGCGAACTGGTCGCTGGCGGGCGCAAATTGCGAACCGTCACGTGCGGATCGTCGGAGACGATCTTACCGGGGTTCATCAGGTTGCGCGGGTCGAACAGCGTTTTGATTTCTTGAAACACGCCGTACAGCGGGCCGTATTGCTGTTCGACATAGGCGGTTCGCGACAACCCGTCGCCATGCTCGCCGCTGATTGTTCCTCCGACGGCGAACACTTCCGCGTACAAATCGCCGGCGATGTTCTCGACCAATTCAGCCGAGCGTTCGTCGGGCGCGGGCAGAAACGGCCGCAAATGCACCTGTCCGGCAGCCGCGTGCGCGTAGAGCGTGGCCGTCACCTCATGCTTGCGGAACACGCGCCGCGCGCCGGAGAGAAATACATTGAGTGCCTCGGGCGGAACGGCCACGTCTTCA
>Ga0302139_10001378_pt1 | contig 11921 bp, 10 predicted proteins | sample CBN3_331_MG_FD_203104 | JGI IMG/M metagenome (GOLD analysis project Ga0302139, IMG submission 203104) | Marine microbial communities from Western Arctic Ocean, Canada - CBN3_33.1 | ecosystem: Environmental > Aquatic > Marine > Oceanic | place: Canada: Western Arctic Ocean | collected 2017-09-15 | reverse complement strand
GCAAAAAACCAGTCCGACTTCCGCAGATGCTTTTGCGATTTGATCAAACATTAATTCACGTTTCCACAGATAGGCGATGCTGTAGACGAAGACAACAAAAAACGCCAAGTATGTGGTAATCACTGAAGGCACATGAAGGTACATTATTTTTTGCGGAAACCCCTGACTGGTTTCTATGGGCAGTTTCAAAAAAACCCAAAGCCCGCAACTGAGCAGACCTAAAATTGAACCCCATTCCAGATAGAGAATTATTTTTTTCATGCTACCAATCCAGTTTTTCCTTTAATAAGCTGTTGATTACAGCAGGGTTGCCTTTTCCACGTGTTTGTTTCATCATCTGACCTACAAAGAAACCAATCACTTTCGTTTTTCCTGTACGATATTGTTCAACCTGTTGCGGATTTGCGGCAAGCAATTCGTCAGCAATCCGACCCAGTTCTCCTGTATCTGATACCTGCTTCAACCCTTTTTCCTCAATTATCTGAGCAGGAGTTTTTGCTGAAATCAGCATTTCTTCAAAAATTGTTTTTGCAATTTTATGACTGATTTCACCGCTTTCAATGAATTTAGTCAAATCCGCGAGATGTTCCGGAGAGAGCTTTATTTCATCAAGCGATTTTCCGGACTCATTCATTACACGTGTCAACTCTCCAATCACCCAGTTACAGGCGATTTTGGGTGAAGCTCCGTAGCTGAGTATTTTCTCAAAATATGCTGAAATTTCCTTGCCAGCAGAAAGCACTTCCGCATCATAAACGCTTAATCCGTGTTCTTCAATAAAACGCTGCTGTTTTGCCTCAGGTAGTTCAGGAAGATTTTTACGAAAGGCTTCAACCATTTCCTGAGACAGACGCACCAGTGGCAAATCCGGATCCGGGAAGTAGCGATACTCGTCTGCTTCTTCTTTGGAACGCATGCTGAAGGTGACTTTACGGTCGGTGTCCCAGAGTCTTGTTTCCTGAGTTATCGTTTTTCCATCTAAAATTTCCTCACGCTGACGCTGCATTTCATAAGTAATTGCTTGCTTGACGAAACGGAATGAATTCAGGTTTTTGGTTTCTGTTCGAGTACCAAATTCCTTTTGTCCGAGTGGTCGCAAGGATACATTTGCGTCACAACGTAAATGTCCTTTTTCCATGTCACCTTCTGAAACACCGATTGTGGTGGCAATCGCGTGGATTTTTTCCATGTAGACTTTTGCCTCTTCTGCAGAACGCACGTCAGGTTCACTCACAATTTCCAGTAAAGGTACTCCTGCACGGCTCAAGTCGACTAAACTATCAGCGCTACCTTCTGCATGAACCAGTTTGCCCGCATCCTCTTCCATGTGTATTCGTGTGATGCCGATCCTGCTTTTTCCCCTGGATTCAGTTTCAATATCCAGCCAGCCGTTTTCGCAAATCGGTCTGTCAAATTGTGATATCTGATATGCTTTTGGAAGGTCAGGATAGAAATAATTCTTACGTGCGAATTGGGATTCCAGACGGATCTCACAATTTAATGCAATTCCAAGTTGAGCAGCAAATTCAGGAACTTTACAATTCAAAACAGGTAAGGCTCCAGGCAGTCCCAGACAAACCGGACAAGTATTTGCGTTCGGCGGGTTACCGAATTCTGTCGAACAACTGCAAAAAATTTTGGAAGCGGTTGCCAACTGGAGATGAATCTCTAAACCGATTACAGGTTCAAATTCCATAAATAATTAAAGATTAAATTAAAACGGAGCCTTTATTTTGTTTTGAGAGCAGCAAATTCCTGAGATCCTCTTCACTGAATAAATCGGTAAAACCTTTTCCGGGAAATCGTAACGCCCACTCATAAACATTGGATAGCATTTGTTCATTGTCAAAAAGCGATGGTTCCTTGAGAACCATATCTAACTCAGAGCTGATCTTTTTTGACAACTTTCCGTAAAAGCGTTCCAGAATCGCGGAAGTTCCGCCGCCTTTGCTCCACGCCTCCTGATACCATGACATAGCGTTCAGTGAAACGGTACGGGTACGAGGATATCCTGAACACATCAGGTTCCACGGGTCACCCCTTTCCTGGTCACCTGCCGCACGGAAATCAGAGCGCAAAATTACTGCCGGAATATCGAGCGCTTTGGCAAACAAAAATTCGATAACTGTTCCTGAATCAAGTTCAGTTCCATCAAAATTAAGCAGGATCAAATCTGCTTTAATAACCTCACTTAAATCGTTGTTGCGGATATCAATGGAGCGGTTTGTACTTTGCTCCAGATGCTGTGGTACCACGCAACGGTAACGTCCGGAAGACTCTTTTTCGATAGCCTCTGACAAAAGCAGGTTACCGATTAAATCTTTATGATTAAATAAATCACCCGCAAAATAGATGGAATATGTATCAGTCATAAATTATTTATTATGGTTGATGGTTTTCCTAGCAAGCAGGAAATCTTAATGATATGCATGTTTAGCAAATGTAAGATTTACCGTTTTGCTCGAAATAACAAGATTTCGGTTTTTTACTGGTTTAGCATGGTTGAACTATCAGCAGAAAACCTCAGTTTATTTTCGAAGTATTTTGCAGCAATTCCGGAATTTCCAGCCAGTTTGAAAAAGGGGTTGCAAAGCGGTCCATCCCTTTGGTGTAAAGGTGCCAGTCAGGATATAGAACATGAATACCCGCATTATAAAAGGCTTTTATAAGTTCTGGACGGTCCTCAAGCATTACATCCGGTTGGACTTCCTCGACAATAATCTGCTCTTTATGTAAATCTCCCACACATTGCAGAGAATCGTAATTCAGCTCTTTTAAGTTGGTTGTACGTTTTTGTGTTTGCTCAGGTTCAAGAGCAGTTACGAGATGCAGTTCATGCTGAGAGGCCAGCATATTGAGAATTTTCAATGAATCATCAAAATAATTTAGTTGGCACAGATCATCACCTCTATGGAACTGATCGCGCATCTCCGCGTCATCGGGGAAATTATGGATGACTCCATAAATTTCTGGATCATGGGTGTAGGAGATTTTTTCTCTTTGCGTGAAATCGATAAATCCTTGAATATAATTCAGTATTACTCCATCCACATCAGAACAAATTTTCATAATAGCTAATGACTCAATTAAATAATTTTTTGGATCCCTTTATTCTGACAGGAAAAGAGCTTCAGATCAAGATTCATCGTCCTCTTCCAGCACAATCGAGACGGAATTGATGCAATAACGCAAACCTGTCGGTGTGGGACCATCTTCAAAAACATGTCCTAAATGTGAGTCACAATGCCGGCATAGTACTTCTGTCCTTTGTCTTGAAAGGCTCAGGTCTTCCTGCTTTCTTATATTTTCATCACCAAGTGATTCAGAAAAACTAGGCCATCCGCAACTTGAATCAAATTTGGTTTCTGACAGAAACAAGTCATTCCCACAACACAAACACTTGTATGTGCCTTTTGTTTTAGTATCAAGATACTTTCCGCTGAAAGGCAGTTCGGTTCCTTTTTTTCTGCAGATCTCAAATTGTTCCTCTGTCAGTACTTCTTTCCACTCCTGCTCGCTGAGATTTTTTTTGTCTGTCATTTTTTCCTTTGCAGTTACTTTCGGTAAAGCCATTAGCGGCTTGAAAAATTAATTTATTTTGCGTCTAAGCACAATGCTCATTGTTTGAGCTGTAAAATGCTAAATGTAAAATGTAAAAAATAGCATGAAACTTGTGATAAAATCAATAATAATACAAGATTGATTGCGTTACATGCTTAAGTGTTTAGAGTTTGAATGCTCGTGCAGTGGATACAATTCGATACACTGCAGAAATGATTTCTGCTTTTTTGTGCGCTAAACTGGATTTCTTTTGAACGAAAGTATACCTACTCTTAATAGTTGTTTCTTCAATCACAATTAAGGTTGCAATTGAATAATATAAAAAAAATACTGACACTTTTACCTCTGTTTTTCTGCATTGTGGTAGGTACTTTACAAGCTCAGCAAAAATCTTCATCTACTGAGGAAACGGATCAGTTGCTTAAACTTGTAAACTTAAGAACCGTTGACGGTAGAGAAATGGCCGAAATTTCTCTTAAGCTGGTTTTGCAATTGGCACTTGAACGCAGTATTTTATTGCAGGCATCAAAACTTGGAAATGCTGCGGCACAACGTGCTGTTGTGGCTGCACAGGAAAGGAATACTCCGAGTGTGAGTACCAGTATTGGTTACGCTAAATCAACGTCTATGTCCGCTTCTTCAAGTTGTTCACCTTCAGAACTATGCGGGAGCAACACAAGCAGTACGACATTATCTTCTGCTTACAGCCTGAAAACTGACAGTGGCCTCACGTACGGCCTCACTTATTCCGAAAAAAGCAGTAAATCTACAACCCTTTCTCTTTTGGAAATGGGGGGAGATGTCACTTCCGGAACTACAGGGGATCCACTGACTAGTGCAAGTTTAACCAGCTCAGTTTCTATTCCGTTTTTTCAGGACTGGGGCTCTGATTATAACAACATACCTGTACGTCTGGCGGAAATCGGTGTGACAAAAGGCCAGCTGAATTCACAGCAGACAGAATTGTCACTGCTGAAACAGGTGGCTTCTATTTATTGGAATTTAGTTGGAATATTGGAAACAATTGAGGTTAAAAAGAAAGCAGTTGATCTTTCGGAAAAACTTTTACGTGACAATCAGGCACGTCTGGAAGCAGGAATCTTGAGTTCAACAGAGGTTAGAGTAACTGAAACTCAATTGATGCGTAACCGTCAGAGTTTGCTCTCGTCTCGTTTGGATGCTCTGCGTATTGAAGATCAGGTTCGTGCCGCGCTTAATTTAAGAAACCTGCCCGTAGGACTGTATCCAGTGGATAGACCTGCAACACAAGCTGCTGTGACAGAAAATGCAGCAGATTTGTTAGACAAAATCTACGCGAATGACACGCAGATTGGTATAGAACAGGCTTCTTTGGAACAAAAACGTTACCAACTGGAGCAGGAACTGAACAAACAAAAAACAAATCTTGATCTGAGTCTGTCCTATGTTTTAAATGGCTACAGCAATAGTTCATTTGGCGGGACTGCCGATTTTAGCAAAAGCGATCTCCATGGAATGAACGTTACTTTAACCTGGAAAGTTCCACTTGGAGATCAAGTTACTATAGAAAATATCCAGCGAAAACGACTGGAACAGCAGCAGTTAAGCCTGCAAATTGAAGATCGTAAATCTCAACTGGACGTTAGTTTTCAATCCCTATTGCGCTCTTTGAGTTTAATCAAAAAGGAAAAACTGACTGCAACTGCAGTGAGCAAACTTTCAAAGGATCAGTTACGCAATGAAATTGAACGTTTCAAGATTGGTAAAAGCACGAGCTACCGTATTTCTCAATATCAACAGGATGTCGTGGAAGCAGAACAGCAGGAAATACTGATCCGGATTCGGCAAGAAAATATCCGGGTTGAACTCCTGACTTTAACAGGAGAATTTTATGAAAAATATGAGCTGAATCAGCAGTGAAGTCATTTATTAATTCATGGATCCAGTCTTGTGCTTACAGAAAAGAACTTTATAAAAAACTGTGTTCGTTTGTACATACGGATTTTAATCTAAAACTTAATTCAGGAGATAACGTGTTTAATCAAATAAAATATTGTAAAATCTTTTTTGGCATAATCATTTTTTTGCCGTTTAACCTAATGGCTTCAACCGATTTTTTCAAAACACCAATTTCTTTATCAGGAATAATTGAGCCTGCAGAAACCCTGAAAGTCCAATCCAGTGCCGGGGGAAGAATAATAGTGCTTAATGTGAAGGAAAATCAGCGTGTCTCTAAGGGACAGTTGCTTTTATCTCTTAAAAATGACTCTCAGAAACGAAAACTTGAATTAAGCCGTTTGCAACTCAAGATCAACGAGAATAATGTTCAAGATTTGGAAACAAATTTGAGGGATATACAGCGTAGATTAACTGAGGAACAAACTTTGTTCGAGCAAGGATCTTCGACTCGTTCCCAGTATGATTCTTTGCAGTTACAGTACAGAAGGGGTGAGATATCTCTAAAAAATACAAAATTAACGCTTGAACGCTCCAATCAAGAGCTAGCAATGAGTATGGAAGCTTTGGATGACACTCAACTCTTTGCAAAAATTGGAGGGATTATCGTTGCAAAGTCTGTCGAAGAAGGAGAGATTATAAGTCCTGGAGCAGTTCTTTTTCAAATCATAGACATAAATCAGGTAGAAATACCGATTTTAGTTGAAGAAGAGGATTTACCCATGATTAGAGAAGGGCAGTCTGTTGTTTTTACAACACCAAGTTATCGAAACGAAGAATTCTCTGGAAAAATCGAACGTATCTCCTGGACATCAGATCCAGAAACAGGACTTTTCCCTATGTATGTAAAAGCCACTAATCCTGGACTCAAGTTAAGGTCAGGTATGAGTACAAAAGTATATTTACTGAAGCAAAAATAATATCGCCACATTTTATCCGGCTAACTGTTGCCGGATAATTGAGGTCAGAGCATGAATCCATTCAGGATGGTCGTTTAGTGATGGGATTAGCTTCAGCTCTTCTCCTCCATGTTTACGGAAATGTTCCGCCGCCCGGATTCCGATTTCCTCCAGTGTTTCCAAACAGTCTGAGACAAATGCAGGACAAAAAACCACAATTTTCTTAACTCCATTTTCCGCAAGTCTGGCGAGGTGCATTTCTGTGTCTGGTTTGATCCACTCCTCTCGTCCAAATCTGGACTGAAAACTCACAGACCACTCATCGGCAGATAGATTGTATCGTTCAGCGATTAATTTTGCAGTATGGAAACACTGCGCACTATAGCAGTTACGGTTCTCATTTACTAATTCGAGACAGCATTCATGATTATTTTTGCACCAGTTTCCGCTAAGGTCACTTTTCTCTAAGTGTCTTATTGGAAGGCTATGAAAACTAAACAGCACATGATCCGGTTTGTTTTCTATGAAAGGTAATCCAATTTTTGCCCACGCCCCTATAAAACGTGAATCTGAATAAAAAGGTGGAATGAACTTCAGTTGGGGCATATTCCAGTCATGCAAAACTTCTTTATAAAGATCTTCAACTGCAGAACCATAAGTACTTGATGAATACTGAGGATACATCGGTAAAACGATAATCCTGTCACATTCCTCTTTGCGAAGACGATCCACAGCACTTTTTATAGTAGGCTTTCCGCATTGCATACCTATCTCAACAGAAATTTTATCTTCAGAAAACTGCAGTGCGAGGGCATTTTTTAATTTCTGACTATAGACTAACAAGGGAGAACCTTCCTCTAGCCAGATTTCCTGGTAGGCTTTTGCAGACTTCTTTGGTCGAAAAGGAAGTACAATCAGATTAAGCAATAACCAGCGTCCAACTGGGTTAATATCCAAAACTCTGTCGCAGGAAAGCAAGCTTCTTAAATAAGCACGAACCTCTCGTGTCCTCGGAGCATCCGGTGTACCGAGATTGATCAGTAAAATTCCAGTCCTTGGCTTGATAACTGTTGCTTGCTGTTTGCTATTTTGTAAATTGTTATTCATAAATTATGTTTTTCTTTTTAAAATTTTAGCAAAAACGCAAATCCCGCGCAATAGTGCCCAATAGATCCGATCAATGATCAGCCTGATTTTAAGTGGTGTAAAAGGCATTCTCTTCAATGTAGCCTTTTGTCAAGTCACAACCCCAAACTGTTTCAGAGAAATTTCCAGCACCAACCACAACTTCTATAAAAACTTCCTGATTTTTGAGGAGTTTTGAAATTTCAGGCAAATTAACTGTATCTGCATCGAGGCTTTCCGCATTAACACTTAAAACCTGGCTGCCTTTTTTAAAATGAATTGACAAATCAGCTAAAGGCACGGGATATTCAAAAACCTTCCCGACAGCCATCACAAAACGCCCCCAGTTTGGATCCGCTCCGTGAATTGCGGTTTTGACAAGTGGTGAGTTGATGATTGACTTGGCAATCTGCAAAGCCATTTGCTGTGATTCTGCGCCTGAAACTGTGAGCTCAATCAGTTTAGAGGCACCTTCTCCGTCACGGGCAATTTCTTTGGCTAACTGCATCGCACTTTTTGTAAAAGCAGCTTCAAATTCTTCAGTGTCAACTCGTCCTGCAAGTCCATTGGCTAGGATGACAACAGTGTCGCTTGTCGAAGTATCCGAATCAATTGAAATACGGTTGAAGGATTTGTTGACAACTCGGTCGAGTATAGCCCGCAGTTCTTCAGTACTCAACTTAGCATCGGTCACAAAATAACTGAGCATTGTTGCCATGTTTGGTTCTATCATACCGGCACCTTTTGCAACTCCGAGGATGGTCGCATTTCCAACTCTGCAGGAACTCCATTTTGGGTGTGTGTCTGTCGTCATGATTGCACGTGCAAACTTTTCAATATGTTCTGTGGATGAGCCAAGTTGTTCAGTAATTGATTTACAGCCTTCATGAATTTTTTTGATAGGCAACCGTTGACCGATCACGCCTGTTGAAGAGGGCAATACCAGATCCGGAGCAATTTCCAGCGCTTCTCCGGTCCAAAGGCACATGTTTTTTGCATCCTCAATTCCAGTCTTACCAGTGGCGACATTCGCTATTTTTGAATTAACTACAATTGCCTGCAGACGTCCATTCTCAATATTTTCTCTGCCTACAATTACAGGTGCGCCCGGGAGATTGTTAAGTGTAAAAACACCTGCTGCGGAACATTCGCACTCTGATGCAATTACTCCAAAATCTAATGATTCATCCTTAATTCCAAGATTTATTCCCAGCCATGAAAATCCGCAAACACTTCTTAATGGAGGATAGTCCATTGCCATATTAAACTCCTTGTGTATAATTAATGTGATCGGCAGTCTCTAGTTTACGATCAGAACTGCCAACCGTCAACTGTTATGCGTAAACCTTATTATCCTGTTTAAAATGGCTGTCAGCATTCCCGAAGAGTTACGTGCCTTTGGAATTACTTCCAAAGAGTTTTCAGAAAAAAAGAGCGGACTTACTAAATCATCAGAAACTGAAGTTAATGATAATGATGTCATTTGGGGGCTTTTTCAAGATTTAACAAAAAAAGCTTTCAGCTATGAAATATTGCAGATGCTCTATTGGAACATGGCAGTATTTAAGGATAAACTGGGTCAGAATTCTTTTGAATACCAACAAAAATCACATAAATCCCGTTTACTGGATCTGGAGCAAAAAGGGAAAACGAAAGTTAAAATAAATGCCACCGGCTGTTCTGCTTCCTGCAGAAAATTGCATAACCTCGTCCTCCCTCTTGAAAAAGCTTTACACAATTTACCTGTACCAAATCCAAAGTGTGAAGCAACTTTATATTCTGCAAATACCTGGTGTACGTCAATTTATCTCGTTGCTAAGGAGAGTGAAAAGGAATCGCTAAAGTTACCTCCGGCAGTTGAGAACGTACCGGAAATTCCGGGTTTAGCGAAAAATAGCAAAAATAATGCAAGTGGCTCTACGGATGATTCAGCAGAACCGCGTTCCGGAGAAACCGAAAATAATATGATGGCTTGGGTTTTACCGTTATTAACATTGTCCATGGGCCTCGGGTTGCTCTTTTTTTCACCCTTGGCAGGAGGGTTGCTTGTAGCATGGGGCATTCCGTTTTTTCCTCCGCTGATGATGCGTTTGCGTCGTTCTTTACCATTTTTAAAACATCGCTGGGAACGCTGGGGTCTGCTCGGAATTGGGTTTCTGTTGGCACTTCTGCTGTTATTGCTGACCCAGTTGGCTGACCGGAAAATTAATACTTCCAGCAGTAAAAGCACAATTCCGCCTTACGAGGTTTTGTTGATTGAGGATCAGAGCAGTTCTACACGAACACGTTTACGGGTCAGCATTGTTGCTCCTGAAGCGTTGACTGCCCGTGATCGTGCCCGTGTGGCAATGAATGCTGCCAAGCAAATACAAGCCAGCCAGGTTTCGGATGATCCGGACAATCCGCAATATGAGTATATTTCTGTAGTTTTAGAAGCAAGTACAAAAACCGCCGGTCAGGGATATGCGCTGGCAGAAGCGCAATATGCGCCGGATGGTCGTGGACGGCAGGGTATTATGAGTGAAGATCCTGCTAATCAATGGAAATGGAATGTGAGTTCATCAACAGCTCGTGTCAATCCTGATGACACAAACTCCCTGCAAACTGTAAAAGGGACACTAGAGACATTTTTGAAGCAATAACTGGAAATGCCAATTTACAATTACCAGGCCTTTGATGGAGAAGGCACTTTACACAAAGGCACCAAAGATGCTGCAACGGAGTCAGAGGTACGTCAATTTTTACGCAGCAAAGATCTTTTTCCAAAAGAAATCAGGACCAGTCGTTTTACACGTGTAAAACTTCCCGGAGGTGAAAAAGCTTCTAAAATAAAACAGGCGGAATTTTCTTTTCAAAAAGGTGTTTCCGGAAAAGCGCTCACACAATTCACACGACAGTTAGAAGTTTTGCTGGACGCGACTATTCCTTATGACAAAGCTTTTCAACTGATTATTCCACAGACTGAGGATTCCGGATTTCAAAGTATTCTTTCTGATGTACGTGGACGAGTGGTGGAAGGCGGATCACTTGCTGGAGCAATGGGAAGGTACCCTCATGTTTTTCCGACTATGTACGTCAGTATGGTACGTTCAGGAGAAAATGCAGGAAATCTCGGTTTAATCATGAGACGACTGGCGGACTATTATGAAGCGCAGGAACGTATGCTTTCCAAACTAAAGGGCGCGCTTATTTATCCTGCGTTCATGATGGTATTTGGATTGGCTGTTGTTATTTTTATGGTCACGACGATTGTACCGAAAATAACCCGTATTTTTGAAAGTCAGGAAGAGGCACTTCCTCTGCCCACGCGTATTTTAATGGGTGTCAGTGATTTTGTGGTGGATCACTGGTTTCTACTGTTGCTCCTAACTTCTGGAATTGTGGTCGGAATCACCTCTTTTTTCCGGAGCAACCGCGGACGTTTTTGGAAAGACAGGATTGAACTCAAACTGCCTCTGCTGAGTAATTTGCGGATTAAAGTCATGGTTGCGCGTTACTGTCAGACATTAGGCACTTTGCTTAAAAGCGGAGTTGATTTAAAAACTGCTCTCGAAATATCAAAGCACGTTGTGGGCAATAAAATATTTATCAGCAAGTTGGATCAACTGATTATTGATGTAAACAACAAAGGTATTCCTCTATCCGCAGCTATGGCACGCATTGATTATTTTCCTGAATATGTCCGTCACGTCGTTTCAATCGGAGAAGAAGCCGCACGAGTAGATGAACTGCTGGAAAAAGTTGCTGACCGGATGCAGGAAGAAGTAAGCACCCTGCTCGAGGCTTTGACCACACTCTTACAACCGGCTTTGATTATGGTTCTCGGCGGAGCAGTAGGTTTTATCGCCCTCGCGGTGCTCCTGCCCATGCTAAACATGAGCCAGATTCTTCAATAAGATAACAGTTTAAATGAGTATGCCGCGAAAAATATTTGAGAATTGGAGCGGGATTATTATCGGACTGGCGGTCGGCGGATTGATGTATCTCTTGACCGGTCTCTTCTTGGATCAGACTCAAGCTCTATTGCTCAGTCTGATCAGCACAATGGTTGTTTACTGGAGCAATGAAACCATTCCAATCGGCGTAACATCTCTTTTGCCGATCATTCTTTTTCCATCTTTTGACATTGCAACAGTCAATCAGGTGGTACCGAATTATTCAAAATCAATAATTTTCCTTTTCCTCGGCGGATTTATGCTCGCGATTGCAGTTGAAAAAACAGGACTGCACAAAGTGATTGCCACCAGGATGCTGCGTATTTTTCCAAACACACCAAGGGGGATGATTTTCGCTCTTTCGATTACTTCAGGTTTACTGAGTTCCTGTCTTTCCAATACAACAACAACTCTGCTTTTGATACCTCTGGCCTTGTTTTTGACTAGTGATGTAACATTGAAAATT
>Ga0302139_10001376_pt1 | contig 11927 bp, 10 predicted proteins | sample CBN3_331_MG_FD_203104 | JGI IMG/M metagenome (GOLD analysis project Ga0302139, IMG submission 203104) | Marine microbial communities from Western Arctic Ocean, Canada - CBN3_33.1 | ecosystem: Environmental > Aquatic > Marine > Oceanic | place: Canada: Western Arctic Ocean | collected 2017-09-15 | reverse complement strand
GCTTCCGGTCTCACCCAAAATGGATGCCTTTTCCCCGAGTTCGGAGATGATTTCGCAGTCGGCTGGCAACGTGTCTGGTTGGTTGGAGATCGTTTGGGCTTCACAAGCCGCCGAAATGTCGGGTTCGTAGGACGGGTCGAGCGATATGCCCACGATTTTGGCCGCAGCGAGCCTCGGTGATTACTTCACGAAAAGTTGGGATCTTAATCCCACGGTGGCGTTTGCGCTGGCCGCGGTTGTGCATGGTGCGTTGCTGTTGGGCGTGTTCGCCAACGCGGCGTTGGCCTTCATCTGGCTGGAACGGAAGGTCTCTGCACGAATTCAAGACCGGCTCGGTCCGACGCGGGTGGGCGGGAAATTCGGTTGGCTGCAAGGTTTGGCCGACGGTATCAAGCTGATTCAAAAAGAAGACCTCGTCCCGGATGCAGCGGACAGCATGCTGTTTCGGATGGCCCCTTACCTCACCTGTATCGCTGCGTTCGGCACGCTGATGGTGCTGCCGTTTTCCGATGGCTGGGTGGCGGTGGCTTCCGACGTGGGCCTGTTTTTGCTGTTCGCCATTCTTTCGCTGGAAGTGCTGGGCATCATTTTGGCCGGGTATTCCAGTGGATCGAAGTGGTCGCTGTTCGGTGGCATGCGGGAAGCGGCTCAGATGGTCAGCTACGAAATTCCGCTGGCGATTTGCGGACTGGTGCCCATTGTGGCGGTCGGCACGCTGAATCTGACGGAAGTCGGACGGATGCAATCGGGGTGGTTCGTCAACTGGCTGATGTTCCACGACCCGTTCACCTTCATCGCCTTTTTCGTCTACTTCACCGTTGCCACAGCCGGTTGCAAGCGGGCACCGTTCGACTTGGCCGAGGCCGAGAGCGAACTGGTTGGCGGATTTCACACCGAATACAGCGGCATGCGGTGGTCGTACTTCTTCATGGCCGAATACGCGGCCATGTTTGTTGTGAGTGGCGTCGCGAGCCTGTTGTTTCTCGGCGGCTGGCATACCGGGTTGGCCCCGATTGATGGTCCGCTGGAAGCGTTGCGGGCCAGCGGAGCGGCGTCCAATGAATTTGTGATCGGCAGCTATCTTGCGAATCTGGTCGGCATGGTGGTCTTCACCACCAAAGCCTCGCTGCTGGTGATTGTGCAAATTTGGGTTCGCTGGACGTTGCCCCGATTGCGAATCGATCAAGTGATGATGACCTGCTTGAAATACCTTGTACCGATTTCCTGCTTCCTGTTTCTAGGAGCCATCCTTTGGCCGTTTATTCTCCTCTCGACGATCGGTCGGACGCACTGGGCCACACCGTTGGGTGAGAAATTGTATCGGCCGGCGGCAACGGCTACTGAAGCGGCCGATACGGATCGCAACAACAACACGCCATCGCGGATTGCGACGGTTCGCGAAGGGGGGGCACGATGAACGGCGAAGAGTTGCTGTTCAGTTTGTTCTTCCTGCTCACCTGTGGTGGGGCGATCGCAGTTGTGGTGAGCCAAAGCGTGGTGCGAATGGCCTTTTGGTTGGTCGTTTCGCTGGGGTCGGTGGCGGGGCTGTTCTTCCTGCTGCATGCCGACTTCGTCGGGGCCACGCAATTGATGATCTACGTGGGCGGCACGATTGTGCTGCTGATTTTCGGCGTGATGCTTACCGGCAGCGGGCCTGTCACGAAAATTCGCACTTCACCGGCTGACGGGTTTCTGGCGGCTGGTGTCGGCGTGTTACTGCTGGCGATGTTCTTCTTCACGGTGATCGCCGTCGATTGGGAGCACGTGAGAGAGTCCACCGAGTTCGCGACTGCAAGCGGATCGGGCAAGGGTTACAACGACGAAGCGACCGGCAACACGGTTCGGCCGATTGGGTTGAAACTGCTGGGGATTAGCGTAGAAGACTTACGCAGCGAAGGCGGCGGACAGCGAACCGGGTTCCTGTTGCCGTTTGAAATTGTTTCTGTGCATTTGCTGGTGGTCCTGATCGGCGCGGCCTACCTGGCCCGTGCCAAACGACGTTCCGACCAGACGACGGAGAGTTAAGCTGTGGGATTGAGCGGATACCTCATCATCGGAGCCGTGTTGTTTGTCTGTGGAGTGATCTGCATGGCGACGAAGCGGAACGCTATCGGCGTGCTGATGGGCGTTGAATTGGTACTGAATGGGGCCAACGTGAATTTCGTGGCCTTTGCGTATTACATGCCGATCGGCCTGGATGGGCAGATCTTTGCATTGTTCGTAATCGTACTGGCAGCGGCCGAGGCGGCTGTGGCGTTGGCGATTGCGTTGAACTTCTATAACAACCACCTCACGATCGACGTCGATCGAGCCGACGAGTTGCAAGGGTAAACGCACACGATGTCACCCGAGGCATTTCAACAAACCGGCGAAACACTGCGCAACCTGCTGACGGTTGCGTGGCTGCTGCCCCTAGCTGGGTTCGCCATCGAGATCTTCGCCGGTTGGTGGGGACATCGCCTCAGCAAGACGGCCGCTTACATGGCTGTTTGTTGCATTGGTGTCGGCTTCCTGTGCAGTGCCACCGCGCTGGGCGTTTGGGGTCACGACACCGATTGGGGCAAGAACCAAATCGTTGCCGCTCATGAAGACGGTGAGGAATCGCACGCAGGCGATCATGATAAAGATGGCCATCACGACAAAGACGAGCATCACGATCAGGACGGCCATCACGACGACGACAAGGATCACGCCAGTACGCCGGCGTTCACCGGCGAGTTTTACACGCTGGGGCGCATTCGGATTTTGGATCTGGACATCATGCCCGAGCGGTTCACCGTCCTGGTGATTCCGCTGGATTACTACATCGACAGCCTGACGCTGGTGATGTTCACGATGGTGACACTCATCGCCACGTGCATTCACGTCTTCGCGTTAGGCTACATGAGTGATGAACTGACCGAAGACTATGTCGATCATCAGGTGCATGTCTCCGGCGGCGGTCATTTGCATCGGCCGGGACGGTTCTATCGGTTCTTCTCCTTTATGTCGCTGTTCTGCTTCTCGATGCTGGGCCTCGTTCTGGCGGGCAATATCTTTCAGGTGTTCATCTTCTGGGAGTTGGTCGGGATAAGCAGCTACCTGTTGATCGGATTCTATGTCGAACGCAAGTCGGCCAGCACGGCCGCCAACAAGGCGTTCATCATGAACCGCGTCGGCGACTTCGGATTCCTGATCGGTCTGATGGTGCTGTTTACCTATTTCGGCACATTCCGTTTCGGGCCGCACACCGTCGACGATAACCAACACCCCGGTCTATTCCAGATGGTGCGCGGGGAAAGTGGCCAGCTCGATGTCGAACAGCTACCGAATGAAGAGGGCGAACTGGTCGACCAAGTCTTGCTGCACGACCTGGACGGTCAGGTGATGACCGTGTTCGACGAGGTGACCGAGTCCGAGGAGCCGGTCGGGATTCCGTACTATCTACTCGTCATCGCCGGGTTGGGCATCTTCGCCGGTTGCATCGGCAAGAGTGCGCAGTTCCCGTTACAGACCTGGTTACCCGATGCAATGGAAGGTCCGACGCCCGTTTCGGCGCTAGTCCACTCCGCCACAATGGTGGCCGCCGGTGTGTATTTGACGGGGCGGTTCTACCCCATGTTCACGCCGGAAGTGCTGCTGGTCATCGCGTATATCGGTTGCATCACACTGTTCGTGGCCGCCACCATTGCAATGGTGGCCACCGACATCAAACGCGTGCTCGCTTATTCCACAATCAGCCAGCTCGGCTACATGATGCTGGGCATCGGCGTGGGCGGCTGGGCGGCCGGGTTATTCCACCTGATCACGCATGCGTTCTTCAAATCACTCATGTTCCTGGCGTCGGGCAGCGTGATTGTCGGCTGTCATCACGAACAGGAAATGCCCAAAATGGGTGGCCTGTGGCGGAAGATGCCCATCACGGCTTTCACGATGCTGGTCGGTGTGATCGCAATTTCGGGGCTGGCCATTCCCGGCAGCAAAGAACTCGTCGGCCAGGCGATTTCCTTCTCGGGTTACCACTCGAAAGACGCCATCGTCGCGACCGCTTTAGCGTATTCGCAACTCAACGGCATTCACTTCCTGCTGTTTCTGGTTCCACTCGTCACGGCAGGCATCACCGCGTTCTATATGTTCCGCCTGTGGTTCTACACATTCTCCGGCAAACCGCGCGACGAGCACGTGTACGAGCACGCCAAGGAATCTCCTTGGGTGATGACTGGCCCGCTGCTGGTGCTTTCTGTGTTCGCTGCGTTCTGTGCAATCGGTGGTGAAGACGGCATGCTGTTCGGCCTGCTGGGCAACAGCGAGCCGGCGCATGCGGCGACGGGTGTCGCTGCCACTGCCGACACTGCCATTGCGTTGCCCGGGCATCATGAGGTTCACGCCGTTCACGACTTGGCAGGTGGGTTCGCCCTGCTGGCCGCGTTCGTGGGAACGCTGGTTGCCTACCTGTTGTACGGATTAGGAATTATCGACCCCGGTGAGATCAAACGGCAATTCGCCGGGTGTCATACCTTCCTGGTCGAGAAGTGGCGGTTTGACGAACTGTACGACGTGATGTTCGTGCGGCCGGTCCACATTGTGGCCAGTTGGGCAACCGCCATCGACAAGAAATGTTTCGACGGAATACTGCATGCGGCCGCACGCGGGGCGGTGGATGTCTCCCGCTGGGATCGCAAATTTGATGAAGGCATTATCGACGGGTTGGTCAATTTGACCGGCACCGTTGTGTTCACCGTCGGCCGATCGCTGCGTGTCGTGCAGACCGGCCGGTTGCGGCAATACATCATGTTCATCGCTGTGGGAGTTCTGCTGTTATTCGTCCTGTTATTCACGGGCTTCCCCGGCTAACGAGTGGCGGCCTCGCCGTCCAACAAAATCAAAACAAAACACACTGCACTCAACGAATCGCGACCTGCCATGTCCATGCTCATGCTGACCGCAATCATCTTCGCCCCGACAGCCGGAGCGATCATTTTGGCGTTCTGGAATAGTAAGTCTGAAGAGGCGATGCGAGTTTTCGCCTTGGTGGTCACGGTTGTCACGTTCGTGCTCACGCTGGGGCTGTGGGACGAATCCAAGTTCGACCGCAGCGATCCCGGCGTGCAACCGGTCATGCAATGGAACGAAGACGGAACGGCAGCCGAACGCATTACGGATTACGACGTCGATGAGCATGGCCATGTCGTCATCGACGGCGAGGTTGCCGAAGACGTCGAGCGGGGTGTTTCTGTCATTTGGATCGGCACTTGGAACATCGATTACCGACTGGGCTACGACGGCATCAGCGTTCCGCTGGTGTTGCTCACCAGTTTCATCTGCATGCTGTCCATGATGGCTTCGTGGAGTATCAAGAAGATGGTGAAGGGGTACCTCATCCTCTTCCTGCTGCTGGAAACCGGCATGTTGGGTGTCTTCCTGGCGCTCGACTTCTTCCTGTTCTATGTGTTCTGGGAAGTCATGCTGCTGCCGATGTATTTCCTGATCGGCGTGTGGGGCGGGCCACGCAAAGAGTACGCCGCTTTGAAGTTTTTCCTGTATACGCTGGCCGGCAGTGTGCTGATGCTGATCGCCATGCTGATGTACTACTTCTACAGCGGTCGCGAGTTCAACCTGCTGGAACTGGCCGAGATGGCCCGCACCGGCGGATTCGACGCGGGCTTCACGCCGACGATGCAAATCACCGCGTTCGTGCTGCTGTTCATCGGCTTCGCGATCAAGATTCCCTCGTTCCCATTCCACACCTGGCTTCCCGATGCCCACGTCGAAGCACCCACCCCGATCAGTATGATTCTGGCCGGCGTGCTGCTGAAGATGGGTGGCTACGGCTTGCTGCGTGTCGCGTTTCCGCTCAGCCCGTACGGCGCGCAGTATGCCGCCTATACGCTGGTCGCCATTGGAACAATTAGCATCATCTACGGTGCGTTCGCCGCAATGGCCCAGACCGACTTCAAACGGCTGGTCGCCTACAGTTCGGTCAGCCATATGGGTTACGTGCTGGTCGGCATGGCGGTCTGGCGAATTAATGCCGACGCTGGCGTCACGGTCGGTAAGGAATGGTGGCAGTTGGGACTAAACGGGGCCATGTTCCAGATGCTGGCTCACGGCGTTTCCTCAGCCGGCATGTTCTTCATGGTGGGTGTGATTTACGACCGCGTGCATCATCGCGACTTAAACCAGTTCGGCGGTCTCTCGGCGCTAATGCCCTTATACAGCGGCTTGGCGGCTGGCATTTTCTTCGCCGGTTTGGGCCTGCCCGGGCTGTGCGGATTCATCGGCGAAGTCTTCGTCACGTTGTCCGTTTGGAACTACTCACCCCTGTTGGCGATCATTGTGGCCTCGGGTGTGATTCTCACGGCGGGCTACATTCTGTGGACGATTCAGCGAGTCTTTCTCGGCCCGGAATACAAAGGCCCGCACGCCGATGAAATTACTCCCATGACGGCCCGCGAAGGTGCCATCGCCGGCATTCTGTTGCTTGCGGCGATCGTCCTGGGTGTGTATCCGGCGCTTCTGCTCGACATGATGGACGGCACGTTAGCTCAATTTGTTGACAACCTCGACGCGGGTTACCAAAAGGCCGTCGGCGGGATTGAGAAGATGAGTTCGCTGATTAAGTAACGATGCTGATCAAGTAACGATTTGAACGATTTCGGTTCCCGATGAATATCTCTTCGCTATTTAATAGTCTGATCGAAGACACGCTGGGGCGGTCGCTGGGCCATTTTGCGCCCGAGTTGGCTCTCTCGGTGACGGTCGTCGTCTTGCTGCTTTCCCGCCTGTGCGGTTGCGACAAGAAGTGCCCACCCTACTGGACCGCCCTCATCGGCGCGCTGGTCGCGTTCGTGTTTGCGTTCGCACAATTCGTGTACCTCAAGCCGGGCGGCATTGACTCTGTCTCTAGCCTGTTGCACGTCCCGGTCAACGCCCTGTTCGGCCTGTTAAACCTCGACCCCGCCAACGTCGAGCAAACCACCGGGCCGTTCTTTACCGGGCTGTTGATCTTCGATCAGTTCACCGTCTTTCTGAAACTGTTCCTGTTGCTGTTCGTGATTCTGGTGATCGCGCTGACCGTGCTCACCGGCATTCCCGACAACGAAGACGGCCCCGATTTCTACACGCTGCTGTTGGGGGCCACCATCGGCATGATGCTCATGTCGTCTGCCAACCACCTGCTGATTCTGTTCCTGGGCATCGAAATGACGAGTGTCCCCAGCTACGTGATGGCGGGCTTTCAGAAAGGTCGGCGAAAAAGTAGTGAAGCCGCTTTGAAGTACGTCATCTACGGTGCGGGTGCCGCCGGCGTGATGCTCTACGGAATCAGCCTGCTCGTCGGCCTGTTGGGAACGGGCACGCTGATCACCTCGATGTCAGGGTCGAACCCCGCGATTGCCGAACAACTCACCATGCTGCTGCAAGGCCAAGACGTCGGTATGTCCAACGCGATGGTTCGCACCGTCATGCTGGCCTCGATGATGGTGCTGGTCGGCATCGCCTTCAAGCTCTCGCTGTTCCCGTTCCACTTCTGGTGTCCCGATGTGTTTGAAGGGGCGTCTGCCGAGGTGGGTGGGTTCCTCTCCGTCGCATCCAAAGCGGCCGCGTTCGCATTGCTTGTCCGGTTTTGTTTGGCCTTCATGGGCGATTCATCGGTCATTCTGACCGATTTGTACGTCACGCTGGGCATCGGCCTGGGAGTGGTCGCCGCGTTGAGTGCAACATTCGGCAACCTGGCAGCGTACGGGCAAACAAACGTCAAACGGCTACTCGCCTATTCGACAATCGCCCATGCCGGTTACATGCTGATGGCGGTTTCCGCCTTGCTGATCACCCTCAGCGAAAAGCCCGAATCGTTCTTCGCCCGGCTTGATGCAGACGGCGATGGCGTGTTGCATCGCGTGGAAGTTCCCGCACAGTATTACGGCGAGGGGGCAGCCGACGGGGGTGTGAAACCGATCTTCGATCACCTCGACAAGGACGAGATTTACATACACGAGTTCACTACGTCCGCGTCTTCGAGCCTGCATCCGGGGGTGCATAACGGTGAGGCACGCCGCTGTTTGGAAGGGCTGCTGTATTACTTGGCGGTCTACCTGTTCATGAACCTGGGGGCCTTCGCGATCGTCGCGTTGATTCGCAACCAGATCTACAGCGAAGAAATCGCCGACTACGCCGGCTTGATTCACCAAACGCCCGTGCTTTGTATCTGCATGCTGATCTGCATATTCAGCCTGGTGGGCATCCCGCCGATGGGTGGGTTCATCGGCAAGTTTATGATTTTTGCTTCGCTGTTTGAAGCGGGGAAAGCGCACTGGTCGATGTGGTTACTGCTGGTTATCGGCGGTTTGAATACCGTCTTCAGTCTCTTCTACTACCTGCGCGTGCTCAAGCCGATGTTCATGGAAGCCCGGCCCGAGGGGGCACGCGAAGTGAAGGTTGCTGCCAATTCCGTTCAGGGCTTGTATGTCGTTGTGCTCACCGTACCGATTTTGGCCTTGGGAACTATTTTCATCGAGCCGCTCAGTCAGACCGCCCAGAATGTGGCGTCGGTTCTGTTTCGCTGAGCGGACATTTTGCTGCACGAGAGAGTCCAGGCCATGCCGGCATCGGAACATAATCGCGAACTCAAACGACTGCTCGTCGACTTAGGACGGAGCCTGTTGCAGTACGTCGGAGAATGCTGGCCTTGGACCGACTCGGCCGAGGAAGAAATCCATCACACGATCGACCGACTCGTTTCGCGGCAGAAACGCGAGATCGGTCGACTGGGCGTGCTGCTTTCGCATCGTGAGCGGGTCGTCGACTTCGGCACGTACCCCACCGAATACACCGACCTGCATTTCCTCTCGCTCGACTATTTGCTCGGCGAACTTGTTGCTGGCGAGAACGACTTGGTCCGTGACCTCGAACGCGCCGTCGACGATCACGCCGACGACCCGGAAGCGGCCGAGTTACTACGCAGCTTCCTGCAAGTCGAACGTGACGCGGCCGCCGAGCTGACCGAATTGGCCAAATCACGCGCTGCGGCGACGGCGTAGAAGTTCGTCCGCGCTCTCTTGGTGAAGCGTAGGTCATGCCATGCAACTGTTCGACACGCACGCGCACCTCGATGAAGAGGCGTTTGAAACCGGCCGCGAAGAAGTGATCGCGCGGGCCGAGGAAGCGGGACTGGTTGCCGTCGTCACCATCGGCACGACAGCCCCGACAAGTGTTCGCTCGGTCGAACTGGCCGAACAGTATCCGCTGTTGCATGCGGCCGTCGGTATTCAGCCTAACTACGCAGCCGAAGCGGCTGCCGGCGATTGGGACACGATCGTTGAACTGGCATCGAATCCGCAGGTGGTTGCGATCGGCGAGACGGGGCTGGATCGCTATTGGGACTACGCCCCGATCGATGTGCAGGTCGACTATTTTCGTCGGCATCTTGCACTGGCAGCCGAACGTGATTTGCCGTTCATTGTGCATTGTCGTGAAGCCGAGGCCGATGTCGTTCGTGAATTGCAGCGCGCCGCCGAGGCTGGGCCATTACACGGTGTGATGCATTCCTTCGCAGGTGACGCCGAGACCGCGCAGGCCTGCCTGGAACTGGGGATGCACATTTCGTTTGCCGGCATGGTGACGTTCAAGAAAAGTGATGCCCTACGTGCAGTGGCGGCTGATATTCCTGAAGATCGTTTGTTGGTCGAGACGGATGCCCCTTATCTTGCGCCGACTCCCAATCGTGGCAAGCGGAACGAACCGGCATTCGTACGTCACACTTTGGAATGCCTGGCGGAAGTGCGTGGCGTGCCGATCGAGAACCTGGCCGAACAAACAACGCGCAACGCGCGTGCGTTTTTTGGTTTGGATTGAAGTGGTGTTTGGCGATTGAGTGTAACAGCTGGCTGACACCGGCCGCTCGCCTTTCCAACTCGCACGGGTCGCATTCGTTGGCGCGGCGCGGTATCTTGTCGTCATGTGTTTGGAAGCTGTTCCCTGCGATGGGGGCCGCTTTGAACGGAACCGGCCGAAGGGAGTTGCGAGTGGCTGTGATTGCCGCCAACGATTCTTTGCAAGACGTGCTGACATGGCGCGTGCATCCGGCGAGGCATCGCCTGCGGACGACTTGTTTCGTGTTTGTCATTATCGGCGCGCTGGCGTGGCTGTCGGCCGACTTGATGAACGACTTTTGGTGGGCGGTCATCGCCTGCCTGGTTGTCGGCGTGTCGTTGCGAAACTTTCTGTTACCCGGCGAATTCCGTATCGATTCCGCGGGGGTCTCGGTCCGCCGACTGGCGTGGACACGATGTTATCCCTGGCGTGACGTCCGGCGATTTCTGCACGATGCGAACGGCGGGTTCATCTCGCCTCGTGCGCGCAGTTCGGTCATGGACTTGTTTCGCGGCATGCATTTGGTGTTCGACGGAAACCGCGAACTGGTCGTTGCGGCTGTCGAGCGTTCGATGCGTGTTTCTTCCACCTGCAATGATGGGAGAACGCGCTCGTGAAATGGCTGAAGCATGCGTTCGCCGTTGATGCCACAGGGCCGGTCGAGCCGACCGAGTCGCAACGTGCGATTGTCGATAAGGTCTGTTGCGAAGTCGTCCGCCGCCACCTGACAACACCCGCCCTGCTCGCGTTGGAGATGTCGCGGCCGTTGAATTACGTTGCCTCGCAAGTGCTGCATTTCTTCGGCCCGTTCGTCTCGGCGATCACCGATGCCGAAGGGCATAAACATTTCGCGATGTTCCTGGAACAACGCGGTTCGATCGACTATCTCTGTCGGCGCATCGAAGATCTCGAAGCGGAAGCCACCAACCACACGAAGACGCCACCCTCCGAGCCCACCGAAAAATCGGCCGACGGATTGTCGATGCCCCATTGAGCCGTCGCGTGAAACGCTCGGCACGGATTGCCAACAACGAACGACTATGAGCCAGATCGATCCGGACAAGATCGAAGTCATCCTCGCGACCGACTGCGGTAGCACGACGACCAAAGCCATTCTCATCGAGAAAGTCGATGGCGAATACCGGCAGACGTATCGCGGGGAAGCACCGACGACCGTCGAAGAACCGGCCGCCGACGTTACCGTGGGAGTCGTTAATGCGGTCACCGAAGTGGGCGAACTGGCTGGCCGGCGATTGATCGACGACAACGGCAATATCCTGCGCCCGTCCAACGGGAAAGACGGCTGCGACATCTACATCTCGACGTCCAGCGCGGGCGGTGGGTTACAGATGATGGTCGCAGGCGTCGTTCGCGAAATGACCGCCGCTAGCGCGAAACGAGCCGCGCTCGGGGCCGGGGCGATTGTGATGGATGTCATCGCCTCGAACGATAAACGGCTGCCACACGAACAGATCCAGCGCATCCGCGAGTTGCGGCCCGACATGATTCTCATCTCGGGCGGCACCGATGGCGGTACCACAACACACGTGGTGCAAATTGCCGAGTTGGTGGCCCCCGCCAAGCCGCAACCGCGTTTTGGTGGCGCATTTCGTATGCCGGTGATCTACGCGGGGAATGCGGATGCCGCTTCGCTTGTCGAAGATGTGTTCGACGATTCGGTCGAACTCTCGGTCGTGCCCAACTTGCGCCCCGTGCTCGAGCGTGAAAACCTCGGCCCCGCTCGAGACGCTATTCACGATTTGTTCCTTGAACACGTGATGGCCCATGCGCCCGGTTACGAAAAGCTGATCGAATGGACCGACGCGCCCATCATGCCCACGCCGGGAGCCGTGGGGAATATTCTGCAAACCATCGCGCGACGCCAAGGCATTAACGCGGTGGGAGTCGATATCGGCGGGGCCACTACCGACGTCTTCAGTGTCTTCACCGCTCCCGAATCGGAAGAGCCGGCGTTTAACCGGACGGTGAGTGCCAACCTGGGCATGAGCTATTCGATTTCCAACGTCTGTGCGGAAGCCACGTTGCCGAGCATTTTGCGCTGGGTTCATTTCGACATG
>Ga0302139_10001370_pt1 | contig 11947 bp, 2 predicted proteins | sample CBN3_331_MG_FD_203104 | JGI IMG/M metagenome (GOLD analysis project Ga0302139, IMG submission 203104) | Marine microbial communities from Western Arctic Ocean, Canada - CBN3_33.1 | ecosystem: Environmental > Aquatic > Marine > Oceanic | place: Canada: Western Arctic Ocean | collected 2017-09-15 | reverse complement strand
AGAATGGCCCGTGGCTGGACCTGGATCGGGAAAGCCCGGCAACGCTAGACCCCGGCCAAGACGCACAGTTCGCCCGTGCTGTGCGCAAATAGTTTTCTCAACGATTCAGACACCGCTAGATTGGGCCATCCGTTTTCAACTAACCGAACTCGCCGACCTTCTCCGCAAACACGGCGGCAAGACGGGTGAAGAATTGAAAGCTGAAGGGAAATAACCAAGCCCACCCCTATGGCAACAGTTAAAACACCTTGAAAACTGCGTTCAACGGGGTGACTGTTTTCTCGCTATGTCTTGTGTAATTTTAATGGAGGCAAAAGTCATTCCTGAAAAGCTTGATGATTGCATCAAACTTTTAGTGGAAAATAGATTGGAAGACACAAAAACCTATGATGGATGTGAAACTTGTTACGGTTCCGTAGACAGGGAGAAATCTATCGTCACTATTTGGTCTCAATGGTCTGCTGTTGAGCACTTTGAAAAATACTTTGATTGGAGAAAAGAAAGGGGTGATTTTGCAGAATTATCATCCTTTTTTACTGAAGAACCTAAAATGGCCACTTCTGAAGTTTTCTTTTAAACCAAACCACTCCACCACTTGAACGCAGCAGGTATTACTTTTGGGTTAGGCTGTTTTCCCAGCTTAAGGTGCTTGAAAGCATTTAGTGTGTTAATTTTTAGCGGCTTTTTCGCTGCGCAAACATTTTCACAAACCTCAATCAACCTAGACACCGCTTTTGTCGGCGACGATGGAAATACTGAGGATACGACGGGTTACGGGGCTGTTTCCTATGGTTACTATATAGGAAAGTACGAGGTGACGAATAGTGAGTATTCAGCTTTTTTGAATGCTGTTGCAGCCACAGATACCTACGGTCTCTGGCACCAAAGCATGTCGATAGAACGGACTGGTTCGAGTGGCGATTACAGCTACGGCGTTGTGGGGGGGCAGGCAAAGCATCCGGTGCTTAGGGTGAGCTTCTACGGCGCGGCTCGATTTGCCAATTGGTTGATGAACGGCCAGCCGACGGGGTCACAGGATTCGAACACAACTGAAGCAGGTTTCTACACATTTTCTGATGCCACAACTATCAGTTCCCAAGGAACGCGATCGGCAAGTCTGATCGATGGTAAAAACTGGGTCGCCATTGCGAGTGAGGATGAGTGGTATAAAGCGGCCTATTACGATCCTACCCTTAATTCCGGTTCGGGTGGATATTACCAGTATCCAGCAGGAAGTGATACTGCGCCGACAAAGTCTGCTCCAACCGCCGACCTAAATAGCGTAAACTACGGTGGTAGTAATGCTGTTGGATCTACTACGGTGGTGGGGAGTTATTCGGGGGCACCTAGCCCCTACGGTACATTTGACCAAGGCGGGAATGTTCAGGAATGGACCGATTCGATTCCGGAGGAATCTAAACGAGCGGTTAGAGGGGGTTGGTATAACTCAAGTAAAGGAAAAGCGATGCTCAGTACCTTTCGTTATCCGACAGATTCAACCAAAAAACAGAGTAGCATCGGTTTTCGAGTTTCAAGCATGGCAACTCTGTCAGTTGAAGCAACACTTTCCGCTGACAGCCGAAGGTATGGAATCGGGGATACACTCTTAATTAAAGCCATTTGGAATAATACTGTACAAGTAACAGGAATACCCAAATTAAAACTCTCGAACGGATCAGAGGCCGCTTATTCGAGCGGTAATAACACATCCACTTTAGTTTTTTTCTACGAGATCCAAGCAGGAGATGTCAGCGCAAACGACATTTCCGTCGAAGAATATACTGGAACAATCAAGAATGCATCAGGGGACCCAGTGAGGCAGATCAGTGGTGATCTGGGGAGTGTCGAAATCGACACGGATTCGCCTGCCTTGGTTGGTATATCAGCAGATGAAAGGAAATATAAATCCGGTGACACTATCTCGGTTTCGGTTGTTTGGGCCCAATCTGTCTTGGTTTCTGGAACTCCGATCCTAAATTTATCAAATGGTTTGTCAGCTACATACTCAGAAGGCAATGGCACATCAGTGTTGGTCTTCACTCTTCCTGTAACGGAAGGGGACTCGGCCAACAACATTTCGGTCATATCCCTTGATGGAGTTGTCACAAGCGAAGTAGGAAATCCTGCTGGGGCGATCGCAGGCGACTTGGGGAGCCTGTCGATCGACGGCGTTTTTCCTGAGATCAGCCTGAACGGTGATCCGAGCATGTCCTTTATGGCCGTGGGAAATCGGGATCCTAAAAGGTTCACGGATCTGGGGGCACAGGCCAGTGACGATGAAGATGGGGATTTGACCAGCAGCATTGTCATCACCGGGAAAGTGGATGAAGGCCAGCCCGGCACCTACACGATCAACTACAGAGTCAGTGATGCCGCAGGAAATGTCGCCGAGGCAAGCCGCACGATCTACATCGTCGAGAAGGAGAAACCTGACATTATTTATGTCGATAACAAAGCTCTGCCCAAATATTCCATGGATCCCTACCTTTCTCTGGATATCTTTGAAGGTCACCGTCAAAACGGAAGAGGAGGAGAGGACTTTTCGAGATTTCGAAGTGGTCCATCAGCTGCAATAACAGTTGAAGCGGGCTACGCAGGCCCCGACCCCGATTGGATCGATTTAGGTGACAAAGCGCCAAGCCTAAACAATGAATTCACTCAAGAGGCTTGGATTTACTACGACTTTACTCACCACGGTAAGTTGATGGAAATTTTCGGCCCATCACCTTTCCTTACATTATACCATAACGTAGAAGGATCTACTCAACTTCAATTTGCTTTTAAAGGGAAGGAATTCAAAAATAATTTTATTAACAATCTAATCACGAAAACAGGTTGGACGCACCTGGCAGTTACTTTTGATGCGAATGGGGACTATGCGTTATATGCAAATGGCGAAGAGGTCTACAGGCGAGAAAATTACTGGACAGGTGACCCTCCTAGTGTAGCCCCACTAAGTTTTATAGGAAGAAATTTTCATGGTAAGATCGATGATGTCAGATTCTGGAATGTAGCGAGAAGCCCTGAAGAAATTCGGAATAATATGAACAGCTCACTAACAGGTAATGAACCTGGGTTGGTGGCCTACTACCCAATGGATCTTAACGATAATTGGGAACTAATTGATCACAGCCCCAATCAGAATCATGCAAAGACCGCTACCACTTTAAAGTCAGAATTAGCCTCCATAGCAGGAGTTTTTGAAGGTGAAACAATTCATAACGTAGAAATTTTGCAAAGGTATGAGGGCATAAATGAACAGCCCGGACCTGATGGAAGTGCTGAATATCCATATCCAACGATCCGAAGTGCCCTAGACGCTGTAAGGGAAATGATCAACAAAGGCCAGCAAGGCCATCGAGTTGTGATCAAAGAAGGTCGATATAGTGAAGTCATAACACTTGATAGCCTCAATGAGGATGGGACGGAAGGCATAGTCATAGAGGGGCACCCGGAAGAAGAGGTTATTTTGGACGGAACCTTACAAGTGAAAGCTCAATGGAATGACGACGATGGAGATGGCATCTATCAGGCTACACTCGATATGAAAGCTATTTCCTCCCAAGCCATGACGCCTATCGAAGCGGTCTACGGTCTATTTGTAGATGGAAGGTACATGATCCCAGCCATGCCTGTGAACATCAAGAACCCCACAGATCCGACTAAAGGTAATCCTCATAACCCTGAACCCGGAACAATCTGGTCATGGAAAGACGAGGCACAGAAACAGGCTGGGCCCGATGATGGTCGGTTGGATTGGAGAAATGGCGTCATGAAACCCTATTGGTATGATAAAGGACTAGGTTTTTATTTTCCGAATGATATTACTGTTCCAGTATCACCATCAACTCCTCAAGCACTTGAATCCTACATTCCAGGAGATCTTGCCTATCTAGATGCACCGGAGGAATGGGCATTCGACCAAGACACTGAAACAATTTATTTGTATCCCAGCGAAGATTATATTCCCAATGAAATCAACGTTCGGATTCGGGTAAGAGATCGATTTGTGAATATTCACAATTCGGATCGACTAACTTTTAAGAACATTCATTTCTATGCTGGCTCAGTCAATTTTAAGGATACTGATTACCTGACTGTAGAAGACAGCAAGTTTTCCTTCAGTATAGATATGGGATTGGTAAGGATGAACTGGGTTAGAGGTAACTTTCACCGATTGACCAATAGCATCTTCGAGTACATTAACGATGGCTCAGCATGGCATTTAGATTCATCAGCAAACACCATAATCGAAAACGTACTATTTCAATATCGCGACTGGTTTCCAAGTAGCGGTTGGCAACCACACGCAGGTTACACAGGCCAAGAATTACCTGAAGCTGAATGGGGAGTCGCACCGGGCAATGGTAACAATCCAAATGTTGGGGACGAATCCTGGTATGCACCCGTCTGGCGATATGTCACTGTAAAAGATTCTTGGACAGGAGGCATTTTCGCAGGTCGGGGATCTTTGGTGGAATATTCTCGTTTTGAGAATCTCTATGATGGATGTGATTGTAGCGGCATACAAAGAAACTCTTACAGCGTAATCGGCTCAACGTCCCGCTACAACTGGATCATCAATCTACCACGTCAGAATGGCATACGATTCGATAGTGCCAAGGGCGGTAATTTTGGTGAAATCCATCATACTGTATCCGTAGGCAATCGTCGCAATCTGCGCATAAAAGGCGATTATCACGAGGTTTATCACACCACCACATACAACACTACTAAGAAGGACATATATTATACCACGGACAAGTATGCCGGATTTTCTCCATCTGAAACTTACAATCAAGGAACAGGAGCTGTGCCAGGAAACGCACATTCCAGACTACTTAATTCGACTGCAGGAAATGGTTTAATTACGAACGTACCTGATTTTTGGCCGAGCCTCGCCTACGTCAAAGGGCGAGATGAGTATGATCCAAACATCTTCATAGGAAGAAAAGATGCTGGAGTATTTTGGGAAGCATTACAGAATAATCCTAATTATTTGATCGACCAATCAGGCATCTGGTATGGCATGACGATGCAAAATCATTCGCGAGATAAACAAGGGCTTATTCGCCCATGGTCAGATCCCATACTCGAACTGGAGAACCCATGGAACAAGGCCCAAACAAAATCCGAATCCAATCTTATCCAAGAATTTGGTTTTAATCCTTTGAAAGACAAAGGCCTTTACTCTGAAGACGGTCACTTCTTCGGCATTCAAAGTTATGACTTCCGTCCCAAAAAAGGCTCCTCACTTATTGACAACGGAGTTGTCATTCCTGGTCTTAATGATGGCGGAGATAAGGGCTACGTGCCTCATCCGGACTGGGGCAAGGATTCCGGCGGTAGGGATTTTAATCACGGCCCATCCTATGCCGGCCAGCATAGGCCTTATATTGGTGAAGCTCCAGATATAGGAGCGTACGAGTATGGAGACTCTGTTTATTGGATCCCTGGTTTCCGTTACCCGCACCCAAGTGTTCCTATTCCAAATGATGGAGCGAAAAACGTGCCACTAGAATACGGATTAGCTTGGAATTACCCATACAAAAAGGATTATTCAAATACGAAGGCGGTTGTCAGTATCACTGGATCAGGCTCAGGCAGCACAAAAACCTTTATCTATCCAAACAATGTCTTTTTTGCATCACTCGAACCTAATAGCACCTACACTTGGACTGTAACGGTGGACGGGGTGAATGGTGGGACATGGTCATTTAGCACAACGGACAAAATTTATCCGGTGAATGACCGTTCTGTCGATGTCACCAGTTCAATGATTGTTTTTCCAAACCAGAAACCCAATCTTGAAGTTTCACAAAATAAAGTTGCCTTCCTTCTATTTGATATACCCGAGACAATACCAGACAATTATAAGGTGCTGCTGAACCTGACACCAAATATTGTTAGCAATTTGGATAGTGGCATTGGGGTCTACAAGTATGCGAACGCGAATTGGAGTGAAATCAACAATGACAAAAATATTGGGACTGCCGACCATACTCTTGGAGAATTAATTCATAATTTCAGAAACCTAAAAAAAGACACTCAGGTCAGCCTAGATATAACTGATATTATAGGAAGCAATTCCGGAGATTTCTCTCTGGCTCTGGCTGCACTTGGTGAATCTGATGCTGTTAGCTTTTATAGTAAGGAAAAGCTTCTGGATAGCGCCACAGGTAGGGAACCCATCGCCGAGCAGCAAAAGGCAAAATTTGTACTTCAATACGATATTTTACCAAATATTAGCTTCACTAAAACAACAACAGTCGATGTTATTGCGCCTAATAAAGGCGATAGCCGTGCATTGACTGTGAACCGCGGCAGCGGCAGCGGCTTTTATAAGGCGGGAGAGAAAATTACGATTAGCACGAAGGTTCCTGAAGGAACCAAATTTTCAAGTTGGAGTGGAGATGTTACGGGAATAACAGACGTGAATTCTCAGGCAACCACTCTTACAGTTCCAGAAACAGACTTACAGATCACGGCTTCTTACGACTATATTGTAGGAAACATCTTCTGGACCGGGCTTGCGGATGATTCAGACATCACTAATTCAAGCAACTGGTCAAACAACTTAAATCCCACAGAAAAAGGTGCCTGGCAGGTCGGTGACTTGGGAGTAGTAGCACTACTGGATAACGACGGAACTGATAGCCACGTTATAACCGGATCCTCTTACCATTGGTCTGATGCAGATCTACTGCTGAAAGCAGACACTGTTCTAAAGACATACAATCCAATATTTCATTCAGGTGGCGATATCACACTTCAAGATCGCTCCTTTATAGATGCTGAAAAACACTTCATGCTTGGCCGCAATGACCTGCCCTCTCAATTAACTATCGCTGCAAATTCCCAGATGCAAATAGGAAGCAGGCTTTATCTCTACAGCGGTTCTTTGATCAATCAAAGCGGCGGCAAAGTTGCTCTCATTAACAATAGCGATAGCGGGCGCCTTCACCTTTATGATGATAGTATTTATTCCATTTCATCTGGAAGATTAGAAATCGGTGCTCCAGGCAATGAAATCAGAATAAAGAACAGTATTTCAAGCACCGATGGGTATATTAATTTCACTAAAGACTCGACTGGCGAAATCTATTTCAGGGATCTAACTCTGGAAGAAATTATTGCCTACATCGGATCTGGAGGAATTAGGATAGACAACTACGATGCAAGTTCGCATGCAGACCCAACCAGTTACTTCAATGAAACGTATGAATATATTTCAGCCACAAAGGTTCTAAAATTACGCAATGGTATTGTATTACCAACAATCTCAGGCATTAAGACTCAAGGTGAGACGCTGACAATAGACACCAGCAATATTACCAATATTGAAGATACGGCTACTTTTTCCTATCAATGGTTTCGTAGTGATTCCCCTATCGCTGGTGCAGTTTTCTCAATCTATCAGCTCTCTCAAGAGGATATAGGCTTCCTAATCAGCGCTACTGTTGGATACACTGACAAAAATTATATAGGTCAATTCGTCACTTCTTTGCCTACAAGTACGGTCATTAATATTAATGAACTCCCTACAGGCTCAATTGCCTTAAACTCATACTACCCGCCCGAAGGGAGAGTTCTCACAGTCGACACAAGTTCGATCGTTGACCCAGATGGGATTGGTCCATTCTCATACCAATGGCATCGACAAGGTTCTCCAATAGCAGGAGCAACTGAATCTTCTTATGCTCTCAGCCAATTGGATGTAGGAAGCGCTATCAGTGTCAGCGTCACTTACACAGACCAACACGGCACTGTAGAATCCGTTTCTTCAACCGCAACTAGGCCAGTTCGTAGTCGAAATATCAATACTGGCGAACTCCCTCTTACCATAAATGGCATTCCTGTCATCAATGCACGTTTAAGCGCAGTGCTCTCTGAAGCCGTTGTTTTTCCAGCAGATACTGATGTAGAATACCAATGGCTTCGTAATGGCTCACCCATAGCAGACGCAACGTTCGGCTCCTATCGATTTAGCCAAGATGATGTGGGCGCTGAAATTAGCTTATCTCTTTCCTATGCCGACTCAATTGGAGAGGACATAACGCTAACATCACCAATTCTATCAGACAAAACCAATGAAAACAGTGATCCCACTGGTTCCATTACTATCACAGGAACTGCAACTGAGGGTGAAACTCTCAGTACAAATACCACATCCATCGGCGATGGTGATGGCCTCGGTGATTTCTCCTACCAGTGGATCCGTGGATGTGATTGCCCTGACAAAGCTGGTGATCCGATAGCCAATGCCGTCGCTTCCTCCTACACACTTACCCAGAGTGATGTCGGCTCCGATATAAGTGTCATCGTTTCTTGGATCGATGAACGCGGAACTACGGAGTCACTGACGTCAGCGCCAACACCAGTTGTGACTCGAACGGTGACGGTTGCGGTGAACGACGCGCCGACGATCAGTGATGTGAGCAGCCTATCGACCAACGAGGACACGGCGACGAGTGCGTTGGCGGTGACGTTGGAGGATGCGGACGCGAATGATTTGACATTGAGTGCGATCAGCAGCGCCCAGGGATTGGTGCCGGACGCGAACATTGTGCTGGGTGGGAACGGGGCGAACCGGACGGTGACGGTGACCCCTGCGAGCAATCAGAGTGGGAGTGCGACGATTACGCTGACAGTGAGTGACGGGACGGCCAGTTCGAGCGACACGTTTGTTTTGACGGTGAATGCGGTGAACGACGCGCCGACGATTAGTGATGTGGCCAACCAGCAGAGCAACGAGGACACGGCGACCGGTGAGTTGGCGGTGACGTTGGGTGATGAGGAGACGGCGGTGGCGGATCTGACATTGAGTGCGAGCAGCAGTAACACCGCATTGGTGCCGGATGCGAACATTGTGCTGGGTGGCACTGGTGCGAGTCGGACGGTGACGGTGACACCTGCGAGCAATCAGAGTGGGAGTGCGACGATTACGCTGACAGTGAGTGACGGGACGGCCAGTTCGACCGACACGTTTGTGTTGACGGTGGGTGGCGTGAACGATGTGCCGACGATTAGTGATGTGGCCAACCAGGTGACCAACGAGGACACGGCGACCGGTGAGTTGGCGGTGACGTTGGGTGATGAGGAGACGGCGGTGGCGGATCTGACATTGAGTGCGATCAGCAGTGCCCAGGGGCTGGTGCCGGATGCGAACATTGTGCTGGGTGGCACTGGTGCGAGTCGGACGGTGACGGTGACCCCTGCGAGCAATCAGAACGGGAGTGCGACGATTACGCTGACAGTGAGTGACGGGACGGCCAGTTCGACCGACACGTTTGTTTTGACGGTGAATGCGGTGAACGACGCGCCGACGATCAGTGATGTGAGCAGCCTGTCGACCAACGAGGGCACGGCGACGAGTGCGTTGGCGGTGACGTTGGGGGATGCGGACGCGGATGATCTGACGTTGAGTGCGAGCAGCAGTGCCCAGGGGTTGGTGCCGGATGCGAGCATTGTATTGGGTGGCAGTGGTGCGAGTCGGACGGTGACGGTGACACCTGCGAGCAATCAGAGTGGGAGTGCGACGATTACGCTGACAGTGAGTGACGGGACGGCCAGCACGACCGACACGTTTGTTTTGACGGTTGTGGATACTGTTGCTCCGGTGATTGCACTCACAGGATCGGCTTCGGTGTCACATGAACTGGGAACGACTTACACGGATGCTGGGGCGACATCAGACGGTGGAGAAACCGTAACAACCACCGGGACAGTGAGTGTGAACACGGCGGGAACCTATACCCTGACCTACAGTGCAAGTGATGCAGCAGGAAACGTGGCAACAAGTGTTATCCGAACAGTGACGGTTGTTGCAGATACGGCAACGACGACGGAAGCCTTTGGGGGTGTTGTTATATATGCGAACAACTCGGCGACGTTGATTGGGCAGGTGACGATCGAGGGAGAAGCTGCAGGGAGCGGAGATGAGGTGGCGATTTATGTGGGGAGCGAGTTGAGGGGCAAGCATGAAGTGATTATCTCAGGAGGTGCGGCATGGGTGAATGCCCAGGTGAACGCAAAAGGAGGAGAAGAGACGATTAGTTTCAAGGTGTACGATGCGAGCACAGGAGTGACACACGAGAAGAGTAGCTCTAGCGCAGTAATCACGACAGGAGGAGCCGTAGGCAGTTCTACGAGCCCGTTCATGATAGAAATGAAGGATTCGGAGTCACAGACCTTGAGCCTGAATGCGGGTTGGAACCTGGTGTCGTTCTATGTAGAGGCAAGTGACATGTCGGCTGCAACCGTGTTGGCGCCCATATCGAGCAGCTTGTTGCAGATCAAGAACCTGCAGAGTTCGTATGATCCGGGCATACCCTCCTTCCTGAACACATTATCTGCATTGAATGTGAAGGATGGCTACTGGGTGAAGGTGAGTGAAGACGTCAGCTTGGATGTAGAGGGGACAGTACCATCGGGGGCATCGATTAGCGTGAATAGTGGCTGGAATTTGGTGGGCTATCCCAGGTCGAGCGGAGAGGGTGCAGGCGATGAGTTGACAAGTCTTGGGAGCACGGTTGTGCAGATCAAGAACCTGCAGAGTTCGTATGATCCGAGCATACCCTCCTTCCTGAACACGTTGTCCACGATGGTGCCAGGGTCGGGTTACTGGCTGAAGGTGACAGCTGACGGGACGTGGACGGTGGGAACTGTGAGTGAGAGCGGTGCAGGGCGTGGGCTTGGAAAGATGGTGCCGGGTGATGTAGCCCCGGATTGGGGCCGTGTGGTGGTGTATCCGCATGTGAGTGCGACGGTGCTCTCTGAGGTGAGTGTAGGAGGCAAGAGAGTGTCGGGTGGAAGTGTGGTGGGAGCGTTTGTGGGAGGTGAGCTCAGGGCAGAGCAGGAGGTGGTGCTGGCCAATGGAAGGAGCTATGCGACGCTAAACGTGAATCTTACGGGCAAGGAACGGGTTACCTTTAGAGTAAGGGAGGCGGCAAGTGGGAAGGAGTACCGGGTGGCCAGGGTGATGGAGCTGAGACTGGGAGAGACGTATGGCAGAGCTAAAGAGTTTGTGAAGTTAAATGCGGTGATGGCTGGCTCGGGAGTAACGATATTGAGCTACACGCATTCCCCGTTTGCGTTCAGCTTCGATACGGGCAAGGACAAGAGTTACACAGTAGAAGCTACGGGTGATTTGCTGAGGTGGAACCGGGTGGAGACCTTCCAAGGCACCGGCTCAGCTGTTCAATTTACCGACACACGGGAAGCGCTGCTTGAGGAGCAATACTACCGGGTGAGGATTCAAGAATAAGTCGGTTCACATTACTCGGTTTTGGTATCTAAGGAGGTTGAATGTGCTTTTAAGAGGAATGACTTTCACGTAAGGTCCGTTGCATTCGAAATACAGGAAGCCACTCTTTGTGGACTATAGATTCAAGTAAACAAGGTAAAATATAATGATATTAGGTATTACTGTTAGGTTAGGCTGTTTTCCCTGCTTAAGGTGTTTGAAAGTATTTAGTGTGTTAATTTTTAGCGGCTTTTTTGCTGCGCAAACATTTTCACAAACCTCGATCAGCCTAGACACCGCTTTTGTCGGCGACGATGGAAATACTGAGGATACGACGGGTTACGGGGCTGTTTCCTATGGTTACTATATAGGAAAGTACGAGGTGACGAATAGTGAGTATTCAGCTTTTTTGAATGCTGTTGCAGCCGCAGATACCTACGTTCTCTGGCACCAAAGCATGTCGATAGAACGGACTGGCTCGAGTGGCAATTACAGCTACAGCGTTGTGGAGGGGCAGGCAAAGCATCCGGTTACTAGGGTGAACTTCTACAACGCAGCCCGATTTGCCAATTGGTTGATGAACGGTCAACCAACGGGGTCACAGGATTCGAGCACAACTGAAACAGGGTTCTACACATTTTCTGATGCCACAACTATCAGTTCCCAGGGAACGCGATCGGCAAGTCTGATCGATGGTAAAAA
>Ga0302139_10001369_pt1 | contig 11950 bp, 9 predicted proteins | sample CBN3_331_MG_FD_203104 | JGI IMG/M metagenome (GOLD analysis project Ga0302139, IMG submission 203104) | Marine microbial communities from Western Arctic Ocean, Canada - CBN3_33.1 | ecosystem: Environmental > Aquatic > Marine > Oceanic | place: Canada: Western Arctic Ocean | collected 2017-09-15 | reverse complement strand
CTGTGTGACTCATCGGCGGTTGGAGCGGCTCTATGTTATCGGTCACGGGATTCGCAAGAATTCCGAGCCCTTCGCGACTGAATTCTTGCGAATCCCGCGACCGACGATACCGCGACACTTATTCGTTAACCGTTCTAGACGTTACACGCCAGCGGTTTCGGCAAGCTGCGTTTCGCTTTCGACAACGCCAGGCTGTTGCGCAGCACGATCGTGTCGGATGCGGTTCAGGCCATCGAAGGCGGCGACTTTGTAGCATTCGGCCATCGTGGGGTAGTTGAAAACTGTATCGCGGAAGTAGTCGATCGTTCCCTCATAGGCCATCACGGTTTGACCGATGTGGACAATTTCCGTGGCCGTCTCGCCGATGCAATGTACGGCGAGCAGTCTGCGGGTTTCGCGGTGGAACATCAGCTTGAGCATGCCGCTGGTGTCGCCGACGATATGTCCGCGGGCGATTTCCCGAAACCAGGCCACGCCCACTTCATAGGGGACATGGTCGGCGGTCAATTGTTCTTCGGTCGGCCCGACCATCGAGATTTCGGGGATGGTGAACAGGCCGTAGGGCATTTCGTTGCAACTCTTGAACGGCTGACCAAAGGCATGGCAGGCGGCACGTCGCCCTTGTTCCATCGAGACGCTGGCCAACGCGGGGAAGCCGACGACATCTCCCACGCCGTAGATGTGCGGAACAGTCGTTTGGAAATCCTCGTTGCACCACAAACGTCCGCGATTGTCGGGTTCCAATCCGGCGGCCGGCAGATCCAAACCTTCTGTTGCGCCTTCACGTCCGACGCTGAACAGTGTGGTCTCAGCGACGAGGCGTTTCCCGCTTTCCAGTTCGACGGCGACCATGTCGCTGGGCAAGTGCTCGACGGCAATCACCTCTTCTCCCAAACGCAAGACGATGCCCAGAGAGCGCGCGTGATGCAGGAGTGAATCCACAATTTCGCGGTCGCAGAAATCGAGAAGACGATCGCGACCGTCGACAACAGTGACTTGCACGCCAAGGATGGCGAACATCAACGCGTATTCGATACCGATCACACCGCCGCCGATGACGACCATCGATCGGGGGATCTCTTCGAGCGCGAGAATTTCATCGCTATCGAAAACGCGGCGGCCGTCGAACGGAATGTGTGCCGGGCGCGCGGGCTTCGTGCCACACGCCACGAGAATGCGGTCGCCTGCGAGTACTTTTTGGCCGCTGGAGTGGTCGGCAGCCACTTCGTTTGGACCGAGGAACCGGCCGCTGCCGGCGAACAGGTCGATACCGTTACGTTCCAATTGGTCCTGGACGACGTCGAGTTCGATCTGTGTGACGTGCGCTACCTTGCGGCGGACTTCCTCGATGGTGACCTTTCGTTTCTTGCGGTATTGGTCACCGTAGACTTGTCGCTGGCGGTAGCCGGTGAGGTAGAGGATCGCTTCGCGCATCGTTTTCGAGGGAATTGTGCCCTGATGCAGGCAGACACCGCCCAAGCTATTGTTGCGCTCGACGAGGGCCACCCGCCGGCCCATCTTGGTTGCGGCAATCGCACCCTTTTGGCCAGCCGGGCCGCTTCCAATCACAATGAGGTCGTATCGCATGGTTGCTGCTCTGGTGTGAGGTTGATTCTGAGTCACCTCCCACGAGATCGGCCATGTGTGTGGATGGGTTGTATGGAAAGAGTGGGAAGCATGCGTATGAAGAGGGTTCTCCGTTGAATGTTTGGAAAGTGCTGGTTTTGTGGCCTTAGAAGTGCCGGACAGCTCGATGCAAGTTTCCTAAAGTACAAGCCATAGGCGTTCGATGTGGTAGACAGGGATGGATACAAAGAATAAAATCTCTGCGGTGAATGGAAAGAGAAAAAAGAGAATGCCGACTTCGTAAGAGTGATACCTTCGTGGAAAACTTGCCCAAGAGGGGTGAAACGCGAAGATCCGACCCTGCCTGCGATGCGTATTCAGATTGAAAATGGTCTGTCACTGCACGGGTGACGCCAAGGAATAACACGGGGAACCGACATGGCTCACAACATCTTTCTGGACGACGACGGACGAGGCTACCGCGCACCAAAGGGCGGGGTGGCGGCGTTGGTTGTGGTTGCATTCGTCGGTACCCTGGCGTGGTTCGTTTATGACCAGTGCCGCATCGATGTGCCAACTGGCCAGATGGCGATTTTGGTCAGCAAGGTGGGCAAGAACATTTCCAACGAAGACGAACTGGCTCCCACTGGTTCCAAGGAAGGCGAATACCGAGGCATCCAACGCGATTTCCTGACGGAAGGGCGTTACTTCTACAACCCGTACTACTGGGATTGGGAAGTTATCAAGCAGACGGAAATCCCGAACGGCAAGATCGGCGTACGGGTCAGCCTCGATGGGGACGATCTCCCGTACGGCGAGTTTCTCGCGCACTTGGACAAGAGCGGCGAGCCGACGACGAAGGGGATCGTGCCGGGAGTGCTCCGCGCGGGACGCTATCCGATTCACAAGTATCTCTATGACGTCAAGCCACACGACCCGATCACCGTGCCAGCCGGTTTCAAGGGTGTTGTGACCAATCTGGCCGGGCCGATTCCCGACGATCCCAACGTGATGCTCTCGCCAGTCGACTTTCGGGGTGTGCAGGAAGAGGTGTTCAATGCAGGAACACATTACGTCAATCCGTACGAGAAGCGAATCGAGTTGGTCGACTGTCGTAGCCAGCGATTCGATCTGGCGCAAAACAAGGATATGGGGTTTCCTTCAAAGGATGGTTTTTGGGTGCGTCTGGACGGCATTATCGAGTTTCGCGTGATGCCCGATCATGCTGCCGAGGTGTTCGTGACCTACAACGAAGACGCCAACGGCGAGCGCGTTGATGAAGAGATTGTTCGCAAAGTGATCTTGCCGAACGCGCGCAGTTTCTGCCGCTTGCAAGGTTCCAACCGTGCCGGCCGGGAGTTCATCTCGGGTAAAACGAAGATCGAGTTCCAGGAAGCGTTCCAGGAGGCGATGCGCGATGCCTGCGAGCCGTTGGGGATCGAGATCATCCAGGCGCTGATCACCGAAATCCATCCCCCCCAGAAGATCGCCGAGCCGGTGCGCGGCCGGGAAATCGCCGTGCAACAGGAGTTGAATTATCAGCAGCAGATCCTGCAGCAGGGGTCAGAGCAGAAGCTGGCGATCGAAAAGGAATTGGTCATACAGAAGAAGGCGCTCGTGCAGGCCGATCAAAAAGTCGTGAAGGTCACCACCGAAGCAGAGCGGGAGCGAGAGGTGGCCGTTACGAAGGCGAATGAGGGTTTGGCGGTTGCCAAGTTAAAACTGGAAGCCGCCCAAGACGAAGCGGACGCTATCACGTCCCGTGGTGAGGCGGCCGCGAAGGTTGTGCAGTTCGAGAACGAGGCGGAAGCCGCCGGCTGGAAGGCTGCCGTAGCAGCCTTCGGCGGTGAAGGCAGCGAGTACGCCCGGTTCGTGATGTTCCAGAAGATGGCACAGGCTTACCGCAAAATTATGGTCAATACGGCCGACAGTCCGCTGATGAAAATTTTTGATTCGTTCACGCCCGCGTCGGGAGGAAATGGGAAACCGACACCTGCAGGCGACGGGTCGAACTGACAGCCAACCAGTAGCCATCAACCGCTAGCCACCAACCACTCATCACTCGACACGGACGGATTCAATGAATTCCATCGCACGAAAACTTCAGATTCCGAACAGCGGTCTCGTCTCGCTGATCGGTTCGATAGTCGCCCTTTGCGTTTTCGGCTGGGTGGCCGTGGAATACGGGTACAACCGCATCTACGTCCCCGAAGGGTACAGCCTGCAACTGCGGTACAAAGGACCGCCGTTGCCATTTCTGCCGGGCGGACGTCCGGCAGCCAAGTCCGGAAAATTTGCGGCAATCGATTCGGACAACGCAGAAGGTTGGCCCAAGGAATTGGGAATTCTCGAACAGCTTCGCGGACCGGGTCGGCATTTCTACTGCCCGTTGTGGTGGGAGCGAAACCTGGTTTCCGATATCGTCGTGATGCCGGGGACGGTGGCCGTCGGCATCAGTAAAATGGGCGATAAACTGCCGGAGGGTCAGTTCCTCGTCGATGGTGAACTTGGCAAAACGAACCACAAGGGAATCCTCCGCAAGGCCTTCGCGCCCGGTCGGTATCGGGTGAATCCGTATGCCTACGTGCTTGAGCCGTCGAACTCAGAGTCGCTCAAGTTCGGCAGTCAGTCGCGGAAGTCCGGCTGGGTCGAAATTCCTACCGGCTATGTTGGCGTGGTGACCAACTTGGCGGCCAACGAGACGATCGGCGCGAAATCGGGCATCCAGGAAAACGTGTTGCCGCCGGGCATTTATCCGATCAATCCGAAGGAACAACATGTCGACATCGTCGAGATCGGTTTTCGCGAGAAAAGTATCACGGCCGAATTGAGCCGCGACGTTAATGGTGACTTGATGCTTGACGAAGCGGGCGAACCGCTCATTGCCGATGAGGACAGTGGGATCACATTTCCCTCCAACGACGGCTTCCGCATTCAGATGGACTTCACCGCCGTTTGGGGCATCATGCCGAACCAGGCGGCCAACGTAATTCGCAAATTCGGCAACGTGGAAGCGGTCGAGCAGAAGGTCGTTTCTCCGCAGATCGAAAGTATTTGTCGCAATATGGGTTCGACACTCAAAGCAGTCGAACTGTTGGAAGGTGAATCGCGGGCCAAGTTCCAGGAAGACACACGCTTGGCCTTTGAGTCGGTCCTGAAAGACAAAGACGTCACCTTGCAGGTGGGGTTGGTGCGGCACATCTACATTCCGCAGGAAGTTCGCGTGCCGATTCAGGATTCCTACATCTCGAAGGAACTGAAGCTCACCCGCGAGCAGGAACAGCTCACGACCAAAACCGAGGCTGATCTGGGTGAGGCCGAGGAGAAGGTGAAACTCGAGTCGGAACGAGTGATCGTCGAGACCGAGAAAATGGTGGCCGAAGCCTTGGCCGAGGGGGAGAAGACGGCCGAGGAAACGCGAGCCGAAGCCACGAAGCTGGTTGCAGCGATCGACAAGCAAACAGCCGAACTGGAAGCCCAGGCAACCGTGCTGCTGGGTGAAGCGAATTCGGGGGCGAAGAAGCTGCTCGAAGAGGCCAAGGCCGAGAAGTTCAAGCTGGCCGTCGAGGCGTTCGGGTCGGGGAAGTCCTACAACGAGTGGGTTTTTGCGACGAATTTGCCCGAAGACATCCAGTTGAATCTGCTTTACGCGGGTGAGGGAACGTTCTGGACCGACCTGAAAGGTTTCACCGAGGCCATGCTGGGACGGCAGGCGGTTGAAGGCGGGAAGCCGACGCCGCGCGGCCGATAAGGCGGTGGGAGAGCAGATGGAGAATGGGGGATGAATTCGTCTATGCGATTTCGGTCGTCTCACGATAGAATGTCGTCTCCATTAGGATGGACTCGATTCGCCGCAGGCAGGAGCAGAACAGGATGAAGAATTTCGTTCGTCGGCCGTGGGATTTGCCGCAAAGGTTGCACACGCCCGAAGACGTTTACCGCGACCGAAAATTGCATCGCCGCCGGTTTTTGCAGGCGATGGGCATGACGGGAGTCGCTGCTGCGTTGCCATTTGTGAGTGGTTGTTCGGAAGAGGCGACCGATGAGCAGATCGAGAAAGCCGGCAAGGCCGATCCGCTGACGAAGGAGCAAGCCGGCGTCTATCCCGCCAAGCGGAACGACGCCTTCGACTACGGTCGCAAGGAAACGGTCAAGCGAGACGCCTTGGAGTACACGAACTTCTACGAGTTCTCGCCCAGCAAAGACAGTTGGCAGCACGTCGGCGCATTCAAGCCGTCGCCGTGGAATTTTGAAGTCACCGGGTTGTGTGCCAAGCCGCGCACGTTCGACATGGACGACGTCTACAGACGCTTCTCATTGGAAGAGCGGGACTATCGGCATCGCTGCGTTGAGACGTGGGCAATGTGCGTCCCTTGGACCGGGTTCCCTCTGGCCGACTTGCTGAAATTGGTCGAGCCGAAGAAGTCGGCCAAGTACGTCGCCTTCGAGACGTTCGAGCGACCGAAAGAGGCCCCCTACCAGGCGCAGTCGAGCCAGTACCCTTGGCCTTACCAGGAAGGGCTGACCATCGGCGAGGCCATGAACGAACTCACCCTGCTGGCAACCGGCCTGTATGGCGAGCCGATGCCCAAACAGAACGGTGCGCCCATTCGCCTGGTGGTGCCGTGGAAGTATGGGTTCAAGGGAACCAAGTCGATCGTGAAAATCAGGCTGACCGACAAGAAGCCCCCCACGTTCTGGACGACGGTCAACGCGGCCGAGTACGCCTTTGAAGCCAACGTCGAACCCGACGTGCCTCATCCGCGTTGGAGCCAGAAAACCGAGTGGATGCTGGGGTCCAAACTCAGCCCGTTCGACGAAGGCGACCGCTACGATTCCGTTATCTACAACGGGTACGGTGACTACGTCGCCAAGCTCTACAAGAGCTGATTCCTCGCCTGCGACACAACAACTGGTTCCGCGACTGGTTCTGCGGCTTCGCAACGAGGACGATCCGACATGACTTCCCCGGCTGACAATCTGACCCGCCGCGATGCCCTGGGGATCGGGCTTTCTGGAATGGCTGCCTTGATGACCGACACGACTCTCGAAGCGGCCGATTCCAAGGACTTCCACGATGGTTTCATCGACTCGCACAGCCATGTCTGGACGCCCGACGTGGAGCAATACCCGCTGACGAAGGGTAAGGCGAAAGCTGATCTCTCTCCGCAAAGTTTCACCGCCGAGGAACTGCTGGCGATTGCCGGCAAGGAGCATGTCGGGCGGGTCGTCTTGATCCAGCACATCGGATACCACGGCCTCGATAACAATTACATGATCGACATGGCGCGAAAGCATCCCGGTCGGTTTTCGATCGTGGCGGCCATCGATGAAGACATGCATCGTCCGCAGGATGCCATGCGGATTCTGAAGAAGCAGGCCGTGCGCGGGTTTCGCATTCGCCCGGAAGGTCGCGGTGACAAATGGCTCGACGGTGACGGCATGGCCGCCATGTGGAAATGCGCCGCCGAAGAAAACCTCGCGATGTGTACCCTGTTGAAACCGGCGGAGCTAGCAGCCGTTGATCGCATGTGCCAGAAGTTTCCCGAGACCCCGGTGGTGGTCGATCATTTCGGCGGAGCGCAGGAAGACAGCGAAGTCGACACCCTCTGTCGTTTGGCCCAGCACAAGCGGGTTCACGTGAAAGTCTCGGCGTTCTACGTACACGGCAAGAAGCAGTCGCCCTATGAGGATTTGGCCCCGAAAATTCGCCGTGTCCTCGAAGCGTTTGGCCCGGAACGCTTAATGTGGGGCAGCGATTGCCCGTACCAACTCGAAGACGGCAACACCTACGCCGCCTCGATTGCACTCCTCCGCGACCGCCTGGATTTCCTCACCAAATCCGACCGCGCATGGCTGCTCCGCAAGACCGCCGAAAAAGTTTTCTTCACGTAGCACAGACATTCCTGTCTGTGGCCTACGCAGGTTGCGGGTCATAGTGGATAGCACATAGCCGCCGATGCCATCGGCGAACGTCTAACACATTCCCAACCCGACGAATGCCATCCCAAAGACCGCATACAAGCCCGAAGCGCGAGCGAGTGAGTGAGTTCCCCGGCCAATGTGCGGGCCACCCCGGCTACTAGACAAAAGGGAGTATCTCGCGAATATTCGGTGAACTCGACGTCGTCGCCACCGGCATGCCACAAGGATGAACAATGAATATCTCTACGTTCGATGATGATCTGCTCGGTTTGAAGGACTTCTCTCAACGTCTCGATAAGTTCATATCTACCGAGCAGGAATTTGTCGAAGGCAGTCTCGTGATCTCTTTGACTTCGAAGTTCGGGTCTGGGAAAACGACTTTCCTTCAAATGTGGAAAGATTCGTTAGAAAGCGATGAAGGAGACAATGAAAAGCCGCTAGTGATTTCGTTGAACGCTTGGGAGAGCGATTACTATGGTGACCCGTTGTTTGCCATCATTTCTGGAATGGTTGAATGTATTGAGAAAAAAGGAAACTCTGCGGATACCTTGGTGGATGCCGCAAAAGATGTCGGGGCGTTTGCGACAGCCATTGGTTCTCAAGTCGTCGCCAAGTTCACCGGCATTGACCCTGTAGCAGCAGGCGAGACAGCGAAGAAGAAAAAGGCAGCCCGCAAGGCATCTACTCAGGTTGCACCGGACATATTCTCTATCTACCAAGGTAGAAGAGATGCAATGAAATCGCTGAAGGATGCGATTCAGGAATTCGTATCTGTATCAACATCCCAGGTTCTTTTTCTTGTCGACGAACTCGACAGGTGCAGGCCAGACTACGCGATCAGTTATCTAGAGACGATAAAGCATATCTTTGATGTTAAGGGCGCAGTGTTTCTGCTTGCGGCTGACCGGGAACATCTTGAAAAATCAGCCAAGACGGCATTTGGTCTGGAGCTGGATTTTGATGAATACTATCGGAGATTTGTGCATCGTGAAGTGCCATTGCCTCCTATTGTTGATTCGGGGTATGAAAAACTCGTTTTGCGGTACGTGCAGTATTACCTTGAGTGAGAAGGCTCAAGATTCTGCCACATGGAGCTTGGTCAGAGTCGAATTCGAAACATATCAAATCTTGTTGGTTCGCTAAGACTCACTCCCCGGCAAATCCAAGAGGTGTTCCGCATTCTTGGGCATCTGTTTGAAATTCCAGAGGACAGGAAGGGGAAACTACGGTGGTGTATTGCGGTCGGTTCTATAGCAATGGCGGCGTTGAAATTCGGTGAATCAAGTGTCTTTGAGTCATTGGGGGCAGGGTCACTTGAACCAGAGGATGCCGTGAAGTTTTTGAGGCAAACGGTGTGTGGTTACGAAATTGAGTGGTGGTTCAAGATTTTTCTTACTGGCCGGGGCATGAACGTGCGAGAAGATGAGACTGCGGAAGCGATCATGAAGCGTGTAGGGCTAATCGAACCAGACAGAGTTGTTGATCTTCACGGACTGCTTGCGGAATTCCAGAGTGGTTGTGGAGATTTTCGTGCAGTTGGATTCCCGGAGATTCAGCAGAAAATACAGCAGATTTCTCAATGGACTTAGTCCGGTAGTCCGGGTAGACCAACGGGAAACCCAGCAGTTGTGCGTGGCCATGTTCACGTCGCGGGCCACTGCCTTATTGTTGTGCCAACAGTGTGCTGGGTTTCCTTCGTCAACCACAGCCTACTGAACTGCGACGACCCCGCCCGAAATGGGGGCGGGGTCGCGTGGGGCTCACTCGCTTGCGCTTCGTGCTTGTATGGGTTTTGCGTTTGACGATTTATTTTTTGCGGATCGCCCACAAGGCTCCGAAGCTGCGGAGGTAGATGGTGCCGTTGGCGAAGGCGGGGGAGGCGGAGACGTCGTCGCCGATTTCGTTGACGGCGAGCACCTCGAACTTCCGGCCCGTTTTCACAACCGTCACTTTGCCGTCACGGCCGGTGAGGTACAAGCGGCCGTTGGCCAGCACGGGGGATGAGCGGTGACGGATGCGGTTGGTTCGCTCGGCGTAGATTTCCTCGCCCGTTTTTACATCCAGGCAGTGCAAGTTGCCGTTGGCCATGCACAGGTAGACGAGTCCATTGTGAATGACGGGCGTGGGGACGTCGGGCGTTTTCTCGTATTCCCACAGGAACGACTTGCTCGACGGGCCGATCGAACCTTTGCCGTCAGCCTTAATGGCGAACGTGGGAAAGTTCTTCGCGGTGGGGACAACGATCAAACCAGGAGCGATGCCCGGTGAGGAAACGAAACGCAACGTGGGGTGATATTCCTTCTTCCCACCTTTTTGCGGGTTGAGACCTTCGAGTCGGAAAATCTCAGTGCCGTCGTTGAGACGATGGGCGATGGTGTAGTCAGCCCCGTGGGTTAGCAGGAAGGTTTCGCCGTCGAAGTCGTAGAGAATGGGTGAGGCATAGGAATGTTCGTTTTCCCTTGAGGCCCCGGTAACGCGATCGCGTTTCCAGACTTCCTCGCCGGTGAGGGAGTTCAAGGCCACGACCATCGCTTCCTGCGTCTCGGCTTTGCCGTCGCCGTGGATTAACTGCACGTACAACCGGCCGTCGTGTTGAACGGGGGAGGACGACATGCCGAAGGCGATTTTGAATTTGCCGTAACGATCGGGCAGGTGCATTTTCCAGACTTCTTTGCCGTCCATGTCGTAGCAGGCGATATCGCCGTTGCCCATCATCGACCAGACGTGTTTGCCGTCGGTGGTGGGTGAGGGGGAGGCCGAGTTGCCTTCGTCTCCGCGTGAGGTTTTGTTGCCTTTGCCGACAACGCGACGCCATTTCTGCTTGCCGTCGGTGCCGATGCACAGCAGGACCAGGTCTTGCTCATCGACCGACGTCACGAACACGCGATCGCCCCAAACCACCGGCGACGCCCCGGCCGGTCCCGGCAGGTCGACTTTCCAGGCGACGTTTTTGTCCTTGCTCCATTCGACGGGCAGATTTTTCTCTGTGGAAATGCCGTCGAACTTAGGGCCGCGCCAATGGGGCCAATTCTCGGCTTGAGCAGCGGTCGTGCAGAGAGAAAGCAGCAAGGTCGCCAGAAAGATTCGGGAGTGATTCGGTCGCATCGATCGATTACCTCGAAGTCGGATAGGGAAACGTGCATATGTGATGAGTGCAGTTTGGCAGGTGACCGTGGGAACGTCAACGAAACGGATGCAAAGAGGAATAACCACCAAGACACCAAGGCACGAAATCTCTCCACCAATTTCATTTTCTTCCTCTGCGACTCGCTGCGTCCTCTGCGGTAATTTTTTTTCACCACTGAGGACGAAGAGAAACACAGAGTGAAGTTCGTGATCTCCGCAGCGATTCGCGCCGTTGACTGCTTTCATTACAATTCGCCGAACTGTTCGTCACGAACCACGCAGGAAGCGGAGCGACACGTGATTACGCGGATTACTGGGAAATTGGTGCATCTCTCGCAGGCCGAGGCTCGGATTGAAGCCGGGGCATTTGAGTATGAAGTGCTCATCCCCGAGTTCGTCCGCCGACAGTTGCAGGAATTGATCGGCCAGGAAGTGAGCCTGCGGACGATCGAATACCTCGATGGCAACCCGCAACGCGGCCGACTGACGCCTCGGATGATCGGCTTCATGACGGAAACGGAGAAAGAGTTCTTCGACCTGGTTTGTTCGGTCGACGGCGTGGGCGTGAAGACGGCGTTGCGTTCGATGGTTCGCCCGGTGAGTGAAGTGGCGACTTCGATTGAAGAGCAGGACGTTAAGCAACTCACCACACTCCCCGGCATCGGCCCAGCGGCTGCGGAACGGATGGTGGCGAAACTTCGCCGCAAGATGCCCAAATTCGCGTTGATGGTGGCGAAAGACTTCCCGCCGGATATTTCCACCGAAGACCAACTGCTGACGGAAGCGTACGAGGCGCTTGTCAGCTTGGGCCACTCCAGCGGCGATGCGAAGGCGAAAATCGAAGCGGTCGCCGGTGACGGCAAGACGTTCAAGTCGGTCGAAGACCTGCTGACCGCCATCTACCGGCAAACACACGGTTAATCTTTTTGTAGGCGAGCGGCCGGCGTGAGCTGGCTGATACTTTCATCGGCTGGTTGCCCTACTTCGCGGACCACTTCACGTTCGATCGCAGCACGAACACCTTGACGTGGGGTCGCAGATCGCGCGTTCGGCCCGGCTTGTGAATGAAGCGGATTTGCTCGGGATACGATTCGGCCACATTGTAGGTGAGTTTATCCTGCCCCGAGCCGCGCCAGGCGAAGATGAGCACGAATTGTTGTTTGAAATTGACCTGCTTGGTTAACGCATCGAGCGCCTTCTTTGAGAAGTGTTTGCTCGCGTCTTCACGGGAGCGGATGACCAACGGTTTCATCTGCTTGGCCGCTTTGAACACGCTGGGGTTCGGTTGGACTTTCTGAATCGCCTTGATGCCGGGAATGTTGGGGTCGGGTTT
>Ga0302139_10001368_pt1 | contig 11954 bp, 12 predicted proteins | sample CBN3_331_MG_FD_203104 | JGI IMG/M metagenome (GOLD analysis project Ga0302139, IMG submission 203104) | Marine microbial communities from Western Arctic Ocean, Canada - CBN3_33.1 | ecosystem: Environmental > Aquatic > Marine > Oceanic | place: Canada: Western Arctic Ocean | collected 2017-09-15 | reverse complement strand
TCCAATTATCGTCGTGACTCAGTTCTTGGTTCAAACTGTAACCGTCATAATCAAAATCCTGCAAGCCTTCTACTTCCTGCAGCTTGTGGTCGATCGCGTAACGCACCATCATTCCACGGGCTTTTTTAGCAAAAAAACTAATCATTTTATATTCACCGTTTTTCCAGTCTTTAAAAAACGGAGTAATCAGACGTCCATCCAGATTTTTCTTTTGGACAGCCTTAAAGTACTCATTTGAAGCAAGGTTGATTAAAACCGGTTCGTCCTGTTTTGCCAGCATTGAATTGACAGCATCAGTGATCTGCTCACCCCAAAACTGATAAAGGTTACTAGCTTTTTTTGTTTTAAGTTTAAGTCCCATTTCCAGTCGGTAAGGCTGCATCAGGTCAAGCGGGCGCAACAAACCGTAAAGACCGGAAATTATCCGTAAATGCTGCTGTGCGTAATCCAGTCTATCTTCAGCAAGAGCTGATGCATCCAAGCCTGTATAAACATCACCTTTAAAAGCCAGAACGGCCTGTTTTGCATTCTCTGAATTGAAAGGCAGTTGCCATTGATTAAAACGTTCGACATTTAGTTCAGCAATTTTTTGACTGACATGCATCAGCTTCATCAACTGAGGAGAAGACTTCTTGCTGACGACCTCAATCAGTTCCTCTGACTTTTCCAGATAGTCAGGCATACTGTAATTCGCAGTAGTTGGAGGGGTCTCATAATCCAGCGTTTTTGCCGGTGAAATAAGCATTAACATCGAGGTTCCATATGATTAAAAATTTTCCGCAGTCAAGATATTATTTATATACGCACAGTCAACTTCAACTGAAAGTCTTTGATTATATCAAATTAACATTAAATCGGGGGATTATTTTTCTCTAATTAATCTGGGAGATTTAGTTCTGCGTCAAGCCTAAAATTACCTAAAGTCGTCCCCTGAGCACGCTGTACTGAAGCTGTCGAAGGAACGTCGAAGGGGATTTTCAGCTGAGTTCTCGGTTTAGACTCTGCTCAACCAGCCATTTACAGAGAATCAAGTCAGTCTGAGCTTGACGCTGTAGCAGTTTATATTTGCAAAGCAAAACTTCTCAGAGAATACCAAGGCTTCGCAAACCTTTACGGTAGGCTTTACGTTTCCATGGGACAACTAGTTTTAAACCTCTACGCGGTGATATCCATTGGTAAGCGTCAAATTCAACTGGTTCATGGGTGAAAGAAATTTTCTCAGTATCACAATTCAACTTAACAAGATACCAGCGTTGCTGTTGTCCATGGAAAGGTTTCCACATTGGCTGTTGATGAAGGATGTACAGCATTTTGCGTGGATAATGGTAACGTATCCGCGTGTTGGATGAACGGATGATGCTGACCTCTCTTGTGCCGATTTCTTCTTCCAATTCACGAAAAAGGGTTTCTTCTTCGTTTTCTCCAGGGTCAACTCCGCCTTGAGGAAACTGCCAGTTCCAACGCAACTGACCTCCATCAGACGTTGGTTTTTCTTCTTCATTCTTTATTGAAACTCGGCGGAACATCAGCACTTTATTTTTTGCAGGATCAAAGATTACCGCGGCTACATTCGGCCTGAATTTTTTTACGCTCATGTATTTTTTTCTTTCAGATCATAATGGCGCTCACGAATTTTTCTCACCACATCAAGGACGGGGATATCCGGAAAGTCCTGCCATCCCATCAGTTTAAACAAGTATGTTTTCAACCGTCCGCGTGACAATCCGCGGTTTTCCCAGTTTAGATAAATTCCTTCGTAACCAACAGGTAAAGGGCGACCGTCCAAATTTTTACGCAGTAGAAATTTAATTGTGCTGTCAGGATAATTACTGACAAATTTAATCATCGATTGTTTTGCAATAGGGCCATCACCAAAAACAACGTCGCTGTCATCATCAATATCTCCTTGTAATCCGCCTGAATCGAAGTCAACTTCTTCATCCTGCTCATCCTCTACCTCAATTCCATCAAATAATGAGGCAGCAGAAACACCGGATTCTGCTGATGTAGATTTATTTGATTCTTCCATCTCTGCTGGTGTTTGCTCATCTGCACCTTCTTCTCCACTTTCTTCTGCTAATTCATCTGCACCTTCTTCTCCACTTTCTTCTGCTAATTCATCTGCACTATCATCCGCAGGAATCAGTTCAAGCGCAGATGTTTCTGTTCCCGCAGTAGAGTCTTGAACTAACTCTTCAGCATACGTAACCGTTTCAAGCTCTTCTCCTGAAGAAATTTCGAGGCTTTCGCCAGTTAATGAGGTTTCTTTTTTCGAAAGAGGCCTTTCCGTAATTTTCTCTTGGAAAGTAGCGCTTTCACGGAGCGCTTTAGTATGATCACTGACCAGTGGAAAGGAGGGCGCCGGATTTTCAGGGACATAAGCCGGAATAACAAAACGTCCCGCACGGCTCTGTTGAACATGGTCAACCACTGGATCATAAGATGTCTGATCTTCAACCAGAGCCTTAATATCACCGGGAGCAATCCAAGCTAGAGCGCGTTTTTTAGGAGTCCGTAAATACTGCCGCGCCTCCTGAATGGCGTCCTCAGAAAGACTTAGAGTTTCGCTAGCGGATTTATCTATTGGGAAAATATCATGCTGAATATCTTCCAACAACGACTCTATCTGGTAAGCTGAAAAAAGCATGGTTAATTAAAATAACAGTGTTGTTTAGGTCATCATGTTTTTGATTTTTGCTCGCTGCTGAACCGGTTCTTTCCGATACTGCATCTGCCGACTTAATTCGTCAATTTGTAATGAAATGGCTTTTTTTTCACGTCCAACCACTTTCTCAAAATCCTTCTCTGAAAGAAGTATTTTTTCCAGTAAATCCTGCAGGGTTTGGTCAAGGAACTGCTCATCCTGCTTTAAATTCCTGTCAAATTGCATATACCATTTTTCAAGCAGTGAATCTACTTTCTGCATTTTTTCAAAGCAGCGTTCCTTTTGTAACAAAAGTTCTTCCAATCCAACCGGATCTGATTCGGCGAATTGGCGTTGTGAAAATTCCAACAGCTCTTTCAGCAGTGATTGTTGTTTCTCCAGCAGCAGTTTTAAGTCACTGTCTGTCAACTTTTTATTTGCCAATACAAAACTCCGAAAATATCTGACCGAGTAAATCATCTGGAGTTGTTTCTCCAACTATTTCACCGAGAGCATTTAAACACGAACGTAAGTCAACGGCTAGAAACTCTTCTCCAGCTGAATTTTCTAAAATGTCCCGCGCCTTTTGCAAAGCAACCAGCCCATGTTTGGCGGCTTGTTGCTGTCTGCGGTTCGTGATCCATATTTCATCCTGCTGAGGCATTCCTCCCTGAGTAGCTTTTGCGAACAAGCACGACTCTAGATCGTCACAACCATCACCGCTTTTTGCTGAAATCAAAACCGATTCCATCTTTGAAATTGTTTCATACCACTCAGGCAGATTAGCGCTGGTACGATCCTTTTTATTAAGGACCACAATTGTGCGTTCCTCTTCAACATCACGAATTAATTCCAGGTCTTCTTCTGCAAGTTTTTCGCTGGCATCAAGAATCAGCAAGACCAGGTCAGCTTTGTCGCGTACTATTTTTGTACGGCGGATACCTTCTGTTTCAATCAGATCCTCAGTTTTTCTGATTCCGGCAGTATCTGTTAAACGGAAAGCAACACCTTTTATTTGTACAGATTCCTCAATAGAATCACGTGTGGTACCAGGTATCGTGGTAACGATCGCTCTCTGTTCGCGGAGCAACGTGTTGAGCAAAGAAGATTTCCCTACATTAGGCCGCCCGATCAGCGCTACCGCAAATCCATCACGTATCCGTCTTCCCTGTTCTGCATGAGAAAGCAGCTCCTCTAAATCAGCACGAGCACGGTCCAGACGCTGCAGACAATCTTCACGTTGTGTGAATTCAAGGCCTTCTTCCGGAAACTCAATACTGGCCTCAATCAGTGAAGCAATGGAGACAACTTGTTTTTTGACCGCGTCAATGGCTTGAAAAAGTTTACCGTGCAGTTGTTGAGCAGCCAGTTTTGCTCCAACTTCCGAAGTGGCATGGATCAAATCCGCAACCGCTTCCACCTGCGTCAAGTCGAGTCGTCCATGCAGAAACGCTCTTTGAGTGAATTCTCCGGCTTCCGCCAGACGCGCTCCCTGTTTTAAAACCAAATCCAAGATGGTTCCTAAAACAAGAGGACTGCCATGACACTGGATTTCAACTACATCCTCTGTAGTGTAAGAATGAGGCGCACGCATAACAACCAGTAAAACTTTGTCAAGCAGTTCCCCCTCATCATGTATCCAACCATACAGCAGTTTGTGAGTCTCCACTTTTTTGAGAGACCTGACTGTGCCTTTAAACAAAGGCTCCACAAGCGCAACTGCCTGAGTCCCACTGACTCTGATTACTCCAAGTCCGGATGGCTGCAGAGGAGTTGCTATCGCAGCAATTGTATCGTCAAGGCGCATTATTTTTCATTAATCAGTGTTCAGCAAAAAATGACCAGTGTTTATTTGCTGCATTGCTGAACAACAGTCTTAAAACCCTAGCTGCATTCTGATTTGCTTGTGCGACAGCAGCAGCTGCAGTTTCAGCTATGATTTGATTTTTAGTATAATTTGCGATTTCCAAAGCCATGTCTGTGTCCCGAATACTGGATTCTGCAGCAGTTAAATTTTCTGCGCTTGAACGCAGCACAGAAATATTTGTTTCCAGTGTGTTTTTTTGTACTGATCCGAGTTGGCTACGCATTGATATTAATTGATCAAGAGCCTCATCCACAAGGCGAATTGAATCCTTGGCCTCTTGAGCAGTAGTAAGTCGTATTTGAGATAAATTTTCGAAACCGCTTTTATTATAAACACCTCTTCCAAGCAATTTAGAATGAGTACTGTTAAGTGCCATCAAAATTTTGTCATTAGCACTTGTTCCTATTTGAAATTTTAAAGCGTCTTGCACGATAGTAACTGATCCGGCATTACCAATTTTGTCACCTAGAAATGCCACGCTCAAACCACTTGTATTTTCATTATCTTGTTCTCCTGTAAGGATAAAAGCATCACCGTCAGTTGCTTCCCCGTTTATTGTTCCATTTACATCTCCCCCCAAAAATAACTTTGGTTCAAAAGCATTTTCCAGAATTACTCCTTCCTTGTTAACAGTTACAGAGAAACCTTTGGCAAGGCCATATTCTCGATGTTCTATTGTTAACTCTTCTTCTTCAGGATTAAAGTTAATGTCCAGATTCATTTTTTCTTCAAAAGCAGCTTTTTTAAGTCTGTTTACTAAACCTTCAGCTGTTCCATTTTCAGGGTATTCAACTTTAATTATCGCACCGTCCTCTTCTTCTAGAGTGATATTTAATCCGGATGCACTCACGTCATCAAGGTTTTTTACCAAGACAGCCTTTTTAGGCAATTCGGTAATATTCACTTCATATCCACTAAAAGGAGGAGATGAGACTGTATCAGTTGTGCCTTTAATAAATAATAGGTTTTCGTTTCCTTCCACTCCTTTAGTTCCATAAGTTCCATCCAGAAGATTTTTATTCCCGAAACTAGTGAATTGTGAAACACGGTCTATTCCTTCAATTGCGCTACGAATCTGATACTGCAATTCTAACATTGTATTATGATCGTTTGCCCCCTCATTTGCAGCATTTGTTGCTAATTGGCGCATTTCAATCAACAGATTATTCACTTCAACTAAAGCGCCCTCAGCAGTCTGGACCATTGACATGGAAAACTCTGTGTTCTGCAGAGCTTGCTTTACGCTGGCAATCTGTGCACGCAGACCCTCGGACATTACAAGACCCTCCGGAGAATCTGTTCCGCTGTTAATCCTTTGTCCAGAAGCTAGCCGTGTCAGAGAATCTGACATCTCTTTTTGCGCTTTCTCCAGGTGATTAATTGCGTTGATCGATGCAATATTGTTTTTCATCCCCAACGACATAAGTCCTCTTAGGTTAATGAATGTTTCCGGAATACCTTAGCGTTTTCCGGTGTTAAAACTCCAGTCACCCACAAATCGATGCTTTTCGAAAATTGATGACCTGTCTTTAGAAACTAATAAACACAGCCATTCCGGACTCCAAAATAGTGGAGCCGGAATAGTGCGGGGTTTGGGGACTAATCCCAGAACCCTACTAGGCGTTTAACAGGCGCAATATATTCTGCGGTAATGCATTGGCCTGAGCTAACTGTGCCGTAGCGGATTGACTCATGATCTGGTTACGAGTAAAAGTAGCCAGTTCCTGAGCCATATCAGTATCTCGAAGAGTAGACTCAGCAGAAGTCATGTTTTCTGCCGCTACTTGTAAACTAGTGAGATTAGATTCCAGTGTATGTTGCTGAAATGCACCTAATTCTCCCCGAACAGTAGCAACCTCAGTAATTGCTTGGTCGACCATTCTCAATGCATCCATAGCACCTTGCTCATTACTTACATCTATGTCTGCAAGTGACATAAAGTTGCTTTTATTTGGTTCATCTTGAGGTCTGCCAAGTTGATTACTGTTCATGTTCCTGATAGAGGTCGCTGCTGTGTGGCCGGCATCAGGTCCAACATGAAAACGGAGTCCTTCTATAGTTTTTTCAGACTCAATAATTTTATTACCCTTTTCATCTAAAATAAACTTTCCTTCAGGACCTTTTCTATAAGTGATTTCAACTTTTCTTTCATTTGTTCCATCCAGTAGTTTATATTGTCCGAATTGAGTGCTGGATACAATACGGTCCAATGAAAATAGTGCATTCTCAATCTCAGATTGATTAGCCATAGTCATAGCATCGTCGCTGGCACCCACGTTAGCAGCTGAAATTGCGCGCTGGCGTATACTAATTAAAAGGCTTGAAATTTCATTCATAGAACCTTCCGCTGTCTGTACAAGTGAAATGGCAACCTCATTATTCCTGATTGCTTGCTGCATTCCACTAATTTCTGCACGCATATGTTCAGAAATCACTAAAGCAGCCGGATCATCGGCGGCTCTGTTGACTTTCTGACCAGAAGCCAATCTTTCAAGTGACTTTGACATCGCGCGGTCGTTTTTTAACAGGTTGCGATGTGCAACCATTGCCTCAATATTATTATTGATTCTTACACCCATCTTATCTCCTTATTTTTTAAATGATAATGTTAATTCCAACCATAGAATAAATGTATTCCTTTCCAATGGAATACAGCAGGGACACAGGTCAGGATTAAACCATTCCTGTCTAAAGAGGACAACTCTCACCATGAAAGCTAAGCCCTTCCCTTGTTTCTCCAACGTGCACGGCACGCGAAGACTTTTGAAACACTACGGGCGGAAAGGCCTGCAGTGTCTGGGGCACTTCGCAACTGAAACCAGAATCTTTTGACTTCGTAATCAGTCTAAAATTCAGCTTCAGTCAGATCACTCCATGATTGTTCACGGAGCACCCCGCATATCCGGATTATCACCATGATTATCCGGCAATAAATTTAAGAAAAATAATATTTATATTAAATTTCTAAACATACGTATTACTTGATGTCAGACCATCTATAAAAGATCAATTTATCTCAAATAGTCACTCAGTTCTCAGCAATCCTTTGTCGCGAGCATATTTCGTAGTTTGTTTTCGGCACGTTTAATTTTTTCAGATTCTTTCTTTTGCTCGTTTTCCGTCAACGGGATAGCGAATGAGAACCCTTCTGGAATACGTCTATTAAGTTCGGTCCGTAAAAAATTCAAATTATTTTCAAGCCGCAGTGCTTTCAATAACGGCGGAGTCTTGAATGACAATTTGCGTATTGTGCCAAAGCTGGAATACTTTGCAGTTAGGTCAATTAATCCCAGAGCATGCTTTAAATTCACTTCATCCACCACTTTTGGGGGAGTTAACGCCGAAGAAAATGTTTGCGCGTGCTTACGCATCTGACGCAAGAGTACGGATTTATCTATCATTTTCCCTTTAGTCCTTTCACTGATGAGGAGCAATGAATACATCTCATTCCTCTGATTACAAACAATTTTAAATATTTTTAAAAATAATATACAATTTCAGATGTTTAACAAATTTATCCCTTCATATTTTATTCAGATCTCCTGATAAAATGCTTTCCGGCGAGATAGTTTTATCATCCGTGCTATCTCACCGAAAAGACTAGGAGGATCGGTTAACGCACCACCAAATCCAAAGGGTGACGCGAAAGGGATTCACATCCTGAATCATTTACCACGTAACTCTGTCCGACATATTTGCTTCCGGCCTCCGGATAAAATGCTTTCCGGCGAGATAGTTTTTATCATCCGTGCTATCTCACCGAAAAGACTAGGAGGGTCGGTTAACGCACCACCAAGTCCAAAGGGTGACGCGAAAGGCATTCACATCCTGAATCATTCACCACGTAACTCTGTCCGAAACACATCGCATTTCCTGAATCACTGTCCATCAAAATCATATGTAGAAAAAACACCATATTTTTTTCAGCAAGCACTTGATTGCCATGATAAAACATGGGCCAGTCCATCCAGTTTGGCGAAAAAGTTGTGCCCATACTGTATCCGGTCGCATTCAGCCGATGCTTCTGCATTCCGGAATTATCACAAGTCCTGGCGTAAGCATCGAAAACCTCACCGATGCTATTTCCCGGACGCAAAGCAGATTCGCAGGCCGCCATTGCTTCAAGACAAACCCCGTGCATCCTTCTATGTTGTTCAGTCACGCGTCCAACCGGAATTGTACGCATCATAGCTGCGTGATAGTGCCGGTAAACTCCGGCCCATTCCAAAGTCAACTGGTCTTCAGGATCCAGTTTTCGTCTTCCGGAATAATAGCGACATAGCAAAGCGTTTTCACCTGAACCGATGATAAATTCATTTCCCGGATAATCTCCGCCGCCTCTAAATACAGCACCCTGCATAACTGCCAATAGTTCGCCTTCATCGCATCCGGCCTTCACCAGTTTGTGTGCTTCATCCAGAGCGTCGTCTGCTAACTCAGCGGCTTTCCGGACATACACTAATTCTTCCTGACTTTTCACCACTCGTAGTCTGTTTACCAAATTAGATGCATCCTTCAGGTTGCAAAAACTAGCCAGCGCGGAGTCCAGCAATTTTCCATTTTTCGCAGTCAAACCATAAGAGTCGTATTCCACTCCCAACTGTTGCCCCTCACAAGCGCATTCCCGTAAAATATCCTTAAGCTGTAGAGCCGGATTGCTATCAGGACCATCCACCCAGATCCGGATATCCTCCAGAATGGATGTGTTTTCTGCCTGCCTTAAATCAGGAGCCCGGGTCAGTAAAATCAACTTTCCATCCAGACCCAAATATAGACACTGAAAAAAGACGTAGCCGAAAGTGTCATAACCGCTCAGATAAAACATGCTTTCCTGGCGGAAAAGCAGCATCCCATCCAGTTCATTTTCGGCCATCAACTCTCGTAATTTTTTTATACGTAGACCGAATTCCGCTCTCTCAAAATGTAAAGACATATTTCCTCACAATTACTGTTAGAAACAATTGCCAAAACTGCTCAACCTGTCAAAAAACCCAAGACCCTTTCATTCCAGACAAAGTGAAAAATTTTGAATAATTAACACTAATATCATTAAGTTAGCTCCATTATCTCCATCTTTTTTTGTTACTGGGGAAAATACGGATTTATCCCTTGTTCTGATAAAACTCTAAATATAATTCGCCATAAAAATAATATTTATCTTACAAAAATTGGAACACCCCTCCTCAATTTTAATATTACATATACACATATCTGTCGAAAAACCCTGCAGCAGTTAAATCCGAGTTCCTCACGGACAGAAATATTTCAACAAATAATTAACAGCATTCAAGAGGCATTGATCCACACCAATCAGGGAGTTCACCCCTGATGATGACCGTTACTCCGGATAGTATTCCACTTAAGGCAAAAATCCATAGTATTCCACTTAAGGCAAAAATCCATAGGGTTCCACTTAAGGCAAAAATCCATAGGGTTCCACTTAATGCAGAAATTCATTGTATTCCACTTAATGCAGAAATCCATAGGGTTCTACTTAAGGCAGAAATCCATAGGGTTCTACTTAAGGCAGAAATCCATAGTATTCCACTTAATACAGGAATCCATAGTATTCCACTTAAGGCAGAAATCCATAGGGTTCCACTTAAGGCAGAAATCCATAGGGTTCTACTTAAGGCAGAAATCCATAGTATTCCACTTAATACAGAAATCCATAGTATTCCACTTAATACAGAAATCCAGAGGGTTCCACTTAATGCAGAACATTTCCAAAATTTCCACTACCAGGTCACGAAAACTTCACGCAGAGATTTATCAAAGCTGAAAACTCCGGTTTTAACCGGAAAGTTTTCGGATCTACCCCTCCTCTAATATTATTGAAACACTGGACCATGGGTTTATTCCCCAGGTTCAGATATATCAAGGGTGGATTTATCCTGAGTTTCATAATTCAAAACGCAAGGATCCACCCTCTTCTCTGTACTTAGGAAATACTATGGCCGATGCTTCAGCAAAAAAGGAGGAGTCCCCCTTTGTGAGGTTTCGCCAGATTTAGTTTTCAAAGAGCTTTCATTCCATTTCAATTCATTTGTGCAGTCAACACCCGCACTTTGACATTAAAACGGCGGTTTATAATTATGAAGCCAGGGTCTCACGATAAATTTTAAATCCCCTAGCCTGATAATTTTTTAACGCATAAGGATGGTCAAGGCTTGAGGTATGTACCCAAACCCTGTTTGTTTCCGTTCCCCATGCATTTTCAATTGCGGCGGATAATAATCCACCACCTAATCCTTTACCCACAAAAGGAGGCAGCAGGCCAAAATAAGCCAGTTCCACATCCCTTCCCTCGGTATTCAATTCGAAATAACCTGCGGGCGTACCTTTATATAGTAACATCCAGGTCTGATGTTCTTTACGATCAACCCAGTCGTGCCATTGTTCTTCGGTCCATGACAACTTGCCTGTCCATTGCCAAATTTTGCCAACCTCCAGATAAAAAAAACGGTTCATGGCCGGCAATGCCGGTCCAAACTTCACCAACTGTGTCTCCGGAGGAAGCCCCTTTGGACGCAATTCTTCCGACTTCTGCATTTCAAGATACCAGATCGTTTCCGGTTCACTATTCTGTATGTTCATTCCGTTCCTGGTTTACCAAAATTTCTTACGCAGTTTTAGCACGAAATAGTGACTCAACTTAGATTCAGTTTAATAATATATTTATCCAGTACTTTGTCATCTATTTTCAATTATTTCAGAATACAAGAGTTTCCATCCAATCAAATTTGCGAAACTGTAGGCAGAATCCTCTGCGTGAATTACTCACATCCTGGTAGAAGTACCTCTCACTAATTTAGCATCCCTAAAAACTCTCCTGACAAACTGCACGTACCTCAGCAACAGCTAAAGCTCAAAATAGTTAAGACCTCCATATGCAACTCGCAGCCGGGAAAATCCGGAAATTATGATATAGAAACAACAAAGCCAAAAAACAGCACAGGGCTATTCTTTGGCTTTGAGTTGTTCAGTATTTTTTTACAACTGTATTCCGTTCTCTCTCCGTATATTTATGGTTAACCCATATTCCTACATTAAACCGGCGCTGCTGAAAGCCCAGACAATTTTGGAAACAGTACTCCCTAGTTACGAGTCTCCTCCTGAACATCAACAGGCAGTAATCCATTAGACTACATCCTTTAATTTTCAGTAAAACTCCATTCAGTCAGCATATTTCTATTGTAAGACATTTCCCGTGTTCTACTTGAGTCACGTTTCACGTAGCCGTCTAAAATACACCAGGCAGTCTGCATATCTTTATAGAGACATATTTCAGGTTTTCTACTTGAGTCACCATTCACATAGCCGTCTAAAAACTCCAGGCAGTCTGCATATCTTTATAGAGACAAGTTTCAGGTTTTCTACTTGAGTCACGTTTCACGTAGCCGTATAAAAAACTCCAGTCAGCCAGCATATTTCTATAAGTGA
>Ga0302139_10001352_pt1 | contig 12000 bp, 8 predicted proteins | sample CBN3_331_MG_FD_203104 | JGI IMG/M metagenome (GOLD analysis project Ga0302139, IMG submission 203104) | Marine microbial communities from Western Arctic Ocean, Canada - CBN3_33.1 | ecosystem: Environmental > Aquatic > Marine > Oceanic | place: Canada: Western Arctic Ocean | collected 2017-09-15 | reverse complement strand
CTCTTTTTGAGCCGCTTCGGCACCGCACCCGGTCATCTGGTCGATCAACTGGGCCAGATCATCGGAGCGTGGTTCGAGGTTCTCTGCGATGAACCACATCACTTGTGCTCTTGCATGGCCTGTCATCGATCCCCACTTGCTGCGGTGTGAAGCTTCCACAGCATTGCGAACATCTTTGCGATTCGATCGAGCCGCCAGTCCGAGCAATTCCCCGGCGGGAGATTGAACTTCGAAACAGTAGCCTCCATCGGGGCGAACCTGTTTCCCTCCGATGTACAGTTTTGCAGTGCGGTCGAGGGCCGGATCGGTAGAGGTGGAATTGACGATGCCGCCGGTGGCGGAAGTGTCGCCGTCGGTCGGGGTCATCGGTTTGACATCACGAAGGTAGGCGCGAAGACCTTCACGACCGCCTTCTCTGCCGAAGCCGGATTCCTTCATGCCGCCGAATCCACTCGATGCATCAAACATGTTGGTGCCATTGACCCAGACGGTTCCCGCCTCGACCTTGCGTGCGACATCGAGGGCAGTATCGATATCCTGGCTCCAGATGCTCGCCGCGAGACCGTAACGGCTGTGGTTGGCGATCTTGACCGCCTCCTGGGGGGTGCGGAAGGTGGTCGAGACCAGCACCGGGCCGAACACCTCCTGACTGGCGATCTCCGATGAAAGCGGCGCTTCACGGAACAGAGTCGGGGGGAACCAGTAACCCTGTTCGGGCAGGTCGATGGGGGGCTGGATGCAGGTGATGCCCTCGCCCTTGGCACGTTCGCACATCGCGGCCACCTGATCGCGGTGTTTCTCCTCCACCATCGCACCGATGTCGATCGCTTTGTCGAGCGGGTTGCCGACACGAAGTCTCGACATTCGTTCCTCGACCTTGCGGTGAACTTCATCGGAGATCGATTCCTGAACCAGCATGCGACTCCCGGCGCAGCAGACCTGTCCCTGGTTGAACCAGATGGCATCGACCAGACCTTCGACGGCACTGTCGATGTCGGAATCCTCGAAGATGATGTAGGGGCTCTTGCCACCCAGTTCCAGGGTCAGCCCCTTGCCGCTCCCGGCGGTCGCTTCCCGGATGATCCGACCCACTTCGGTTGAGCCGGTGAAGGCCACCTTGTCGATGTCAGGATGTGAGACGATGGCGGCTCCGGTTTCTCCATCGCCGGTGACGATGTTGATGACTCCATCTGGCAGTCCCGATTTCTGGCAGGTTTCGGCAAAGAGCAGTGCACTGAGCGATGTCCATTCGGCGGGTTTCAGTACCACGGTGTTGCCACAAGCCAGTGCCGGGGCGATCTTCCATGCCAGCATCAGCAGTGGGAAGTTCCACGGGATGATCTGGCCGCATACTCCCCACGGTTCGGCGCCTGGATCGGTTTCGTCGAGCAACTGTGCCGAGCCTGCGTGGTGGTAGAAGTGTCTCACCACCAGTGGAATGTCGAGATCTCTGGTTTCGCGAATCGGCTTGCCGTTATCGAGAGATTCGACCACGGCAAAGAGGCGGCTCTCCTTCTGGATGTTACGGGCGATGGCATAGAGACAGCGAGCTCGACCGTCGGGGCCCATCGCTTGCCAGGTGGGTAAGGCGGTCCGTGCCGCCTGCACTGCGCGATCGACATCGTCTGAGCTCCCCTGGAGAACATCGCGAAGGACTTCGCCGGTTGCAGGGCAACGGGAGGAGAAGCGCTTCGCTGCTGTTGGAGCCGACCATTCTCCTCCGATGAAATGGGCTGGCTGGGTGCCGCTCTTCTCGATCCAACTGCGAGCTTCCTCGGCGGATTCCACGGCGGGCCCCCAGTCGAGGGTTTCGAGCGACTCTGCAGGATTGTGTTTATCGGGTGACATCATTTTTATCCCATCGGATGCCGGTGGGCGGCGGAATACCGTCCGGTGGCATGAAACTCCAGTTGTCTCTCCAGATCCGAAAGGAGCGAAGAGGCTCCGATTCGATAGCGGTTGGCTGCCATCGATTCGGTCCCCAGTTCCTCGCGGATCAACATCAGGAAGGCGATCGCCTCCTTGGCGGTACGGATTCCTCCGGCGGGCTTGAACCCGGCGAGGATTCCGGTCCGTTCGCGATACTCTCGGATTGCTCTGAGCATCACCAGCGCCACCGGTAGGGTGGCATTGACCGGTTCTTTTCCGGTCGAGGTCTTGATGAAATCGGCACCCGCTCCGAGACACACTCGCGAGGCTCGTGCGATGCGCCGTAGGTCGCCCAGTTCTCCGGTGGCGAGAATCGTCTTGAGGCAGGCGTTCTCTCCGCAAGCTTGGCGATAAGCGCGGATCTCTTCATCCAGTTGTTGCCAGCGCCCCTCCAGTACCAGGCTCCTCGAGATGACGATGTCAATCTCGTCGGCTCCTGCGGCGATCGATGAGTGGATCTGGTCGACCTTCATCGAGTGGGGGATCTGTCCTGCGGGGAAACCGGTCGAGACGGCGCAGACCTTGACCGGAGATCCTTCCGTCGCTTCGCGGGCGGATTCAATCAGATTGTGATAGACACACACCGAGGCGCAATGAAGGTCGAGAGGGAGGCCGTGTGCTTCGAGGATATCGTGGCGCACCGGCCTTCTCGCCTTGGAGGCGAGTCGGCGCACGGTACCGGGAGTGTCATCGCCGGCGAGGGTGGTCAGGTCGATGCAGGTGATGGCGTGGGCGAGCCAGCCGATCTGCCACGACTTCTTGACGGTTCTACGGCCGGTCAGGGTGCTGGTTCGCCGTTCGACCGCCGAGCGGTTGACGCGGGTGGACAGCACCCAGTCCAGATCGAGATCACTGCCGGGGTTGATCAAGGTGTCCTCCTGGCCGTCCAGCATCGGTTGCCGGGGCCCAGAGGTCAACAAACTCCGTAACAGCGTGATCGATTCAGCGTTGGTTTTTCTCGGGAGAGGATTCATTACAGAGGGTGGCGAGCCATTGCTGGGCACCAGTGCACCATTCCAGCCACAATTTATTGCTGTTGGAATCCTTGGCCTGATCTGTCGCCGCAATCCTCAAAGTCCGCTCTTCATCGATGGCCTGCTGGTATCGTTGCAGATCATCTGGCTGTGGAGAGGCGACCGCTAGTGCCGACGCCATCAGCGCCACGCTCATGCGCCGCACCATCCTCGGATCGACATGAGACAGGCGATCGAGGCTGGTGTGGTAGGCGAAGTCGGTGAAGTGCCACATCAAGATGGCGGGCACACCCCGCCCGATGAACACATCATGATCGCTGCCACCCTCCCAGGGGTGTTCACCGATGACCCAGCCGTTGGAGGTCGCCGCCACATCTTGCATCGCCAGTCTTGCGATGATGGAGACTCCGCTCGGATGCAGATCGGATTCGCGAACACGGCTCGATCCCCAGGGGGTGTGTGAATCGGGAGGCAACACCCGCAGGGCTCCGGGATCGGGGGAGCGCTCCAGCAGCGCGATGGCTCCCGTCATCCCTTGTGAGGCTCCGATCATGTCGGCGGAGAAGGCTGCGATGGTTTTTCTCTTGGTGTGATCGAGGAAGATGCGGCTCATCGTCATCTCGTCGCCCCAGACAAACGAGATGCTGCGATCGGGCCACTCGATCTCATTCTTCCCGAGTGCCATCACGAGGGAGCGAACCCCCTCCATCTGTCCGCCGACTCCACTGGCGTTGTCCACTGCACCCGGTTCTTGCACATGAGCAGCGAGAGCCACCACTTCGTCAGGAATGTTGCGGCCAACAATCGTGGCGACCACGGTACGCAATGGACGCTCATCGAGTTGGACGACTGCTTGCAGGGCTACGCGCGCCCCGGGATGCTGGCGAAGTGTCTGGTGTACTCTCGGCGAGATCATTGCGACTGGAAAGTCGCCACTTCTGACACTCGAGTAGTGGATGGCATCGAGATGACGATCGCCGCCGCTGGGATCGACGGTGAAATCAGCGAGTTGTGACGAAAGCACTGCAGCGGCGCCCTTGCTGCGGGCATCGCGCATCGCTCTTCCGATCGATTGGTCGGTGACGAAGACATCGCCCTTCTTCAACTGGTCGATGTCAAAACAAAGAGGACCCTCCACATCACAGGAAGGAGCGTGGACCGGCAACATCGTTCGATGCGGGGCGCGGCTGTTGTGAAAGCGAAGAAGGGTTTGATCCGGCTGATCCGTTTGTTTCATCACCAGGCTTGCCGATTTCGGTGTCCACGCCGGAGAGCGCATCGGGGTCTCGATCACCTCTAGTTGCAGCCGATCATCGGTGCCGAAGCCGCTCTTCTTCAACCGTTCGAGAAGGTGATCAAGAGTCGCCTCGAAACCCTCGTTTCCCGGTTCCCGGTACCATTCATCGGCGAACTCGATCGTCTCGAAGGCGAGGGCAGGATCGTACCCGGCAAACAACTGGTCAGCCCAGCGAGCCGTCGCCGTGGTTCCCGGGGTGATCGCCGGTCCCGGGTGTTCTTCGCTCCCCTTCAGGCTTCCACCCTCGATCAGTCTCACCATCTCTTCGCCGAGCACATCGCCGATGCCGAAGTAACTCTCGGCGTTTCCGAACCAGTGATGGCCATGACCCTTGTTGGGAGAATCTATCGGTCGCCTCATGTACTGTGCCGTTGAAACGTAGGAGACGGTGCCGCGGTACTGTGGCCGTTCCGCCACCGCAGCCTGAGCGTGTCGAAGCGGCAGGCTACCGGCATTGCCGGTCTCGCCGATGACCACTGGCAACTGTGGAGCATCGAACTCCTCACGCAGGTCGTCGATCAGGTGTGACAGGTTCTGCTCGTACGCTTCCACTGCTCCATCGGTGAACATGTCGTTCCAGCCCTGGAACCAGAAGAAGCCGCGCAGTTCGGTGGGTCGTCCGGCCAGATCGGGAAACTCGGTCTCGATCGCTGCCAGCGCCTCGCGGTACTCCTTCACCATCTGGGTGTAGTAGGGGCCAGTCTCACCACCGGCACTCGGCGGCCTGAAATCGACATGGAGACTCTTGCCGCCCCAGCAGGTCTTGATCAGCAGCACCGGAGCTTGGTTGGCATCGCCGAGGCGGTGGCCGATCTGTAGTTCGGGTCCAAAATGGTGCAGGTCGTCATAGACGGCGTAGCCGATGGAGAGGGGGCCGCTTTTGAGTACGTCGTTGCCGGTGCGATATCGCACCTGTACATCGTCACGAGTGGCCCAACTGCCATCTTCGTTTCGCAGATGCCCCATCCGCTTCGCCATCGCCGGATCATCGAGTAGCCGGATCAGTGTGCCGCGCCCGCCGTTGTAGTTCTGCTCGTGAACCAGATCGACTACCGCCTGACCCTCCATGTTCGACTGCCCAGCGAGCAGAAAGACCTGGATCGGTGCGTCGTCGTCGGTCGCCGTCGTCGGCTGAGTGGCCAGTGCCAGCAGCAGCAGTTGCGAGAGGAACATGGGTCTCCTTCCGGAGTGGTGATTCTTGACGATTTCAGGGTACTGCAAATCCGCCAGCGATGCGGCAGGGGATCAGTCCTTCTCGACGACCCGCTGGAACAGGATGCCGCTCATTCCGCCGGACTCGATGGTGAACCCTGTCACTGCAGCTTCCTCATCTCGAATCAGGTGCATCTCGAGCCACCAGTCCACCGTCAGCAGGTCCATTCCGGTCACTGCGATCGCCAGCGGCTCCCCCTCGAAGCCGATCAGCGCCACATCGGTAGCGCCGTTGTGGATGATCGACCACTCACGATCGAGCTCGCTCGAGTGGTATCTGCCCAGCACCTGACGGTGGTCCCATTCCAGCGCATCTTCTGGCGCAACTGCGCTGCTTTCATCTTGATCCCGTCGACCCGTGGCCCTGTCTGGCCGTTGAAGATGAGCAGGGACAAGACCCTCGACCACCAGCGCGGCGATCTGACGGTTGACCCGGCCCGGATTGAAGGCGCTGCAGTTGCCGAGGCAGATGATGACGATTCCCTGCTCCGGGAACGCCGCCAACGAGGTGCGAAAGCCGACCCAGCCGCCGCCATGTTGCAGCATCCGCTGGCCACGGAAACTGGTATCGACGACACCGAGGCAATAATCGAGCACCTCTCCATCCTTGAGAGTGAACTTCTGTTGCAATCGTTGGAGCAGGTTCGCTGCCAGGCGGCCGTCACCGAGTGCCGTGGTCCAGGTCGCCAGATCCTCGACGGTGGTGAAGACCCCGCCGTCTCCGACATGGTCGAGCACCGTCTCGTGGATCCGGTACTTCCCCTTGCCGATCGGAGCGTAGCCGGTGGCTCGCTTCGGTGTCACCTCGAGGTGGTTGTCGTGGTAATGGCTGCTGGTCATCCCCAGCGGTGAGAAGATCTTTTCGTCTGCGTACTGGCGCAGCGTTTTTCCCGATGCGCGCTGGCAGATGACGCTGAGCAGGAAGTAGCCGCTGTTGCAGTAGGAGTGCTTCTCGCCGGGCGAGAAGTTGAGTCCCTTCTGACGGGCGATCAGGTCGATGGTCTGTTGCCCGGTGAAGAGATCTTCATCGCCGATCTCCAGCAACGGCATCAAGGAGGTGTAGTCGCGCAGGCCGCTGGTGTGATGCAGCAGGTGTCGGATGGTGATGGTCTCATCGTATTCGGGGATCTCTGGCAGCCACTTTCGAATGTCGGAATCGAGAGTGAGCAGTCCTTCATCTTCCAGCAGCAGCATGCAGGATGCGGTGATGTGCTTCGACACCGATGCGATGCGAAACACGGTGTCGGCTGCGTTGGGGATGGAGTGGTCGAGGTTGGCCATGCCAAAACCACCGCTGTAGATGATGGTGCCATCCTTGACCACGGCGATGGAGCAGCCGGGAGTGTCGGGTTTGTCCCAGTCCTTCAGTATGACGGCGATGCGGGGTGCCAGTTGATCGACTTGTGGTTCGTCCAGGGCCGTGATCGAGGGGCAGTAAGTCATGAGAACTAGCAGCCAACTCAGGGTGGTTGCACGACATGTCATTGGGGTTCTCCATTCTTTTCATCTTCGAGTCGTTTCTTGACCACAAAATCCGGTTTCATCAGTAGGAGCAAGGCGATGGGGATCAGCGCGCTGGCGCCGCCCAGCACGAACAGTTGCCACTGTTGCCACTCCAACTTGTTCAGTTGCGTTCCCAGCAACATGCCGAAGTTGCTGACCGACATGTAGAGGGTGAACTGGGTCGCCGCCGCAGTGGTCCAGGAGATCTTCATGAAGAGCGAGAAGAGTGCGACCGTCTGGAATGCGGTGGCTCCCTTGAACAGGGGAATGATCCACAGCGGTGAAAAGGAATCGCTGAGCCAGTAAGGATGCAGCAGGCCAAAGACGATCAGGCTGCCGGATGCGAGCAGTCCACCGATAAAGGCCATCTTGCGGCGGCCAAAACGGTCGCAGAAGAAGCCACCTGCAAGTGCCCCAAGCACCTCGCCACAAACTCCGTAACTACCCTGCGCCTTGGCGTATTCGATGGCGGTCCAGTCGAACACCCCGACGAAGGTGTCGGCGGCGAGATTGATGAAAACTCCCTGGCACACCGAGTAGAGGATCGCCACCAGCACTGCGATGGCCGTGGTCCACAGCGCCAGTGCCCGGAATAGTTCCTGCATCACGACAATCGGAGATCGAAGTGCAGCGGTTTGTCTCGATCCGGTTCCCCCCCTCGACCAGGGGATTCTTTTCTCTCCTGGTCTCTCGGTCACCATCAGCACTGCCGCAAGGATCACCAAAACCATCGCCGCCTGGACCTGGATGGTGGTGTTCATGCCGTAGTTTTCGATCATCACTGCGCCACCGTAGGTGCCGACTGCGGTACCAAACAGTTTGGATGCCCACATGAACCCGTTAACGCGTCCGCGCTCTTCCTCTTCCAGGATATCGACGGCCAGTGCGTCGGTAGCGACGTCTTGCAGTGAGGCGAAACAGTTGTGCAGGAAGAAAACACCACTGACAAATACGATGGCGCTGATGGAGGTGGCTCCGTCTGTCACATCTGAATCGGGGATCCAGGAAAAGAACCATGACATCCATGGCGACACTTTGACGGTGGCCTCGGGCGTGAGGGGGCCGATGGTTCCGATCCGGTCGGTGGCCAGCAGAGTCACCGCCATGCCGAACTGGGCCACAATAATCCACGGTCGACGTAGACCCATCGAGGGCCAGCGGATCGAGTCGATGAGAGGTGCCCAGAGAAACTTGAAACTCCATGGCAAGATCGCAACGGAGGAGATCAGCACCGTCTCTCCCCTGGTGAAACCACCCTCGATGAAGACGGCGATCAGCGCGTAGATCACGAATCCCCAGGGGAAGCCTTGGGCAAAATAGAGCAGACACAGCATCGCGGTGCGTAAGCTCCGGTGGTCCTTCAGGTTCATGATGAGGCCGTTCCCTTCCCGGTGGTCGGTCCCTGACCGAGGCACGGTAGCCACGGAAACAGCTGCGGATCACCAGGATGCGCCCGATTTTGCCGAAATCGACCCGAAAATTTCCGGGGTCACCGTGTCCGATAACGCCGCGGAACTGGATTGAAGGGTAGGGCGTTGACCGCCTCCAGAAGGAAAGGACCAACCATGACAGCCAGAACCACCCTACTCCTCTCCTTGCTGACGCTGGTCCCGATCGTCTCGATCGGTTGCTCTGCCCAGTACACCTACACGCGCGCCGTCGGATCGTGGAAGAGCGATACTTCGATCGCTCCCGTCGAGGCGGCGGCCAGCTGGGTCGATCGGATCCGCTGCCAGTTCGAGCACAGCATCCTCGCCGACATCGAACTGAAGATTCTCCCCTCGGGGAAGTACACGGTGAAACTGCATGGCCGAGAGTTCACGGGCCAGGCGCGGATCACATCGTTGCTGGGAGACGGACTCGCAGTGGCGACCGAGATCGGTACCCTCGAGGCCGAGGGCCGCATCCGCATCGTCGACGAGAACCACATGATCCTCGAAGGAAACGGCACCGAGATCTCGTTGATCCGTTGCCGCTGATGGAACCAGATTTGGATGAGAAAGAGAGATCGATGAACAAGAAGTAGTTGAATATCACCGCCAGCGTATGTGCGGTGATCTGTGTCGTGAGCATCTTCGTGGCGGTGGAGCGATACAATACCAATGTGGCCAATGTCGAGGCGATGAAACAGATGCAGAGTTCATCCCCCTTTGGTGCAATGCTCGGGGGAGCAGATCTGGAGCCAGCAGTGCCTGCGGCTTCCAGGTATGCGATTCTCTTCGCAGCACTCTCCGGCATTGGAGGAGTGCTCTCGCTGGTGAAGTCTCGTGCTCTGGTTTCCACAGCCTAGCCGATCACCGCTAGTCGATCACGTCTAGTCGATCACAATATGGTTTTCTGAGTGGCCTTCTGTGTGGATCACAGTTGGACGTCTGTGACGAGACCAGTGGATCACCATCCAGGGGCTGATCCGCGTGACGGAACCTCGTGAACTTGCCACTCTTCATCGACCCACAGGCCGACAACTTCCATCCCCGCCAGCTCTCTGGTGAGGAACTCGGTCGCTTTCTGGATATGCAGTAGCTGTTCCTCGGGGGTGGAGGGGTTGCCGGCACAGCCGTGGTGTCCGGCGACAGCAACAGCGACCGATGCGTGATGCTCGATGGAGATCCGCACTCGCGAGAGGATCGATTGAACGGTCGTTTCATTTTCTTGCTCACAGAGAATCAAGTTCGGCCCCGCCTCCGTCACCAGATCGACATGCTCGACACCGAAGCGCTGCTGGAGATGGTGGATGACCGGCAATTGTGTGCGTCCATCGATGCAGTTGATGACGGTGCAGAATCCCAAATCAGCTCCTACTCTTCGCTGTCCTGCTGCTCTATTCCGGCAGCGGCCTCGCCGTGAGATCGTTTCGGGATTCTACACAGCCAATTGAACAGCGCCAGCGTGACTTCTCTCCTCCCTTTGATCTCAGGAGCTCGGTCCGGAAGGCCTTGGGTTCCGGATGAAAGAAGCGTTGCGAGGCGTGTGCCCCGCACGGTTTTTTCTCTCTTTGCGAAAGGCGGCGACATGACGGATGATAAGAAGAAGGCCAATAAGGACGGCCAGGAAGTCACGAAGCTCGACGATGACCAGTTGAATGATGTGGTAGGGGCCCAGCGGCCTGGTGGTGGCAACCAGGATGATGCCATCGAGATGGACGGCCGGGACTGGTCCAACCTGAAAGCCTATGGGCGCCTTGACCCCTTCGGGCCCTGAGCGGAGGGGACGAGCTAGCGTGGGGGAATAGGCATCCAACCCTCCCCCCACGCTGTTCGAGTCGCTTCGACATTCCATCGACTACTGACACTGCTGCCGGTCATCGACCGGCGGCAGCGTCAGCGTCTCGGCACCGGGGTGCCGTCGATGTCGAGAGGTACGAGGTTGTAGATCCAAGTATCTCTGCCTGCCTCCTTGTACGGCTGACGATGGACCCCAGGCCGCCCCACAGCCAATCCCCGACCCATCGACACAGCCCTCGGCCTACTGCCTCATCCGGCCAGGTGACCTCTCTCCCTCTCTCCGGTACCCTACCGTTTGCAAGACGATTCCCCTGGCCCTTTACAGATACGATGAGGAGTGCCCCCGATGAACAGAAGCAGAGCCTCGATGTGGATGCTGGTCGCGATGCTGATGTCACTCGGCCCGCTGACTTCCCAGGGTCTCGCGCAAGAGGATGAGAAGCCGCAGTTCAAGGGCCGCACCATCGCCCAGACGATGCACTGGAAGGGTGCCGAGTGGCTGCTCAGGGAAACGCGCGAGAAGGAGGAGCGGGTCTCGGTTCTGATGGAGGCTCTTGGCGTACAGGAGGGGCAAACGGTCTGTGATCTCGGCTGCGGCAACGGTTATCACGCCCTGCGGCTGGCCAAACGAGTCGGAGCCTCCGGCAAGATCCTGGCCGTCGATATCCAGCAACCGATGCTCGACATGCTCGAGAAGCGCGGTGGCGAGGCGGGTCTCGACAACATCGAGTTGATCCTCGGAGATGTCGCCGATCCGAAGATCCCCGATGGCTCCTGCGATCTGATCCTGCTGGTCGATGTCTACCACGAGTTCAGCGACCCCGAGACGATGCTGGCGAAGATGCGCAAGGCACTGAAACCCGATGGCCGCATCGCCCTGGTCGAGTTCCGCAGTGAGGATCCCGAGGTGCCGATCAAGAAGCTGCACAAGATGAGCAAGGCGCAGATCCTCAAGGAGTACCTACCGGCAGGGTATAGTCTCGTTGAACAGTTCGATGAGCTGCCGTGGCAGCATCTGATGTTCTTCACCCGAGACGATGCCCCGTCGAAGGCAAGCGGCGACTGGATCTCCCTCTTCAACGGCAAGGATCTGAAGGATTGGAAGATCAAGTTCGCCGGACACGATCTGGGGGATAACTATCTCGACACATTTCATGTCGAAGATGGAGTGCTGAAGGTCGACTACAGCAAATACGACAGCTTCGACGCCAAGTTCGGCCACATCTTCCACAAGGATTCCTTCTCCCACTACCGGCTGCGGGTCGAGTACCGCTTCGTCGGTGAGCAGGTTCCCGGTGGTCCCGGCTGGGCGTTTCGTAACAACGGCCTGATGCTGCACTGCCAGTCACCGGAGAGCATCGAGAAGGGGCAGGACTTCCCCGCTTCCATCGAGGTGCAACTGCTCGGCGGCCCCGGCGGCGAAAGTAAACGCTCCACCGCCAATCTGTGCACCCCCAGTACCAATGTTGTGATGGACGGAAAACTGCTCACGCGTCATTGTCTCGATTCAAAGTCGGAGACCTACCACGGCGATCAGTGGGTCACCGTCGAGATCGAGGTCCGTGGCAATGAGATCGTCAGACACATCATCGACGGCAAGACGGTACTCGAATACACCGAGCCGCAACTCGATGAACGCGACTCCTACGCCAAGAAACTGATGGCCGCCGGAGCCCAGAAGATGCTCAGCGAGGGCTACATCTCGCTGCAGGCAGAGAGCCACCCGACCGAGTTCCGCAAGATCGAGCTACAGAAGCTGGATCCTCGGTAGCGGAAAGCCTGCTCCTTGCGTCTCTCGGCTGGGGTGTGCAGAATTGCTGCGTTGAGCTGCTGCAGGCGATTCCAACGCCGGGACTGATTT
>Ga0302139_10001351_pt1 | contig 12001 bp, 11 predicted proteins | sample CBN3_331_MG_FD_203104 | JGI IMG/M metagenome (GOLD analysis project Ga0302139, IMG submission 203104) | Marine microbial communities from Western Arctic Ocean, Canada - CBN3_33.1 | ecosystem: Environmental > Aquatic > Marine > Oceanic | place: Canada: Western Arctic Ocean | collected 2017-09-15 | reverse complement strand
TTGAGCCAGATTGTCCGGTGTGCTGTCTGTCACCACATTCTGGAGTTTTCTGCGCGAGTTCTCGCCATTTCCCCGTGCGGGAATTTGAGATTCGGCGAGTTTCCGTTCGAGATTCTACTGGGAAGCTGTAAGCAGCGGATGTGATGATGGAAGCATGACTTCCACACCCCGCACTCAGAACAAATACGACCATCGCCTGCCCGAGCTTGTCCGATCGACGGGCGACATCGATCACGCCATCCGATTGGGCGTCCCGCGATCAACGGCTCGAGGTTGGCTGAAGTCGGCACCTGTCGACGTCATCACTCTCGACGTTGTCGATATGGACAACCTGCGTCTGCAGCAGGAGGTTCTCAAACTGCGGGCGCGTCTGGGTTGGGTCATCGCGATACTGCGTCTGTTCGTCGTTGTGTTGAAAACGTCGGACGTCTCGCTCTCAAGAATTCGGTTTCCCGAGGGAACCGCGAAGCGGATGTTGCTGCGAACCATCGAGCGGTCGAGTTGCGTCCTTCCCCTGAACGTCGCTTTGCGCGTCATTGGGTTGTCGCACTCCCGCTATCATGCGTGGAAGCAGGAGCAAGAGTGCGATCTCGATGATTTCCCGTCCTGTCCGCGACGTTCGTCGCAACAGCTCACACTGACGGAAGTCAGCACGATCAAGGAGATGGTGACTTCCGAGGAATACCGTCACGTCCCCACGGGTACGTTGGCATTACTTGCTCAACGGCTTCGCAAGGTCTTTGCCTCTTCATCGACGTGGTACCGCCTTGTGAGAATCCACAAATGGCGACGGCCTCGTGGATGCATTCATCCAGCCAAACCGAAGGTTGGGATTCGCGCTGCCTGTCCCAACGAGATCTGGCATGTCGATATCACGGTGATTCGACTCCTCAATGGAAGCCGCGTTTATCTGCAGGCGATCATCGACAATTTCTCACGCCGTATCCTGGCATGGAAGGTCTCGGAGACGTTCGACCCCAGCGGCACCGCCGGACTCCTGATTAACGCCTCGAAAGGTCTCCTGGGCGAGAAGCCCACACTGCTCACCGACGGTGGATGTGAGAACCATAACAGCGCTGTCGACGAACTGATTGATTCCGGACTCCTCACACGGCTTCTCGCCATGACGGAGATCACGTATTCCAACTCGATGATCGAATCGTGGTGGCGTGCGTTGAAGCATCAATGGCTGTACTTGAACACGCTCGACACCGTCAGCACGATTGAGACGTTGGTCACTTTCTACGTGGACGAGCACAATACCCGGCTTCCGCATTCGGCGTTTCGTGGACAGACGCCGGATGAGATGTATTTCAGCACGGGGAACGACATTCCCGCTGAACTCGAAGCCGCTCGGATCTCCGCACGGCAATCACGAATAGAGACCAACCGGAACATGTCCTGCCGGACATGCGAGCCGTTGGCGTCGATCGCCGGCTGAGTTGAAACAGCAGACTGGGTCTCAGCGGCGGTTAGATAGCGATTGGCGATTGATAAACCGCTGACGCAGAGCTCAAATCACCGAAGACATCGACACCGCGGCGTTGGAATCACATCCGGATTCCTGAAGAAGACCGGCGACATCGACTGACACACGGGACCGGATCATCAAGAGTCGTCCGATTCCGCCGCCGCAGACCTCAAGTGGCGAGAACTCGCGCAGAAAACTCCAGAATGTTGTGACAGACAGCTGGGTAGTACGTTTTCGCGTGTTCAAGGAAGAGCAGGGACAATTCATCGATCGTCAGCGCAAACCTCGTCCGATCGTCGTTACTTGCAAGCCACTCGGAGACTAACTCGTCATAGCGGTCGCGGCTCTCGCGCGAACCGTGAGGTCCGAGATAACTGTCGTGACCATCGATTCGGACACGTGCTTGCCCGGTCGGGCGATGAAGCATGTACTTGGGTGTGCGTTTCCTCGGCATGGCGGCGGCCTCTTTCGGAAAGAAAGTGGTAGTGAAGTGGTAGTAACCAGCTTCACGCCGCTCTGCCGGGTCTGGCAGGTAGTCGTAAGTGACGACTCAGCGTTAACTTGCAGAAGTGGGCGATACAGGATTTGAACCTGTGACCTCACGGATGTGAACCGTGCGCTCTAACCAACTGAGCTAATCGCCCTCGATTGCACTTCGTTTTACCGAGTTGGAACACGTCTCGCAAGCAGAGTTCCGCGATGTGCGGTGCGTGACAGATGATCGCGACGGAACGGGTTACCCGGCGGCTCTTTGGATGGCGGCTGGAGAGGGCGATTCGCCGGCGTGGCCCTTTCCGAGACGACTCAGCCGGCCGAGCGAAAGCTGCTGCGAGGCGAGCAGGTCGATCAGTTTGTCTGACTGGAGCATCTGCAATTCGACTGGTCTCAGGGTGGCTAGCGGATCGTGCCAACACTCGTCGATTTCTGTCGGGGTTGTTGTGCCGACTGCTTGGCCGGGGTGCAGTCCGATTTCGATTGTGGTGGCGTGGCGAGAGATTTTCAGAAACCGTTGCATGATGGGCAAGTCGATTCGCCCCGCGTGTGCGGTTCCGAAAAAGGCGGCGGTCGTGTGCAGGTTGAGCCGGCTGGCCTGATGCCGGAATCGTCTGGCGAAGTGTCGCTTGATGGTGGCCAATCCCCATTGTGCCACGTTGCGACTTCCCACCAGTGTTGTTCGCAGCAGACCCGGCTCGTAAGCCAGGCGAACGGCGGGGATGTGGAAACGGTCGAGTAACTCGGGAACGATGTTGCGCACGATGGGCATCAATTCGATGTATTGATGTCCGTTGAGATGCGAAGGCGGCAGGCCGTGATCGATCATTCGGGCGATTTGAGCCGCCAGCTCGGCGGTGATCGCCTCGCGGTAACGATTTCCGCGAATGGCAAGCTGTGCGAACAATCGTCCGACGGAGAGGAATTGTCCGTTGGCGTCGAGCAGTTCGCTGGGAAACCAATCGCCGGTGAGTGGTCGGCCTTGTGTGAGGTTGATGTGGATTCCCAGGTCGAACGTTGTGGCGGTGTCGTTCAGACGTTGGCGATTGGCTGTCGAGGGGAGCGCGCCGGTGGCCCGTTCGGTTTCCAAGATTCGCCAGCGTTCCAGGGCGAATTCAGCGGCGGGCGCGTTGGCGAGGAGTGAGGTGCTGGTGAGCAGGCCGTGTCGGAAGCCTTCGACGATGCCGCGGGTGACGGCGTTGTTCATGCCGTAGTCGTCGGCATGCAGCAGGATTGTGCGCGTCGTCGGCGATGAAAGTTGCATCGCGTTCGCTGCGGGCATTAGTGGCTCATTGAGAAAAGTGGAGCAGACATTCCTGTCTGCGTTTGTTGGCAAGAAGATCTGCGATTTCTTCAGAAGACAGACAGGAATATCTGTCCCACCTCTTTCATCAGGCTGCCTTCTTCGTTTCCGTGCCGGGCCGAATTTCGGTCGTCGTTTTCATCCAGCCTCCGCGCGGACCGTAGGCACCCAGAAGGGCGCGGCGTCGAACATGAAGCACGTCGAGGAACATCGGCAAGGCATGTCGCGACAGCGAAAGCGTGGAAGAATACTCGTTGATGAGCGTGGCGGGAACGCGGCGGCAGGGAATTCCCAACCGTTCGGCAAGAAAGACAATCTCGGCATCGAAGGCGAACCCGTCGACGCGACTGAGCGAGAACAATGCCCAGGCGGCTTCGCGTGAAAACAGTTTCAACCCGCATTGCGTATCGGTGATGGTGCGCGAGATGAGGCGTTTGACGACACCCCGGAAAACGGACGTGGCGATCGTGCGAAGCAAGCGTCGTTTCGCGAGACATTCGGCTTCGTCGGCATCGCGGGCACCGAAGACGATTTCGCAATCCTCGTCGCGAAGCCACTGATAACCTTGTCGCAACGCGGCCAGGTCGTAGGGCAAGTCGGCGTCGGTGAAGGCGAGAATGCGACCAGTCGATTGGAGCATGCCCGCACGAACGGCGGCTCCTTTGCCACTTTTGCCGGGCATGACAAGTGTGGAAAAACGGTGATCGTATGCGTCAGTCAGTTCGGCCGTGCGGTCGGTGCTGCCGTCGTCGATGACGAGTACCCGGTAGTCGAATCCCCAGTCGTCGAGCGGCTGCTTCAAACCGGCCAACGTGGCCGGCAGGCGCGATTCCTCGTTGTACGAAGGCACGATGACCGTCAAATCGTGATCGGTCGGCTTCGCGGTTGTCGGGGCGAAGGGGAGACTTCGTGAATGATCGACTACCGATGCATCCATGCTCGGTCCGGTCCGCTGAGGGTGGGATAGTTGTAACATCTCGCGGGGGACCGCTTTGGGCGGCCTCGCCAGGCGGCAAAACGGTATCGGAAGCGGGGAGATTGGTCAATCCCGGTCGGGACGTTGGAATTCCACGTGCAGGCAAGTAATACTGGAAAAGATAACGCCGGAAAACAAATCTATCAGCTCGGTTGAACAACCGACATTCACCACCGCAACACCGGGAACAACACCAGATGAAGACGATCAAGCAACGACTGGCCGACGACGAACTCATCCGCGTGCTCGGCATGGGCCGGATTTTGCATCACAACCTGATTCAAATCGTCGGCATTCAGGGTGGTTTCGAGGCGCTGTGGTTCGACATGGAGCATGTCGGCAACGCGATGGAGAATATCGAAGTTGCCGCCATGGCTGCCCGTAGCCAGGGGATGGACAGCTTTTGCCGGATCGCGCCGACCGACTACGCCTTGGTGACGCGCTGCCTGGAAGCGGGTGCCGGCGGGATCATGGCGGCTCAAATCTTCACCGCCGAGCAGGCGGAAGAGTTCGTGCAATGGTCGAAGTTCTACCCGCGCGGCCGTCGCGGCATGAACACGGGCGGCTGGGACGCACAGTTCGCCACGATGTCGATCCCCGAATTCTGTGAGAATTCGAATCGCCAATCGTTTCTGGCGATTCAAATCGAAACCGCGCAGTCGGTCGAGGAATGCGAAGCCATCGCGGCGATCGACGGCGTCGACTTGCTGTTCATCGGCCCGTCGGATCTCAGCCTGGCGTTGGAAGTTCCCGGCGAAGCCATGCACGAGAAGTGCATCGCGGCAGTCGATCGCATCGCGACGGCTTGCAAGAACCAGGGCAAACATCTGGGGGCCGTGTCGCTGGGGTCAGACCATGCCGACATGCTCGTTGACAAAGGCTGCAAAATGCTCTCGCCGGCCAGCGATGTGAAGATTATCAACTCGGGAGTCCAAGCGGTGAAGGACGCTCACGCGAAATACTTCAAGTAGGTCGACAAGCGCTTGATGATGTACCAGCCCGCAGCGCGAGCCAGGGACCGGAGATAATCTCATGCAGCAGATAAAGATTTTCAAAGGCATCGAGTCGGAACTGCACGCACTCGAAACCGAGGTCAACGAATGGCTGGCTTCAGAGAACGGGCGGGTTGTGAACATGTTCGGCAACATCGCTCCGCAAACGATTACGGCGGGCAAGTCGGCTCAGGGGACATTCTCGGCGTCTGACGTGTTGCTTGTTGTGTTGTACGAAACGGACTGACCCGATTTTCGCTGCGTGTTTTCGGTATATCTCCCGGTGCCCTCATGAGTGACCCCGTCCGTTTTGGACTGATCGGCTACGGCCTGTTCGGAAAGCATCATGCGCGGGCGATCGCCGATTGCTCGGAAACGGAGCTGGTTGCCATCGCCGTCAAATCGGACGCCAGCCGTGCCGATGCGCGTGATGCGCACTCCGAAGTTGACGTGCTCGCCGATTATCGTGAACTGATTGCGCGGGACGACATTGATGTTGTCAGTGTGGTGGTTCCCAATCGGTTGCATCATGAAGTCGGCTTGGCGGTGTTGCGGGCGGGTAAACATTTGCTGATGGAAAAACCGATGGCGATTCGGTTAGCCGACTGCGATGAATTGTTGAGCGTTGCGGCCGAGGGGAATCGCATTGTCGCTGTGGGACATGAACTGCGATTGTCCTCCTTATGGGGTGGCGTGAAACGCTTGATCGACGAGGGCGTCATCGGGCATCCGCAGCACGCACTCATCGAGCTGTCGCGGTTTCCGTACCGGGAAGGGTCGGAAGGCTGGCGGTACGATATCGATCGCGTCGGCAATTGGATTCTCGAAGAGCCGATTCACTTTTTTGACCTGGCCCATTGGTATCTGGAAGCCTGCGGCGACCCGACGTCCGTTTACGCCCGGGCCACGTCGCGGCATGCGGATCGTCCGGAACTGACCGACAACTTCTCGGCCATCGTGAATTTTCAGGATGGCGGGTACGCCGTAGTCTCGCAGACGCTGGCGGCGTTTGGGCATCATGTGGTCGCGAAGATCGTCGGTACGTCAGGCTGCATCTGGGCAACGTGGGGAGCGGCCGATGCGCGCGACAAGTCTCCGACCTTCTCGCTGCGTTACGGGCTAGGCGACGAAGTTCACGAGGTGACGTTCGAGAGCGCGACGGGAGAACTGGTCGAACTAGAACAGGAAATCGCGGCCGTTGCTCGGGCCGTTCGAGAGGGTGGACTGCCGCCCTGCACCGGCGCGGACGGTCGCTGGTCGACATTGCTGTGCCTGGCCGCTTCGCGTTCGGTAGAAACCGGTCAGCCGACGTCGATTGCTGAGTTCGTCGCGTCAGTGTCGGCGGATGCAGCGGGCGCATAAACAACGCCCGGCTTCATTGTGAAACCGAGCGGAGCGCGAGGGGTGAGTTGGTGTTCCGGGGAGGCAATTACTCTTTGCGGGGCAGTGCGATGGCATAGAGGATGGTGACCGAGCCGATCGACATCAGGCTGAAGGCGGCCCAGTCGGGTGGGTCGACAACTTTTTGGCGATTACCGTTGACCGACATAAACATCCCGCGGATGCCGCTGGCGTGTTCCGGATTTTCTTGGGATGTGAGCACAATTTTATCGACGAACAGGAATGACACGCCGCATAACAGCACGAATAATCCGGCAGAGAAAAATGAGGAGCGCAGCATCGGTCGTCCCTTCCTGTGTCTTGCGTAGGTATCGCTTCTGGAGTGGTGTCGTCTGGTTGTCATGGATGTCTTCGGGGTGTCCTTGTCTTGGTCTTCCTCTCGTATCGGAGCTGGTCGCGATCTGCTTGACAGCTTCGACCGTTCGCGCGCCAAACGATCAGAACTGCGCTCGGCTGGAGCGATCGCATCTGTTATGCACGACCGATTTCCCCGCTGAGAGTGTTTGAATCTCTCCACGCGGCGAGAACGATTACACCGGTCGCGCGTGCTGGCATTGGTCTGATCGGGCCGCTAGAGTGGAGTCCTCACAGCGTTTGTTGAGTTCTGCTTGTTGAGTTCTGTGGTCCATCGGAAAAGGAATGTGCGTCGTGGATGCGAACATTGTGTTGTTGCCGGGTGACGGAATCGGCCCCGAGATCATCGCGCAGGGACGGCGGGTGCTGGAAACGATTGGAACGAAGTTCGGCCATCAGTTCGCGTTCCAGGAATGTCCCATTGGTGGGAACGCAATCGACGATTTCGGAACACCGTTGCCCGACGACACGCTTGCCGCCTGTCGCAACGCGGACGCCATTCTGCTGGGAGCGGTCGGCGGACCGAAGTGGGACGATCCCAACGCGAAAACGCGACCGGAAGTCGGCCTGCTGGCGCTGCGTAAAGAACTGCAACTGTTCGCCAACCTGCGGCCGATTACCGCGCACAAACAATTGGTCGATGCCTCTCCGCTCAAGCGCGAGATCGTGGAGGGAGTCGACATTCTCTTCATTCGCGAGCTGACCGGCGGCATCTACTTCGGGGAGTCCGGCAGGAAGTCGCACTCTTCGGGAGAAGAAGCGTTCAACATGATGACCTACTCCACCGAGGAAATCGCGCGCGTGGTACGAGTCGCGGCCGAGGCAGCCAAAGGACGTGACGGGCGGGTCACGTCGGTCGATAAGGCCAACGTGCTGGAAGTCTCTCGGCTATGGCGGCAGGTGGCAGCTCGGGTGATGGCCGACGAGTACCCCGATTTGAAATACGACGTCGTTCTCGTTGACGCGATGGCCATGCACCTGATTTCGCGACCACGCGATTTCGATGTTGTCGTCACGGGGAACATGTTCGGCGATATTCTGACTGATGAGGGTTCCATGTTGCCCGGCTCTTTGGGTTTGTTGCCCTCGGCTTCTGTTGGGGAAGATGGTCCCGGTCTTTACGAGCCGATTCACGGGTCGGCTCCAGACATTGCCGGGCAGGGCATTGCCAATCCATTGGGCACGATTCTCGCGGCCGCCATGTTGCTGCGACATTCGTTGAAACTCGAAGACGAAGCGGTGGCGATCGAAGCGGCTGTTGAGAAAACGCTCGATGGCGGTCATCGTACAGCCGACATTGCCGCTGGTGGATCGAGCATTGGTTCTGAGGAAATGGCAACACACGTTGTGGACGCGCTCGGCGGATAAGTTTTCCGACAAGTCATGGAACCGCTCGGGTTGTGACCGCGACGCATCTTGGAGACTATGGATCGGATGCAGACTACGCTACCGACCCACGACTTAGTTCTCATTGGTGCCGGCCACACCAACATGCACATCGCCCGCATGTGGCGGATGGAGCCGATTCCCGATGTGAGGCTGACGATTGTTTCGCCCTTCAGCCGCTCGACGTACAGCGGGATGCTGCCTGGCACGCTGGCCGGGCTGTATGAACCCGAGCAGATGGAAATCGACCTGCATCGGTTCGCATCAACGGTCGGTGCGCGCCTGATAGTGGAAGATGTTGTCGGATTCGATGCGACAGCCCGACGTGTCCAATTCGCCGACCGTCCAGAAATTCGTTACGACATTGCTTCGATCGGCATCGGCTCGATTCCTGCGGGCCGCGACCTGTGGGCCGCACACTCTGAGATTCTCAGTATCAAGCCGATGGCCACCTTTCAGTCGCGTTTGGATAACCGACTGCGTGAAGCGGCAGTCGCGAGACCCGGCCAAGCGGTTCGGGTGTGTGTCGTTGGTGGCGGAGCGGCGGGTGTCGAGGTGACGTTCTGTCTCGAATCCATGCTGACCCGAACGGGAATCGACGCCGAGCTGTCGTTGCTTGATTCCGGGTCCGACATTCTCTCTGGCTACACTCCGCGTGCGGTGATGTTAGCGCACCGTGAGTTCAAACGACGGGGTATCAACATTCGGCCGGGTTGTGTCGTCACGGGCTACGCCGACGGACAATTGCATTTGCAGGATGCCGACCCGTTCACCGCCGATGTTGTCATTTGGGCGACCAGCGCGGCTCCGCCGTCGGTGCTCGAGAGCTTCGACTTGCCGAAAGCCGACGATGGTTTTCTGGCGACGCGGCCTACGTTGCAAAGCACGGGCAGCGATGCCGTGTTCGTGGTGGGCGATACGGCGACGTTTGTTGATCGCCCTTTACCCAAGGCGGGCGTGTATGCGGTTCGTGAAGGACCGGTGTTGTGGGAGAACATTCGGCGCCGGTTCAACAATCAACCGCCGGTTGTTTACGACGCGCAATCGGGGTTTCTGTCGATGCTGGCGACGGGCGACGGGCGGGCGATCGGACAGTACAAAGGCCGGGCGTTTCATGGGGGTTGGGTCTGGAAGTGGAAAGACCACATCGACCGCAAGTTCATGCGGATGTTCCAGGACTACCGTCCGATGTCGCCCGAAATGATGGCGGCGCAAAGCGGGGCGGCAAGCGACGATGTGCCGCGAATGCGGTGTCGTGGTTGTGGTGGGAAGGTCGGCGCGAATGTCCTTTCGGCCGCCTTGGAACGTCTTAATGTGCCGGCGCATCAACATGCACTCAAGGGGTTGAACGAACCGGACGATGCGGCCTTGCTGGATCCCTCAGCCGGTCCGGTCGATGTCATTTCGGTCGACTTCTTTCAGGCGTTTCTCGACGACCCGTATTTCGTCGGTCGGGTGGCTGCGCTCAATGCGTTGAGTGACCTGTGGGCGATGGGGTCGGACCCTGTCGGGGCGATGACGATGGTCACCTTGCCCGAAGGGGAGCCGCGACAGCAAACTGAGTTGCTGTATCAATTGCTAGCGGGCGGATTGCACGAGTTCGAGTTGGCCGGCGCGACGCTGTTGGGTGGCCACACGACGGAAAGTTCAGATCTGACAATCGGTTATACGGTGATTGGATCGCTCGCCGGTCGCCCGCCGATGACTAAGGGGAATTTGAACGCGGGCGATCAGCTCGTGCTGACCAAGCCGCTGGGGACCGGTGTGCTGCTTGTCGGGCATGCCGAGTGCATAACGAAAGCCGACTGGATGGACGGCATGCTTTCGCGCATGCTGTTGTCGAACGCCGCCGGTGCCAAACTGGCGCGCGAGTTCGATGTGGCCGGGCTGACCGACGTGACGGGGTTTGGCTTGGCGGGGCATCTGTTAGAAATGCTCGATGCGGCGGGTCGCGCGGCGACGATCTCTCTCTCCGCGCTGCCGTTGCTAAACGGCTTCCGCGAATTAAACGCATCCGGTTTACAGAGCACGTTAGCACCAGCCAATCGCGAGACGGAAGACCGCCTCGACATCTCCCAAGAATCGGTTCGCCAAGACAGCGCCTTCAACGCGCTGTTCGACCCGCAAACGTCCGGCGGCCTGTTGATTGCCGTCTCGACTGCGAAATGCGACGACATCGTCGCTGCGTTGCGCGAGACAGGTTACGCGGAAGCGAGTGTCATCGGCACCGTCGGCGAGGCGAGTAGCTCGCCAAAGGTGACAGTGGCGCAGTGACACCGGTTGCTGAGTCGATCGGTCGCTGAGTCATTCTCTTTCGAGCAGCACGACGGAAGTATCGTCGTGGCGGCCGGCCCCTTTCGTGTAGGCTTCGGATTCGTCGAACAAAGCCTTTATTGCCTCCTCGATCGGAACCTTCGCAGATGCCAAAAGCGTCCGCTCGATTCCCTCGATACCGAATTGGTCGTGGTCCCGGTTGCCGTCAGGGAATGCTTCTTCCAGGCCGTCGGTGTAGATGAGCAGTCGGCAGTTGGGTGGTACGTGCGAGGAGTGGGTGTCGTACTCGGCCTCTTCGATGATCGCCAGCGGGAGGCCCCCGTCGTCGATCGTGCCCAGCGGCCGAACGATTCCCGTTTCCAGTTCTTGAAGCATCGGGATGGGATGACCAGCCGAAGTCCACTGGAACTCGTGCGTTTCGGCATTGAGGATTCCGTACAGCAAGGTGATGAATCCCCCTTCATCCTGCACGATTGCCTGCTCGCAAAGCCGTTGATTCACCTCGGCGACGAACGACGCGGTATCTCGGTAGGCATCGGAGCGAATCATGCGGACGAGCGTATGCATCGTCATGATCGACATGCAGGCCTTCATGCCATGCCCGGAGGCGTCTCCGACCAGGAACACCATGCTCTTGTCGTCAAGCATGAAGATGTCGTAGTAATCGCCTCCCGCCATGACGACCGGTTGACCGCCGAACACACGAATCTGTGAAGACTCGTAACGTCCCGCGACCTGATAGCCTGCCGGGCTGTCGAGATCTTTAGGGATGATCGACTGCTGGAGTTTCCGAACCGATTCGATTTCCTCGCGCAGTCGCTCGGAAACCAGTTGTTCGCGTTCAGCCCGAACGGCTTCGACGGTGCTTTCCAGCGCGACTTGCAGCAGGAACATGTAATCACCGGCCGCGTCGCGGGTGACATGCGAGCGCATGCCGTTCGTGATGTAGCGAGCCACCCGAATCAGATTGCTTGCGTGGCAGGCACCGACAATCGGACAATCAGGCAGGAGGCGTCGTACGCGACGGAAGAATTCAAAATCCGCATCATCATCGGCCGTGCCGATGGACATGAGGATGATGTCCCAATTTCCACCTTCTTCAGCCTGACGTACGAATTCTTCTCTGTCGGTGGTGACGAATCCTTCTTGTTCGTCCACACCCAGATACAGAGCGATCAAATCGGCTTCATCAGGGTCGTCCCACGCAACGAGCGATCGCATATTGACACTTTCGATAGTCATCCTCAAATATCAACCGATGTTGATCGGTTGCCGGGTACGACAATGCCTTGTGTGGCCGTGAAAATCAAGTGATCCTTAGCCTGAGTTTGTCGTTTAACGTCCGGGGCGCC
>Ga0302139_10001350_pt1 | contig 12005 bp, 8 predicted proteins | sample CBN3_331_MG_FD_203104 | JGI IMG/M metagenome (GOLD analysis project Ga0302139, IMG submission 203104) | Marine microbial communities from Western Arctic Ocean, Canada - CBN3_33.1 | ecosystem: Environmental > Aquatic > Marine > Oceanic | place: Canada: Western Arctic Ocean | collected 2017-09-15 | reverse complement strand
GGGAAAATTAGTTCAGAAATTCTAAAAATTTCTCGGCAGGTTTAATAATTCCAGCACGCTTGGCCAGCATATTATCATCTGCATCTAAAATCACGTACAAGGGCAGGGCGACGGTTTTGAATCTACTGATTTGCATGCGTTGGTTCTCGCCCGCTTTTTCACCACCGTCAGTATAAAGCTGAACCAGCACAAATTTCTGCTGAAAACGGGCCATCACATCCGGATGAGAAAAGATGTTTTTTTCCATCCAGCGGCAGTTAACACAGGTGTATCCAGTAAAATCAATAAACACTTTTTTGTTTTCCGCTTTCGCCTGTATCAAGGCAGCAGGCAAATCCGTTTTCCACTGCAGAAAATGCGACTTAATTTCTCCGGAAGTTTCAGAGCTTGTTGTAAAACCGGAGCTGGATTCTGAAAATGTTTGCAGCACAGGCGGCAAATATGTATCTACCCATGGATTAAGCGGTACTCCTACCAGCCCACGCAGCAGATAAATGCCGAGCATGGCAAACAGGAAGGCTGCCGCAAATCCGCTACCGCCTGTCAATTCAACACGTACACGGTGTATGTTGATCCCGCCTAACAGATAGAGTGCTGCAATCGTGCACAGTATCACCCATGCAGCCAAGACAAAATCCCTGTCAATTATACCCAGTTGCCAGACTAAATCTGAGTTGCTGAAAAATTTAAAAGCCGCAGCCAGTTCCAGTAAGCCAAGGATTATTTTCAGATGCAGCATCCAGTTGCCGGATTTGGACTGCATCGACTGAATAAGACGCGGGAAAATTCCCAGCAGGAAAAAAGGGAAAGCAAAAACCGTTGAGAAAACCAGCATTCCCACAATAGGCCAAAACCACATGCCCTGTGAAGCTGCGATCAGCAGCGTTCCTACAAATTGAACTGTGCAGGTGAAAGATGTCAGCGTGAAAGCCAGTCCCATGGCCAGCACTCCTGCAGTTCCACTCAAATGTCTGGACCAGCGGTCCACTATATTTCCAAATCCACCCGGAGCGTTCAGTTGAATAAAACCCATCATGCTGAAGGCAAAAAGAGTAAACATCAGGCCAATAGCTAAATTGACCCAACCGTTAGTGGCAAACTGTACGGCACCTGCTGCACCTAAAACCATAGAAAACAGCATGCCGGTAACCGTGTAAGTTCCCACAATTCCCACGCCAAAAAGACCTGCCAGCCGCAATGTTTCTCTGGGGCTTGCGTCACCCTGTTTGGTGAAAAAAGCGACAGTAACCGGAATCATTGGAAAGACGCAGGGTGTCAATAATGCCAAAAATCCTGCAATGACAGCCAAGCCAATAAAACTCCAAAAACCACCCTTGAGCGCTTCTTCGATTTCAGCAATATCTTCCGGAGGATTATCAATCGCAAACTGCGGAATTTGAAATTCGGTGCGTACCTGTCCTGTTCCAAGCGGAATTTCGAGGGAAAAACGGTCAGTTTTGGGAGGAAGACAAACACGGTCACTGCAGGCTTGATAACTGAGATTACCGCTGTTTTTCCAAACAGCACCAACGTCCATTTCTTGTGGAATCTGGATGTTTTGGAACAGACTGGCATTCTCTTCATGAAAACTCAACACCATATCCAGAACAGGATCCGGAGCAGTGATAGGATTGCTTTCGTAGACAGGTCCTATCAGGATCAACGACTCATCTTCGAAAGTCAGTTTGGTGGGAATAGGGGCGAAATCACCTTCATCAGGAATCACTGAATAAACATGCCAGCCCTGATGAATTTTCAAATCCAAAATAATACGAGCATGTTCTCCCGGACGTGGTTTTTCAGGTTCTAAACGTGCCTGAAAGCTTACAACGTTTTCCGGAATTTCTACTTCATCTTCAAATTGAGCAAAGACTGAATTTGGCAGCCAGGATATGAGGAGCAAAATCAAAAACAGCAACTGACCCGGCAGATGCATTAATTTTATCAAATTTGTTTTAGTTGAAATAAAGGGGGGCATGTTTTGTGACTTTCTGAATTGGCTGCATATCTCGCAGATGATGCAAGTAAAAAAATACAGTCTGCTCAAGCTGCTGAAAAATGTGTCTTAAATTTATACGTCTGTCTTCAGCAAAGATATGGCGTTGCTTACTCGTCATTTCCTACGAGTATCGGCTCCATACGCATTGCTGGACTCCCGTTCTTCACCCAAAGGCGTACCCGTTCTACGGTCACGCCGTTTGGCTTGGTGATACTGGAAAGTTCTTCTGCATAAATAATATCTTCTGACCTGAATTCAAAAACGTCACCACGTGATTCTAGCGGACTTGACATCAACAGAATCATGTTCGGATTGTAGTGCGGTCGCAACGCGCCACAAAAGGAAGTTGCCTCCTGTTCCAAAGTTTCGGAACGTCCGCTCCGCTTTTGTATTTCGAAATACTTGCCTTCTTCAAGTAACTTGACAAAACCCATGGTGACCTTAACGGATGCTTATAAATTTTCCGGACGCAATTGACGTAATACTTTTCCGGCCTGCCACATTTCCTGATTGCTGACTTCCTCAAGCTCAATTTCCAGTTTTTCGCGGTAATCATCCCGAGAGTTAGACTCGATGGAAACTTTAGCTTCAGTTCCATCCAACACACTCTGGTAGCACTTTTCAACCACAGGTTTTATTGCATCACGAAATCGCGGTGCCCAGTCAAGCGCTCCACGTTGAGCAGTAGTCGAGCAGTTGGCATACATCCAGTCCATGCCTTTTTCCGCAACTAGAGGATAAAGACTTTGCAGTGCTTCTTCAATTGTTTCATTGTAGGCTTCTGAAGGCGAATGCCCATGTTCACGCAAAACTTCGTACTGTGCGAGAAAAGCTCCCTGAAGCAGTCCCATCAAAACACAACGTTCGCCGGTGAGGTCACTGTGAACTTCTTTCTCAAAGGTAGTTTCAAAAAGATGTCCGGAACCGATTGCGAAAGCTGTTGAAATACAACGTTCTCTGGCACGTCCAGTATAATCCTGATTAATTGCGAATGAAGCGTTGATTCCGCGTCCTGCTTGAAAATGTGTGCGTACGGTCAGTCCGCTGCCTTTTGGCGCGACTAGGATTACATCAACATTTTCAGGAGGTATTATACTAGTATCCTGATGAAAAACAATTCCGAAACCATGGGAAAAATAGAGAGCGTCACCATCATTTAAATTTGCTTTTACCATGGGCCATGCCGAAATCTGTCCGGCGTCTGAAAGCAAATATTGCAGAATAGTCCCGCGCTGTGCGGCTTCTTCTGTTTCAAAAAGCGTTTCGCCTTCAACCCAACCATCTGCCAGCGCCTTGTCCCAGCTACGACCTTTACGTAGTCCCAAAATAACCTTGAAACCCTGATCACGCATGTTTAGTCCCTGCCCTCTACCCTGCGGTCCATAACCTAAAATTGCTGTTACTTCCTGACCCAGAATTTTTTTGCATTCTTCAATCGGATAATCCGAGCGCTCGACGATGGTTTCCTTAATCCCGTTAATTTCTATGTCCTTCATTCTCTCTCCCTTTGTTAGTATTTTTTTGATTTTCAAGCATTCTTTTTCAAGAATTTATCACTTACAATATGCTAAATTAAGCAGTAAATGTCAATTCAATCAGCTATTTTGCAGTCAAAACAATCTGCAGCTTGAGACTTGTTATGGTTGTTTATTTTTTTTCGGCAGAGAGTGTCGGCAGTGAAACCAGCGAGACTTCTGATTCATCTGCAGAATAATTTCCTGCAGCATATTCTTTTGAATTGTCAGTTAGTTCTGTGATTCTGCGCAGTATTTCTTCAGCAGTAGCTGGAAGATTTAGTCGAGGTATCACGTCATTTCTTACTGCAGACAAGGCATGTTTGACCGCAATCCAGACTGACAAGCAAAGCATCAACGGGGGCTCACCTACCGCTTTGCTATGGCGGACGTTGATTTTATGCTGAGGATTTTCAATTGTGTCTACATTGAAAATTTCAGGAAGATCCTGAATGTTCGGAATTTTATAGGTAGTCGGAGAATAGGACAAGAGCTCGCCTTTATCAGAGTAACGCAAATCTTCGTTTGTGACCCAACCCACGCCCTGAATAAAACCACCGATAATTTGCCCCCTGTCAATTCCGGGATTTATTGATTCACCGATGTCCAACAGCAAGTCTGTACGCTCCAGTTTGAGCTTTCCGGTAAAACGGTCAATCAGCACTTCGGAAACCGCCGCACCGGTCGTGTAATAATAAAATGGTTCGCCTTTCTCGGTTTCACGGTTGAAATCAATTTCAGGCGTCATGTAAAAACCTCTCTCACCTAAACTTATCCTTTCCATAAATGCCAGCTTTACCAGTTCCCGGAAAGTAATTTTATTTTCCGGAAAGCGAACCTTACACCGGTCATCATAAATTGTTCCGTTTTCAAATATAATATGTTTCGGAGATGGCTCTAAATCACTATCTGGAGACAACAAATAACTACTCGCAAATTCCGTCAAATTCTTTCTAATTTTACGGCATGCCTTTAACGCTGCCATTCCGTTCAGGTCGGTTCCCGCGGAAGCGGCTGTTGGCGAAGTATTGTTGTTTTTTTCCGTGGAGGTAATCATTATCCGCACATCGTCATATGAAATGCCGAATTCATCCGCGACTAACTGCCTGATTTTTGTATTCAGACCCTGACCCATTTCAGTGCCGCCGGTTGAAACCTGCACCGTACCGTCCTTGTAAACATTCACCAGCGCATTTCCCTGATTGAGAAATTTTGTAGTAAAGGAAATTCCAAACTTCATTGGCGTTAAAGCAAGTCCACGAAGGTGGGTGGTGGACTGTCGGTTGAACTGCTCCACTTCCTGTAAACGCTGCCGATATTCCGAAGTTTCAGCAAGCTGATCCATGATTTCCGGAAGAACATGATTGCGGACAACCTGTCCATATGGAGTAACATTGCGTTCAGCGTGAGCATAACAATTGAGGCGCCGAATCTCAAAAGCGTCTTTTTTCAAAACGAGGGCAATTTCCTGAATCACGTTTTCGATATTCGCCATTCCCTGCGGTCCTCCAAATCCTCTGAATGCTGTATTCGGCGGAAAATTTGTCTTACAGATAGTTCCTTTAAAGAAGAGATTCGGAATGAAATAAGCGTTATCTGCATGGAACAAAGTACGTTCCAGGATTGCGGTTGACAAGTCTGCTCCGGCTCCGCCGTTGGAGTAAATTTCTAAGTTCACACCTGTGATCAGTCCTTCAGAGGTAAACGCAGCTTTGTAATGAATTTTGTACGGATGCCTTTTACCGGTGGAACGCATATCGTCATCTTTTGTGTAGGCAATTCGCGCTGGACGTTTCGTTTTTGCCGCTACCAGTGCTGCCATGACCGCTGGAATCACCGCCTGCGTTTCCTTGCCGCCAAAAGCGCCTCCCATCCGTTTGCAGACACAAACCACTTCGTGAAAACCTAAACCCAATGCCTCTGCCACAACTTCCTGAATTTCCGTTGGATTCTGACTTGAAGAATGGACATGAATCTCACCGTGCTCTCCCGGCCACGCAATTGCGGCTTGTGATTCAAGGTAGAATTGTTCCTGACCGCCGCAGACAAAAATTCCTGCCAAAGTGTGTTCTGCTGCGCTCCAGGCTTTTTCAAAATCACCTTGTTTAAACTCACGTGGGACACCGATGAACTGTTTTGCAACAAGTGCTTCTTCAATGGTGAAAACCGGAGTCAATTCTTCAATCTCGAGAAGTATCTTTTTTTTAGCGTGGCGAATCGCTTTCCGGGACTCTCCTGCGATAACCGCGATTGGCTGTCCCACATACTCCACTACATCTTCCGCCAAAAAGCGTTCATCCTGAATTACAGGTCCATAAAGATTATGTCCGGGAATATCCGCACAGGTAAAAACTCCCACAATTCCGTCCAATTGAGCCAGTTCCACAGAATTGAGACTTTTTATTTTACCATGCGCCACAGGACTTGCGATAAAATCTACGATCAACTCATTTTGTGTGAAGGCTAAATCATCCACAAACAAAGCCTCTCCCGTCACATGGCCTACTGCAGAATCATGCGGAAGCTGTTTTCCAACTACTTTCATGCCACCTCTTTTTTGTTCTGGGTGTCGCAGCATTCATGAAAAAACTTCTGCATAATGTTCTCTGCTAACTGCGACCGATAATCCGAAGACGCGCGTACATCTGAAATTGGGCTAATTTCATCACGAGCTTTTTTACCCGCTTCCTGGAAAATTTCCTGCATCAGAGGTTTTCCCTGTAAATACTCCTCTGTCTCAGGCAAGCGCAGAACAACAGGGCCCACCCCGCCAAAAGCCAGACGCGCATTTTGTATTTTCCCTTTTTTCAACTTCAGCCATATTCCTGCGGTAAAAGTTGAAATATCCAAGTCTTTACGTTTTGAAACTTTGTAGAGTTTCAGCACTTCCTCCGCCTCAGGCAGATTCCAGCGAATTCTTGTGATTAATTCCTCCTGTTTCATTTCGGTTATTTTATAACCGTGGTAAAACTGATTTATCCTGACCCAGCGTTTGTTCGCCTCTTCAGCATTCGGCTGATAACCGCTCAATTCAATTTCTGCGTCAATTACATAAAGGAATGGCAGGGAGTCGGCAATTGGTGAAGCATTGGCGATATTGCCTGCAAGTGTAGCCGCGTTCTTGATTTGTCGTGAAGCAAAAATTTCGATTATCTCCGCAAGCTGAGGTAGATGCTGTTGGCAATGTTCTGCTAAGTTTGACCAGCTCAGCCTTGCTCCAACAGTTACAGTTTTATTGTTTATTTCGAAACTTTCCAATCCGCTCAAATGAGTGAGACTCATCACGCAGGCCGGCTCAAGACGCTCTTTATTCATCTGTACCGAAATATCGGTACCGCCGGCAACTACGGTGACATCCTGATGTTTTTGCTTGAACTCAAGAGCTTCATCCAAGGTAGTCGGAACATAAAACTGAACTTTTTGTGAGCTGCCGTTCCACTTTTCCTCAAACTCACAAGAAACCGCTTGTGAAACATGTTCGGTAAAATCCGCCAGCATTGCTTTATCGTCGAAACGTTTAGAAGCTTTGGGTAGCTCTTTTTGATTCAAAGAGATGGCCGCGTCTATTATTTGTTCATAGCCCGTGCAACGGCACAAGTTTCCGGTTAAGCCGTCCAGTACGGAACTTCTAGTCATAGCTTCCTGTGTTTCAAGCATTGCGGCCAGTGACATCACAAATCCCGGTGTACAATATCCACACTGTGATCCAAGCGCATCAATCATCGCTTTTTGTACAGGATGTATTTTTTGTGCTTCGTCCTTTAAGCCTTCCACGGTGATCACATGAGCGCAATCAAGTTGATAAAGATACTGAATACAACTGTTAATTCCCTCATAGAACATCTCAGAGTTACGGACACGTCCGATAAGTACCGTGCATGAACCACAGTCCCCTTCAGCGCAAACTACTTTGGTGCCGACCAAACCCAGGTCGCCACGTAAAAAGTCCGAGAGTGATTGAAAGCCGTGCTCTCCGGAAATTTGATGGCGTATCCCGTTTACATAAAATAAAAGATAATCACGCATTTTCATTTTTCTCCATTAAATTTTCCGACCCGTCACTGCTCATTCCCGTCATCATCTGCCCAATCAAACTTACTGATGCTTCTTCATGTGAAATTATGCCGACAATACGTCCGTCAAAAATAACTGCGATTCGGTCCGCGACCATCAGCAATTCGTCTAAATCTTCCGAAATCCAGAGCACCGCCAGACCTCTGTCGCGTGCACGGCAAATTTGCTCGCGAATGAAACTAGTCGCGTGAATATCCAAACCTCGTGTTGGTTGTGAAGCGAGCAATAAACTCAGTGGACGTGAAATTTCACGTGCAAGAATTACTTTCTGCATATTTCCTCCGGAAAGCAGTCCAACCTGAGATTTAGCTGAAGGTGCGCGAATATCAAACTCCTCCATTTTCTTTTGACCGTAGTCGAATATATTTGCTTGTTTGAGCAATTGGTGTGAACAAAATTCCGGATTTCTAAAATCACGTAGCAGGAAATTATAAGCAATCGACATTCCAGCAGAAACTCCGTATTTCTTACGATCCTCAGGAATATAACCAATCCCACGTTCAATCATTTCGTTCACAGTAGGGTTTTTTAGTATCGTCTCTTCAAATTGATATGTGCCTTGAGTCGCGGTGCGTAAACCGCTCAAAACATCTGTCAATTCCGGTTGACCATTCCCAGAAACTCCGGCCATACCTAAAATTTCTCCGGCACGTATCTCAAATGAAATCCCCTTCAAAGCCGGATGTCCCAAATCATTAACAGCATGAATATTTTTTAATGCTACCGTTAAGTTTGCTGATTTTTGCTGTTTATTTTGTCGTTCTGAATCAACTTCACTACTTTCTTCAACAACTGTTTTACGCAGGATCTCTGAAACTTTAACAATATCCTGAGCTTCCAAATTACCAATCATCAAGTCGGCAAGTTTTTGCGGATTGGTCTCTTCTCTCTGCAAAGTCGCCATCACTTTGCCACGGCTCAAAACCGTAATCCTGTGGGAAAGCGCCATCACTTCTTTCATTTTATGAGTGATAAAAATGATGGACTTTTTTTCCTTCGTCATGCGCTGCATGATTTCATACAGTGCTTCCGATTCCTGCGGAGTCAAAACTGCGGTTGGTTCATCCAGAATCAAGATCCGGGCGCCTCTGAAAAGCACTTTTACAATTTCAACACGTTGCTGCTCGCCTACAGAGAGTTCCTGAATTTTCTTTTCCGGATCAACAAACAAATCATAACGCTCACTGATTTCCCTGATTTGTTGATGGACTTCTTTCAAATTAAGTTTCACAACACTAGGCAGACCGAGGATGATATTTTCTGCAACTGTATGGTTCTTTACTAGCATAAAATGTTGAAAAACCATACCGATACTTTTTTCAATCGCCTGCCGCGGATTGGTGAAATTTACCTTTTCACCAAAAACACGCATCTCGCCTTCATCCGCGGGAAAAAGACCTGCGATCATGCTCATCAAGGTTGATTTACCTGCACCGTTTTCGCCAAGAATGGTGTGAATCTCTCCCTCACGCAAGTCAAAATCAACTGAATCATTAGCAACAATCCCAGGATAATTTTTAGTAATTCCTCTCAATTCCAAAGACAGTTGCAGCGGCTTTTGCGGAGTTTCCATTTATGTTGAGTTCATTATGTGCTGTCAAAGTGGCAGTAATGCCCGTGCTTTTTAGGTTGCCTGAATGACGATATATATTTCTTAATTATCGTAATTCTAGCTTCTAAGTCAAGTAAACGGCAAGTTTATTTGGAGATTAACAACTAGAAATCTTGAAGATAAAATGGAGGATTGGAGAAGCGGTGGAACTCAGTTGCCTGCACTTAAAAATTAAAACGACTTTCAGTCTATGAGCTGTTTTGGATTAAACCCAGCACAGTTTTTGGAACTTGATTGGCCTGGGCAATCATCGCAGTACTTGCTTCCAGCATGATTTGGTCTTTTGTAAGATTCGACATTTCAGCGGCCATATCTGAATCACGCAGAGTGGACTCCGCCTGAGTGATATTTTCTTCCGCTACTTTCAGACTGTTGAGGTTACTTTCAAGTGTATTCTTTTGAAATGAGCCCAATTCACCACGGTAGACCGAGATTTGATCAATTACCTGCCCAACGATTTTTGCAGCGTCTCTTGCACCCTGTGCGGTTTTTACGTCAATGTCCGCAAGACTTAGAAATCCACTTTTATTCTTAATGCCTTTACCCATGAGACTTGTGCGAACATTTGCAAATGAGAATGCAGAGTTTGACTGTTTATCGACTCCTACTTGAAATTCTTTTGACAGCTGTGAAACGTGGACATAACCTTCTTTTTTTGGATTGTTTGCTCCGCCGACAATGTCTTCGTTTTTTTGTTTAATAAACTGTGTCCCTGTCCTGAGACCGGCGTCATCAAAAACTGGAATTTCATGATAGCCTATTTCTTTTTCATACTTTACAGTAACACCGGCTGCTTCCATACCCTGTATAGTTGTCAAATACTGACCCTCACCCAATGCAAGCTGATTGTTGATTGTACCTTCTATATTTTTTCCGAGTTCCGCGCTTTGAGCAATATTCGCTTCTGCGGATAGGATTCCCCCAACTGAGCTTGTCACAGAAAATGTACTGGAATCTCCAAAATTATTGTGTTGGACTTGTAAGGTATTCTCCGGAGTCTGCATGATCTGAAGCTTTAAGCCATTTTCCGCAATTCCCTGATTTAAGGCATAAACGACCATTCCGCGGATTTGTGAAGCCATTTCCTCGGCGGGAAAGCGTAAAGGAAACTGCTCCACATCCTTGAGCATTTGCTCAATGTCACGTCCCAACTGGCCCTCTGTGGTATTCAAAGACATGGTCCTTCCACCTTCATTCAGCAGTATTTGCAGGCCGTTTCGGATGTTGTTGGTATCAATGGCGACAGTACCTTTCGTGTTGGCTCGTGTTGCAATTTGCTGAATATCAACTTCCCAACCTTGTTCCGGTGAAGAAGACGCTGTTGCTTCGGCAGAGACAAAGCTCAGCGATTCTCCCACCGCAGTACCGTTTGCACCCATGCTTCCGTCAAGCAGTCTTTTGCCTCCAAACTCTGTATTCTGCGCAATTCGTTCAATTGAACTCAAAAGATTTTCAATTTCCTGCTGATCTGCAGCCACCATGTCAGAGCTGTTAGTTGCTTCATTCATAGCATGTACGGTCAATTGTTTGATCTTAATCAGCATATTACTGACTTCATTCAATGCCGCTTCCGCGGTTTGCATGAGGGAAACAGAAGTTGAAACATTGCTGTAAACCTGTTTGAGTCCCGCAATATTTCCACGCAGTCTCTCTGAGGCAATCAGTGAGGCAGGTCCATCGGCACCTTTGTTTATCTTGACTCCGGAACTAAGCCGCTCAATGCCGTCCTTCACCTTGCTGAAGTAATTGGACGCATGTCTCAATGTGTTTAAAGCTGTTGGGTTTTGTCTTATTTTCATTGCCGCCGAAAGACTTTAAGTTTAACTGGAGCAGGTTTGGTGTAATCTAAACAAATGTCTCCGAATCTTATCCAGAGATTACTCATGTGTTTTAAATCGGCAATTATTGTAAAACCTTTAACATTATTTATATTTATTTTTGCGTGTTAACTTTTGCTGTGTAAGCATAAAGTCCTTAAGACAGTCTCATTAATAACGCAACAAGAAAACAATTCTAGATTAATACAATAATATTATTAACTTTAATTCATGAATTTGAAAAGCACCACACTAGAGCAGCTTATGATATTTTTCATTCGCGGATTACTGAGTCGGCTGTGTGATGGATTTCAGGCAATTTGCGGGAAGCTCACTTTTTACTTAATCCAAGTAGGAATATTTCTACACTTTCGGAACGTGAGCTTTTTGGTTTACATAACTTAACCTGGGCGAATGAGTTGCTGAATTCACGGCGTAATTGCTCCAATGGTGCACCCTGAAAAGCTTTTACCAGTAGAGTTCCATGATGACGCAGCAAGTCAAACGACAACTCAAGAACTTGCTGATTTAATGCAAAGGAACGCTGGGCATCCGTATCGCGAATTCCAGTAGTTTTTGGAGCCATATCGCTCAGGATCACGTCAACCATACCTCCATTTATTTCCAGATCCTTGACAGTCATTTCAAAAATATCAGCCTGCAGTACTTTAACATTTTTAGGCAGTGAAAGTTTAACCGCCTGCAGATCCACTCCCAATACCTGTCCTTTCTCTCCAACTTTCCCGGCGGCGTACTGTAACCAGGAGCCTGGACTGCAGCCAAGATCCAGCACAAGATTTCCCTTGCGAAGCAGTCGATGTTTTTTATCAATTTCTTCAAGTTTATATGCAGAACGGGCGACGTAGCCATCACGCTTTGCTTTGTGAAAATAATGATCTTTAATTTTTTTCAAAGTATTCCTTTATCTGCAAAACTTGTATAACTATCATGACCTACAATTACATGATCCAGCACAGGAATTCCCACCA
>Ga0302139_10001334_pt1 | contig 12070 bp, 15 predicted proteins | sample CBN3_331_MG_FD_203104 | JGI IMG/M metagenome (GOLD analysis project Ga0302139, IMG submission 203104) | Marine microbial communities from Western Arctic Ocean, Canada - CBN3_33.1 | ecosystem: Environmental > Aquatic > Marine > Oceanic | place: Canada: Western Arctic Ocean | collected 2017-09-15 | reverse complement strand
CCCGTTTACGTGCCCCCGAGAGGGTTACACCTACCGCCAATCAGGCACCATGGTCGTCGATGTCTCGCTACACCCTAACTTTCATTCTCCTAGAACGGTGCCCCGACTTCCTCCACTGGGCCCCAAATCTGCACCAGCCCTTCCTCTACACCAGCCTGATTTGTTGGCGAGGTAAACGGTGGGCTGGATGCCGGTCTTGTAAACCATCTCCAACTCTGCATCGCTCAACTTGCCCATCGCCGAAGTCTCCTGCCAAACACGAACATGCTGGATAGAGAGTCGGTCCAGATTTACTCGATCTCCCATTCCCAATCCCAATCCCAATCCCAATCCCAATCCTGAAAATTACTATGCTACCAGCACCTTTACAGCAACCGGGTTCAAGACGTAGATAGCCTTGTAGTTATAATCGCCCGCGGAACAACATCCCATTAGGGTATTCGTATTCGTCCGACCCGCCTCCGCAACCAACCATCAGCCCCACAACCACGGCAACCAATGTAATCAAGATGAGTTTCGGCGTCCCCTCTCCAAGGGCTAGTTGTCTTGGAATGATCATGTTCCGGCTGAGCCCCCCACTACCCCACCAGTACCCCACCCCCTATGCCTTCCCGATGAGAGGTGTCTCTGAAACAAGAAAATCCCCCTCGAGTGAGGAAACTTTTAGCACCTTTGGTACTAGGTAAAGATGGTTAGAGTGGTTTCTTGGCCAACAAGAAGAGTACCCCACTCATAGATCCTAAGCCACCCAATATCAACCAGGCAATCAGGTAGCTGCCTTGCGTGTCAAAGATAAACGCTGCGAACAGAGGTGCTGCTAACATGAACAAATACATCGGGGCACTGGAAATACCAGTGATTGTTGCGAAGGCGTTTGGTCCAAAATACTCAGCTCGAATAGCTACAGTTAAGGGATTACGGCCGCCAAAACCAGCACCGAATAATACCGCAAATAGAATAGCCATCGGCATGCTTTCGGTAAACACGGCTATAGTAAAGCCAGCGGCCTGGATGAATCCGAAAACGGCGATCGCCACTCTGGTTTCCATCCGGTCACCCACGTATCCACCTATCAACTGAAAAACTGCCGCCACTCCCATCATCGCTGAAAACACGTTGGCCGATGATTGCAAAGACAGCCCTCGATCTGAAAGCATCGGTATTAAGTGCACGGTCAATGTCGCAAAAAGCATGCTGGAGAAGGCATGGCCAAAAGTAATTAACCAAAAAGCATTGGTGCGAATTGCTTGACTCGCCGTGAAGTCAGGTTCATCTCTACTACCGATATCCCTTGGAAGAGTCCTGACAACCTCAATTTGACTCATCGACGCATTCGGCGATGGATCACCATCGGGGCGTTCGCCATAACCTTCGGGCCGTTCACGAATGAACCTGGATACCGGGAAGGCCAGGGCCAGGAAAACAATTCCTATCCATAGGGCCGTCGTACTCCAACCGAAGTGGCTAGGAGTGACCGCCCACGCGAGTACCGGTAACAACAATAGGCCTCCCAATGGAGACCCTTCTGCCGCTACCGCCATTGCCAAACCGCGTTTCCGTATGAACCACCTGTTAACTACCGTCATGAGCGGGAGCCAACTCCCTGCTGCCGTGCCCAACATGATCAATCCATAGGAAACATAAAATGTCAGTAAGTTGTTGGTACGGCTGAACAAGACAAAACCTAGACCGGTGATCACTAGCCCAATAAATACCATGCGCCGAGGACCCAAGCGGTCTATGAGGTAGCCGAGTAATGGGCCAAGTATGCTGCCTTCCAGCTGGGCAAGAGAAAATGCACCCGTTAACTGCGCCCTACTCCAGCCAAACTGCATCTCGAGAGCTTTGACCCATACACCAACTCCGCTCCACACTGGACCGCTGACCAAGCCAATTACCAGTAGAGCAAGCCCGGCTAGCTTCCAGCCATAAAACATTCCTCGCATGCGGCGGTTGACCTCTTGCAAAGCAATAGTACTAGTGACATCTAAGGTAAGCGGCTCAGCTCTAGGTTAATGCCGAGATGCGAAGTCCGCCTGCATTTTATTAATCGCAGACCATGTCCTGAAATTTTCCCTTCTTCAGAAAAGGCCCCGAGAACCGACAAGGCGCACCCAGTAAGGTACGTTGGCCAGTTGGGAACTTGGAAAAAAGAAAGAGCGGCCTCAGAAATTTTTCCAACCACCCTTTTGAGGGAGAGGACTGAGCTGTTTATGTGCCCTATTCTCCCTGGTTTTTCCTCTGCTTCGTAATGTCGAGACACGGCGGAATTTCAACCGAACCGTCAAAAACATGGCCTTGCATAAGCAGATTTACATCAGAGTAATCATCTGACTCAACTATCGCGTAATATCGTTGCTACTTCGATAGGTGGTTTCAGTAGCGTATTTTAGACCGCTTTCGGCGGACCCTCGATACCGATTTCTTTGCTAATTTTTCCGTCCCGAATCTCGAATATATGGGTCAAACGCATTTCGACCTTAGTACCCACAGGAAATGGCATGAAACCGTCCTTAATTATCTCTAAGGAAATGACACTGTCGTCGACGACTCGGTCCTCAGTTGCGAAACGGTCCAAAGTTCGAAATTCCACGTCTTTGAACCCGGAAAACATCTCCCGGTAGTTGTCTGCCACTTCCTGTTTTCCATGTAGGACGATATTTCGAGAAGGTGCTTCCCATATAATATCGTCGGTATATAGGCCCACAGCCTCGTCGACTCGCCCGTTAGCCTCACTGCCAAAATGGGCTTCTACCAATGCTAAGTTTGTCTCAATCTTTGTCTGAACCATATTGCCTCCTTCGCCGATCGCCAGCTGCATACCTGCAGTATTCAGTTGTTAACTCTCTTGCAGTTTCGCTCGTACATCAAAAGGTTAATGACATTAGAATCGCAGATATATTACACCTATGACTGAACCGAGTACCTAACTTCCTACAGCCATGTCACAGTATAGCTATTTAAAGAACGTCCGCGCATACCAATCTGACTCCTTTCTAGGTGCGGTAGATCTACACCTTGCGCCAGGAGTCCAAACCCGCCACCACCCTAATGTTTTCTGCCCTTGAACGTGTCTCATGTTGTGTGGGGTCGGGAAACTGGATCGAGTAGAACAGACCGAATTTCATTTTCCCTACCAATGCAGTTATATCAACCATGGCGATTTTAGCCCCGGCTAGTTTAAGGACTAACGCAGCCGCGAGCAATCGGCCATTGCTTCACCGCAGCTGTGGCACTAGGATGTCTGACGGCCCCATCCAGGTCCGGGAGTCACACACCCCTCCGGTTTACACCCAGAAACGCCCCGAAATCCCAGCCCTCCAACCAGCAGGCCGCCAGCCCGGCCCCACCGGCTCAAGACCTTATGAGCAAAGGACACATTGGCTATGCTGGTCTGACATAGATTTAGCAAGTGTCCGTATCAATGTCAGGACCAGATTACAAAAGCATGAGGATCGTTATAGTCTCGGGGAACCGAAGTCCCTGAAAAGCCATCGAACGCCAGTTTAACCAACAGCAGCGATGGACGCGTTAAGGGCACATAAGCGTCTCCAGGTAGTAGAAGGACTGAGAATGCCCTACCCATCATGTGTCGTAACCCTTCTCCGCAGGCTCTGGTGGCTGTTGGGTTTGCCTATTTTATCCGGGGCGATGCCGGCGTATAAAAGTGTAAGAAAACCTTTGGTAACTCTGCCATCTACAGCTATGTCCCCGAGAATATCCTCGAAGAACGAGGCGTAAACTTCAGGCGTCGATGGAGGTAGTAACGCAGTGGACAAAATTTCACGCCCGGAATGTAGCTTCGAGCTATTGATTAGCAATCGAAGTTGTCGGGATAGTACCGGTTTGATGGCTGTATCCATAGCTAGCGTTTTGCATACGGTATACAATCGCAAGGTACTCGGCATACACGCCCCTACCCTTTAAGTATCCGCCTCCTAGCCTTCCTGAGAGGGGCCGGAAACAAGAAAAGTAGCGCATTGGATTAATTTATTGGCAAGTCGTGGTATGTTACTGTCAGGCACGTTTTTAAATAGTATTAGGAGTGAAGAAAATGCCTGGAATATCTAAAACCGTTGTTAGTTTGCAACCTGGAAAAATGGACGACGCAACTAAGTTTATCGACGCGCAGTCCGGAGTAGTGACCGAATTAACCGGTATGATTGGATTCGCAGTCGCTGTGACCGGGGAGGACGAGATAACAATAATAGGACTCTATGAGAGTAGTCAGAATGCTCGGGACGCATCTGATAAAGTCCAGGAAATATTTGCTGGTATGGCGCCTTTCGTGGCCTCTCCACCGGATAGAGGTGTCTACTCAGGGGCATGGTTCCAAGCTAAATAGTTTAATCGTCGAGCCCAAAAATTCCTGCTATCACAGTCCAAAATTCCAGGCTGAGTTCTAACCATCAACCAACCGCTCTCGCACAGTCGCATGAGAGATGTATTCACCGGTCGCCCTTGTATATGCCGACGCAATCCGTTTGTACCCATAACCCCTATCCCGTAGCTCTCTAAGCAGTTCTACGTCCAGTTCTCGCCTTGGACGACCTGGAGACACCGGACGGGGTTTCGACTGGGCTTTTCCCTTTTTCTGCCCTATAACTTCCCCAAGGGCTAGTTGTCTTGGAATGGTCATGTTCCGGCTGAGCCCCCCACTACCCCACCAGTACCCCACCCCCTATGCCTTCCCGATGTACCCCCCTGATGATTAGTCATTAAGGTCCGAGCCTTCATCGGTAGTTTGTAGCTACCACGCTTCGGATTGGCGATTTCACGGGCATTAACTAATCTGCTGAGGGCCTTGTCTAACAGGTCGTCGTTACCCAGTGTGGCGATAAGTTCTTGACGAGTCATTACCCCGGAGCGGAGTTCGTCTTTGACTTTGATGCTCATGTCTCAACTGTCCTTAAATTATACACGTTAACGTGTATAATAAATCTATGTTAGATGGTTATCTCACGACAAGACAGGCTGCCAGCCACTCTGGAATATCCCAAGATCACATCAGGCGATTGATGGGGTCTGGGACTATCTTCGGATTGAAGTTCGGTCGCGACTGGCTAGTGGAAACTTCGTCGCTGGAGAACTACATGCGGAATAGACCGAAGACTGGACCCAAGACACGAAAGGTTGAGTAATGATTGAGAACGTAAACGGAAACGAGACTGAAACTAAGATTCTCCGGGTCGCAATCTATGCTCGGGTGAGTACCGAAGATCAGGCGGAAGAAGAGACTCCAATCGCAGCGCAGATTAGAGAATGTGAAGATTTTGCCGCATCGAAGGGGTGGGAAGTAGTAAATGTCTTTAAGGACGGTGGGATATCTGGACGGACCGACGATCGCCCCGCGTTTCAAGAAATGATGGCACTGGCCAAGGAGAAACCCAAGGTTTTCGATGTCATCGTCGCTTGGAAATCGAATCGATTGTCCAGAAAGCTGGAGCATCGTTTGACTTATCAGGCCCTTCTTAGACGAAAGGGAATTCGTGTCGCATTAGTTAAAGAACCTGAGATGGAAGGAGCACTGGGATTCCTGATCGAATCGATACTTGCCGTCGTCGATGAGTTTTTGACATTACAAATTGGCGAAGATGTTCTGCGTGGCCAAAAAGAGATTGCTCGCCAAGGATTTTCGGCAGGTGGTAGACCACCGAAGGGGTATCGGAGCGCAAGTAAGGTTGTAGGACTCAAGAGATCAGGCGAACCGTTAGTCCGTACCGCCTGGGAACCCGACCCGGAGTGGCGGGACCAGGCTTTACTTGCATTCCAGATGGCAAGCGAAGGAAGCAGCTTCACTGAAATTGTTCTGGCCACTGGGGTAGTCAAAAACAAATCTAGCTTGTCAACGTACCTACATAATCGGGTCTTCTTAGGACAGAGGGTATATAACCGTCAACGCCATGTGGAAACCAAGGCTATCCGGGTAAATAACCCAGAAAACGAATGGGTTATTACTGAAGGAGCGCATGAAGCGATTGTGACCGAGGAATTGTTTGGCAAAGTACAGATTGTTCTAGGCAACAAACGAAAGAGCCACTTCAGTGAACGAACTATGAAGTCGGATTACCTGCTTTCCGGTTTATTGTGGTGCACCACACACCAATGCAATTACGTTGGGTGGGCCAACAGCACCAGAGAATATTATGCCTGCTCACTTAGGAATAAAAGCTTAATTCCTGCATCCGAGTGCCGGTTGATTAAGAAAGCCGCAATCGAGGAATTCGTGATTGGCGTCGTAGCTGATGAAATATTGCAGCCAGGCTGCGTTAGCCGAGGACTTGTAATCATGGATCAGCAATCTCGGCGTGATAAAGAATTAGTTAGCGGCGCGGCAGAAGGTTTAAAGGTCGAAGCGATTAGAGTGGAAGGAGAATTGCGCAATTACCAAGATGCGATTTCTAGGGGCGTAAATCCCGATGCATTAGCAGGCCCAATCAATCAGTGTTACGAGTCGTTAAACAAGCTTAACGGTCGGCTAGATGGGATCGATACCAATAAACAGCCAACAATGAACGTGTCCGAGAAGGCGGTGAATCAAGTTATAGAAGCTGCTAGGACTCATCTGAATGAAAGTGCTACTGAAGACAAAAAGCTCTTTTTGCGGGAAATGTTGAGCCAAGTCGCCGTCACAGGTGAAAACTTGGAAATAAGCTACACATTCAAGAATCCCGGTGAGAAAGTAGCGCCAGTGATGGCTCCCCGAGTAGGATTCGAACCTACGACCTATCGGTTAACAGCCGACCGCTCTACCGCTGAGCTATCGGGGAACGTAGAAAAAGAGGATTGTTGCCGTGGTTGTTAGCCACACGGATTGTAGCACCTAGTCGGCGCGCGCTCAATATTGATCAGAGACTAGGCGAAGATAATTTTCGGAGAAGTTCTTGGTCGGTATCGCCGCTTTTTAAAGCCTTTTCCCGGCGCATCGCCGGAGCGCGGTCTTCGAATTCCTCATGGAGGGTGAGTTTCCACGGCCCTTTGCCCTCGGTCCAGCCTACCTGAACGCCTTGGTGCTGCCGCAGACTACGGGGCAAATCGGTAGTGAAACCGATGTAAAGACGGCCTTCCGGGTTGCGAAGAACATACACAGAGAACAAATTCGCCTACCAGCCCGTTGAAACTTGGGTGACCAGAGTTGAAGCCATGGGCATCAGCACAAAGAACTGTAGCACCAAGGCGGCGTCCGCTCAATAAATTTTTTCGATCGCGTGTTTTTCGATCGATTTATTCTCTCCATGCGTTGTGCCATATCCCGTGGTACCGATGATGTAAAATTGGTAAGGAAGTGAGTTAATTTCCAGAATCTCATTGAGGAAACCAAGAGGGTTTCATGCATGCTTCCATATCATGAGGTTTCTATTCAATGAACGTCGGGCTCTCAATACAAATTATTGGAATAGTTGCAATTGGTATTGGGCTGGTTTTCTCGCATCAGCAACACAAGCCGACAATGTTTTCATACGTTTCTAGATTTATCGAAAGTTTCAAGCAAGACGATTATTTCCAGGAAGATAATTCGGGTTTGATTTACAACGGAGCCACCAAGCAGGTAACGAACGGGTTGCTGGAGGTTGGAAGAACTCTAAAGGTTGGAAATATTACAGGGGCAGAAAGAGTTCTCGAAGGGATTCCGAAGACCAATCTTACGCCGACGGATTTAACAAACATCCAATCAACGAGGGCGGCAATTGAATTAAAGAAAGGCAATTTCGGTGAAGCAGAGACGATATATAGATCGATTGTAGAAACTGGAACTGACAGTAATGCCGTCTTTTCTGGGCTGGCTACTATTGCAGCTTTCAAGACTCAGAACCTGTATGAAACCAACCATCCAGCAGCAATCGCTCTACTGAACGAATCGAACACCTGGTATTTGAAAGCGCTTGCGGGAGACCACAGACCCCAAGTAACGGTGCATATATATTTCGGACTATATGACAATTACAAGAGACTAACGAAATATTTCAAGCAAGATGAAGGGGAGAACTTGGAGAATTATCGCAACCTTTTCTTGGAGGCTAACGAGAAGGTAGGTAACCCGTATCCGACAAAATAAATCAGGCAAAAATGCCAATCCTGTACGATTTACCTGTTGTATCATGGACGCAATAGCATTAAACCCGAGGAGCTCTTTTCCCATGCCATCTTTTGATGTGGTGTCCAAAACCGACCTGGCGGAAGTTGATAACGCTCTGAACGGTGTTGAGCGAGAGATTAAGCAGCGGTTCGACCTGGCCAACACCAAGTGCGCCATCATCCGGTCTGAAGACACCCTGACTCTGACCGCTGACGACAGCATGAAAATGACTCAGGTCCAAGAACTTCTTCGCAAATACCTGGCCATGCGCAAGGTGGAACTTGGCGCGCTGGAATTCAAAGGCGCTGAAGATGCAGCGGGTAGTAGCCTGCGAGAGACGGTCAATATCAAGCAGGGGATCGACAGTGACCTGGGCCGCAAGATAGTCAAAGACGTAAAGTCGGCCAAGATGAAGGTCCAACTGGCGATCCAAGGCAGTGAATTACGGGTAACCGGCAAGAAGCGAGACGACCTGCAGGAAGCCATCGCTTTCATCAAGGACATGAAGAACATCCAACCCCTGCAGTTCGTGAACTACCGGGACTGATTATGCGGGGCCAGTTAGCACCGAACTTCCCCCAAATACCCTGCACCCTTCGCTTATCCTAGCCTTCTGCAACACCCCCGCTCATCCTGAGCTCCGACCACAGTCGAGAGTCTCGATGGAATCGGACCTGTCGAAGGACGTTGGCTGCGGGCAGGTGGTTCGACGGAGCTCACCACGAACGGGAACATATGGGTTTGTCGTTAACGGTTTGCAGTAGTCCTAAGACCCGAACAGAGGCGAGTTTCACGAAGTACCCGTCTAGGTGGCAATTCGTGCGGCTATTGATTCAATTAGGCCGTGGCACTACGATATTCGACGGCCCTATCTTCATCTGGGAGCTCTACACCCCTCAGTTTGCGTCCACGATCCCCTGAAACCCCTAACCTTCGACCCAGCGGAGCGCCCGCCCGGCAGCCATCCGGTCGAGTCAAGACCTTTTCCTCGCTGCAGAATAACGTCAACTACCGTTTCCTGTGGACGGGTAACCTTTTCGCCAACTGTGCCCAATGGCTCCAGTTCATCACCATCGGCTGGTTGGCGCTTGAGATCAGCGGCTCCGCGCTTCATTCCATCCTGACCGTGGCCGTCAGGGCGTTACCCGTCTTGATCATGGGGCCTTGGGGCGGGGTGTTGGCCGACCGTTGGGACCGCAGAAAGATAGTCATGGGCGTCCAACTGGTGATGTTCGCATCGGCAATGACTTTCGGCGTGTTGCTGGCCAAAGATATGATCGATAGCATCTGGCATGTGTATGGCTACATGCTGGTGTCGGGCGTAGGTTTTGCCATCGTCCAGCCCACCCGGCAGGCCCTGGTGGCCAACGTAGTCCCGCGAGAAGACCTGGGCAACGCATTGGCGTTAAACGCCATGGGAATCACCTCCATGCGTCTTACCGGCGCGGCCGTCAGCGGGGTGCTTATCGAGACCCTGGATTTCCAATGGAACTTCTTTGTAGAGTCGGGAATGTACGTGGGGATGATCCTGTTGCTGCTGCCGATGAAGACCCCGCATCGGGAAAAATCGGACCAGAAAAAAGCCTCTCCCATGGCCGATTTGAAAGAAGGTCTTCGGTACATAGTGGGCAGCCACGAGATGCTTCGACTGATGTTGATGAATATCGTGCGGACCGCGGTGTTCATGCCACTGTTGTTATTCCTGCCGGCCTACACCGAAGAAGCGTTGGGCCGAGGGGCCGGAGTCAGCACCGCCATGATCGTGGCCATGGGTGCAGGCGGCCTATTTGCCACCGTGCTGATCTCGTCATTTGGATTCTTCACCAAGAAAGGAATGGTGACCTTGGTGATGTTGATATCAGGGTCATCCGTGGTCCTGATATTGGGCCTGTCGCAGTGGGTCTGGCTATCGGTTGGAATCATGGTGATCATGGGGTTCTCCCAGACCCATTTCATAGTGGGGAATCAGACGCTGATCCAAACCCTGGTGCCCGACGACCTGCGGGGCCGTGTGACCAGCGTGTGGCACTACGAACAGGGGTTGATACCGCTATTCGCTGCCCTCACCGGTGGAGTGGGCATCCTGGTAGGAATCAACACAGCCATGGCCATTGGCGGGGCCATCGCCTTGGCCGTCAGCATAGGGTTCCTGATCCGGTTTGTTGATATCAGGCGTCTGGACTGACGGGTGATGGGATGGTCCGACGAAGTCGAGACTTTCGACATAGTCGGAGGTGTGGGCAAGGGTTATCAACAAGTCTTCCAACATTCGCCAGTTTGTTTTGCGCGGATTCCGGCGAAGGCCAGAATGACGAAGGGACCGTAGGTACCGGTTTTTAACCGGCCCAATCAGGAGTGAGCCAAAACAATCTGAGCACACCGGTACAGACTGGCACGGCGACCTGGCCTCCATATCACAATTCGGATTACCTGCGGCCAGGCGGGTTAAAAACCCGCGCCTACGGAAATTGTCGCTTTGGATTGAGGTTTGCCGGAATGAAGGGGACTACTCCACCGGCGTTGTTGACCAATTGATGCTCGCGTAGGTCCAGCTGATCTTGAAGGGTTGGTCGCCGTGGTTGGCGATGCTGTGGTGGGCGCCGGGCGAGATGAAGGCTGCGTCGTTGGGCGTTACGATGTGCTCCTCGCCATTGATAACCATGAGGCCCTCACCTTCGATGACAATCACCGATTCCTCGGCGTCGTGGTAGTGGGTGGGCGCTGACGCCCCGACGGCGAACTCGGCAACGCCACTGGATATCAGGGTGGCGCCTGTGTCTCCGTCGACGAGGCTGGTGAGTAGCACTCCGGGCCGCTTGTTCTGATGTTCCACGTCGTCGAATCGGACCAGTTTTGCTTTGGGCATGTTTGTCTCCTATCAAAGTCTGCTATCAGGTACCGGTGGGTTTGCTCAGGTCCCAGCCCGGCAGGGACATATAGCCTTCTATGGGTACCTCAGTCTTGGTCGTCAGGCCCTGGGCCAGCTTGATCCTCTGGATGTTGTAGAGATGGGTGATGTGCTCGTAGTACCGGTGCCGGAAGATTGTCTCTAAAGAGAACCAAATCTTGGTAGGAACCTCTGTGTCCCGCGTCAGACCGTCGCCGTGGATCAGATAAAACCAGGGCCACTCGCCGTCGTCGGAGAACTCAAGCTGTTTGGTCCGTAGCGACCCTGCGGTCTCGTTGGATAGTATGGCCTGCCCCAGGGCGATACCCTCGCGCAGTTTTTCTAAGATCACACCGATGTCCCAATACAGGCCTTCGTCCATCCTGCGGTCGTAAGCGGACTGGGTCATCGCCTTGGTTTCTTCAGGACTGGGCGCGCCTGCTGGTGCGCCACCAGGGAACAACTGGAGTCCCCACCGCTGCCAGAACCAGCGGAAGTTGCCCGATGCCATGTGGCTCAGATGGCGGCGGATGCTCCACTCGCTCCAGCCCCACCGGTCTGATTCGAAGTCCAGCTGCTCTTCGCTCAGGCCTTCTATTTCTGATGCGGCCATCCGGTACATCTCCGACTCGAACTGGGGGAAAACCAGCGTTGCCGGCGACTCTTCTGGAATCTTGTCTGTGGGCATAGCTTTGGCTAGATCCCCTGCCAGTAGCGGCGCTCTTCGCCGCGGACGAAGCGGCCAAAGCCGGGGTCGGGGAAGTGGCCGGCCGAGACCAGGGTGCCTTCGGCCTCAAGCATATCGATGACCGAGTGCCGGGTGGCGCGGGCCATGTCCGGGATGATGTCGAACTCGGGGCACCAGTCGGTGTGGTGGGCTTGGATCGGACTGTGGGCCACGTCACCCAGGATGAACGCGTGTTCGCCGTTGGAAGTGACACGGATGGAGCTATGGCCGGGGGTGTGGCCCGGCGTCGGGTAGGTGGTTAGTTCCGGAGTGATCTCATACTCGCCGTCGAAGAGGTCCATCACACCATTTTCTTTGAGCGGGAGGACCTGGGGCACGATGTAGTCGACCGTGTTGATATTCTCAGGCTTGGTCCAGT